>Ga0335076_10007870_pt1 | contig 10748 bp, 8 predicted proteins | sample Lox_Sample_25_FD_206717 | JGI IMG/M metagenome (GOLD analysis project Ga0335076, IMG submission 206717) | Soil microbial communities from Loxahatchee National Wildlife Refuge, Florida, United States - Lox_Sample_2.5 | ecosystem: Environmental > Terrestrial > Soil > Wetlands | place: USA: Florida...
CGTGTCGGGTGCGACGACGCGGAACCCGGCCGCCGCGAGCGGTCCGATCTGCTGCCGCCAGGCGTACCAGAACTCCGGGAAGCCGTGCAGCAGGACGACCAGCGGCCCCTCGCCGGCCTCGACGTAGTGCAGCCGCACATCGCCGATCTCGGCGTAGCCCTCACGCAGGCCGCTGGGCAGGTTCGGCGCCCCGGAAACGGAGCCGGGGCCTTCGGGGGCGGTGGACGACGAGGGCATCAGGGCCTCCTTGTGTAGCTGGTATTGCTTCACGCTCGCGCCCGGCCAGGTGCATCGCACCCGTGCTGAACCCTGGTCGGCACACGTGCATGAGGGCGGGTGACCCTAGTGGGATGGCGCGTGCTGACCTTGCGGGGGCAAGGCGTTGTGGAGGTCCCTGCGGGAGGTGATGCCCAGTTTGGCGAACACCTTGCGGAAGTGCCATTCGACGGTGCGGGTGCTGATGAACAGTTCTGCGGCGATCTCGGGGTTGGTGCGTCCGTCCCGGGCCAGCCGGACGATGTGCTCCTCCTGCGCGGTGAGCTGGCTGTAGGTGTCGACTTCGCGTTTGCGGACCTTCTCGCCGGTGGCAAGCAGTTCCCGGCGTGCGCGGTCGGCGAAGGCGTCGGCGCCGATCGCGGCGAGCAGCTGGTAGGCGGCGTGCAGCTGGTGGCGGGCGTCGAGCCGCCGGTTCTCGCGGCGGAGCCACTCGCCGTAGAGCAGGTGGGCTCGGGCCAGCTCGGGCCGCAGCGGGGTGCGATCGAGCCGCTCGACCGCCTCGGCGTAGCATTGCTCGGCCTCCCGGCCTTCGCTCACCAGCGCTCGCGAGCGCGCCTCCAGGCCCTTCGCCCAGTCGGATCCCTCGATGATGGTCATCGCCGACAGCCGGTGGAACGCTTGCCTGGCCACGTCCGCCCGTCCGGTTCTCACCGCGGCTTCGATCAGTTCGGGCAGAAGCAGCTGTGTGCCCAAGGGTGTGTAGGTTTCCTCGGTCGCCGGCTCCGCCGCGGCCAGCGCCTCGGCGTAGCGCCCGAGGCCGTTGTGCAGGACCGCTGCGGACCAGTTGACCAGCTGGATGGCGAGTCCCTCCCCGCGGGCCATCGAGTCCTCCGTGGTCGCCTCGAAGAGCGGTACCGCTTCCGCGGGCCGGCCCCGGTACCCGGCGAGCAGCAGATCACAGGTGGTCGCCAGGCGGATCCCGGTCACCTCGTTAACCACGTCTTTCTCTGCGGCCAGCGACGTCGCGGTCTCGAAGTCGCCGCAGTACGTGGCCACCTGTCCGCGTCCGTTCAAGGCGATGGACAACGGGGCCAGGGCGCCTGAGGCGCGCGCGAACTCGACATGCCGGGTGCTCAACAGAACCCAGCTGTCGAAATCCCACACGCCCATGGCCGCCATCTGGGCGAAAATCCCCCACCGCAGCCAGTCGTCCCCGGACACCTGTTCGCTGAGAAAGGTGGTCACGGCTCGCCGGAGAACCGGCTCTGCGGCCGCGCACCCTTGGACGATCATCGTCGTCAGGCCGTCGAGGAGGAGGTCACAAGGCCGCGGAGCCCCCGCTGGCCGCGGGGCCGCCTGCGCCGCGCGGGAGACCTCCAGCACCAGCCCCCCGGGTCCGGCGAGAGGGCCAGCGAGGTGGGACGCCACCCAGGCGTACAGGTAGGTCTCCCGGGCGAGCTCCGCATCGAGTGATTCGAGTCTCCTGGCCGCCTGCAGCAGCAGAACGGGCGCCTCACGCCCGCTGACGGATGCCCACTCGACCTGTCCCCGGAGCTGTTCCACGCGGGCCCGCTGGAGATCGTCGACCGCTTGAGCTTCGGCCTGGGCCAGCAGGCCTAGGGCGATGTCGAACGCGCCGGCGTGGAGATTCGCCAGAGCTGCCGCCAGGGCCCGGTCGGCGCGCCGTCTCGGCTCGGCGGTCAACGCCACCGACCGCTGGAGGAAGGCCGCCGAGGCCGCTACCCCGGCGCGGGCCTGGATCTTGGCCGCCGCCTGTTCGAGCGCGGCGGCAACCTCTTCATCCGGTCCGGTGGCCCCGGCGGCCAGGTGCCACACCCGGCGCTCCGGATCGGCCTGGGCATCCGTCGCCGCGGCGAGGGTCAGGTGGGCGGCGCGGCGATCCTCCGGGGACCCGGCCACATACGCCGCCGACCGCACCAGGGGATGGCGGAACCGTACCTGGGAGCCGATATTCAGCAATTGCTCCTCATCGGCCGCAGCCGCCGCATCGGGTCCCAGCCCCAGCGTCTGTGCGGCACGCCACAACAGCGTGGCGTCCCCGGTGGGGTCGGCCGCCGCAAGCAGCATGAGTTGCTGAGCCGGCCCGGGCAGCACCCGAACCCGGCGCACGTAGTGATCCTGGAGCTGGCCCTGGAGCTGGCCAGGCAGGCTGGCCTGGGGCAGGTCCGCGAAACCGCCAGCCAGTTCGGCTTCGCTCATCCCCCTGGCCAGCTCCAGCAGCCCCAGCGGGTTTCCCCCGGTCTCGGCGACGATCCGGTCGCAGACCCGCTGGTCCAGGTGACCAGGGACCGCGGCCATCAGCAAAGCCCGCGCGTCCTCGTCGGTAAGCCCTTCGACGGTCAGCGCCGGCAGGCCGGGGAACAGCCGCTCGTCGGCCGCCTCCCGGACGGCGAACAACAGGCCAACCGGTTCAGCCAGCAGCCGCCGTCCGACGAACCCGAGCACCTGGGACGAGGCTTCGTCCAGCCACTGGGCGTCATCGACCAGGCAGACCAGCGGCCGCTCGGCGGCATGCTCAGCCAGCAGGCTCAACACCGCCAGGCCTAGCACGAACCGGTCCGGAGCAGGCCCCGCGGCCAGCCCGAACGCCACTCGCAACGCGCGCTGCTGCGGCTCTGGCAGTGCGTCCAGGCAGCTCAGCATCGGCGCGCAGAGCTGGTGCAGCGCCGCGAGCGGCAGTTTCATCTCGAATTCCACGCCGTCGACCTGAACCAGTCGGCAGCCAGCTGCCTGGCGCGCGCAGTAGCGCATCAGCGCCGTCTTACCGATCCCCGCCTCGCCCCGGATGACGAGCACCGCACTCGCACTGCCGCGAACACGGTCCAGCAGGCCGTCGAGGACCTGCCGTTCGCGAGCGCGCCCCCGGAAGGCCGACGTCCTGGATTCGGCCATGGCGTAACGATAAGCCCGTATCCAGGGCAAGGGAACACCCTGGCTCGACGCGGCGTGATGCCATCCAGACTCGTGCCATGAATACCGCACTCAACGGGTCGTCGCCCGCGGGTCGCGTGGCCATCGTCACCGGAGGGTCCCGCGGCGTCGGCCGGGCGACGGTCTGCCGCCTGACGGCCGACGGCTATGGCGTCGTCGTCAACTACCTCCACGACCAGCGTGCGGCCGAGTCGACCGTCGAAGCGATCCTCGCGGACAACGGCAACGCCGTGGCCGTCCGCGCCGACATCACTGACGATCTGGACGTGCAGAGGCTCTTCGCCGAGACGATCGAAGCGTTCGGCGGCATCGATGTCGTCGTCCAGACCGCCGGCCGCCGGATCAACACGCGGGCCACCTTCGTCGTCAACCGGGAGGCAGCCCGTCACCTCCGCAACGGCGGTGCGATCGTCAACCTGTCCAGCTCAGCAGCCGATTCATCGCTGAGGACCCACGGCCTCTACGCGGCCGCCAAGGCCCCCGCAGACGTGCTGACGCGAGCGCTCGCGCTAGAACTGCGTGAGCGCGACATCACCGTCAACGCGGTGTCTGTCGAACTTCACCGGCCGTGCGCACCCCACCAGGTGGCAGACGTCATCGCGTACCTGCTCAGCCCCCGTGGCCACGGCCTCACCGGCCAGGTGCTCCGGGTCGGCGATCCCGGATTGCCGCCGTAGGTTTCCGCGGACCAGTGCCCGGACCAGTGTCCGCCGCGGGCTCGACCGATCCGTCGATTCACGAGCCTGAGCGCAATACCTACCGGACCAGGGAGCCAAGCGGCGCGGCCGCGTCCCCCGCGTCCGGCAGTGCCAGCCCGATCGTGCGCACTGATGACGGCCTCGTCCGCGGCGCCAACGCCGCGGGGGTGAACTCCTTCCTGGGGCTGCCGTACGCCGCCCCGCCGGTCGGCAACCTGCGATGGCGGCCACCGCAGCCGGCGGCGGCCTGGACCGGAGTCCGGGACGCGACGACTTTCGGGCCGAGCTGCCCGCAGGCCACGATGGGCAATCCGTTCCTCCCGCCCGGGACGATCAGCGAAAACTGCCTGTACCTGAACGTCTACACGCCGACGCTGCGCAGTGGCAGTGACCGCCCTGTGCTGGTGTGGATCCACGGCCCGCCCCGCGGGCCCGGCCGCGGATCTTTGCGATCGTCACGACCGGCAGCTCGCTGAGCTTGTGCCACAGCATGCCCAGCGACGTGTCATCGGCCCGCCCGCCCTAGCCGCCTCGGCGGTGTACTCCGCGACCTTGGTGAGGTCGACGTGCGGGACGAAGTAGTCCGGGTCGGCACTCTCCAGCACGACGACCCTGGTCTCCTGGCCCGATTCCACCGAGCCGATCAGCATCACCAGGTCGCGGACCAGTTCCGGTCCGATCAGGTTCATCGGCGGCGCGTCAATCACCACGCTGAGCACACCTTTGTCGCTCGGGGCCACCCGCAGCGTCCGGTACACCTGAGTCATCACCAGCTCCTCTGCAACTCGTGTCAGGGGAACGCTAACGACTCCAGCCGGTACGCCGAGCCAGTGGAGAACGCTGGTGGCATCACGGGCGCGCACCGGGCGTGCGCACACCGGCCGCCCGCTCGGGCTGGCCCAGCGGCCGGTCCGGCCCAAGCTTGGTCAGATCGGCGCGCAGCTCACGGCGGGAGCCGACGCTCAGCTTGGCGAAGACCTTCCGCAGGTGCCATTCGACGGTGCGCACGGACAGGAACAACTGAGCGGCTATCTCCGCATTGGTGTGGCCGATGCCGGCCAGCCGGGCGATCTGTGCTTCCTGCGGCGTGAGCTCCTCGCGCGTGTCCGGGCTGCGCGTACGCACCTTCTCGCCCGTCGCCAGCAGTTCGCGGCGGGCGCGCTCGGCGAACGCCTCCATGCCAGTCACCTCGAAAAGGTGGTGGGCGGTGCGCAACTGCTCGCGCGCGTCAAGGCGGCGGCCCTCGCGGCGCAACCACTCCCCGTACACCAGGCGGGCGCGGGCCAGCGACGGGCGCAACTGCGTGCGGCTGTACCGCTCGATCGCCTCCTGGTACAGGGGCTCGGCGGCTTTGCCGTCGGTTACCAGCGCACGGCACCGCGCCTCGATTCCCAGCCCCCAGTCGGTGCCGCCGACCCGGGTCCACTCCGCCAGCCGGCCGAGGGCATCGCGGGCCATGTCCAGGTTCCCGGTACGCGCGGCGGCCTCGATGAGCTCGGTCAGCGGCCGCACGGCGGAGTGCCTGGGTGCCTGCTCGCTGATCTGCCCGGCGGCCGCCAGCACGTCGGCGTAGCGGCCCAGGCCGTTGTACAGCCTCATGGCCGCCCAGTGCGCCCAGATCACCGCGGCTCCCTGTCCCGCGGCGACGGCCCGCTCGGCGGTGGCCTGGATCAGCTGGGCGGCCTCGGCTTCGCGGCCGCGGTACGCGGCCAGCATGAGGGCCGCGTAGGGCGGGACGCGCGCCCCGGTAGCCTCGCAGACCGCGTCGGCCTCCGCGATCAGCGACGCGGCGACCGTGAGATCGCCCCGCCACACCGCGGCGTCAGCCAGCTGGTTCAGCAGCATCGGGAGCCGGTCGAGCGCACCCATCTCGCGGGCGAGCCGGGCCGGCGCTTCGACCAGGCTGTATCCCTGGTAATCCCACAGCGAGGCACCCGCCATGGGTGCCATCCAGCCCCACCGCAGCCGCTGGGCTACCGGGACGTCTGGGCCGGCGAAGGCGCTGACGGCGGCACGCAGCACCGGGGCGGCGACGGTCGGCCCGTCAGTGACCAGCAGCGTGAGACCGTCCAGCAGCAGGTCAGCCGGGCGCGGCGGCTGCGGCGGCGGGGGCAGGGACCGGGCGGCGCGGGAGACCTCGGCCAGGTCGCCGCCAGCCGCCAGGTGCCCGGCGATCTGCGCCGCCTGGTAGGCGTCCAGGTAGGTCTCACGGGCCAGGCCGAGATCGAACGCCTCGAACCGCCTGGCCGCCTTCAGCAGCAGCGGGGCGGCGTCGCTGCCCATCCCGGAGGCGAACGCGATCTGCCCGCGCAAAAGATCCACCTGAGCACTTTGCCTCTCGTCCAGCGGCCCCGCCTCCGCCGTGGCCAGGAGCCCCAGCGCCATCTCAAACGCCCCGGCCCGGGAACTCGCCTGGGCCGCGGCCAGCGCCCGCTGGGCTCGCCGGACCGGATCGACCGTCAGGTCGGCCGAGCGCTGCAGGAACGCCGCCGCCGCGGCGACGCCGCCGCGGGCCTGGGCGCGGCCGGCCGAGCGCTCGAGCTCGGCCGCGACCTCCTCGTCGGGTCCCGGGGCGGCGCGGGCGCGGTGCCAGGCCCGCCGGTCCGGGTCGGTCCCAGCGACCGTGGCGTCGGCCAGAGCACGATGCACGCGGTGCCGGTCGTCTGCGGTGGCTGAGCGATAAGCGGCGGACCGGACAAGCGGGTGCGTGAACTCGACCCGCCCGCCCAGCTCGAGCAGGCCGCCGTCCCGGGCCGGGCCCGCCGCCGCGACGTCGATGCCGAGCGTCTCCGCGGCGCGGTGGAGCAGAACGGGGTCGCCGAGCGGCTCCGCGGCCGCCGTGAGGACGAGCAGCTGCGTATCCGGCGGGAGCAGCTGAAGGCGCCGGACGAAGCTCTGCTCTATCCGGCCGGCGACCGGCTGGCTGCCGGGAAGGCCGAACCCGCCGGCGAGACCGACGACGTTCCACGTGCGCGGCAGCTCGAGCAAGGCGAGCGGATTGCCGTGACTCTCCTTGACGATCTGGTCGCAAACCGCGACATCAACGGGCCCGGGCATGTTGGCCAGCAGCAGCGCGCGCGCCTCCCGGTCGCCGAGGCCGTGGACGGAAAGCTCAGGCAGCCCGACGAGAACGTGATCGCCGATCCCGGTCCGCGCGGCGCATACGACCGCGATCCGCTCGGCGAGCAGGCGGCGGGACACGAACCCCAGGATCTGCGCCGATGCCCGGTCGAGCCAGTGCACGTCGTCGACGACGCAGAGCAGCGGCTGCTGCTCGGCGAACTCAGCGAACAGCGTCAGCGTGGCCAGTCCCACCAGGAACCGGTCAGGCGCATCGCCGACGCTGCGGCCGAATACCGTCGCGAGGGCGTCGCGCTGCGGAACGGGCAGCCGGCCGAGGTGGTCGAGCATGGGCGCGCACAGCTGATGCAGCCCGGCATAAGCCAGCTCCATCTCCGACTCCATGCCATCGGCCTTCACGACGTGCCAGTCGGCCGCCCGGCCGGACAGATAACCCAGCAGCGCGCTCTTGCCGATACCCGCCTCGCCCCGCAGGACCACGACCTGGCTCCGGCCGGCCAGCGCACTGTCGAGCAGCCGGTCAAGCACGCCGCACTCGCTCCGGCGTCCGATGAGGTTCGGGGGCGGCCCGGGATCCTGACGCGTTGGCAGCCTCCTGACATCGTTCAGCCATGACCCGCCGCCGCTACCTGCAGAGCGTATAACGGCGGTGCGGGCGTGGGAAGCCCGCAGTCCCGAGGACCAGACCAGGGTATTTCCGGGGGGCGATAGAGCCGCCGGCGGGCCAGAGTGGGTGCCGACCAGCCCGTGCGAGCCGACATCTGGAGAACCATGGCCGCCTCGATCAACTCTTCTCCCGTACCGTCCGGGCGAGGCCTGGGCGGACAGACCGTGGTGGTGATCGGAGGCAGCTCCGGCGTCGGGCTAGAGACGGCCCGGCTGGCCCGCGCCAGCGGAGCAGACATCATTCTCACGGCCCGCGAGCCGGAACGCCTGCACCGGGCCGGCCTCGAGCTCGCCGCCAGCATTGCTGCCTTCGATGCCACCGACTTCGGCCGGCTCGGGCGGTTCTTCGATGCGCTGCCCTCGTCCGTGGACCACGTGCTGGTCACCGGGCCCGGGCCGTGCTACCCGCGGCCAGCTGAGTTCGATCTGGACGCGGCCCGCCACGACGTCGACGCCCATCTCCTGCTGCCACTGGCGGTCGCCCGGGACGCCGCGGGCAAAATCCGCCCCGGCGGGACCATGCTGTTCGTGGGGGGAACAGGCGGCCGTCGCCCCGCGGCAGGCCTCGCGCTCGCCGCGGCGCTCGTGGCCGCGCTTCCCGCCATGATCAAGAGTCTCGCGGCTGAGATCGCGCCGGTCCGGGTCAATCTGATCGCGGCGGGTTTTACCGACTGGGGCGTCGCTCTGGAGGACGTTGCCGCCCTAGCCGTCCATCTCATGACCAACGCGGCGATCACGGGCGCGACCATCGACATCGCAGGCGGCCAGCAGCTCATCGGATCCTGACGGTCGGCCCGGCGCCGCACGCGGTGAAACCGCCCTTTGAGTGCGTCAGAACGCAGTGGATCCGGGGTTTCATGCCGTTCCCGCGGCTCCGGCTGGGCCCGCCTGCTGGCCTGCGGCCTGGGCTTCGACGAAGGCGGCGATCCGGTCGTTCAGCTCGTCGATCCGGTCGAAGCCGCCGTGGCTTCCGGGCACGATGGCGACCTGCGCGTGCGGCATAAGGCTTCCCCGGGCGCGGGCCTGCGCCGGGGTGAGCAGGGCGCTGCGCGCGCCGGTGACCAGCAGGACCGGCACGCTGATCGCGCGGAGCTCGTCGTCGGTGAGGATGGCGGGGAATTTCGGCTCCATCCGGTAGCCGCGGCTGCCCGCCCACATGAGCGTCATGAGTTCTGGCTCCAGCATGGCCGGGCTGTCCAGCCACCGGGCGAGGTGGCGGCGCAGCGGCATCGGGGTCAGGCTGGCCAGGCCGCTGATCGTGAACCACCACCAGAAGCGGGCGTCGAGCTTGGTGAGCCCGGCGGGGTCGAGCAGCGTGATGGAGGCGACCCGCCCGGGCGCGCGGATCGCCTGGTTCATGGCGACCCAGCCGCCGTAAGACAGGCCAACCAGGTGCGCAGGGCGGTCGCTGAGCTGGCCGAGCAGCTCATCCAGCCAGGCGGCGCAGGACGCCGGCGGGGTGAGCGGGGCGCGCATGACGCTGGGGTTCGGGTCGCCGGGCATGTCGATCCCGTAGACCGGGCCGTTCTCGGCGAGCGCCGCCACGTGCGGGTACCAGCCCGCGGCGCTGAACCCGGCCCCGGCGAGGAGCACGACCGGCGGCCCGCCGGGATGCGGCCGGTAGGCGTGCACGCGCGTGGTCGCGGTCGCCGTCTCGATATCGAAATCCTCGCAAGGCTGCGGCCACAGCGCGAAGACCCGCTCGTACGCGGCCATGAACTTCTCCCGTGCCGCATCGCTCACCCACGATCCCACCTCGCACTTGGGTGCCAGCATGTCCGGCCTCCTCGCCGTCCGGCCCGCCGCTCTGTCGGGCTGTCTTCGCGTCTTTTATGATACGAGCGTATCATAAAAGACGCTGGGCGGATACAGAGAGATACGGTGAGCGGATGCCGAAGCGGGTCGATCACGAGGAGCGGCGGCGGCAGATCGCGGACGCGCTGCTGCGGGTCGCCGCCACGCGCGGGCTGCACGCCGCCGGGATGCGCGAGGTCGCGGCCGAGGCCGGCGTGTCCCTGCGGCTGGTGCAGTACTACTTCGGCACCAAGGAAGAGCTGCTGCTGGCCGCCATGCAGTACCTGGCGGTCCGGTTCAGCGCGCGGGCTGTCGCACGGTTCAGGGAGGCCAGCGGGTCAGGCGGCCCGGCCAGCCCGCGCGACGTGATCGCGGCCATCCTGACCGAGGGTCTGCCCGCCGACGACGAAATGCGGACCTTCTACGTGGTTTACACGGCCTACCTGGCGCTCTCGCTGACCGATCCGGCGCTGGCGATCGCGCCCCTGGTCAAGAACTCCTACGCGGTGATCGACGTGATGGCCGCCCAGCTGCGGGCGGCCCAGGCGGCCGGCGACACGCCGGCCCACCTGGACCCGGACCTGGAAGCCGTCAGCCTGATGGCCGTGTCCGCGGGACTTGCCACCAGCGTCCTCGTCGACCAGTCCTCGATCCAGCAAGCCCAGGCCGTCATCGACTACCACCTCCACCGCCTGTTCCCCGCATCCCGGCCAGCGTTACGCCGAGCGCCGAGCCGGGACAAGATGGCCAGCCGGCCCAGCCGAAGGAGCCGGATCGTCCGGAAATAGAAAGGTCATTATGCCGAACGGACCGCGCTGTCTCGCCCCGGATACGGCCGGGCCTGACCATGGCCTGGCCTGGCTGGTGGGTGCGCATGATGATCAGAATCCGGCACAGCCCGGGCCGCGGTGAGGATGACGTTGGTGAGCACCTGTTGTAACTAGACTCCGGCCGCCTGAGGGCCGGGCCGGGGCGACGCCGCCTGCTCGTCGCGGTAGGGGGCCAGGAACGCGGTCAGCGCGGCCAGGGTGTCCTCGGGGGCCTCCTCGGCGGGGTGGTGGCCGCAGCCGGGGATGACCAGGGTCTGCACGTGGTCGGCGGCGAGCTTCATCGTGTCTGCCACCTGTGCGGCCAGGCTGTGCCCGCCGCCGATGCCCAGCACGGGCATGGTCAGCCGCCGGGTCGCGCGCTGCTGGTTCTGCGCGATGGTGGCATCCAGCGCGCGGTAGATCGCGAAGCTGGCGTGCAGCGCGCCGGGGCCGGCGGCCAGGGTGGCGATGTAGTGCCGGACCGCGTACCCGGGCAGCGGCCGGGCGGCCTTGGCGGCGAACTGCCAGCCGA
>Ga0335076_10007871_pt1 | contig 10748 bp, 5 predicted proteins | sample Lox_Sample_25_FD_206717 | JGI IMG/M metagenome (GOLD analysis project Ga0335076, IMG submission 206717) | Soil microbial communities from Loxahatchee National Wildlife Refuge, Florida, United States - Lox_Sample_2.5 | ecosystem: Environmental > Terrestrial > Soil > Wetlands | place: USA: Florida...
TGCGGACGCACCAGTCGATCAGCGCGGAAGTCGAGCCGATGAAGTCCGCCATGTCGAGGACAGCCGGCGGGCATTCCGGATGCGCCACCACCTTCGCCTTGGGATACTCGAAACGAGCCTGCGCGAGCCGCCGCGCGGGAAACGTCGCATGCACGATGCAGGAGCCCTGCCAGATCTGCATGTTGGCGCGGCCGGTCTCTTTTTTGACGTAATTGCCCAGATTGCGGTCGGGCAGAAACAGCACCGGTTTTTCGGGCGGGATGGAATTGACAATTTTGACGGCATTACGAGATGTGCAGAGAATGTCGCTTTCGGCCTTCACCTCGATGGACGTGTTGATGTAGCTGACGATCTCGTACTCGGGATGCCGGCGGCGGAATTCGCGGACCGGTTCGACCGGGCAACTCTCCACCAGACTGCAACTGGCGGCGAGATCGGGCACCACGACGACACGGCTCGGGTTGAGAACCTTGGCCGTCTCCGCCATGAACCAGACACCGCAAAACGCTATGGCGTCGCCATCGTATTCGCGGGCCTTGCGCGCCAATTCCAGGCTATCGCCCACCACGTCGGCCAGTTCCTGAATCTCCGGCTCCTGGTAATGGTGCGCCAGCAGGACGGCGCGCCGCTGCCGTTTTAAGTCAAGTATCTCGTCGGCGATGGTTGGGGCTGCAAACATAGGGGAGGCGTCAGTTTCAGTGTATCAAGATCGTAACCGAACGAGCCTGGCGTGCCTGTGCGCAGACCCACAGATGCAGGCTCACACCCGCAATTCGGGGCCGGATCGGCCCAACCTGGCGCGCGAAAAGGCCGGTTACCAACCGGCCGCAGGCTGCCAGCCTGCCCCACGGGCCTATTTGCCGGCATCGGTGGCGCGCTCCGCCAGGAATTTCTTTTGGCAGGCGATGCCGGCCGCGCGGACCTCCCCGAAGCCCGGCGACGACCGCAGATTCGCCAGCAACGGGTCGGAATCCATCGAAGGGTATGAGCAGTATCCGCCTGCGATCGCGCTCTTGAGCATCGTCAGCGCGGCATCGGTCTGGCCGGCGTCAGCGAGATGGGCGGCGGCAAGGTAATTGTTTTCAGGATCGGGTGACGGCTGCGCCTGACGGGCCAGCGCCGCGACGTTCTGTTCCGGACGATGTTGCAGAACGGCCGTCAAGACGTCAAAGGCGCTCCACTGGGGCACGTTCCGATCCAGGGCTTCGAGGGCTTCTTTGTTCTTGCCCTGCCGCGCCAGCACGTCGATCCGCACGCCTTTGGAAATGGCGGCATCGGGATCGAGATTCAGAAAATCCACGGCGCGCCGGAAATCGCCCCGCAACATGAAGGTGACGCCGCACGAGCGCGCCCCGGCATCGTGCGCGTCGATCAGGAACGACATCTCACACTCGTGGGCCGATTCGTCCAGCAGGCCGGCGTCGCGCAACATCCAGCTCACGATGAAATGCAGCCGCGCGCTATCCGGCCGGCGGCGCAGCAAGTCCTGCAGGCCGCGAAACGCCTGGCCGCGCGTCATGCCGCCGCTTTCCGGGCCGCGCCCGTCCGAAGTGGCGAAATAGAGCGTCTCCGCCTGAAAGCGGGTGTTGCCCGGATCGAGTTCGGCGGCTTTGCGGATGGCCGCCCGCCAGCGCGCCAACGCCACCTGCCCGCCGTCCCCGTAGAACCCATCGTCGCTGTAGAACCGAGCGAGAATTTCCCAGGCGGGCGCGTAAGACGGATCGAGTTCGACCGATTTGCTCAACATCTCGATGAGCCGCTTGCGGACCTTGGGATCGGCCGCGGAGGCGACCGGGATGTCGCGGGCCCGCAGATACAGGCGATAGGCTTCTTCGTTGCCGGGCCGCGGGGGATTCGCCGTGACGAACTCGGTGACGCCCAGCACGGGGGCCAGTGCGCGCCGCGTTTTGGAGGCAACCTGGGCCTGCATCGCCATCAGGTCCTGCGGCGGGACCTCGAACACATCGCTCCATAAGAGGCGATTGGTGGCGACATCGGTGACCTCGAGCGTAATCTGCAATTGGTTCCCGGCCCGCAGAAACTGTCCGGAAACAATCGTGGATACCTGAAGCGCCCGCCCTTCTTTTTGTAAATCGCGCACCGGCTCGTTGTACTTTCGTTCCCGATCGACCGACCGCAGCGAGATCGATCGGGCGTAACCCAGGGTGCCGGTGATCTCATCGGCTATGGCCTGAGCCAGAAAGTCCAGGCCGTGGTCCTCGCTGCCGTTGATCAGGGGAAGCACCGCAATCGCCCTGGCAGGCTGCGGCGATACAACAGGCTTGCGCGAAAGATCGAGCGTGAGCACCACCGCGGCAGCAACCAAAGCCAGCACGACGACCGCGGTCGAGGCGATCGATAGGGCGCGCGAGTTGCGCCGGACAAACGCGGAGATGGCCGGACGGGACGCCGCCTTCGCCTCCAGCGGCTCGCGATTCAAATAGCGGTCGATATCGCGCATGAGCGCGGCGGCGGAGGCGTACCGGCGAGCGGGATCTTTGTGCATCGCCGTCAGACACAGGGCGTCCAGGTTGCCCCATGAGGCGCCATCGCCGGGGCGCCGCGCGATCGATGACGGCCTGGCCGGCTCCTGAGTGGTGACGACGGCTTCGGCTTCGAGGGCGGTCTTGCCGGTGAGGTCGAAGGGCAGCCTGCCGGTCAACAACTCGTACAGCACCACGCCGAGAGAATAGATGTCGGTAGCCGTGGTAGCGGTATCGCCGCGGATTTGCTCCGGCGACGCGTAGGCCAGGGTCATCGACCGCATGGCCGTGCGTGTGTGATTCAGCGGCTGGCCCGCCGGATCGAGCTGTTTGGCGATCCCGAAATCCAGCAGGCGAACGGCGCCGTCATCCCTCACGAAAATGTTGGAAGGTTTGATATCGCGGTGAATCACGCCCTCGCCGTGGGCGTATTCCACCGCTTCGGCAACCGCGCGGATGAGCCGCAGCCGTTCATCGACGGTGCTGTGGTTGCGGCTGCAATAATCCGTGACGGCGACGCCATCGACGTACTCCATGACGAACCACGGTGTTCCGTCGGGCAAGGTGTTGGCGTCGTACAGGCGGGCGATGGAGGGGTGATTCAGCCGCGCCAGCGTGCGCTGCTCCAGGGCGAAACGCTGCCGCCGTTCCGGCGAGAGCCAGGCGTCGCGGAGGAGCTTGATCGCAACGTGGTTGCCGAGATCTTCGCGCCTGGCGAGATAGACCACGCCCATGCCGCCTTCGCCCAATATCTTTTCGATGCGATACGGTCCGAAATTGCGCGAGAGCGCGGAAAATGCGTCGCCGGCGACCCGGCCCGCGACTTCCCGCACATCGCGATCCAAGAGCCAGCCGCGGCCGTCCTCCTCGAGCATGCCTCGCACGTCGGCCAGAAGTTCGGCGTCATCGCCACAGGCTTCGGCCAGAAATCGAGAGCGCTCCGCTGCGTCGAGGCTCGCGGCCCGGTGGAATAGCGTTTGCACCTGCTCCCAGCGCGCCGGATCCATTATTGTTTCCGAAATTCCCGCGCCAGCCATGCCCGAGCGGCGCGCCAATCGCGATGCACAGTGGCTTCGGACACGTCGATCAACGCGGCAATCTCCGCCATTTCGAGCCCGCCGAAGAAACGGCTTTCGACGATCGCGGCCTGGCGCGGATTCATGCGCGCCAACTCCTGCAGGATGTCATCGAGGGCAATCAATTCACGGCCGGTGAGCTCGGTCTGCGCTGCGAAAGAGTCCATCGTCACCAGGACGGCATCCTGTCCGCCTCGCTTCAGGGCATGGCGCCGCCGCGCAGCCTCCACCAGCACCTGGCGCATCGCGCGGGCCGCCATTCGTTTGAAATGCAATTGGGAAACGGCCGCGATGCCGCCCGAGCCGGAGAGTTTCAGCCAGGCTTCGTGAACCAGGGCGGTGGGATTGAGCGTGGCGCATTGGTCGTATCCCTTTACCGCGCTGGCCAGATGGCGCAGCTCGTCGTAGGTCGCGGCGAAAAGGTCGTCGAGATTCGGTTGGTTGTCCAATCCGGCCGTCATTGGAAGGGTGTATTCCGTGCAGGTTTTACCGCCGGTTGCAAAACACCCGATGCGGGCCTGTCCTCGGAGGGATGCTATCACCGGCGGGCGCCTGAAGTAAACCCTTCAAGGATTTGTTCTCGTGTTCACCGTGACTGTTTTGGCCCCGTCCCAAATCGAAAGATTACCCGCGTAGTCGCCGGCGATCGCCAGCTTGCCGTCGAACGACGCCGCCACCTTCGTGAGCAGCGCGCTTGCGGGAGCCCCGCCCTTCGGTTTGCCATCCGCCGACCAGACGCGGATGGTGGAATCGCGGCCGACGCTGAACAGGCGTCCGTCGGGCGCGAACTGAAGGCTCAGCACGCCGCCGGGCGGAGTGCCGAAGGTGTCTTTGGGCGGTTTGGGCTGGTGCGCCTTGGCGATGGTGGCCACCGGAAATCCGTCGCCCACGTTCCACACAATGATCTGCCCGTCTTCGCCGCCCGAGGCCAGAAGCTGGCTATCGCCGCGCCAGCTCAGCGACGTCACCGAGTCCTTATGTTCGGAAAGCGCGCCAAAAGTGCCGCCGGTGGCGGCGTCCCACAGCAGGATGACGCCTGCGCGATCGGCAGTGGCGAGACGCTGGCCGTCGGGGCTGAATTCGAGCGCGGTGATCCAATCGGTATGGCGCTTGATCTGGTAAAGCTGCTGGCCGTCGGCTACGGAGAACACTTTCACCAGCTTTGATGGACCGCCCAGCGCCACGAGTTTGTTGCCGGCCGAGATATCGGCTGCCAGCACGATATCGAGCTCCTGACCGAAGGCGCCGATGCGATTGCCGGTCTTCACGTCGTAGAGCACTACCTTGCCGAGTTGCACGCCACGGCCGCCCGCGGCCAGCAGGATCGAGCCATCGCGGCTGAATCGCAACACGTAGGGGATGCCCTCGGGAAACGGCAGTTCACCGATCGGCGCGCGCTTCGCGAGGTCGTAGAGATAAATGCGCTCGTGGCCGGAGACTGCCAGCAACGGCGCCCACGGACTCGCGGCCAACGCGGTGATGGGCGCGGGGTGCGAGGGCTCCGGGGTGTTGACCGGCGCGAGGGTAGCGGGCATCGCGGGCGGGCCGGAGGGCTTATTCAGGCCGTTCGGCTTGTAATCGAGCGAAACCGGGATGGGGCCTTTGGGGGCACTGGTGGCGTTCTCCAATAAGCCGAGCTGAATCCAATCCTTGATGATGTTGATCTCGGCGTCGGGGATCTTGTTGCCTCCGAGGGGCATGCGCGGCACGCCGTCGCCTTCGTGCGCGACGGCTTTGTAGAGCAGGCTGGACGCGGGCCGTCCGGGGATGACCGCATCGCCCGAGTTGCCGCCTTTGAGGACGCCGGCGTAGGACTCGAGGTTGAGGCCGCTGCGCATCTCTCCGGCGCTATGGCAGGTGAAGCAGCGGCGCGAGAAGATCGGCTTGACGTCGTCGTCGTAGTTGGGGTGTTGGGCAAAGAGGGGAAGTGCCATGAGGAGCAGTGTGGGGCAGGCTGCCAGCCTGCCCCACAAAGACACCTGACTCTGCAGATTATTCATCAGTGATTGAAGGAGAACTCGGTGGAGTTCAGCAGGGCCCAGAAGATGTCGTCGTAGGCCTTGCGATCTTCAGGCGTCGATGCCACCAACGGCAGCAGCCTCTTTCGTTCCGCCTCCGACAGGTGGCGGCTGAAGGCGCGCACGAACAGCGCGTCCAGAATCTCGTCGGGCTTTTTGTGCTGCTCCAGCATCTTCGGAATCACCGAACTGCGGGCCAGCTTGCCCTCCAGCGTTTCGCCGTTCAACAGATCGAGCGCCTGCGCCAGGGTCGGTTCCAGATGGGTTTCGCTGGCGTTCACGGAATCGCGCGAGCAGAGTCCGAAGGTCTTGAGAAAACCGTTGTTGGCCGTGTGATTTCCTTCATACAGCTCGACGGCGCGAAATCCGTTGGGGGTCTGATTGAACTGTGTCGGTGCACCGGTAACTTCCGAAATCGAATCGAGAAGCACGTCCGCGCGCAAGCGCCGCAGATGGGCGTGGGAAAACTGCTGGTCATCGTCGCGATTGGTTTCGTTGGGGACGGCCGAAAGCTGATAAACGCGAGAAGTGCAGATATCTCGGATGAGGCGCCGGGCGTCGTAGTTGTAGCCGGCCAGGTGCTGTCCCAGCGCCGCCAACAGCTCGCTGTTCGACGGCGGATTGCTGATGCGCACGTCGTCCACCGGCTCCACGATGCCGCGCCCGAAGAATTGCGCCCAGATGCGATTGGCCAGGTTCTGCCGGAAGAGGACGTTGTCCTTCGACGTCAGCCATTCCGCCAGGGCCTGGCGGGGATCCTCCGCTTTGCCGTCCGCGCCTTTCAGATTGGGCGCGTCGCCGCCCAGGAATTTCGCGGGCACCGGATGGCCGTCCAGCAGGTGTTTCGCGGGAGCGGCGTTGGGATCGTCGTAGATATAGAATTCCCGCTCCTCCGACGCCACCTTGCGCTTGACGCCGGTGAAGAAGCTGACGAAGCCGTAGTAATCGTCTTGCGTCCAGCGATCGAAGGGGTGGTTGTGGCATTGGGCGCACTGCACGCGGACGCCGGTAAAGACCTGCGAAAAATCCTGCGCCACGCCTTTCGGGTCGAACTGGCCCTGCGGCAGCATGGTGTACAGATTCACGGGCGGATTTTGCAGGTTGCTGCCGGTGGAGGCAACCTGCGCGCGCACGAATTTGTCGAGGGGCGTGTCCTGGCGCATCTGATCGCGAATCCACTCGTAATACGCATGGGCTGCCTTGCGGTCGGTGCCGGATGAGCTGTTGTTATCGCTGCGGATTTTCAACGTCTCGGCCCACTTGGTGGCCCACAGGTCGGCGAATTCATTTCGCGCCAGAAGTTGATCGATGAGCTTCGCGCGCTTCGCCGGGTCGCGATCTTTCGAGAAGTGTTCGAATTCTTCGGTGGTGGGCAGCAGGCCGATGAGATCAAGATAGGCGCGGCGGAGGAATTCCTCGTCTCCGGAGATCGCGCTGGGGAGGATGCGGAGGTCCTTCAGCTTGGCGTAGACCAGATCGTCGATGTAATTGTTCGAAGGCTCTTTCGGCCATTTGAACCTGCCGGGAGGCAGAACGACGATCTCGGCGCCGGTGGTGAACTTGGCGAAGCGCGCGAACACGAACGTATCGCCTCGCTTGCCGGCCGTCACCACGCCATTGTTGTCGATATCGGCGACGGCCTTGTTGTTCGTCAGGTACAGCGCAAGGTTGTTGACGGGCCGGGAACTGCCGTCGGAATATTTGGCGATCACCTGCACCGTTCGCGGCTTGTCCTTGGGGTTGAAGACGATCTTCGCGGGAACGATCGCCAGTTCCGTGATCTGCGGCACGTTGGCCGCGTCGTCGAGCGCGCCCATCTGAATCCACTTCAGCAGCGTGTTGTAGTATTCGGAGTCGGATTTGAACCGCCGGCCGCCGGTATGCGGCACGGCGCCGATGGCTTTTTTGAGAAGCAGGCTGTCTTGGGGAACGGCGAGATCGATGCGGCGGCCGACGATCTGCTGAGTGAGACGCCAATAATCGCCCGCCGGGTCGTAGCCGAATAGCGAGAGATGAAATCCGTCCTTGCCGATAGCGGCGCCGTGGCATCCGCCGCTGTTGCAGCCGGCGCGGAAGAAAACGGGCATGACGTCGAGGCGGAAGCTGAAGGGGCGGGGAGGTGGTGCGGGTGTCTTCGGCGGGGGATTTTTGGCGGGCGGTTTGGCGGCCAAGAGGGAGGCGGTGAGAAAAAGGAGTAAGAGCAGGAGCCGTGGCGCGGGCACTCGTGCCTGCCGCGTCGACACTGGTGCCGACGCATGTGGACGGTGGCGAGATTCTGCCTTCACCGACCAGGCGGACTGCCAGTCCGCCGCAGGCGGCCAGCCTGCCCTACATTCTCCGGCGGCCAGCCAGGCCGATTGAAAATCGGCCGCAGGTTGAAAACCTGCCCCACAAGACTTGGGGAAGGGTCTCATTGCGACCCTCCTGCGCCACTCTTGGCTTCGTCCACGCGGATGATGCCGTTGCCGGTGTGCTGCCGGACCGTCTCGCCCGCTTCTTTGATCTCCAGTTCGCAGTTGATGCCCTTGTACAGACCTGCCAGCGCGTCGGTGTCGGCCTTCACATGGAACACGATTTCCGTATCCTTCGATGTCACTTCGGGCGCCGGTTCGACCATAGTCACGCCCTTCGGCAACTGGTGCAGCGTGACGACGGCCTTGCCCGGGAACGGCTTGTTCTGTTTCAGCGTCCCGACCAGCACCGCGGTTTTCCCACGCTCCACCGATGTCCGCTGCAGATCGATGCTCACGTACGGGCCCGTCACCCGCAAATCCACGAACTCCGACGAGACGCGCATGCGGCCGATGCCGCTGTAGGCGTCGCCGGTCGTAGTAGTGGCGTTCATCGCGATCTTGTAGGCCCCCGCCGGAGCCTTGTCGTTGGCCTGAATCTTGACGAGCGCTTCGTCCTTGCCCGCGGGAATCGTCACCGCCGGCTCGTGTGAAACGCCGTTGGGAAGCCAATCCGGCTCGATTTCGATGGGGCCTTTGAATGCCTCGTGCCGCTGCACCTTGACCTTCAACTGCAATTCGCCGCTCTGCGTCAGAGGCGTTGCGGGCGGCTCCAATTCGATCCGGTACGGCGCCGCATCCACTACGGCCAGGGCGTACTTCTCCAGGAATACGAAGTGCCACGGCAAGTCGCCGCCGCGGTTGATGAATCCGAACACCTGCCGCGACCCGGTTTCGAGCTTGGCTTTCGGGTCCACCGGCCGCGCCAGGAGGTCTATCAGCACCGCCTGCGGTTCCACATCCGGTGAAGCGACGAACTGCACCGGCATGCGGTTGGCTCCCCTGGTGAACCGCGGCGCGATCATAGTCACGCCTTCGGGGAGTCCGACGGCTTGTAGTTCAATTTCTCCGTGAAAGTTATTGCCGAAGCCCTGCGCGATCTGCACGGGGATTGTCCAGCGCCCTCCGCGCGGAATAATCAGTCCCGCGGTGCGGGGGCGCTGATAGCCATCCGGACTGGCGATGGTGGTGTAGATCGCGTCGCGCTGCGGGTCGATTTCCACGCGATAGACGTGATCGGCTCCGCCGGCCCCGGTGGTGTCGCTGACGCCCAGAGTATATTCGCCGTCGTTGGGCGCGCGGAACATCGCCACCGGATCCATCTGATCTTTGATGAACCAGGTTCCGCGCATGGAAGGTTGGCCGAGGTCCGCGGTTTTCGAATCGTCGGCCTGCAGAATGGGCTTGTCCGCATGACCCGCGGGCGCGATCCAGATCTTCGGATCAACCGGGGCGCCCAGCGTCCGCGCGTATACCCGCACCTGCCACGCCTGTCCCTTCTTAGCGGAGAAGGTGTAGGTGTGCGTTCCCCCCGGCTTTTCGAGAATGCCGTTGAGCGCGGCCGGCAATGACGGAACCGCCGTGGCATCGCCGCTGTAAAGCACCTCTGCGCCCGCCGAAGCCCGCATTACATTTGGCGATGGTGGCGGCACGCCGCCGCCGGGCGTGTAGTAGTCGAAGTTGCCGGGCCTATCCGGAAGCTGTATGGATTCGGTGCGCACCCCCGCCGGATCGCCCAGAATCCTCGCTTCGACTGTGGTTCCCGCCCTGCCGCCGGCCGGAAAAATCGCCGTCGGACGGGAGTACGTCCCGATGTGCGCGCGATACCAGGCCTGCCGCGGCGGATAGAAAATCTGTTGCTTGATTTCGATGTAGTAGGCTCCGGTCTTCGGCGCCACGATCGAGAGCACCGGGTCCTGAACGTAGAGCGCGCTGTCGTCGTTGCGGCCGAGTTCCTTGCCGTCGGCGTCGAGAACGCGGACCGCGAGATCGTTTTCGCCGTTCACGTGGAGCGTGCCCAGGCGCGCCGCCTCCACTTCCACCGAGATTCGCTGACCTGCGTTCCCATCGACGCGGTAGATGTCGACATCCATGTCATTGCCTGGCAAGATCTGGCCTTCGACGGTACAGTTCAGCGGGACCCTCTTTGCTTTCTGAATGGTGTCGTTCTCGCCGATCTTCGATTCCAGCTCGTAGACGGTGGGGAAACGGCTCACCCAGAATGTGACGGCGTCGCTCAATCCCGCCGCGGTGCGGACCCGCAGCACGTGCTCGCCCAGAGGAGCATCGGGCGCGATGTGGAACTTCACCTTGAAGCCATCGGATGCTTTCGGGAAGGGAGCGAATTCATCGGCGGTGATTCCCGGCTTGTAGAACAGAATCTGCTTGGGATCTTCCAGGAAGTAGCCATGGAATTCGACGGTGACGGTGGCGCCTAGCGACCCTCCGCGGGGTAACAGGTAATCCACCATGTAGCGCGGGTCGGCCGTCGCCGCGGTGGCAAGGAGCATCAGCAAAGCTGCCGTTTGTGCAAGGTGTGTTTTGCGGGGCAGGTTTCCAACCTGCGGCCGATTTTCAATCGGCCAGGCTCCGGGGCGGGTTACAAACCCGCCGCAGGTTAGAAACCGGCCCCACATAAAACCCATGGCTCTCGAAACCTCATCACCCGATCAGCCCTGGGACCGCGTGGCCGTCGCGCACGATGTCGATGGGACGTCCGCCCGGCGCCAGCAAACGGTCTTCCGCTTTGATCCCCAACTGCGCGTACACTGTCGCAAGGAAATTCTCCACCGTCACCGGATCGGAATCGGGTTCGCTGGCGGTGGCGTTCGAAGCGCCGTAGATTTGACCGCGCGTGATGCCGCCGCCGGCCAAAACCTG
>Ga0335076_10007874_pt1 | contig 10745 bp, 8 predicted proteins | sample Lox_Sample_25_FD_206717 | JGI IMG/M metagenome (GOLD analysis project Ga0335076, IMG submission 206717) | Soil microbial communities from Loxahatchee National Wildlife Refuge, Florida, United States - Lox_Sample_2.5 | ecosystem: Environmental > Terrestrial > Soil > Wetlands | place: USA: Florida...
GATAATCCACCTTGAAAGGTAGCCTCGGGCAGCATGCCGCTCGGAGCCAACAAGACGCACAGAAGGGCGCACAGTAGGCGCCCTTTTTATTTGCTGGCTGCTGACTTTCCGGAACAGGTTTGCCTTTCCTTTCTGGCGAGCGTGTCCGAATCCAGCTAAAATTCGTTCATCGTTGTACATATGGCACGTCGCGGGAGGCCTTGGATGTACAACCTTACGCAAAAGCTGGCAGCCGAATTCCTGGGTACGTTTGCGTTGGTCTTTTTCGGTGCTGGGGCTGTCTGTATCGATTTCCTTTTACGAAGCTCTGGTGGACTGGGACTGCCGATGATCGCTTTGGCGAGTGGTTTGGCCTTCGCGATTATGATTTCGGCGCTCGGACACATTTCCGGGGGACACTTTAACCCTGCCATTACGATTGCGTACTGGGTGACGAAACGGCTTTCCACTCTGGATTCGGTGGCCTATTGGGGAGCACAACTGGCGGGCGCGATTGCCGCGGCTGCCTTCCTTAAGCTAATCGTACCGGAAGATATCGGCACAAATGTGTTTCTGGGCACACCCGAATTGATGCGGGATTATCCACGGTGGTCGGGCATGGCCATCGAAGGGGTCGCAACATTTTTCGTCGTGCTGATTGTGTTTGCAACGCTCGTCGACGAACATGCAACCTTCCGTTCCGTGGCCGGGTTCTCCATCGGTCTGACGCTTGCCCTCGGCACCTTGCTGGCGGGGCCGCTGACCGGGGGAGCGCTGAATCCGGCCAGGGCCTTCGGGCCGGAGCTAGTTTCGCGCCATTGGTTGAATTGGGGAATCTATTGGGTGGGGCCGTTGGGTGGCGGGTTTGTAGCGGGCTTGCTGTACGACTCATTGTTCCTAAGAAAACCTGAGGACTGAAGGTTGCAAGTAGCAGAGGCCTATCTCGCTGCCCGCCGCGAACCGACTCTGATAAGGCCTTCCTGTCCGTTGGCCTAGGTAACTAAGCGGCTACCCGTTCGCGCAGACGTGTTGTTGGGATTCGTGTCGGATGCTAGCTTCAGGGAAGAAGGGCATTCTTGCGGGGTGTTTGCACATGGCTCTGAGCATCGACGACTTGCTTCGGCGCGCGGTTGAGAATAAATCCTCGGACTTGCACTTGAAGGTCGGCAATCACCCGTATCTGCGCGTGGATGGCCTGCTTACGCCGTTGACGGACGTACCGCGCATTACCCCGGAAGAAATGCTGTCCATGGCCTTCAGCATGATGACCAACCGCCAAAAGCAAAAGTTCAAGGAAACCGCCGAATTGGATATGGCTTACGGTGTGGCGGGACTGGGAAGATTTCGTGTGAACGTATTTCAGCAGCGCGGAAACGTGGGGATGGTTTTGCGCGTGATTCCCACCAAGATTCGAACCATCGAAGAGCTGAATCTGCCTCCGGTCATTGCAAAAATTTGCGAAGAACAACGCGGATTGGTGCTGGTTACCGGAACTACCGGTTCCGGTAAGTCCACAACCCTGGCGGCCATGATCGACCGCATCAATGCCAGCCGCGCAGATCACTTGATTACCATTGAAGACCCGATCGAGTTCCTGCACCGCGACAAGCGCAGCTTTATTAACCAGCGCGAAGTCGAGGTGGATACCGCGAACTTTTCGACCGCCTTGCGCGCTGCTCTGCGTCAGGATCCGGATGTGATTCTGGTTGGCGAAATGCGCGACCTGGAAACGATTTCGACGGCATTGTTGGCGGCAGAAACCGGTCACCTGGTTTTCTCCACCTTGCATACCTTGGACGCCACGGAAACGATCCAGCGTATTATCGCGGTGTTCCCTCCTCCGGAACAGAAACAGATTCGATTGCAGATGGCCGCGACTCTGAAAGCGGTAGTCTCCCAGCGCTTGGTGCGCCGGGCGGATGATAAGGGCCGCGTCCCCGCTGTGGAAGTCATGATCGCGACCGCCTACATCCGCGATTGCATTATCAATCCGGATAAGACGCGCTTGATTCACGATGCCATTGCGGCGGGTACCTCGCAATATGGTATGCAGACCTTCGATCAATCCTTGTTTGATCTGTATTCGAAGGAACTGATCACGCTGGACGAAGCGTTAATGCGCGCGTCCAATCCCGACGAATTCAAGCTGCGCATCCAGGGCATTCGTTCCGCGGCCGATGCGGCGCGCGAGGAAATGGCCTCGCAAATGGCGGATTTCGAGCGTTTCTCAAGAAAGTAAATCTGCAGGAAGTTGGCAGCCAGAAGTACCGTAGTTCAGCCGCTTTTCACCCCATTCATCTTGCCCGGTCACCCAATGGGTTATATCATTCGCGGATTCGCGTGAGGCCTTGCACCCCGCCTTCGCTCAATCGGATCAACCTGGAGATTGCTATGAGCAACTTAGTGCTGTTTCCTGGGCGCCGCAGCTTTTTGAAAGCTACAGCGGCGTTGACCACCGGCATCACTGGACTGACGATGATGCCGGACCCGGCACGATCTGACGACTCGGATTTGTATGTCGTGGGACCAAAGAGAGGGTACTCCCCGCAAATTGGTACGCTGGTGTCACAAATGGCATTTATGCGCTGGCAGGTGCTGAATTCGGTGAAAGGACTATCGCAAAAAGACCTGGATTTCCTGCTGGACGACAAAGCCAATCGCATCGGAGCCTTGTTGCTGCATTTGGCAGCAGTCGAAAGGTTTTATCAGCTCAACACTTTGGACGGATTGGCACCCAACGACATTCCGGAAGCGTGGAAAGAAAAATGGGGACTGCCAATGGAGCTGGGTGAGCCGGCGCGCAAAGCAGTTGTGGGAAATAGTGTGGATTATTACTTGAACATCCTGGGCGAAACGCGCGAGAAAACCCTGGCTGAGTTTCGAAAGCGCGACGACACCTGGCTGATGGCGGTCGATAAGAGCTGGGGCTGGGGTCCTACGAACAATTACTGCAAGTGGTTTCACGTGACCGAACACGAAGCCAATCACAATGGGCAAATTAAAATGTTGAAGAGCCGCTTGCCCGGCGCCAAACCGGCTGGCGAATAGGCGTTGCGATTAGCAGAAATAGAAAAAGGAGCTCACCGCTGGGCGGGGCAAGCTCCCGGGCGGAAAAGCGCCGAACTTAATTGTAATAAGCGGCGTTCTTCTCGATAAAAGTCTTCGACTCTTCTGGGAGCTCCTCGATCACGTAGATCGAGTTAGTCGGGCAAACGGGCACGCAGGCGCCGCAATCGATGCATTCCGCCGGGTTGACATACAGCTGCGGAACCGTAGCGAAATCGGCTTCATCCTTGGTGGGATGAATGCAATTCACTGGACAGGTCTCGATGCAGTGCTCGTCCTTGGTGCAAGTGTCGGTAATGACGTAAGCCATATTGAAGTTCTCCCCGGGATGACAACGGCATTTGGAGTGCCAGTTGTATGAGCGCGAAAGTGTCGCGTTTTCAATAAACGACAAGAATAATTGTGAATCAGGACCGAATTAGGGTGCGTGATCTGGCGCACGTCCCTATGTTTGTCCCCCACGCTTCCTGCGGCTCCCTGCCTACTGGTTTCCCTCGCTTGCTTCTACTATGCTTCCCACATGTTTGGAAAACCGCGGCAAATGGAGACGGAAACCGAGTTGTACGATGCGGCCATTAGGATTTTAATGCGGCGGGCGCATTCGGTTTCGGAGATGAAAAAGGCTCTGGCGCGCCGCTGCGAAGACGAAAAACTAGTAAAGGCTGTTGTCGCACGGTTGAAGCAGGAAAACCTGATTGATGACGCGCGCTATGCGCAGCAGTTTACGCGCCATCGCGCCCAAGGACGCAAGCAAGGCCAATTCCGCATTGCGCGAGAACTGCGCGCCCGCGGAGTTCCTGACCAGCACATCGCTGCAGCCTTAAAGGAGTCCGCGAACGAAATTGATCCTGCGGCATTGGTGCGGCAGAGAATCGAACGGAAACTGCGAACCTGGCGCGGTGAAATTGATGAAAAAAAGGTCGCTTCCTTGTACCGGTCCCTGCTGGGCGCCGGGTTTCCGGCGGAGTTGATCCGGCGCGAATTGCATCGCCTCACCAAGGAAGATGTGCCCGAAGCGGACGGCGCCATCGGAGAGGAGTAAATTGGCGCGTTTCGAACCGCGATGCGATAATTGAACTTTTCCACCACAGATTTGAATGAGGGAAACGTGAGCGCAAGCGGAGACGGCGGCAACAAACTGACCGGGAATCAAGTTCGCGACAAGTTCCTGGAGTTTTTCGAAAGTGAGGGCCACCGCCGCGTGCGCAGCTCTTCGCTCGTGCCGCATGGTGATCCCACCCTGCTGTTTACCAACGCCGGCATGAACCAGTTCAAGCACGTTTTTCTGGGTCTGGAGAAGCGGGAGTATATGCGTGCCACCACGGCGCAAAAATGTGTCCGCGCCGGAGGGAAACACAACGACTTGGAAAATGTGGGATTCACCAAACGTCATCACACCTTTTTCGAGATGTTGGGAAATTTTTCGTTTGGCGACTACTTCAAGAAGGACGCGATTGCTTACGCGTGGGAGTTGGTGACCTCGCCGCAATGGTTTGGCATCACGACAGACAAGTTATACGTAACAATCTTTGGCGGAGCGGAGGTTGCGCCGGGGACGCAGCTTGGCGTAGACGAAGAAGCCAAGAAGTTCTGGCTGGAGCAAGCCGTGCCGGACGCACGCATCTTCGCCATTCCCGGACTGAAAGACAATTTCTGGGCCATGGGCGATACCGGCCCGTGCGGGCCGTGCAGCGAGGTTCACTACGACATGGGCCCCGCGGCTTCCGACGAAGGCCACACCGATTGCAAGTTCCCGTGCGATTGCGGGCGCTACGTGGAAATTTGGAATTTAGTGTTCATGCAGTTCAACCGCGATGCGGCCGGCACCTTGACCCCGCTACCCAAACCCTCGATTGACACAGGGATGGGTCTGGAGCGAGTGGCCGCGGTGCTCCAAGGTGTAATTTCCAATTACGACACGGATTTGTTCCTGCCGCTGATTGACCGCGCTGCCGAACTAACAGGAGTGGACGAGCAGAAGGAACTTGCGGCGGAGGACCAGCAGCGGAGCGCGGCTTCCCTGCGTGTAATTGCGGACCACGCGCGCGCCACTACCTTCCTCATCACCGATGGCGTATTGCCCTCCAACGAGGGACGCGGCTACGTGCTGCGCAAAATCATCCGGCGAGCGATTCGGCACGGCCAGCTGCTTGGCGCCACCAAACCATTTCTCGCGGACATGGTGGCCACGGTACGACAGCTCATGGGACAAGCGTATCCGGAATTGCTGGAACCTGCGGCGGATCGAGTTCCCGAGATTGTGCGGGCGGAAGAGAAAAGGTTTGGTCACACGCTGGACATTGGTTTGAGAAAACTCGAAGAAGAACTAAAGCCACTCGCCTCAAAAAAAGGCTCAACTTACCCGGGCGAAGCAGCATTCCGCCTTTACGACACGTACGGTTTGCCCATGGACTTTATCGTGGATGCCGCGCGCGACCTTGGCGTGGAGTTTGACGCTTCAGGTTTCGAGAAGGCCATGCAGGAGCAACGCATCCGCGCGCGGGCTTCCTGGAAAGGCGTGCACAAAGAATCGGCGAGCCCTGCCTATGCCAAGTTGGCGGAGACGTTTCGAACTGAGCCCGATTTTTATTGCGCAACCGAGGGCAAGGACTGCCGGATCGAAGCGATCATCACCAAAGAGGGCGCCGTCGCTGAGCTAAAAGCGGGCCAGAGCGGCGAAGTGGTGCTGGATCGCACCGTGATTTACGCCGAATCCGGCGGGCAGATGGCCGATATCGGCGGATTCTACGACAGTTCCGGCGCGCAAGTCGCTGAGGTGACCGGAGCGTTCTATCCCATTGCCGGATTGGTCGCCCACCGCGTCAAGGCCAAAGAAACGCTGCGCGCAGGCGATCGCGTCAACGTCCAGGCGGATGCGGACCGGCGCGCACGGATTATGCGCAATCATACCGGCACACACCTTGTCCACGCGGCCTTGCGCAATATTTTAGGCACGCACGTGAAGCAAGCGGGTTCCCTGAACGCACCAGAGCGGCTGCGCTTTGATTTTTCTCATTTCGCGCCGGTGGGGCCGGAAGAGCTGCGCGACATTGAGCAGCAGGTGAATGACGAGATTCGCCTCAACACCCATCTCGACACTGGCGTGATGACCTTGGAGGAGGCGCTCAATTCAGGGGCGCTGGCATTCTTCGGGGATAAGTATCCCGAGAGTAATGTTCGGGTGGTGACGATCCCGGATCCGCATACGCCTCGGGGGTTCTACTCGAAGGAGCTTTGCGGAGGTACGCACGTAACTCGCGGGGGAGATATTGGGGTACTAAAAATCGTCGGCGAAGAATCGGTTGCGGCGGGCGTGCGCCGTATCGAAGCGGTCACCGGCATCGGAGCAATGGAACACTATCAAACTCAGGCACAGCTTCTGCAGGCGCTGGCCAATCAGCTCAATGTCGGTGAAGATTCGCTGCTCGCTTCCATCGAGAAGCTGACGCATACTGCGCGGCAATTAGAAAAAGAACTGAGCGACGAGAAACGCAAAGGCGCGCTCAGCCAACTAGACGACCTGTATTCGCAGGCTCGCACCATTAAGGGCATAAAAGCAGTGGTTGGCGAAGTGGCAAATGTAGATCGCGAGGGTCTCAGGCAATTGGTGGACTCTTTGCGCCAAAAACTAGGCTCAGGGGTCGTGGCGCTGGGAATGCCCGAGGACGGCAAGGTGGCCCTGATTGTGGGGGTAACCAAAGACCTCACTAGTAAGGTCCATGCTGGCAAGCTCATACAGGCGCTCGCCAAACAGGTGGGCGGTTCCGGGGGCGGCCGGCCGGACTTGGCGGAAGCTGGCGGAAAAGACACATCCGCCCTAAAAAGTGCCTTGCAAAGCGTCCCCTCGCTGCTCGAACCATTGCTATAATCCGAATAGCGCCGGAACCGTGTCCCCGCAAGTTGTGTGTTCTTTGATACTTGCGTGCGAAACGGTCGTGAATGAGAAACGCTGCAGGGCAGCTCGGTATTTCTCGACTGTCCGCAGTCCCGGGTTTAGTGTACAAACCAATGCCTTCCCCCAGGCGGATTTTGCAAATTCGAGCCGATAACGTAGTGCGCGCAGCAGGTTTGTTTTCGCTTTGCTTGGGGATGCATGTGAGCACACCTTTGTCCATGGCGCAAATCGCGGCAACCACTGACTCGTCGGGACGGCGCTTCTTCGTAAACGCAGAGCCTGCACCTGTGCGGCTCATGTCCGCTAAGCCCCACACAACCATTTACATGCCAGGCGCAACTTCCTTTCTGGGAGAGAGCCGGCCGGAGTTGAATATCGATCGAGACGGCGTTGAAAAATTGGTTCGAGAAGCCGCGGAACGGCACCAAATCGATCCGGCGCTCGTGCGAGCAGTAATTGAGACAGAATCGAATTGGAATCCTGCAGCCGTGTCGCGAAAGGGTGCGCTCGGGTTGATGCAGTTGGTTCCCACCACCGCCCAGCGGTTTGGGGTGAACAATGCATTCAGCCCAAAACAAAACGTCGATGCCGGGGTTAGGTACCTCAAGACATTGCTGGAGCGCTACAACGGTAATCTGGATTTGGCTCTGGCAGCGTACAATGCTGGGGAAGGTGCGGTAGACCGTGCCCATGGGGTTCCAGCGTTTCGGGAAACCCGAAATTATGTGCAGCGGGTGCAAGAAGCATACTACCGGCCGGGCTCTGGCCGTCTGGAAAGCGCTTATACCCGCGCAAATCAGATCCATCGGGTGGTGGAACCGAGCGGTCGCGTAGTTTTCACAAACGACTATTAAAGGCGGTTGGCGCTGAACGGGGAGTAGTGGGGAAGATGAATCGGGGCGAAAAAAATTTCCACAAGATGTTCGCCATCGTTTCGCTGGGTTTTACCCTAGCGGCCGCCAACTTAATTCCCTGCCGCGCCCAAGCCACCACTGCCGATTCCAGCTCCAAACGAGAAGCCGCGAGTTCGCAATTTGCGCGTGCCGAAGATTTGCGGGCCTTGCTGAACAACAAAGCTCCGGACCAGCGGACTCTTGCGGAGTACAAAAAGGTCGTGGCCGGCTATCAACGCGTCTACTTGATTACACCTCATGCAGCGGAAGTGCCGGATGCACTGTTCGCAGTGGCCGAACTGAATACCGAAATGGGCGACCACTTCGGGAGCACTTACTATAAGAACTCGGCAGATACCTATGCGTACTTGATTCACGACTATCCCGCTGGAAAGCATGTCCAAGAAGCCACGTTGCGCCTGGCGAATTTGCAAAAGGATCAGCTCGGAGATCTGAATGCGGCGACAAAAACTTATCAGGAATTTTCAAGGAAGTATCCGCACTCCACCCACAGGCGCGAAGTACAAGAAGCTATTGCCGAACTGGCATTACGGAAGAGCGCGGAATCCGGTGAAACGGCCGGGCGAAAAGTGACGACTGCTCCTTTACCCGAAGGACCAGTAAAAACCGAAGTGGTCTCCAGCGATCCGAAAAAGACTATTAGCGGCGGCGAACCTGGCAGGTCTGTTGCGGTTCCCCGTGTCCAGAAGGTACGCACCAGCTTAACGCCGGACGGAACGGAAATAGTCATCGACCTGGAAGATTCGGTTCGCTACGTTTCCGGGCGTATCGCCAATCCGGATCGCATTTATTTCGACTTGCACACAGCGCGCCTGAGCCCCGCGGTAGCGCATGCCGACATTCACGTAACTGGCGGGTTGTTGACGAAGGTTCGCGTAGCGCAGAACCAATCTGGAGTGGTGCGGGTGGTCTTGGATGTGAATAGCGTCCGCGATTACGCCGTATCGCTCACAAAGAAACCCACGCGACTGGTCATTGAACTGTACTCCTCTGCAAATCAACGGGCGAATCTCACAGAAATGGCGCAAAAGACCACGCCCAGAACCGCCGGCGCCGGAACAGAAGTAGCGGATGCGAGCGGGCCTGATGCGGCTCCAGTGAAGGATAGAGCGGAGATGACGGAATCGCCCTTAGTACCGAAGCCGCTGCCGGAGCCTAGCAAAACCTCGCTTACGCGCCCGGTGAATGCCAGGAATAAGCCGGATCTTGTGCAGCCGATCGCAGCGCCGCTGCCGACCCGCGATGGAAGTTCGACTCTGACACGCGCACTGGGGCTGAAGATCAGTCGAATTGTGATCGATGCCGGGCATGGTGGGCATGACACCGGCACGATCGGCCCGACCGGCCTGATGGAAAAGGACCTGTGCTTGGATATCGCCCTGCGGCTCGGAAAAATCATCGAGCAGAAGTTGCCAGGCGCGGATGTGGTGTATACGCGGTCGGACGACACCTTCATACCCTTGGAAGAGCGCACGCACATCGCCAACGAAGCGAAAGCCGATCTTTTCATCTCGATCCACGCAAATTCCAGCCCCGACCATGGCGCTCGCGGTGTGGAAACGTACTATCTAAATATGAAAGGCTCACCAGAGGCGATGGAAGTAGCCGCGCGGGAAAACGCCGTATCCCAGGAAGGGATTCATGACCTGGAGGACTTGGTAAAGAAGATCGCTCGCACCGAGAAGATCGATGAATCCAAAGAATTCGCCGGAGATGTGCAGGATTCGCTTTCGAAACGGATTCAAAAGACGGCAAAGCCGGTAAGAAATCGCGGTGTCCGCAAAGCTCCGTTCGTGGTGCTGATCGGGGCGGACATGCCTTCGATCCTGACAGAGATTTCTTTCCTAAGTAACCCCTCGGATGAACAGCTGCTGAAAAAACCGGAACATCGCCAACATATTGCGGAAGGCGTATACCAGGGAGTTTCGGCCTACCTGCAGAGTCTGAACAGCATGGCGCAAAATAGTGCCGCCCGCCCTGGCCACGCTCCCGTGATTACCCCGGTGGAGCAGTCCAGGAACCAAAAGTAACCCATTGGCATCTAAAGAACAGGTCGCCATGCGAAAGCTGATGTTTTTGTTTGTTTTGGTTGCAGGAATGAGCAGGGGTGTGCGCGCCCAAACCTCGATTCTCCCCGATCATTTTGGAATTTGGAATGCCACCGGCCCAGCGACCACGCTGACCATCCAGGACCTCGGAACGACTTGGGATCGCGGCTCGGACGCAAAGCTGGTCTTGCAGGAGAGCGGGCTCAGCGGCATTGAGCAGCGGGCTTATCGCAGTGGCCAAGATGAAGCGACTTTACGATTGTTCAAGCTGAAGGACCCCACCAGCTCGTACGAGTTTTATACTTTTCTGCTCGCTCCGGGAATGCGGAACATGGGCGTTGGCAAGGACTCCGCTCTCAGCCAGTACGATGGACGGATCTTGATCGGAAATTTCGTGGTGCAGGCTACGCTTTCGCCGAATACGAAACCGGAGAGCTTGAACGGCATCGTCGGTGCGCTCGGGACCAAAGCCGATCTAACGCCGTATCCCCCGCTAAAGGAATATCTCCCGACAGAATGGCGCGTTTTTGGCTCTGAGAAATATGCGGATGGACCGGAGGCCTTTCGCGCGGCCATGGACGCACTCGGTCAAGGCGCTTACGACCGCTTGGCGAAAGAGATTGGATTTAGAGATGAAGATAAAGCGGAAGCGATTTTAGCGCGATTCCAGGGGCAACACGGAAGCGGCGTTTTACTCCTACTCGAGTATCCCACGCCTCAAGTAGCGGAGAATCGTTTGCACCATTTGGAACAGGCGTTACCTGCTTCGGCAAAACAAGCTGGCGTGACCGTTGAACGCAAAGCCTCTCTACTGTCGTTGGTTTTTGCGGCTACCTCGGAAAT
>Ga0335076_10007875_pt1 | contig 10744 bp, 5 predicted proteins | sample Lox_Sample_25_FD_206717 | JGI IMG/M metagenome (GOLD analysis project Ga0335076, IMG submission 206717) | Soil microbial communities from Loxahatchee National Wildlife Refuge, Florida, United States - Lox_Sample_2.5 | ecosystem: Environmental > Terrestrial > Soil > Wetlands | place: USA: Florida...
CTCACATCGCCTGCGCCCTGGCTCCTAACATCGCGCCAACAGTGTGCAACGCAGCACGCGACGGTGTGAGAAATCCGGGCTAGGACGACGCGCCTATCCCTTGCGCGGTGCGGGGGCGGCCACGCTTGGCGCTCCCGTGTCTGCCCACCCCTTCCGACAGAGCACCGTGATGCCTGCCCGCCAGATGTTGCGTCGCCTTGCCTTGCTGTGGTTGTCGGGTGCGGCGTTGCGGCTCGCGATCCTGGCCGTGCCGCCGGTCATTCCCTTGATCCGCAGCGATCTCGATCTGTCGGCAACGGCGCTCGGCCTGCTGTCCGGTCTCCCGGTGCTGCTGTTCGCCGTCGCCGCCTTGCCCGGTTCGATCCTGATCGCGCGTCTCGGCGGCCGAATGACCTTGGTCGGCGGCCTCTTCCTTGCGGCGATGGGCGCGGCGCTGCGCGGCATCGGCGCCGGTGCCGGCACCCTTTACGCGGCCACCGCGGTGATGGGCGCCGGCGTTGCGATCATGCAGCCGAGCATGCCGGTGCTGACGCGCGAGTGGTTGCCCTCCCGCATCGGCTTTGCCACGGCGGTCTATTCGAACGGGCTGCTGGTCGGGGAAATTCTGCCGGTCTGGCTGGCGGTGCCGGTGGTGATGCCGCTGTTGGGCGGGAGCTGGCGCTTCGAGCTGGCGATCTGGTCGCTGCCGGTGCTGCTCATCGGCGTGCTCGTGCTGCTGCTGGGCCCTGCCGCCGATCCGCCGCGCGCCTCGAACTTGCAGGCCTGGTGGCCCGACTGGCGCAATCCGCTGATCTGGCGCCTCGGCATTCTCTTCGGCAGCGTCAACGCCGTCTATTTCAGCACCAACGCCTTTCTCCCGGCCTATCTCAGCAATACCGGCCGCGGCGATCTGATCGCCGCTGCACTCACCGCGCTCAATCTCGGACAGCTCCCCACCTCGCTGGCGATTTTGCCGATCGCGACGCGGTTGGAGCGACGCGCCTGGCCTTACGTCGTCGCCGGCACGACCATGACGGCCGCGGTGATCGGCATCGTGGCGCTGACCGGCGTCTGGCTCGTCGTCTGCGCGGCGTTGCTGGGCTGCGCCGGTGCCGCATCGCTCATTCTCGGCCTCACCTTGCCGCCGCTCCTCAGCGAGCCCGGACAGGTCGGCCGAACCTCGGCCGCCATGTTCTCGATCAGCTATGCCGCGGCCATGATCGTGGCGCTGCTCTGCGGCGCGGTCTGGGACGTCACTGGCCTGCCGGGCTCGGCCTTTGCGCCGATCGGCCTGTGTACGCTGGTGTTGAGCTTCTCTGCCCTCGGATTGAGAGCGGCAAAGCAGCTCCGCTGACGCGCGAGCGCCGCGCCTCAGGGACTCTCGCTCACGCAGGATAGCGGTTCTGCATCGCGGACAAGGCCCGGCCCGCCGCTGCCGCCATCTCGACGACCAGCGGGTCGAGGTCGCCGGTCTCGCGACGCGCTGCATTCATCAGCGCCCGGCTGCGCATCATCAGCTCCGTGCAGCCGAGGCTCCCGGCCATAGAGACGAGCGCATGCGTCTCCCGGGCGATGAGCTCGCGATCGGCCGTCGCGGCGATGCTGCGCATCATTTTGGTCAGTTGCTCGCGGAAGAGGGCGGCGAGCCGCACCACCTGGGCTTTGCCCAGATGGCTCTCGAGATCGCCCAGGATCGCGGTGTCGATGATCGGATATGACGTCGCATTCCTGACCGCCGCCATCGCCGGAAGCGGCTCCCGTCCCGACCATTTTGCGACGGTGCGCAGCAGCTGGTCACGCTTGACGGGCTTGGACATATGCGCGCTGGCGCCGGCGGCTTTGCACCTTTCCACGTCTTCATCCATCGCATAGGCCGTGAGCGCGATGATCGGGATGTTGCGGATCCGCTCATCCATCTGACGAATCCGCCGCGTCGCCGTGATACCGTCCATCTCCGGCATGCCGACATCCATCAGCACCATGTCGAAGTCGCCGCCTTCGAGCGCCTCGAGGGCTTCGGCGCCGTTCTGCGCCAGCACGACCTCATGCCCTGCTTGCGTCAGCATCGTCTCCATCAACTCGCGGATCATGTACTGGTCTTCGGCGACAAGGATGCGGGCGCGCGGCCCGGCCGCGGCGACGGCTTCTTCCGCCGGAACGGCCGGCGACGGCATCTCCACACCGGGGATCGTGAACCAGAACAGGCTGCCCTCGCCGACCCGGCTCTTCACGCCGATCGTGCCGCCCATGGCCTCGACCAGATGTCGCGAGATGGCAAGACCGAGGCCGGTGCCGCGCGAACGTACCTGGGGCGACCCCAGCTGAGAAAATTGCCGAAACAGCTGGCCTTGTTGCGCCTCGTCGATGCCGATGCCGGTATCCCTGATTTCGAAGCGCAGGCGTAGCGCATCGCCGCCCGGCTCTCGCATCACGGTCAGAACGACGCTGCCGCGCTCGGTGAATTTCAGCGCATTCGACAACAGGTTCAGCAAGATCTGACGCAAGCGGGTCGGATCGCCCTTGATCCAGGGCGGAAGATCGGCGGCCAGCTCGCTGCGCAATTCGATGTTCGCGGCGGCGGCCTGCGGGCGCAGGATGGCGATGGCGCCCAAGGCGACATCGGCCGGGCTCAACGGAACATGGGCCAGCTCCAGCTTGCCGGCCTCGATCTTCGACATGTCCAGCAGATCGCCGATGATCGCCAGGAGCAGTTCTCCGGCATCCCTCAGCAGCGTGGCGTGATGACGCTGTCGCATCGTCAGCGCGCTGTCGAGCAGCAGCTCCGTCATGCCGATGACGGCGGTCATCGGCGTGCGAATCTCGTGGCTCATCAGGGCGAGGAAAGCGGACTTCGCCTGGTTGGCCTCTTCGGCGGCGCGCTTTGCTACCAGCAGACGCCGCTCCGCCCGCTCCGCCTCCTCGCGCTCCGCCGCGCGCTGGCGCAGCGCCGCAGACGCCTTGACCATGGCCTTTCCGGCTTCGTCCGCTTCCCAGATGCCGAGCGGCGGGATCGCAATGACTTCACCCTCGCCCAAAGCGGCCCCGTGGGCTGCCAGAACCTCGATCGATTGGGCGATGCGGCGGCCAATCCGTTGTGCCAAAGCGAGACAGATCAGCAATAAAAGCCCGGTACCGGCCACGCTGATCCACAGCGATCGCCGCAGCGGCCCCAGCGCTTCTTCCGTCGGAACGCCGATCGCCACGGCCCATCCCGAGACCGCCGAGCGGCTGAAGCTGCTCAGCACCGAAAGCCCTTCGAGCGTCTCGCTCTCGATCACGCCTTCGGAGACCTCGGTCATGCGTCGAAGGAGGATCGGCGATGCTTTCTGGCCGACATATTTCTCGGCGAGATTCGTGCGGGCGACGATCGTGCCATTGCCGTCGAAGATCCCGGCGATCCAGCGCGAGGGAATGTTCTGCTGACGCAGGATCTCGGCGAGCCGCTCGGGAAAGATCCCCATGGCGAGCCCGTAATCCGTTTTTCCCTTCGTCAGGACCGGCACCTCCACGGCGACAACGGGCCGCTTCGATACCGTGCCGGTGAAAAGATCGGAAATGACCGGTATGCCGGTTTCAAAAGGACGCCGCAGCTGTACCGGCTCTTTCTGCGCCGGCAACGCCGCGCCAAACGGCCTGAGCGTGTTCAGAATCTGATTCCCGCCGGGGTCGATAAGAACGATGTTGTTGCCGGCAAGGTTACGCAATGCGTCCTGCGCCTGGCTGTAGAAGCTCTTGAGATCGCCGGCCGCCAGATAGGGCGAGGTCGCAAGCACGGCCAGTCCCGATTGTGCGCCCTTCAGCTCGCCATCGACCGCCTGCATCAGGGCGCGCGCGGTGGCGACCGTATCGCGCTCGATATTGGCGCGTTCGCCCTTATAGGTGCCGAGGATCAGGAGCATCGCCGCCGCCCATGCCGGCACGATGCAGGCGATGACGAGCCCGATCAGCGCGCATTGGATGCTGCGGGGCGACTGTCGCCGCAGCAAGCACCCGATCCATCGGCTCGCCGAATCTCGGAGCATGTGATGATACCCAAGCACAAAACGTTCACTTTTGCGCTCGAGCGTATGGCACCACATTGATATGAATCATTGGACGGCACTAAGCATTCGGAGGAAGCGGAGTGGTTTTGAGCCGGGTAGTCTTCGCAACCCTGCTGCGAAGCGTCGTCGCTGGACGCGCTCGACACATCGGCGATCGCTGCATTTGTTGTGTAGACTGTGCTAACGATCGCGACACGGAATGACGATCGACCCGGCGAGAGGTCGGAACTACAGTGCAATCGATCGGCCCCGTCGCTCCGGTCGCACGCGGCTGAGGCAAAGGTGAGCGCTTCGTATCGATGGCTGCGTCGGTGTGACACGCATCACACCGAGCCGCCCGGCTCTTCTGCTTTTGTCGCCGGCTCGGTCGTCAGGGGAGATCGGCGCTCATGCCAACGCGCTCTTCCGCGCTCCTTGTCGCTGCGTCATATGTCGCGGCGACGCCGTTGATCGACGTGGTGCCGGTGTGCGGGAGCTAGCGGAGCTCTGCGTGCCGAAGAGCACGCGCTTGCGCCGAGGGCAATCCCGTCCAAGCGCGGAGACATCGATGGAGTGTCTACGCTGCGGTAACGACCTCGCGGAGGGCAACCGGTTTTGCGGCGACTGCGGCGCGCCGGCACCCGTCGCCTGCGCGGCGTGTGGCGTCGGCAACCCGCCCGACAAGAAATTCTGTGGCGCCTGCGGCACGCCGCTGATCGACGCTGCGCACACCGAGGATGGCGTCGGCACCCGCGCCGCCGCGGCCGAGCACCGACAAGTGACGGTCCTCTTCTGTGACCTGGTCGGCTCGACACCTCTGTCGCAGCGTCTCGATCCCGAGGAACTGCGCGATGTCATCGCCGCGTATCAGGCCGGCGTCGCCGACACGGTCGCGCGCTTCGGCGGCTCGGTGGCGCAATACATCGGCGACGGGGTGCTCGCCTATTTCGGCTACCCGCAGGCGCATGAAGACGACGCGGAGCGCGCCGCACGCGCCGGCTTGGCGCTTGTCGAGAGGGTGAGCGAGATCAAGACCGCGCCGCAGACGCAATTGCAGGTGCATGTCGGCATTGCCACGGGATTGGTCATCGTCGGCGAGCTTGCGGGCGGCGCGGGCGCTGATGTCGGCGGCGTCGGCGAAACGCTCAATCTGGCGGCGCGGCTGCAAGTGCTCGCCGCGCCGGGAATGGTTGTCATCTGCGAACGGACCCGGCGGCTCGTCGGCCGGCGCTTCGATTGCGACGATCTCGGCCGTGTCGCCTTGAAGGGCTTTGCCGAGCCCAGGCAAGCCTATCGCGTCGTGCGGACGAGCGCCGTGCGCAGCCGTTTCTCGGCGTCGCATGAGGGCCCGCTGGCGCCGCTGGTGGGCCGCGAGGAAGAGCTGGAGTTGATGTTGCGCCGGTGGCGGCAAGCCGCCGCGGGCGAAGGGCGCCTCGTGCTCTTGAGCGGCGAGCCGGGGATCGGCAAATCGCGCCTCGGCCGCGCCCTTAAGGAGCGTATCGCCCAAGAGCCGCACACCTTCATCCGCTATGACTGCTCGCCGCATGACGCGGCGAGTGCGCTGTTCCCGGTGATCAGCGAAATCGCTCGCGCCGCGGGCTTCGCTGCCGACGACCCGCCGGCGCGCAAGCGGCGCAAGCTGAAAGCGCTGCTGGCGCAGACGCCGACGGACGATGCCGATATCGGGGTCCTTGCGGAGCTGCTTGCGCTGCCGACCGGCGGCGACCCGTCTCGCGACTTGAGCCCGCATCGGCGCAAGGAAAGGGCGCTCGAAGTCTTGCTGAGGCAGCTTCAGCGGCTCGCCGAACGGCGCCCGGTGCTCGTGCTCTTCGAAGATCTGCACTGGCTCGATCCCACCTCGCTGGAGCTGCTCACGCTCCTCGTCGAACGTATGTCGCTCTGGCGCGTGCTGGTGGTGCTCACGGCCAGGCCGGAGTTTTTGCCGCCTTGGCCGCCATATCCTCATGTGACGACGCTGCCGCTCACCCGGTTCGATCAGAGCGATGGCGAGGCGCTGGTCGGATTGGTGACCAAGGGCAGAGCCCTGCCGGCGCCGCTCCTGAACCAGATCCTCGACCGGGCCGACGGGGTGCCGCTCTTCATCGAGGAGCTGACCAAGGCGGTGCTCGAAAGCGCGCTTATGCGTGAGGATGCCGGGCGGTACGTGCTCGCCGGAACGGTGCCGCCGGCCGCCATTCCGGCGACCTTGCATGCCTCGCTTCTGGCGCGGCTCGATCGCCATGCGGCGGCGCGCGAAGTGGCGCAGATCGGCGCCGCGATCGGCCGGGAGTTCACCTATCCGCTCCTCAGCGCCGTTGCGGATCTACCGGAGAAAAGCCTGCGCGAGGCGCTCGACGAGCTTGCGCGCGCCGAGCTTGTGTTCTGCCGCGGCGAGCTGCCCCGCACCTTCTATCGCTTCAAGCACGCGCTGGTGCGCGATGTGGCCTACAGCACGATGCTGCGCAGCCGCCGTCAACCGCTCCATGCCCGCATCGCGCAGGTGTTCAGCGCCGACCCCGCAATGGCCGAGAGCCGGCCGGAGCTCGTCGCCGCGCATTTCGCCGAGGCCGGACGCGGGAGCGAGGCGGTGACATGGTGGTCGAAGGCCGGTCAGATCGCGTTGGCACGCTCCGCCAATTCCGAAGCCGCGGCGCATTTGCGCAACGCGCTCGAGCTGGTCGAAGCGTGGCCGCCCGGCGAGGCCCGCGACCGGCAAGAGCTCGATCTCCTCAGTATGCTCGGCACGGCGCTGATCGCTACCGATGGCTATGGCGCAAAGCAGACGCTGAGCGCCTACGAGCGCGGCTGCGAGCTCATTCGCCGGACGCGCGACCGGCGCCGGTACGACGTCATCCTCTCTGGCATGTTCAATGCCTACTACAACCGTGCCGCCTTCGCGAAGGGGCTGGCCGTCGCGCGCGAGCTCCTGGAATGGGCGGAAGCCGCGGACGACGCGCGGGCCCTCTGCATCGGCCACCGCATGGTCGCCGCGTCCTGCAATGCGCTGGGCGATTTCACCGCGGCCGCGCTGCATGGTGAGGCGGCGGTGCGGCACTACGACCCTGAGCGGCACGGGCCGCTCGCCTGGCGCTACATTCACGATCTCGGCGTCGCGGCCATGTGCCATTGCGCCGCCGCGCTGTGGCATCTGGGCCGTCTCCGCTCCGCCATCGCCATGATCGCCGAGGCGCTCGCGCTCGCCGCGCGGCTCAGTCACCGAAACACCTCGGGCTATGCGCTGTTTTATGCCGCCTTCGCCGCGCTGCGCAGCGGCGATATGCGTGCGCTCGGCGAGCACGCGCTCCAGCTCCGGATGCTGGGACGCGAGCACAACCTGCCGCACTGGCTCGCCTGGGGCTTGTCCTTCGAGGGACCGGTGATCCTCGCCGAGGGCAACGCGCCGGCAGCGGTCGCGACCATCGACGAGGCAATCGGCATCGCCGAGCGGATGCAGGTTCTGGCCTATCGCCCGATGCTTCTCGCTCTGCGTGCCGAAGCGCTGGCGGCGGCGCGCCAAACCGACGAAGCGCTCCATACCCTTGACGAGGCTTTCGCCACGGCGGAGCGCACCGGCGAGCGGTCGTCCGATGCGGAGCTCTGGCGGCTCCGCGGCAGCATCGCGCTGGCCGCGAACGAACACGCGACCATCGCCGCCGAGAGCGCTTTTCGCCACGCCCTGCGCTGCGCCCGCGCCCAGGGCTCGGTGATGTTCGAGCTGCGCGCCGGCATCGCCCTGGCGCGGCTGTGGTCGCGCCGCGCGCCCGAAGATGCCGCGGCGCTGCTCGCTCGCATCTCCGGTCGGATCGCCGAGCCGGCCGAGTGCCGCGATCTCGGCGCGGCGAGAGCGCTCCTCGCCGAGCTCGGCGCCTCGGCAACGCCGGCGCCGCTGCCGTTCAGCGGGCGGTGACGATCGAACGCCGAACCGCCTAGAGATACGTCCGCTCGAGCAGCGCGCCGATGCGCTCGTTCTGGATCTCGGTGGTACCGTCGACATAGGCGGCGATGCGCGCCGAGGCGATGTGCCGGCCGATCGGGTATTCCTCGCGCAGGCCTTCCGCGCCCATCGCCTGCATGCATTGGTCGAGACGGCGCCCCACCATCTCGACGGCGAATTTCTTGGCGAGCGCGGCGGCAAGCACGGCATCGCCCTCGCGCGCGATGATCGCGGCGCCGCGATAGGTCAGGAGCCGCGCCGCCTCGAGCTCGGTCGCCACCTCGACCAGCGACCAGCGCAAGCCCTGATGGTCGAGCAGCCGCTTGCCGAAGGCCTGGCGCCGTGTCGCGTAGTCGAGCGCGATGCGCAGCGCTTCCGCCACCATGCCGCAGCACATGGCGGCGACATAGACGCGCGCGCCGTTGATGCTCCCGAGCGCGCGCTTGAAGGCTTCCCCCGGCGGAAAGAAGACGGCGTCCTCGCCGACGCGGAAATCGCGCAACCGGAAGCCGCCCGCGCCGATGGCATGGCCGCCCATCAGACCATAGGCCGGCAAGCGCTCGAATCCCGGCAGTGTCGCATCGATCAGGAAGGCGGCCATCCCCGCCGTGCCGGGCGCGGCATCGGTCTTGGCATAGACGATGATCGTCTCGGCGCTGGCGCCGTTGGTCAGCCACGCCTTCTCGCCCTCCAGCCTCCAGCCGGTTTCGGTCTTGCGCGCCGTGGTGGTAATGGCGGGGAAATCGCTGCCGGCGCCGGGCTCGGTGAGCGAGGTGCCGCCGCGCCGCTCGCCGGCGATGAGCGGCGCGAGATGGCGCGCGATCTGCGCCGGCGTGCCCTGACGCGCGATCCGCGCCGCGACGTTCTGGGTATTGATCAGGCTGAAGGCGAAACCCATGCAGGAGCGGGCGAGCTCCTCGGCGATGAGCGTCTTCGCCATGAAGCCCGCGCCCTGGCCGCCTTGCGCCTCCGGCACTTCGATGGCGGTAAGGCCAAGCCGCGCCGCTTCGCGGATCGCTTCCTGCGGCAGCGCCCGCTCACGCTCCCACAGCGCCGCGCGCGGCGCCACATAGTCGCGGCGGAAGCGCCGGGCGCGCTCGAGCAGCGCGCGCTCGGCCGCGGTGAGCGATGCAATCGGTGACGAAGCCTCGTCCATGAGCACTCGCGCGGTGAGAGAATCGCGGCTGCGACTTTCGCCCTGTCCCGTGCCGAGGTCAAGCGGCGGAACGTTGGCGCCGAACCGCTCGTTGCTCAGGCATGTCGAACGCCAACATCAATGATCGCGGGACCCTCGAGCGGATCTATCCGCGCGCGGTTTTCCTGCGCGAATCCACTTCCAATGCGCGTGCCAAGGCGAGCGTGCTGCACGGCGTGCGCATCCTCGCCGGCGCCGACGCGGCGGGACGAATCGAGCTGGTGCGCGCCGCGCGCCGCGCCGGCGAGCCGGAAACGGCGAGCGGCGGCGTTTTCCTCTGTCCCTATGCGGCGCCGTCGGCGGCGGCGGGGGAAACCGCCGATCCCTATGACGCTTTCCTCGACCGTGTCATCGCGACGGCACAGCATCCCGACGCCGACCCGCGCGATGATCCGCGGCGCAGAGACTCGCGGCTCTAGGGCGTCGCGCGCCGCCAAGCGCGTTCCGCCCGAGCGCCGATCGCCGCCGTCTATTCGGCCGCGCGCATCTGCCGCGCTTGCCCGGTTGCCACGCCTTGCGCGGCGCGCAGCGGCTTCAGCACGAAGAACGCCGCTGCCGCCGCCAGCAGATTCATGATCGTCGCGACGACGAACACCGCGTGCCAGCTGCCGGTATAGCTCTTCAGCACATTGGCGAGCGGCACAAGCCACGCCGCCATGCCCTTGGCGGTATAGAGCAGCCCGGCATTGGTGGTCGCGTATTTCGCGCCATAGGTATCGGCGCAGGTGGCGGGGAACAGGCTGAAGATCTCGCCCCAGGTGAAGAAGACGATGCCCGCCGTGACGATGAAGGCCACCGGCGCGTTGCCGATCGTGCCGAGGAGCCAATAGGCGACGGCGCCCAAGCTGAAGACGATCGCCATGGTGTTCTCGCGGCCGATCTGGTCGGAGATCCAGCCGAAGAAGGGCCGGGCGAGGCCGTTGAGGATGTTGTCGACGACCAGCGCCACGGTGAGTGTGGTCCAGCCGAGGAAGATGACGGTGTTGGAGAGGCCGTAATCCTTGGCGATCGGCGCCACTTGCGCCGTCGCCATCAGCCCGCTCGCCGCGACCAGCACGAACATGACGTAGAGCACATAGATGGTCGGCGTCTTCAACATCTCGACCGGCGTGTAGTCGCGCGGCGAAGCGTTGATGCGCGGCGGCGCCACGGGCGCCTGCCCCGGCCGCGGCGCGCGCAGCAGCGGCGACAGCAGCAGGACGATCGCGCCTTGCACCAGGCCAAACCAGAGGAAGGCGCTTTCATAGCCATAGGCGCCGATCACTTCGCGGATCGGCACCACGGTCAGCGCCGCGCCGGCGCCGAATCCGGCGGCGGTCAGCCCGGCGGCCAGCCCGCGCCGGTCCCCCCACCATTTCAGCGCATTGCCGACGCAGGTGCCGTAGACTGCGCCGGCGCCGATGCCGGAAATCGCGGCCGCGACATAGAGCAGCGGCAACGAGCTCGCGATGGAATCGATGCTCCAGGCGATCGCCACGAGCACGCCGCCGACCGCGACCACGATGCGCGGACCGAAGCGGTCGACGAACCAGCCTTCGATCGGCACCAGCCAGGTCTCGGTGGCGACGAAGATGCTGAAGGCGACCTGGATCGCCGCGCGACCCCAATGGTATC
>Ga0335076_10007876_pt1 | contig 10744 bp, 12 predicted proteins | sample Lox_Sample_25_FD_206717 | JGI IMG/M metagenome (GOLD analysis project Ga0335076, IMG submission 206717) | Soil microbial communities from Loxahatchee National Wildlife Refuge, Florida, United States - Lox_Sample_2.5 | ecosystem: Environmental > Terrestrial > Soil > Wetlands | place: USA...
CCGCGACGCAGGGCGGCACCCCGATCGGGAATTTCCAATTGGTCCAGGCAATGATCGCCGACCAGCAGACCGGGGTGCTCGCCGGGCGCGCCCTGGTACGTGACGCTGCCCGCAAATGGGTTACCAATGAAGACCGGCGAATCGCCCCATCGGCGGCGAAGCTTTTCTGCACCGAGATGGCCGGCACGGTGGCCGACCTCGCCGTCCAGATTCACGGCGGCAGCGGCTACATGCATGGTGTACCGGTGGAACGCATATACCGCGATGTCCGACTGCTGCGGCTCTACGAGGGCACCAGCGAAATTCAGCGCCTGATCATCGGCGGCGGGCTCATCAGGGAGGCGCAGCGCCGCTGATGGCCGTCACGAGGTCCAGGGTCTGCAGCTCACGGATCGCTTGACACCCGCGTTGCAGCATGACCGCGACCATCTCGTCGCCGCGTTCGGTCGAGGCCGCGAACGCAAAGCCCAGGCTGGCGAGCAACGGCGCCTGCAACATTCCCAACCGGTAGTCGCGCCAGCACATGGCGCGGTCGTAATCCGCTACGCCATAGGTCAGCAGGGATCGATGGTAGTCGCCGACGAGTTGCTTTTCGATCGCGGCGCGCGTCTCGGGAACCAGGCTGGTGGCGGCGAAGTAAGACAAATCCCGTGCCGGCAGCCCGATTCCCATGGTTTGCCAGTCCACGATCGTGATCCGCCGCCCGTCGGGGTCGAACAGCATGTTGTCGAGACGATAATCGCCGTGCATCAGCGCGTACCTGCCCGGTTCGGCGACCAGCCACGGTGTCACCAAATTCATTGCTGCCATGAGTGTTTCGCGGTCGGCTCCGCTGAGCTGTGCGCCGAGCTTGTCGAATGTGATCTCGGCGCTGATCCGGGCGATGTCGCCGAGACCTTTCGCAGCACTTTGGTCACCGGGCTTCGGCATCGCCACCTCGGCCAGTCCCAGCCACGTGGGATCGCACCAAGTGGGTCCGTGCAGTCCCGCCAGTGCCGATACCGCAAGGCGCGCCTGCTGCGGTGTGCAGCCGGCCATTTGGTCTCCTTGCTCGGCCGGCGCCATGTCGGCAAGCAACAGAGCGAAATCGGCGCCATCCTCGCTGATTTCGCTGTAGAAGCACTTCGGCGTCGGTACCGCGGTCTTGTGCGCGACCCGCGCGTAGAACGCGACCTCGCTGCGGTAGCCGAGAGTGACTCGGTCGCGAACGGTGTTGTCCTGTGCCGGCAGTTTGATGACGAAGGTTTCGGGCAGGTTCTGGTGGCTGGATGGATAGGTCGCCGCAATCCGGTACGTCGCGCCCGTCTGACCCGTGCCGATCGCGGCGACGTCGACATCGCTGATCTCGACGCCCACCACAGCTGACAGCCATGCGCGGGTGACGTCGGTCGGGCGGCGCGGAATCTTTCCCGACAGCGCCGTCACACCGACGCCGTCCCGTCGATGTGCGCGAGGATGTCCGGATAGCGCTTCAGATGAGCGCCGCCGTTGAGGTCGAGCACCTCGCCGGTCAGCCACGACGCCTTGTCGGAACACAGGAACAGCACCGCGTCGGCGACATCGGTCGGTGTGCCGACCCGCCCGAGGGGGGTGTTCTCGAGATAGTCGTCGAGCACAGCGGGCATCTGCGTTACCGCTTCCGTCAGCGGTGTGTGCACGAATCCGGGCGAGACCGCGTTGACCCTGATGCGGCGCGGCGCGAACTCCAGTGCGGCGACCTGTGTCAACATCGCCAGCCCGGCCTTCGCCGCGCAGTAGGCGCTCATCCCGGGGGCGGCCAGGCGCGCGTTGAGCGACGTCACCGACACCAGTGATCCGCCGTCACGCAGGTACCGGCCCGCGTACTTGGCGACGATGAAGGCGCCGTTGAGACACACGTCAACCACCGCACGGAACTCGTCGACGGCCATCTCGACGATGCGCCCGAAGTTGCTGAATCCGGCCGTGTTGACCACGATGTCCAGCGATCCGACCTGCTCGAAAAGCGCTGCGACGGTTCCCTCGTCGGTCACATCAACGCCGGCCGCGGCATGCGGCTCGCCCAGTTCATTCGCGCGTGCGGCAGCACCGTCGGCGTTGCGGTCCGCGATGGTGACGCGACACCCCTCCCCCGCTAGCCCCTTCGCGATCGCGCACCCGATGCCGGATGCGCCGCCGATCACCAATGCGACGCGCCCGACGTCGGATTCGGACAACATTCCTCCAGGAGCTCCGGTGGTTGAGGGTTTGACAGGTGTCACTGTAGGACATCAGCGAAAGGCCACGAACAATTATCGAAAGACTTCCAGTAAGCCCCGTGCTTTACGGCATGCCGAGGGTTAAGGTAGCCTTACCTACCACCAGTGGGCGGCCACCGAGGAGCAGGGTTCGAGCTGATGTATGTGTGCCTATGCATGGGCGTGACGTCCGAGACGGTACGTGAGGCGGTGGCCAACGGCGCCGCAACGTCGAAGCAGGTGGCAGCCGCCTGTGGCGCGGGCACCGGATGCGGCCGCTGCAAGCGGACAGTACGAGCGATCATCGCCTCGCAGAGCGAGCCGTCAAGCCCAATGCCGTTGTGGGGCAAGGTCAAGCAGTTGGCGCGTAAGGCAGGCTGAGTCACGCCCGAAGTGACCAGAGATGTGAATATGCCCGAGGCAGTCCACGCTGGCCCGCTCCTCGCCGGCCGGGTCGCGGTGGTGACCGGCGGCGGTGGCGGTATCGGTGCGGCGACGGCGCGGCTGTTCGCGCAACATGGCGCCCGGGTGGTCATCGCCGACATCGACGCCGACCGCGGCCGGCGGAGCGCCGACGAGATCACGACGGCCGGCGGGTCGGCCCTGACGATCACCACCGACGTCCGCGACGCCGATCAGGTCATCAGGCTCGCGCGATCGGTGCTCGATCGCCACCGCCGCGTCGATGTGCTCGTCAACAACGTGGGCCACTGGCTGCGGCATCCGGGTAGCTTCGCCGATAGCGACCCACAGCCGGGTCAACCTGCACCACGTTCTGCTGGTCACCCACGCGTTCCTTCCGGCGACGATCGAGCGGGCTGCCGTCATTCACTTCACCCGCAGCCTTGCCGTCCAGGTGGGCGGCGACGGTGTCCGGGTCAACGCGATCGGCCCCGACGTCACCGAATCGCTGCAGGTGCCCTACTCGGAGTGGCTGTCACCCGAGGAGCAGACGCGATGGCCGCGATGGGTTCCGGCCGGCCGGATGGGGCTCCCCGAGGACCAGGCCCGCGTGATCCTGTTCCTCGCCCCGGAGCTGGCGGCGTTCGTCACCGGCCACACCATCCCGACCGATGGCGGCACCGGCGCCGCAGGCGGGTGGTTCCGCTCGTCGGTCCGGCCCGACCGGGAATGGACGAACCGGCCCGTAGCGCCCTAGCGGCCCAGGCGTGTTGTTGCCGGTGCTGTCAATAGGGGCACCCATCTCGAAACTGAACGTGGTGCGATTCGCGCCGGCGTGTTGCGCAGCCATCTAAGTGTCGCGGCGGCAGGCCGCCAAAGCGCTGCGGGTGTTGTTCCACCCGTCCGGGGGCCGGCCGCAGTCCTCGACGTCCGGCACTACCCCGCCGGCGTCAGCGCGGAATGCCCTGACAGTGTCTTCTCGGCGCGGCGCTCCACCAGCAGCGGCACGAAGTCACGGACCGGGCTGTCGACAAACCGTTCCTGGGCCCGGGACACCGCAAGCACAACCTCAGCCGGTGGCAGTTCAGTGTACTTCGAAATAAGGCGCTGTCGCACCTCGTCGATCATTGCTTGCTCACTGGGCGCGGCCATCGGCATAGCGTGCTACCACAGAACCCGCCAGTCAAGGGGCGACGACCGATTCCGTTCACCGCTGGGACGCACGCCGTTGGCCAAGTGTGTCCCGTCCGGTCAGCCCGGCACCGTGGCTGGCCGGATCTCGGCACTCACGCGAGGACGTCGTTGCGGGTGACCGTCCGCGGCGTGCGGCCGTGGATGATGGCGCGGAGCGGCGATCCACGTGCGCGTGGCGTCACGCCGGGACACCAACCACCCTGACCCTCAACGGTTCTCAGCCGCACCGCCGACGGATATCCACGCAGCAAAGGTAGCCGACCCCGCCCGCCAGCATCCCCACGCCGGCCCGGCAGCACTTACCGGCCCGCCGGCGCCCCGCGCCCCGGCGGGGCAGGTAGTCCGGAAAGCGCAGCCCGCTCATCGTTCTGTCGTCGGGCACGAGACGGGCATGAGAATTGACGCGAACAAGGAAGTGAACAAGGAAGTGAACAAGGACGAAGAGGGTTCAACGACCCGGGGTGGGCGTAGGATGTGAACCTGGAACCCCAGCGTTGACGACAACGGCGACCGCGAGGCCGCGACAGTCGTCCCGATCGCGCAAGGGGGGCCTATGGAGGTCACCACACGCGCAATAACTCTGGCCTCGGCAGCGGTGGTGCTGCTGGGTGGCTGTAACACGAACGCCACGGCAGGTCCGCCATACAACGGTCCGGACAACCCGATCATGACCGCCGCCGAGCGCCCCGCTCCGATGGCAGCGCCGAGCGGCGACGTACCCCCGCCGGACGCCGGGATGGCCGCGCCGAGCGGCGACGTACCCCCGCCAGATGCGGAGGGAAATCCGGCATGCCCGATCTCCGACGCCTGGGGCAAAGCCCCCACCGACAATGGCATCTTCATCACGTACTGGGACAACCAGAACGACTATGTCACCGCGCTGGTGCGTACCAGCCTCGGCACGGACTACGCCAAGTCGGCCAGCATCGATGCCCTCCAACAGCCGCTCATTTTCGATTTTCCCGACATCGACGCCGCGACTGTGCGAGAAGTGCTGATCACCACCAACGTCGAACGGTGTTTCGCCACACCGGATCCCGCGACCAGCGGCCGCTGAATCATGCTCTTCCGCCGTTGTCGCTCCTCGTGATAGCCTGTGCCACAACGGTGTTCGTCCGACCGGCAACTGCGGGGCTGGCCTGTCCTCGACCCCGTCGCCGGGCCATGGCTGAGCGACTTGCGCAGAACGCGCCCAGCGGGGGGTTGTCAATGTGCCGGTCGTTCAGCGACTCACCGACGGGGTCGTGTACCCGAGCATCAACGACAAGTTCGTCGACCGGCAGTGCACGGCCGGACAAGCCCTGAACTACTGACAGGTGCCGATCACGGCGGAATCGCCGCATCCGACAGCCCACCGCGCGACCCACCGGACGCAGGACCGCCTCGCCGGCACGCCGCTGTCGGGATCTCGCCGCGCGACGATCGGGTGACGGTACCGCGGGCCCGGAGATATGATCGGCGGCGGGTCGGCACAACGGAGATGGCACGATCTCTGAGCCAGGTTCGCAAGCCGGACGTGGGCGATTTCGCCGCGGGAAGCGCGACCGATGAACCAGACGGCGCGGAGTCAATGCCACAGGAATAAGACCCATAGGGGGTTTTCATGGGTTATCCGAAGGAAATTGCGGCCGGAGCCGTCATCGCATGCGCGCTGCTCGCTGGCGGGCTCTCAACGGGCGTGGCGAACGCTGATCCAGCGGTAACGGCGTCGAAGCCCGGTGGGTTTGCGTTGGACGACTGGGGCTACGGACCCGGCTACGGGTACGGCGGCGGACCTGGATACGGCTGGACCGGTGGACCCGGCTACGGGTATGGACCCGGCTACGGGTACGGCGGCGCCTGTGCGTTCATACCGCCGTTTGTGTCGCAGTGGATACCCCCCGCGGTGTGCGGTGGCTGATTGCGGTCACTCGATCGTCGCCTGCACGGTGATGTAGACCGATGCGAGCGCACGCGAGACCGGGCACGCGGCGCCGGCGCGGTCGGCGACCTCCTGGAACGCTGCGGCATCCAGCCCGTCGACCCTGCCGGCGACCTTCAGCGCCGACGCGGTGATGGTCGGAGCGCCTGAGGCGTCATCCAGCGTGACGTCAGCGGTGACCTCCAGATGTGCCGGCGGGTGACCTTCCTGCGTGAGCAGGTTGGCAAGCGCCATCGAGAAACACGACGAATGTGCCGCGGCGATGAGTTCTTCCGGGCTGGTACGCCCATCGGGGCTGCCGATCCGCGACTTGTAGGTGACGGGAAGCTGGTCCAGGGCGCCGCTCATCCCGGACACGTTTCCGTTGCCGTGCACGAGATCGCCGTTCCAGATCGTTTTTGCTTCACGACTGACTATGGTCATGGCACTCACTTCGATGTGGGGGAACCAACGTTTGAGAACGGGTTCATAGTAGATAACGAGCTTGTGGCACGCCGCGATCGTTGGTTGCGGTGCCTGCCGTTCCCGACTATCGCCTGCCGCGGCGAACGGCTAGGCGGTTGCGTACCGGTCCCTGGACCACGCCAGGAAGACCTTCGCCGGGGCCCGCGGTGACGCCGCCGATCACCTCACCAAAGATGTTGTGCCGTGTCTGATCTCGACCTTCGGCGCGCGTTCCGATCCGGCGGGTGGCGCGGACTCCGAAGACTCGCTCGTGGTAGCCATGCTGCGGTCGCGTTGTGTTGCTCGCAGGCTCGGCCGCGAATCGCACTGGCGGGCCACCGGCCCGGCAGCGGGAATCAGGCCGAGCCGGTTTGCTTGAGCATGAAGGTGTCGTGGAAACCGCCCGGCGCGCCGTCGCAATCCGCCAGGGTGCCGTTTGCGGTGCCGGTCAACGTCGTCGCGTCCACCGAATAACTCACCGTTCCCGGCAGCCGCCTCCCGTCGTTACAAGCCGACAGATCAGGCCTCGCGACCGTCATTTGCCACATCCCGTCGACGAGTTGCAGGTCTCCGTCGTATGAACCGCTTCCGCCTTGCGTCTGGTCGGGTGAACTGCTGACATGAGCGCATCCGGGGCCGCATGGTGTGACGGTCCACGTGCGGATCGTGTCGATGTCTACCGAGGCTCCGCGATCGACTTCTTGGGTGACCACGTACCTGTACGTCCCGGTGAACCCCTGATCGGCCGAAGCAGTGGTCGGCACCCCCAGGCTGAGGCCACTAAGCCCGACTGCGAGCACGCCTGCCATTTGGGCGGCTTTACTGCTCATAGAACAGGTGACCTCCTGCCGACTCGCGATTGCGCTTCGGTGGCGAGTATGACCACCCGACCGTGCCGCACGTAGGAGATTTAGCAGAAAATTCACAGCGCGGGCTGGGCGGACAACGTGCGGCGCGAGCGCTCACGTATCACCCGGCTGCCGAAAGCCATGTCCTGCAACGACCTCCGTCGCGTGTCGACGGCCGCTGACAACAGGCCGACCGGGAATACCACACACGCGACCGCGCGAAGGACAGCCTCGCCGGGCCGTAACGGGAAACCGTCGCGGTCCATCACCCGCAGACCCAGCACGGCCGCCCCTGCCGTACGTCCGGATCTCGACCAGCACTCCGCGGAGTACGCCACCGCGACCACGAGGCTGATGGCGCACTCACGCACGACCGCCGCAACACCGTGATCGACCGAACCCGGCCACGCCCCGACCACGCTCAGCGCAACACCGGCCTCCAGCGCATACAACGTCCCGATGACGATAAGAAGGTCGATGACCGCGGCCAGAGCCCGGCGGACTACTCCCGCGGGAGCCGTCACCGCACCCGTGCCGAGATCGGCCTGCCCGGTCGTGCTCATCAACGAACTCCTTCTCGCCGCCCACCGGTACGGACTCCGCCCGGCCCGCCGATAGAGCGGTGTGAGCGGCTCTTACCCGTTTCAACGCACAACACCCGCCGGATCGGGACACATCCGGCGAGAAGTTTCGTGGCCGTAACAATCCGCCGGCACCGCCCGCGTGCCGAACCCGATGCATACGCTTGCGCGGCGGCATGGGCCGGGAATATTGTGACAGTAACCTTCGAAAATTGGTAACTATCTAACGGAGGTAACAGTCATGATGAGAATGGGTTCTGCCCGGTGGTGGGCACTCGGCGCGGTCAGCCTCGGCGTGTTGGCGGTGAGCCTGGACGGCACGGTGCTGTCGGTGGCGTTGCCGACCCTGGCGAAGTCCCTGCACGCATCCGAGTCGGACCTGGAGTGGTTTTCGGCCGGGTATCTGCTGGTGCTGGCCGCGGCCACGTTGCCGGCGGGTCTGTTCGGGGACCGCTTCGGCCGTAAGCGGGTCCTGCTCGCATCCTTGGGGGCCTTCGGTGCGGGCTCGGCGTGGTGTGCCTACTCGCCTTCGCCCGGCCCGTTCCTGGTAGCCCGCCTGGTGATGGGCGCGGCGGGGGCGGGCGTGGCGGTAATGGCACTCTCGCAGCTGACGGTGCTGTTCGATGAAGCAATGCGGCCCAAAGCGGTCGCTGTGTTCCAGGCGGCCAACTTTCTGGCCCTTCCGCTGGGGCCGATCCTCGGCGGCTGGATGTTGTCGCGGTTCTGGTGGGGCTGGATGTTCTTGGTCAACGTTCCGGTCGTGCTGGTGGGGCTGATTGTGGTCGGCGCCATGGTGCCCGAGTCGCGCGCGGGGCAGCGGCCGGGCCTGGATCCGTTCGGGACCAGCGCCTCGGTGATTGGGTTGGTGGCGCTGACCTATGGCGCGATTGAGGCCGGCCGCCGCGGCTGGGGCAGTGGCGTCGCGGTGGCTTCGATGGTGATCGGTGCGCTGCTGCTGGCCGGATTCTTCGGCTGGGAACGCCGGCTGTCGGCGCGGGGCGGCGAGCCGTTGATCGATCCCGCGTTGTTCCGTTCGCGGTCGTTTACCTGGGGCTCCCTGCTGGCCGGTGTGGTCGGGCTGTCGATGATCGGCCTGCTGTTCACCATGCCGCAGTACTTCCAGGCCGTGCGCGGCGCCGACGCGCTCGGATCGGGGCTGCGGCTGCTTCCCCTGGTCGGTGGTCTGATCGTCGGCACGCTTCCGTCCTCGTGGATGGCCAAAGCGTTCGGCCCCAAACTGACGGTCGCGGCGGGCTTCGCCCTGGTCGCGGCCGGCTCAGCCGTGGGTGCGGCCACCACGGCCACGTCCGGCACCACGTTCATTTCGGCCTGGATGGCGGTGCTGTGCGCCGGCACCGGTTTGGCGATCTCGGGGGCCGTGTCGGCCGCGCTGTCGCGGCTGTCTGCCGAGCGCAGCGGTACCGGGTCGGCGGTGGTGCAGGTGTTTCAAAAGACCGCCGGTCCCCTGGGAACCGCCATTATGGGAAGTGTGCTCGCCGCCGCCTACCAATCCCGGCTCGACACGGTGCCGTTGCCGGTTGCCGTCGACGCTGCCGCGTGCCGCAGTGTCTTCAGCGGCCTGGCCGCCGCCCAGCGGTTGGGGTCGCCTCCCCTGGCCGCCGCGCTGCGCGGCGCCTTCGTGCACGGAATGGACGTCTCGTTGCTCACCTCGGCCGGCATCGCGGTCGCCGGTGCGGTCCTGACCCTCGCCTTCCTGCCCGGGGCGCGACGCACCGGACGCCACCAGCGTTCGCCGGAGGTCGCTGATGCCGTCCGTCTCTGACGTTCCCAAACCCGGTCTGCGAGAACGCAAAAAGGCGCAGACCCGCGCCGCTATCCAGGCTCATGCCTTGCGTCTGTTCCGGAAGCAGGGGTATCAGGCCACCACGATCGAACAGATCATCGCCGCGGCCGATATCTCCGAAAGCACCTTGTTCCGTTATTTCCCGACCAAGGAAGACCTGGTGCTGCAGGACGACTACGACCCGCTGATCGTCGAAGCGTTGCGGGCCCAGCCGCCCGAGGTTCCGGTGATCCCGGCTATCCGCGCAGCGCTGGCAGCCGTGTTCAGCGGCATGTCGGAGGCCCAGCGCGCCGGACAGAACGAACGGGTGGCGCTGGTGCTGTCGGTTCCCGCCGTGCGCGCCCGAATGCTCGACCAGTTCCTGCAAGCCGTGCGGGATCTCGGGCAGGCCATCGCCGAACGCGCACACCGGCGGCCCGACGACTTCGCCGTGCGCACGGTCGCCGGCGCGGTCATCGGCGCGTTCATGGCCGGCCTGGACACCGTTGCTGAAAACCCCGACGCCGACCTCGGCGCGCTGATTGATGAAGCGCTCGCCAATCTTCAAAACGGTCTTACCCTTTGACCCTCAACCGGGCCCATTGACCCTCGATCGACCCCTTCGACCCTCGATCGACCCCTCTGACCCTCGATCGACCCCTTCGACCCTCAATCGGCCCTTTGACCGTCAATCTGCCCCTCTGACCGTCAATCGGCCTAAGCGAGCCCGGCCCGCGGATAGGCTTGAGGCATGTCGGAGCGCCCCCCGACATCGGTTACGGTCACCAAGCTGGCCTGGTTCTGCCTGTTGGCCGGGATAATGGCCGCGGCAATGATGTTCCCGTTCGCGGGCGGCATCGGGTTGATGTCAAACGGCGCCTCCGATGTTGTCGCCAACGGCTCCGCGCAGCTTCTCGAGGGTGACGTGCCGGAGGTGTCGACGATGGTCGACGCGACCGGGAAGCCGATCGCCTGGCTGTATTCCCAGCGCCGGTTCGAGGTGCCGAGCGATCAGATCGCAGACACCATGAAGCTGGCGATTGTGTCGATCGAGGACAAGCGGTTCGCCGACCACAACGGCGTGGACTGGCCGGGCACGTTGACCGGTCTGTCCGGCTATCTTTCCGGCAACCTCGACACGCGCGGCGGTTCGACGATCGAGCAGCAGTATGTCAAGAACTACCAGTTGCTGGTGACCGCGCAGACCGACGCGGAGAGGCGGGCCGCCATCGAGGACACGCCGGCGCGCAAGCTCCGCGAGATCCGGATGGCGCTGACGCTGGACAAGTCCTTCTCCAAGGCGGAGATCCTCACCCGCTACCTCAATCTGGTGCCGTTCGGCAACGGCGCCTTCG
>Ga0335076_10007877_pt1 | contig 10740 bp, 10 predicted proteins | sample Lox_Sample_25_FD_206717 | JGI IMG/M metagenome (GOLD analysis project Ga0335076, IMG submission 206717) | Soil microbial communities from Loxahatchee National Wildlife Refuge, Florida, United States - Lox_Sample_2.5 | ecosystem: Environmental > Terrestrial > Soil > Wetlands | place: USA...
CCAGGTTCACGATGACCCGCTCGGCGATCGCCGGATCGGCGATAACCTCGGGCAGCCCGGACGGGATGTCGGCCAGTACCGGCTGCGACTGCGGGCCGAGGGCCTCTAGCGCGGCCGCGACGATCTCGCCGAGGTCGGCGGGGCGGGGGAACACCGCCCGCGCGCCGGCCTGCAGCCGGCTCACGTCGAGCAGGCTGGTCATCCGGTCCTCCTGGCCGTACTCGGTGACATGCACTAGGCCGAACGAGCGGCGCTACTCGCACCCCGTACCAGTGCAGCCCAGGCTCGGGACGCTGGCCAGCACCTGACGCCAATGGCGCTATAGCTACCGGCTTCCGGCCGACGCCGGCGGTCACGTATCGACGCGAACCCGGGAGCCGCGGGCTAGCGGTGCTGGGCGTGGCGGAGCTCGAAGGCGATCACGATCTCTGAGATGCCGCGGAACAGGGCGAAGAAGCCGACCCAGATCAGCAGCAGCGCTCCTTGGACCGGGCGGTACTGCTGGGAGGCCCAGAAACCGAGCAAGATCTCCAGGATGCCGGCCACCAGGCCAAGCCACCAGGTGGAGTTGACCTCCCTGGTGCTGATGGAGGTGATGATGTAGAACGTGCCCTGGAAGATGAGCAGCAGCCCCAGGATCGAGGCGAGCGCCCAGAACGCGTTGTACGGCTGGGCGAAGGACCAGCCGGCGCCGAAGGCGAAGATGATGCCCATCACGATGTGCAGCCAGCGCCAGCTGGGCATGACCGTGGCGATGAAGAACTCGTTGATCGCGGCCACCAGGAAGTAGACGCCCAGCAGCACGCCCACCGTGGGGATGGAGGCGGGGTTGAACCGCAGTGCGATCCACGCGAGGATGAGCCAGGCGATGCCGGTCAGCAGGAACATCCACCAGGGGCCGGCCAGCCGCGCTAGCCCCGCGCGGGATCTGGACCGGATGTCTGTGCCTTCGTCTATGGTGCTCATGAGCAGCTTCCTTTCCAGTCAGGTGGCTACGGCGGCGAGGTCCGCTTGCGGGATGATCTAACCGGTTCCGGAACCAGGGCGCAATGGTCAAGGAGCGCCAGGGGTGGCTGACCCGGCTGTTGCGGCCTCGGCGGCGCCAAGTCCGGGCCGGATGTCCGGCCGGCCGCCAGGTTCCGCGTGCCCGCCCACACGTAAATTTCGCCGAATTTATTGTGTATTAAGCCCACAATAGCGCTGAGCCGGGAGTGATGTCTCATTCGAGACGACATCTGCCTCTTGACCGGGAATGCGCGCGGAGGTCGAATAAGGAAACAGGATCCTATCATCACTACTCGACTAATTCCTTGACTTACGCCTGGGGTGGGGCAAGGACGTGCACCTGGGGGGTGGGCGAGTTGGATGACCTGCAGCCCGAGGATCCGAGACGAATAGGGCCTTACCGCCTCGAAGGGCGGCTGGGCTCGGGCGGCATGGGCAGCGTGTACCTAGGCCGGTCGCCGGGAGGCCGCCAGGTAGCGATCAAGGTAATCCGGCCGGCACTGGCTGAGGACCCCGGCTTCCGGGCCCGTTTCGCCCGGGAAGTATCCGCCGCCCGGAAGGTCAGCGGCATATTCACGGCGTCGGTCGTGGACGCTGATCTAGATGGCGCGATGCCCTGGCTGGCGACGTCTTATATCGCCGGGCCGCCGCTCGCCGACGCGGTCGCCGCCCGCGGACCGCTCCCCGAGTCCGTCGTGCTGCGGCTGGCCGCCGGGCTCGCCGAGGGCCTGAGCGCGATACACGCCGCCGGTGTGGTGCACCGTGACCTTAAACCGTCGAATGTGCTATTGGCCGACGACGGCCCGCGGCTGATCGATTTCGGGATTTCCCGGTCCGTGGAGATGAGCGCGCTGACCCAGCCTGGCACCGTGGTCGGCTCGCCCGGGTTCATGTCACCGGAACAGACCCAGGGCCGCGAGGTCGGACCGCCTAGCGACATCTTCAGCCTGGGTGCCGTCCTCACCTTCGCCGCGACCGGGGAAGGGCCGTTCGGGCAGGGATCCACGATGGCGCTGCTGTACCGGGTGGTCAGCAGCCAGCCCAGCACCGCCGGGCTGCCAGCCGGACTCCGGGCTCTGGTCGAGCACTGCCTGGCCAAAGATCCGTTCCTGCGGCCGACCGCGGCTCAGCTGCTGGCCGGTCTGAGCGAGCCACCGCCCGTCGCCTACCCGCCGCCCCGTCCCGCCACGGAGCTGGCCGCGGGGGGACCGGTCGCGGCTAGGGGCAACGCGCCGGAAAGGGTACCGACGGCGTCCCGCCCGGAGTTGCGTTTCGACCGGCCGATGGCATCACCGGTGCCGCCCTGGGACGGCCGGGCCGCGGCACCTGTACGTCGCCGGCCGCCCCGCCGGGGCTGGCTGATCGCCCTGGCCGCGGCCGCCGTGCTGGCCTCTGCCGGGGCCGGCGTCTTCGTGGCCGCCGCGATCGTGCCCGGCCACGGCCGTACCCCGAGCGCTCTGGGCGGCCCCGGTCCGGTCGGGTCCACCTCGCCGGTCACGTCGCCTGCGGCTCACACCCAGCTCCCCGGCGCGGCCGCCATGGCGGCCCTCGGCTCCGACCTGGCCCGCAGCGCCTCCGTGCGGCCAACCATCCAATCCGCGATCAACGGCGTGCGGGGGTGCTCGGAAAGCCCGTCGAGCGGAGAAGCCACCCTGCAGCAGGCCATCAACACCCGCCAGAACATCCTGAACGCCCTGCCTGCGCTCTCGGTGTCCGGGCTGCCTAACGGAACCCAGCTGGTCGAAGCGCTTACCACCACGATGCGGGACTCCATCGCCGCCGATAAGGACTACCAGAGCTGGATGAAAGACTTCGCCGGCTCGGGAAGCCCATGCGGATCGGACCCCAGTCAGGACTCGAACTACGCAGCCGGCGTGAACGTCTCCAGCGCGGCGACCGTCGCCAAGAGTTCCTTCGTCGCCATCTGGAATCCCATGGCGCCCCGTTACGGCCAGCAGGTCTATTCGAGTACGCAGTTCTGATGCGCCGGATGCCGTGGGCGGGCCGCGACGTGCATTTTCAGGAGACCGGCCCGCGGCGCAGCAGCGCGGCGGCCGGCTGGCCGTCGAGCGGACCGGTCCGGTCCGGTAGCTGCACGACGATCGCGTCCTGGTGCAGCGCGGCCCAGATCAGGCCGTCCTCGAACGGCACCTCGGTGCCGGTGTCGGAGTCGCCGACGAGGAACTCGGTCGGGCGGCTCCCGATTCGGTAGCTGGTGTCGCCGGCGTCCCGGGATAGGTCGGCGGCGACGAGCAGGACGGCGACCTGCTGCCCGGCCAGCTGTTCGGCGACGGCCTCGACGGCGGGCTCCGGGCCTGCGGCCGACGAGGCGACCAGGTCCCCGATAGCGGCGATGGCCTCGGCCGTGATCTGGTCGAGGGCGGCGGCGATCTCGGCGTGGAGGCCGTCGTCGCCGTCCCCGGGCGCGGGACCGGATGCGATGGTGATGATCGGGCCGAGCGAGCCGGGAAGATGACCCGAGACGGCATCCAGGATGTGCTGATCGCCAGCACCGAGGAGGATGTGGGCGCCGACGCTGGTCGCCGCCTCGGACACGCGAGCGGCGGCGAACTCGGCGTTCCGCTCGCCGCCGCTCTCCGGCTCGGGACCGGTCACGTGCCGCTCTCCGTGGTGCTGCGCCGGCGGCCTGCCCGGATGTGGATCGTGCTGCGCGCCGGGACGGACGCCGACCGGAAACTGGCGCGCGGGACGCTGATCGCCGACGGTGTGGGCTACGACGGCGGCGCTGTCCCGGTCCGCCAGCAGCACCACGTGGGCGGGGCGCCGCGCAGTGGCTGCGGCTACTTCCCGCAGGTGCGGCAGCGGCCCGGCCCATACCGAGCCGGTGGCGGCGCCGGGCGGCAGCCACCGCGCCAGCAGGACCTCGCCCTGCGCCGCGACCACCACCCTGGCCCCGGCGGCGGGCGCCTTCCCGGCGCCCGTGGCCAGCGCCTGGGCGGTACGCTCATCGGCGCCGAGCCGGCCGGCCTCACGAACGGCATCGGCCCAGGCCACCTCCCAGGCATACTGCCGTTCGGACACGGATTCTGGCACCTCGACGGTGGCCGTGACGACGGGCCCGGACGCTGCCGAGCCCGGCTGGACGGCGCGCAGTCCGGGATCCAGCTCCAGTCGCCCTAGCCTGAGCAGCGGACGTGTCATCGGTACGCTTGGCATGCCTCCATCACAGCATGCGGGCGGGCCGGGCCGGGCGGCGGGCCGCTCTCAGCGGCGCGCCCTGGGCTCAACTCCCGGTGATGCGCGCGCTGACCCTGGCCAGGACCTCGGGCAGGACGTAGCCGGGGCCGATATAGATGGCCCGTTCGGCCTCCTCCGGCGGCTCGAGCAGAGAGATGTCCAGCCGCATCTTGGCCTCGGGAATGCTGATCCGCTTCCGGGAGTTCGCCGCACGGCGCTCGTCGATTACCGATAGCGGGGTATCGAGGTAGACGAGCACGAGGTGGGCCAAGTGCGCCTTCGCGACGGCAGCGAGCTTCCTGCGGTCGTCGCGCTCGAGCAGTAGGTCGTCATAGATCAGGGACTCTCCGCTAGCCAGGATCGCGCCTATCTCCCGCCGGGCGATGTCCTGGACGAAGTCGTACTCGGCGGCCATCGACGCGCCGGCCGGCGCCAGGCGGCTGTAGACGGGATAAATCTCGAAGTCGTACGAGAGCAGCCTGATACGCAATTCCCGGCTGAGCGCCCCAGCCAGGACGGACTTGCCCGAGAACGGCAGCCCGCACATCGCGATCAGAACCGGCACGACGGCAGCCTAGACGAGAGCCAGAAGCCCGCGGAACGGACCGTTCCACCGAGATGCTGCCGGTTTACCTCCGCCTTCGCCGGGTAGCGGCGCAGAGACCCTTATACAGCGGCTCAGGAATGAGGGGGGCCTCATGAACGGCGGCATGCAGCCTGCGCTCGCAGCTGGCCTCGGCCGCGTCATCGGGAAGATCCAGACGGAGGACTGACATGAACCCGTTCACGCTGCTGTTCCGCCTTCCGCTCATGCCGCTGCGCCGGGTCGTCCAGCTTGGGGAGGTACTCCACGATCATGCCGAACGGGAGTTGCACGACCCAGCCTCGGTCAGGCGCCAGCTCGAGCAGGCCGAACAGGCCCGGGCGGCCGGCGAGATCTCCGACGAGGACCTCGCTCACGTGCAGGAGCAGGCGATCGGTCGCCTGCTGCCGTGAGCCCGCCGGGAGGCAGTGGCGGCGGCCCGTCGCCGACGGGGCTGGCCGACGTCATCGAGACCATCCTGGACAAGGGGCTGGTCATTGACGCCTACATCCGGGTGTCGCTGGTCGGCATCGAGTTGCTGACGATCGACGCGAGGATCGTGGTGGCGAGCGTGGATACCTACCTGCGCTTCGCCGAAGCGGTCAGCCGGCTCGATATCGCCCAGGAAAAGGAAGGGCTGCCGGGGCTGGTCGGCGGCAGCCAGTCAGGTAAGGGCACGCGCATTACCAAGGGAGTGCTGCAGGGGGTGGGAGACAAGCTCCGTGAGTACGCCGAGTCCGAGCGCAGGCCGGCTTCTCGGCGGCCGCGCTCCCGGGAGGGGTACTGAGGTGGCGGTGCCGGCCCGACCGGAGCAAGCCCGCGAGCAGCAGCAGTCCGGGTGTTACGTGTACGGCATCGTGCCAGCCGATGTCGAGTCGGCAGCCGATGTTCCCGGCGTCGGGGATCCGCCTGCGCGGGTCCAGCTGGTCCGGCAGGGGAGCCTGGCGGCCTTGGTCAGTGAGGTGGACCTGACCAGGAGGCTGGGGACACCCGAGGATCTGCGGGCGCACGCGCAGATCCTGGACGCGGCCGTGATCGAGGTGCCCGTGCTGCCGCTGCGGTTCGGCACGGTCATGGGAAGTAAGGACGCCGTGGCCGCGGGGCTGCTCGCGGTCTATCAGGAGGCGTTCGCGGCGGCGCTGAAGGAAGTCGATGGCCGCGCCCAGTACATGGTGAAGGGCCGGTACGTCGAGCAGGCGGTGCTGGCCGAGGTGCTGGCGGAGATACCAGAAGCGGCCCGGCTGAGGCGGCAGATCCAGGACAAAGACCCCGACGCCACCCGGAATGTGCGGATCCGGCTGGGTCTGATCATCAACCACGCGATCACCGCCAAACGGGCCGCCGACACGCGGGTTCTGAGCGAAGTCGTGGGCCCGCATTGCGTAGCCAGCGTGGTCCGGGAGCCAACGCACGAGCTGGACGCCGTTCATCTGGCGCTGCTGGCCCAGATCACCCGCCAGGACGATCTGGAACAAGCCCTGTCGGACCTGGCCTCGGACTGGGCGGGACGGATTGAGATACGCCTGCTCGGCCCGCAGGCCCCGTACGACTTCACCCCAGCCCTGCCGCCTCACCGGATCCGGTGAGGATCCAGGTGGGCCGTGTGTCGGATCGGCGCAGCTCCCGTTCGTGGTGTGGGCAAGAGGGTGCCCGCGGGGCGCCCGAGTAAGGGCAAGGGAGTTAAGATGCCGCACCCGATCGTGCACGCCGAGATCCGGTCGAAGGACCCCGACGCGACACGCAAGTTCTTCGCGGGCCTGCTCGGCTGGACCTATCCGGACCCGGGAGCGATCCCCGGCTACACCTTCGTCGACACCGGTGTTCCCGACGCGCTGTACACCGCGATCAGCCCGCTGCAGGGCGGTTCGGACCTGGTCACCTTCTTCATCGCCGTGGACGACATCGACAGCGCAGTGAAGCGGGCCGCGGAACTCGGCGGCCAGGTCGTCCAGGAGCCGCAGCACGTGCCCGGTGTGGCCTTCGCGCTGATCGCCGACCCGCAGGGCCATGTCGTCGGCCTTACTCAGCAAGGCTGAACGTGCGCCGGGAGTTACGGTCCGGCCGCTGACACCCGGCGCCCGCGGGCACCGGGTGTCAGCGGCCGAGGATGTCGCGGAGGTGCCGCACCGGCCATCGCCGGTCGAACAAGGTGGGGTCGCCGGCGTCTTCGGCGCGGAGGTGCTCGATCAGCCTCACGTAGTCGTCGAGGTCGAGTGTCCTGATGAGGGTGAGCAGGTCGGCCGCCTCGCCGGCGGCGGGGGCGACCGGTGCGATGAGCCGGTCGTAGAGGTCAACGATCTGGTGGACCATCGCCAGGTGGCGCGGCCCGGGTTCGACGGAGGGGAAGTTCGTCGCGGCGAAGTCCTCGGTGAACACGATCGGCTCGACGGCCAGCGATCGCGGCCCGCAGCGCTGGGCGAGGTGGATGAGCAGTTCGACGTCGAAGGTCTCGTTGAAGGACATCATCTGCCCGATGGCCGGGCCGAGCGCGGCCGCGTCGAAGGCCTTGAAGCCGGCCTGGGTGTCGAACACATGGGCCAGGGACGGGATGAGCAGGGCCCGGACGAAATGGCGGAACAGGATGATGATCTTGTCCGGCTTGTCGCCGGTGCTGTGCGGCTCGGTGACCGGCCCGTCGGCCCGGACCAGCACCGCCCCCTCCATCCCGTAACGCTGGCCGAGCGCCCCGGCCACCTGGTTCCCGGCCACGATGGGCGCGGCCAGCGAGCCCAGCTGGGCCAGGTTCGCGGACAGATCCGCGTCGGTATAGCAGACCACATGCCGGCCGCTGCCGTTCGCCCGCGCCGGATCGGTCCGGACCGCCGCGGCCAGCCCGGCCAGTATCGACCCGCCCTTGCGGGACTGCTCGGTCGAGGTCAGCCGGTCGAATGCGGGGCTGATCGAGATGTCACTGTCTATCACCTCAGCCAGCCTGAGCACCGTCACGCTGCGGTGACCTTCGGCCGGGTAGCCTTCGGCCGCCGCGATGTCCGTCATCAGATCGGCGCTGGAGGGCTGGTCCTGGCATCCGTCGTCGCAGGCGATGATGCTCCAGGTGACGCCGGGCAGGCCGCCGGTCAGCCAGTCGAGCTGGGCGGCCTTGGCCCGGACGAAGTCCTCCCCGTGCGGGTGCACGGCCCGGGGGACCATCCGGCCCGTCTCGCCGTACATGGCCCACACCACGGTCAGGCGGACCGGCCCGGTGAGCCCGGCCAGCCGCCGCCGCGAGCGTGCCGCGCCCTCCGCCTCGGCCGCCACCGCCGGACCATGGCTGGCCGCCACGCGCTCCGCCGTCACGCGGCCCTCGACCAGGGCAGAGGCCACGTCGATCACCGCCTGGTTCTGATCAGAGTCCGTGAGGTCCCGCACGGGCACCATCGTCTTGTCCATGACCCAAGGATGCCAGGGTGCCCGGCCCCCCGGAGCCGTGGCCGAAGGCCGGGAACGCGGTCCCCGGCCTTTCGCTGGCTGGTCGAGCAGATGCGTGCCTGGTCAGCGGTTCATCTGGTTGTTGCCGTGGGCCAGGAAGCTGGCCAGGGCGGCCTGGGTGGCGGCGTTCATCTGTCCCGTCTGCGGCAGATGCGCGTCACGCTGGAGGTACGTGATCGCCGCGATCGTCTGGGGCCCCATGATGCCATCGTCCGGGCCCTCGTAGTAGTTCAGCTGCCCCAGCTCCTGCTGGAGCTTCACCACGGCGGCCGAAGGCTGGGCCGGGTGGACCGGGGTAGCCGGAGTGGTGGGCTGGGCGGGGTTGACGGGCTGGGCGGGGCTGGCCGGCTGGGCCGGGGCGGACGCCGAGGTCGGCGTGCCGTTCGGCGCCGCAGCCTGGCTGGAATGCGAGTGCGACAGGGTCACGATCGCCAGGGCGACGAGGGCCGCCGCCACCACCGTGCCGATGACCACGCTCCAGATGCGGAACCAGGATGGTCCGCCGCCCTGCTGCCGCGGGGACTGCTGGTTAGTGGCCTGCCGGTCCTCGGTGTAGAACTGGGTGCTCATTTTCGGGATCTCCGTTTCTTTGTTGTTCCCAGCGGATAGGTCTACTTTCGGTCTCGCTGAGAGCAAAGTCCCTAGAGAAACTCCCTAGTTCGCCTCCCCAGGAGCCGGTAGCGGAGAGGCGATATCGTCGCAGCCAGACATGGGTGTCCGTGAACGCCCGTAGCCACCAGGAGAGAGGGCTCCCTGACATGGCGCAGCATCCGCTGGAGCCGCTGTCGGCCGGCGAGTTCCGGCAGACCGCCTCCATCTTGCGTAGCGAAGGGCTCGTCGGGGACACGTTCAGGTTCGCGTCCATCGAGCTCAAAGAGCCACCGAAAGGCGTAGTCAAGGCGTGGCGCCGGGGCGATGCGGTGCCGCGGGTTTCGTTCGCGGTGGTGTTCGACCGCCAGGACAACAAGACCTACGAAGCCACCGTCGACCTGACCGGCCACGCGGTGGTGTCCTTCGCGCACGTCCCCGGCGTCACACCCAACTTCACCCTCGACGAATTCCACGATGTGGACGTCGCGATGCGCCAGCACCCCGACGTGATCGCGAAACTGGCGGCCCGCGGGTTCACCGACCTGAGCCTGATCCTCGTCGACGTCTGGACCTATGGCCGGGCGGTCATGCCGGAGCAGCACCGCCAGCGCCGGCTCGGCTGGTGCGACCTCTGGGCCCGGGAGACGCCGGACGGGAACCCGTTCGCGCACCCGATCTCGGGCCTGAAGCTCATCGTCGACATGAACACGCTCGAGTTGCTCGAGATCGAGGATCACCATGACTACGGGCACCCGGCGACCGACGGTGAGTACATCCCCTCGGTGCGAGGCACCCAGGTGCGCACCGACCTGAAGCCGCTGCACATCACCCAGCCCGAGGGCGCGTCGTTCACCGTCGAGGGCACCGAGCTCAGATGGCAGAACTGGACGATGCGGCTCGGTTTCAACTATCGCGAAGGCCCGGTCATCTACCAGGTGACGTTCGACGACCATGGCACGGTCCGCGATATCGCGTACCGGTTGTCCTTCGCCGAGATGATCGTTCCGTACCGTGACCCGACCTTCGACCACTACCGGCGTACCGCCTACGACATCGGCGAATGGGGGCTGGGCGTCATGACCCGGTCCCTCGAACTCGGCTGCGACTGCCTGGGTGAGGTCGCGTACCTCGACGCGACGCTGTGCGACACCAAGGGGGACCCGTACGAGATTCCGCACGTGATCTGCCTGCACGAGGAGGACAACGCCGTCCTCTGGAAGCACGTCGATGCCCATACCGGCGCCGAGGTACGCCGGCAGCGGCGGATGGTCGTGTCGACGCACGCGACCGTAGCCAACTACGAGTACCTCATCTACTGGCGGTTCTACCAGGACGGCAATATCGAGTGCGAGGTGCGGGCCACCGGTCTCATGGTCGCCACCCCGTATCCCGAAGGCGAGCCGCCGCCGCCATACGGAACGGTCGTGGACACGAACACCTACGCGCCGTACCATCAGCACTTCCTGATCGCGCGGCTCGACCTCGATATCGACGGCGACACCAACACGGTGCTGGAGACCGACTCGGTCGCCCCGCCGGTGTCGCCGGACAACCCCTACGGCCTGGCCCTGGTGACCCGCTCGACCCCGATCCGCTCCGAGGCTGAGTCGGCGCGCGACTACAACTGGTCCGCCCAGCGCGGCTGGAGCGTCGTCAACCCCGGCAAGGTCAACAAGTACGGAACGAACGTCGGCTACAAGCTGGTCCCCAGCGGGTGCTTCCCCGCGATGATGGATCCGTCCACGCCGCAGTACCTGCGCGCACCCGTGATCGGGCACACCCTCTGGGTCACCAAGTACAGCGCGGATGAGCGCTGGCCCGCCGGCGCCTACCCGACCCAGTCCGCCGTCGACACCGGCATCAGCGAGTGGATCAAGGACGACGCACCGCTCGAGAACACCGACGTGGTCCTCTGGTACGTGTTCGGCATCCAC
>Ga0335076_10007879_pt1 | contig 10739 bp, 10 predicted proteins | sample Lox_Sample_25_FD_206717 | JGI IMG/M metagenome (GOLD analysis project Ga0335076, IMG submission 206717) | Soil microbial communities from Loxahatchee National Wildlife Refuge, Florida, United States - Lox_Sample_2.5 | ecosystem: Environmental > Terrestrial > Soil > Wetlands | place: USA...
GTCGTTTCAGCCGCGGCCCGGCCAATGAATAAAGCAGAAAGGCGAATTCATCCAGCGACGCTCACCTTTCAAGCTCTCCGAATCTTCGTAAACCGCGAATTGGACGACCTGCGGCAGTTGCTCGAAGCGGCGCCGCAACTGCTGAAACCGGGTGGACGGCTGGTGCTGATCAGCTTCCACTCGCTCGAAGACCGCATCGCGAAAGATGCGATGCGCGAAGGCGCAAGGCTGGGGCAGTACAAGTTGCTGACCAAAAAGCCAGTGACGCCCAGCGAAGAAGAGGTCGCTTCAAATCCGCGCGCCCGCAGCGCGAAATTGCGTGCCGCGGAAAGAATTTAGAAGTAACTCGGTGGCTTTGCTCTGTTACACAGAGGACGACCACAGAGAGGTTTCGAGGTTCATAAAAAGAGTGCCGCAAAGCACCGAAGCTGTTCTGAAGGTAGGAATTCAGCCGCAGCGAGGAATTCAATGTACACAGGAAACTTAATTGACGATCTGATCGGAATGGTCGAACGCGCGGAAAACAGCGTCCGCGTGGAAATGCAGCAGGAGTCGGAGTCTGAAACCTGGTGCGCCATTGTTCCAACCGAAATATTCGCGCTCGAAGCTGCGCCCCAACTCGCCGGAGTCGCATAATCATGGCCGCTGCCGTTATTCAAGCTGTCGTTTACCCGAATGCCCCTCCGCGCCGCCGTCCCTGCTGGAACGGCACGCCGGAGATCTATTTCGCGAAGGCGATCGACAACTCGCGTGTCGTCAAAGTTGAAGATCCCCGCCGCGCGCGAGAAATGCGGCAATTCGGCATCGCGCTCGCCTGCTTGTTTCTGTTCGTGATGTCCTACGCATTCCAGCATTTCAAGGCCATCGAGTACGGTTACAAGATCGAAGCGCTGAAATCACAACGCGACGGCTTGGTTGAGATGAACCGAGCCTTGCGGCTTGAAGAAGCTTCGTTGCGCGACCCTGAGCGAATTGATCGCATGGCGCGCGAGCTGGGCCTGCAATCACCGCAGGCGGGCCAGGTAATCGAAATGAACACCAGCTTGCCGGAAGGCTCAGGCGCTGAAGTCGCGGGCTTGATGCCGGTTTCGGTGATTTCGACGCGATAACGACTTCGCACCGCGATTCGCAAGCGAACCGCCGTGCTTCGCTCGAAATGACAATTTCGATTGTGTGTTTTGAGCTAGGCGGCTAACCGGCCGCCATATTTGTCTGAAGGAAATTTCGTGGCCGCTAGCACTACGCGAAACAGTACCAATCTCCGCCTCTACGTTCTCGCCGGCGTTTTCGTCCTCTGGTGCGGCGCGATTTGTTTTCGCCTGGTTTACCTGCAAATCTTCTCTTACGGGAAATTCGAGCGGCGTGCGGAACATCAGCAGCAGCGAACCGAAGAAGTCTCAGCGCCGCGAGGCATCATCTTCGACCGCAATGGGCAAGAGCTGGCCATGTCCATCAATGTCGATTCGGTCTTCGCCGTGCCCAGCGAAATGCCGAAGCCGGCAAGCACGATTTCTCTGATTGCGCGCATCACGAAGCAAGATCCACGCGAGTTGCTGGCGAAGTGCGAGGCGGTGAAGACGTTTTGCTGGCTGGCGCGAAAACCTGATCCCGAGATTTCCGCCCGCATCCGTTCCCTGAATCTCCGCGGAATTTATTTCCAGAAAGAAGCCAAGCGCTACTACCCGAAAGGCGACCTCGCCGCACAGGTGCTCGGCTACGTGGGCATGGACGACACCGGCCTGAGCGGAATCGAACGCGAATTTGAAGACAAGCTCCACGGCCGGCCGGGTCAGATGCTGATCTCCGTCGATGCCCGCAAAAAGTGGTTCGGCAGCGTCGAGAAGCAGCCTGAGCCGGGAGAGAACGTCGTTCTCACCATCGATGACAAGATCCAGTACATCGCCGAACGCGAGCTTGACACCGCCATGGCGCAGAACCATGCGATCTCTGGAACCGTCATCATCGAAAATCCGCGCACCGGCGAAATTCTTGCACTCGCCAACCGGCCTACTTTCAATCCCAACATCTCGAGCGAAATCACGCCTGCCAGGCTAAAGAACCATGCGATAAGCGACATCTATGAACCCGGATCTACATTCAAGTTGGTAACGATTTCTGCCGCCGTTGATCAGGGACTCGCGCGCCCCGATGAGCTGATTGACTGCCAAAAGGGATCCATCGTGCTATTCGGGCGGCGGATCCACGACTGGCATCCCTGGGGCGTGATTCCCGTCTCAGAAGTTCTTGCGGAATCGAGCGACGTGGGCGCGATCAAAATTGCGCTGCGCATGGGCGACGAGCGCATGTACAAATACATCCGCGCCTTCGGGTTCGGGCAGCAGACCGGAATCGAACTTCCCGGCGAGACCCGCGGGATGACAAAACCGCTGAGCCGCTGGTCGAAAGTTTCTATCGGCGCAATCGCCATGGGCCAGGAAATTGGAATTTCCGCGGTGCAACTTTCGGCAATGATTTCAAGCATCGCCAATGACGGCATTCTGCTCAGACCACACATTGTTGCCGGAGAGATTCAGCAGCAGAACGCGCCGCAAACCGTCGCGTTTCGCCCGACCGATGCGCGCCGCGTGGTTTCCCCCACAACAGCGGCCTTGATGCGGCAGATGATGCAGGGCGTGGTGCTGCACGGCACCGGGCGCAAAGCCGTTCTTGAGGGTTATAGCGCTGCTGGGAAGACTGGCACGGCGCAGAAATTCGATCCTGCTATTCACAAGTATTCCCACACCAAGTTCTGGTCGTCGTTTGCGGGATTTGCGCCCATCAATAATCCAGCGATCACAGTGGTGGTAATTTTCGATTCGCCATGGGCGCCAACAACTGTGAAGCGCGAAGGTGGTTGGATAGCGGCGCCGGTTTTCCATCGAATCGCGCAGCAGGTGCTCGAGTATCTGCACACACCACACGATCTTGAACTTCCTGCCAGCCGCCAGGTCTTGCTCGCCCAAGAAAAGGCAAGCGACAAGGATTTGGAGGAAGGATCTCCCGATCATCCAGGCGAGGCGCTTGACGACAGCGATGACGGTACAACGGAGTTATCTAGCTCGACAAATAGTGCGGCGACCGGCGTCTCGCCCATCGAATCGGGCGAGGATCCTTCGGTTTCGCTCAGGACGGGCGCCGGACTCCCTGCAAGCAATGGAATTGTTCCCGCGGCGATGCGCGAGCCATCGAATGCGCCTGCTGTGAACGAACCAGATCCAGCGAAGCAATCTGACACTGCCACTAGTCGCTCAACGACCGCGGCACCTCAACCTGCGAACGGCACCGTCGTTCTCGATGTTGAACAAGGCGGAATCGTGGTGCCATCGTTCATCGGGAAATCGGAACGTTCCGCAATTGAATTGGCGGAATCGAGCGGACTTGATCTCGATATTATCGGCAACGGCGTTGCTCAGGACCAGTCGCCTCCGCCCGGCGTCCACGTTGAATCAGGGACAAAGATCACGGTTCGGTTCGGACGTTGAGGTTTGTTTTCTCCGTGAACTCCCGAAGTTTCTCAGCGATCTATGCGGTTAAAAGCGTTGCAAGGGGCACCGCATCGCTCCCGAAGAAATAAAAGGTATTCGGAGTTTCACGCGAACAAAAACTCTTTTGTCCTGAGTTCTTTGATCTTATCCCGCAACTTCGCCGCCTTCTCAAACTCGAATTTCTTCGCCGTCTCACGCATTTCGGTTTCGAGCTTAGCGATAAATGCATCCAGCTCTTCCTGGCTCCTGAAATCCGGAATGCCATCCGCTTCGGCGCTTGCGAGTTCTGCATAATCGGCTTCAACGATTTTCGCCAATGACATTTCTACCGGCCGCACAATTGACTGGGGCGTAATTCCATTTGCCTGGTTGTACGCTTCCTGGATCGCGCGCCGGCGGCTGGTTTCGTCCATTGCCTTCTGCATCGATTCGGTCATGTTGTCGGCGTAGAGCACGGCACGACCGTTAATGTTGCGGGCGCAGCGGCCGATCGTCTGGATCAGAGAACCGCTCGACCTCAGGAATCCCTCTTTGTCGGCATCGAGCACGGCGACTAGAGAAACTTCGGGCAAATCGAGTCCCTCACGCAGCAAGTTAATCCCGATCAGCACATCGAATTCGCCGCGGCGCAAATCGCGCAGAATCTTCACCCGTTCCAGCGTCTCAATCTCCGAATGCATGTAGCGGCACTTGACGCCTACTTCGCTGTAATACTCGGCCAGGTCTTCTGCCATGCGCTTGGTTAGCGTCGTGACCAATACCCGCTCTCCCTGCTCCACACGCTGCCGAATTTCGTGCAGCAGATCGTCAATCTGCCCTTTCACCGGCCGCACTTCGACCGGAGGATCAACGAGTCCGGTGGGCCGGATGATTTGCTCAACCACAACGCCCGCCGATTTCGTCAGCTCGTAAGGCCCCGGAGTCGCAGAAACATAAATCAATTGATTTGACCGGTGCTCGAATTCCTCAAACGTCAGCGGGCGATTGTCGAGCGCTGAAGGCATGCGAAATCCATACTCAACGAGCGTCGATTTGCGCGAGCGGTCGCCGTGATACATGCCGTGGAGTTGCGGCACGGTCTGGTGCGACTCGTCGATCAGCATCAGGTAATCGCGGGCAAAATAATCCAGCAGCGTCGGCGGCGGTTCGCCGGGCATGCGTCCGGTGAAGTGGCGCGAGTAATTCTCAATACCGTGGCAGTAACCGACCGACTTGATCATTTCGAGGTCGTACATGGTGCGCTGATGCACGCGTTGTGCCTCGACCATCCGGCCTTGCTTTTCCAGTTCTTTTTCCCACCACGCCAGTTCTTCTTTGATGGAATCGACCGCTCGCGACCGCGTCTCCGGTTTCATTACATAGTGCGTTTTCGGATAGATCGGCAGCCGCACATACTTCTGCTTGACTGTGCCAAACAGCGGATCAATTTGCGAAAGCGATTCGACTTCATCTCCCCATAACTCGATCCGATAAGCGAAATCGTCATAAGTCGGGTAAACCTCAATCACGTCACCGCGCACGCGGAATGTTCCGCGGCGGAAGTCACCATCAGTGCGCTCGTAGAGTATTTCAACCAGCTTGCGGGTGATGTCCTCGCGCTTGATCTTCTGCCCTTTTTCGAGGAACAGCAGCATCCCGTAATATGCTTCCGGAGATCCCAAGCCATATATGCAGCTCACCGAAGCCACGATGAGAACATCACGGCGCTCAAACAACGATCGCGTAGCTGAAAGGCGCAGCTTGTCGAGTTCGTCGTTGATGGTGGCTTCTTTTTCGATGTACAGATCGGCCGCGGGAACGTAGGCTTCCGGCTGGTAATAGTCGTAATACGATACAAAATACTCGACCGCATTGTGCGGGAAGAAATTCTTGAACTCGTGATAGAGCTGCGCCGCCAGCGTCTTGTTGTGTGCCATCACCAGCGCCGGCCGGTTCACCTGCTCGATGACTTTCGCCATGGTGTAGGTCTTGCCTGAACCGGTCACTCCGAGCAAAACCTGGTGCTGCTCGCGATCGAACACACCACGAACGAGCGCCTGGATGGCTTGCCCCTGGTCGCCTTTCGGCTTGTAATCGCTGACGAGTCGGAAATCCATGGGAGATTACTTACCTCGGATATTCCACGTCACACACAGACAGGAATTTTTCGAGGTGAGTATCTCCAAATTATAGCGTGAGGTGAACGCGACGCCTGAGCCGCGGGCACTTCGCCGAAACTTAGCGTGGCAGCTTGAAATTGATCGTAATCTGGGTCTCAATCTCTACCGGTTCGCCGTTGAGCAGATAGGGCCGATACTTCCACTGTCGCACCGCTTCGACCGCCGACTTTGCCAGCGTCGGGTCGCCGCTGAGCACTTTTACTTTGCTGATTGCGCCGCTCTTGCTGATGGCGGCGAGCAGTTCGACCGACCCCTCTTTTCGCATTTGCAATGCCATCGGAGGATACGCCGGCGCCACTCTCTTCATCAGCAAACCCTGGGTTATGCCTTGCGAGATGCGGACCGTTCCTGGCGCAGCCGTGGGCAGGGCCGGGTTGGTTTCCACAATGCCAGCCAAAGCAGATTCGGATGTATTTGAACCCGGTAACGCCAATTGTGGCGGCTGCGGCGCTGGTGCGGGCTGCTCCGGAGCAGGTGACGATCTTGCATGCTCCTTAACCTCTACGGGCGCGGGTTTCACTACCACTACAGGTTGCGGCTTTTCTGCCGCAGGCTGGGGCGCTTCCGCGGGCGCGCTGATGTCGATATGTTCCTTTGTCGGAAATCCAACTGCCGCGCTTGAGTTCGCAGCAGAGCTGGTTGTATCCGCATTTGCCGCGCTGGAACCGGAACTCGACGCCGGTGCAGCAGTCACCTGCTGTTCCGTAGGTGCCGCAGAATTATCCGCGGCTGGTTGTGTGGTGTTGTCAGCCGGAGCAGAGGCGGTTTGCTTGGATATTTTGAAAGCTGGAATGTGGATACGCCCGATGTAGCTCTTCAGCGGCAGCTTCTTCCAGGCGAAAAATCCTCCTGCACCAAGCACCAGCAGGCAGCCGATAATCCAAACTACTTTCCCGCCACCGCTCTTTCTTGCCGTGTGACGCGGCGCATAGGATGAGAATGTTGGGGCCGGTATTTCGGGCCGCTGGGCCACGATGCTGTCCACAAAGATCGGGTCTTGTGTCGCCAGCGGTGGTGCGGTCTTTAGAGTCGATACGCGCGCAACTTCGGCTTGGTTCGGACGTTCCGGCGCTAACGCCGGCGCGGCTGCGGCGCGAGCCATCGGACTCGGGCCGATTCCCGGTAAATTCAGCGTTGATGCAGGCGTTTGCTTTGGAATTGAATCAGCAGCCGGCGGCTTCACCTGTTCCGCTTCGAACAAGGAGGTAGGCACAGCTCGGGCAGCCGGTTGTGGACCAGTCAAGCCAGTACCGGGTAAGCTGCTGGGTTCGGATGTGGCGCTCGGTTTTGCGACCGCGGCATTAAACGTCGGTGTCGCGCTTGGTTTCTCAGCGTGGCCCGCTTCGGCCGTCGTACCGCGTGACGGCGGCGCATTCTTGCGCAGCAGTCCTTTTGCGACACGCAGTGTGTTCTTCGATTGCTCGATGTTGACCGGCTTCGTCAGCACCAGATTCGCGCCGATGCGGAATGCGTTGGCAACTCCGGCTTGTCCTTCCGCAACCGCCACACACAATGAGCTGTGATTCAGGCTGGAATTTCTCGCGCCTTTGAACAGCAACGAAGCGTTCTGCTCATTGGCGCAGTCAACCACCAGCGCGTCAAAGGGCTCCTCGGTCAATTTCTTGACCGTAACGAATGGCTCGAACGAAAGCTCAACCGTAAAATCAAGCTCGCTCAGAACTTGTGTGACCAGGCGGGCGGCGGTCTCGTCCGGGCAGAAAAGGAGCGCCTTGTAACTCATACTGCGATGTTAGGTACACTGGTATCGAGCGGCAAGTTACTGACGTAATTGGACTAATGCCAGCACAAGCAGCCCGCACCGTCCACATTCCGCTGTGGGTTAAACTCGTCTGGACATCATGGATACTGGTTTGGGTCCCGGTCTATTTCCGTCAGTACGGCGCGCAGAATTTTATTTTTTTCTGTGACATTGGCAACATTCTGATCACTCTGGCACTGTGGCTCGAAAGCCCCTTGATTTTTTCCTGGCAGGCGGTCGGACTGCTGATTTTTCAGACCCTCTACACCATCGATCTGATTAGCGCATTCTTCTTCGGACACCACATCGTTGGTGGCACCGAGTATATGTTCAATCCCAAAGTTTCGTTGCTGGTTCGGCTGCTCGGTTTGTATCACGTCGTCGTTCCACCATTGCTGCTATGGGCGGTGCACCGCCTCGGTTACGACGAGCGCGCGTGGAAATTGCAAACCCTCACCTGCTGGATCATTGTGCCGATAAACTTTTTCTGGCGGTCGCAATACAACGTGAACTGGGCACGGGGTCTCGGCCATGAACAGCATCTCGTGCCGGCATGGCTTTATTTATTGGCGTATTTGATTGTCGTCCCGCTGCTGATTTATTGGCCGACACACCTTGCGCTGAAGTGCTGGATGCGCGCAAAGGCCGCGTCAAAGTAGTGGCAAGATTCCAGCGCTCAGCGCCGAATTCCCAGCTGAAGGAGTATTGCGCCTTCCATTTCTGAAGGACCTAAGGCAGGCGATCGACCGCCCAGTCATTCTTACCATCGCGCCTCAAAATGACCTTCGCGACGCGCGGGCGTATTGAAGCGAGTGGTGAGCCAAACAAAACGACGGGGAATTCATACGTTCCAGCGCTCACGCGTTTTCCGCGGGAGATTTCATACGCTGCTTGCGATCCGGGCGAAAAGAAATCTTGCAACTGCTCGGGAGTGGCATGTTCGCGGGCGGAATCGGTGAGCATGACAATGCCCGTCTCATGGTCTTCCGTTTGCCATGCATGCAGAAACCGGTTCGCCGCCGCGAGCGCTGCAGCGTACGGGGGATCGGTTGCGCGCCGGGAAATTCTGTGCACATGAGCGAATGAACTCGCCCATGCCGAACACACCAAAATGATTGCTATGACCCAGGACCTCATGCAGCAATTTTGAGGGCACCAGGAGATTCGGGGAAAGAGATAATCGAGGTTCCCGCAACCCGTGTTTCCGCTCTTTATCGGATGCAGTCTCCAAAATTCCATGTGGGTCCTGGACAACGCGAGCACCCGAGCAGCAGTCTTACAGTGTCGCCGTCGTCGTTTGGCAAACCATGTTACGTAACTCGACGGTATTTCGCTGATAGAAGGGAACAGCAATTCCGCGGTCAAACTCGAAGAACCTCCTTGGAAGGAGTCGCAATGAAAACACGTACGGCAATTCGGCTGTTCGAATATTTATGCCTCCTGTTGCTGGCCAGTGTCGCCGGAGCACAGCAACTTCAAATCGTCAGTGCGGAATACGGTTCTGGTCCCGCTCGCATCGATGTCACAAGGCGCGTCCGCGAACTGTCGCGCCAAAGCGCCGCTTTTCAGGTGAACAACGATGTATTCGGCATTGACCCTGCTCCCGGTAGAGTGAAAACCCTGCGGGTTCGCGCCACCGACTCGCAGGGCCGGGTGAGAACTTTCGAGTATCGCGAAGGAAGCATGGTCAACACGGCAATGTTTGCCGGCTGGAATGGCGGGCCGCCACCCATGGCCCAATCTGGATATGTCATTCTGCGCGCGTTATACGGGGTGCCCGGCAGGAACGTGGACGTCACGCAACGACTTCGTCAGCTGGCAGCGGCGAACGCCAGATTCCGGATGGGGAACAGCACGTTTGGCGTGGATCCGGCACCGGGACAGCGAAAGATGCTGCGAATCTGGGCTCGCGGCCCCAATGGTGATGTGAGAAAGTTTGACTACCCGGAATCGAGTACCGTCGACGGCGCGATGTTTTCTTCATGGGGCAGCGGCAGATGGGGTGACCCCAACTGGAATGGCGGGTGGGAGGGCCCAGGACGCCGCTAAAGTCAAAGAGTGATGAAGTACAAAGGCGTATGGTTGAGAATGCGGCGCTTCCCCGTCTCCTCCAACGCGACTCAATAAAATCGGTGAAAATTCGTGCAATCCGTGGCTGATTTTTCACTGCTCTGAGTTTTCATGAAATGAGCTTCGCCAGCAGGAACGCCGCAGCCGCCGCGACTCCGCCAATGACCATGGTCTGCACCGCGCTGCGCAGAGCGCGTGCTCCGGTGAATTTGCCCTTGATAAATCCAAAAATTCCTAGCGCCGCAAGCGTGACGATTGCCGAAATGATCAGTCCGCGGAATGCGTTGTTCAGAATGATGTAAGGCGAAAGCGGAATCAGTCCTCCCGCGACGTAAGCTCCGGCAATAGTGGCGGCGCTGGTCACGGCTCTTTTCGGTTCCGGCTGCTCCAGGCCGAGTTCAAAGCGCATCATGAAGTCAACCCAGGCGTCCTTGCGCTGGCTCAGCGCCTCCACAACCGGCTTGCTCTGCTCGGCGGTCAATCCGTACTCCTGAAAGACGTAGCTGACTTCGGCTTTTTCCTGCTCCGGAATTTCCTCCACTTCCCGGTACTCACGCGCGCGCTCCTGCTGGTAGTGTTCGGCGTCGCCTTGCGCGGCCAGAAATCCACCCAGTCCCATGGCAATCGATCCCGCGGCAATTTCGGCGAGTCCGCCAATCACAACTAGTCGCGTATTCACCACCGCGCCCGAAAGCCCCGCCGCCAGCGCGAACGGCACCGTCAGCCCGTCTGACATGCCAATCACCACGTCGCGAACAAAGTTGCTTGCGGTGAAATGCTTCTCCACATGAGCTACATGTGCCATTTACGGTTTTGCCTCCTCGGTCAACGATTTCAAACGCTCCTGCGCCAACCGGACCACATCTTTCTCGCCGCGATAGGCCAGCTTTTTCTCCGCTGACTCGAGCGGGATCCAGCGCGCCTGTTTCACTTCGATCCTCATGTCAGCCGAAACATCGTCAATGGTGCCGGATTCGTATAGCAATAGATAAAAGCTCACAATTTTAAACACCTTCTGCTTGTCGCCCCAGGAGCGGACGTAGACGTACTTGATATCGGTGAGCTTGGTAACGATTTTGCCGGTAACGCCAGTTTCCTCGCGGACCTCGCGCAGTGCGGTTTCTGGCGCCTTTTCACCCGGATCAATCAGGCCTTTGGGAAGCGCCCATACCTCTTTGTGACGTTTTTTGTCACTTTCGCCAGGCGCTGGCTCTCCCTGTGGCTCAATCACCGCCATTTCCCAGCCCTCTGGGCCAGGTCGTACCA
>Ga0335076_10007881_pt1 | contig 10737 bp, 12 predicted proteins | sample Lox_Sample_25_FD_206717 | JGI IMG/M metagenome (GOLD analysis project Ga0335076, IMG submission 206717) | Soil microbial communities from Loxahatchee National Wildlife Refuge, Florida, United States - Lox_Sample_2.5 | ecosystem: Environmental > Terrestrial > Soil > Wetlands | place: USA...
CGGCCCAAAAAAGCCGTCGCGCGAGCGAGCGGCTTCTCAACTTTTCGAACATTCTGACCCGAGACCCGATTTTGAGGTCATGACATGGACTCCAATCTGCACGGAGCCCTTCGTGCCCGGGTCTTAGGAGGCCGTACCGGTGCAATTCTCGGATACCGAGTGCAAGGTAGTGCTCGCCCTTCGGGCGGCTTCTGCCACCCCGTACACCTCAACACGGACCCAAACTGCCATCGCAGGACATACTCGCTCTCGCGATCACGTTATGGGTACCCGTTTTTCGGGTGACTTCGGCCCCGGTCGGGGTAAGTACTCCCCGATCCCGTTACCTATACGCGCACGGATAGATGCCCTCGGGGGAGTCTCGAACCATTGGTGCGTAAACCAGGCCCTATAGGCCCCTCCGACAGCAGCCGAGCTTTCGCATCGATGAGAAGCGTCGTGGCATGGGTTACACCGTCGATCAACGTGACGCTACCCGGGTTGCACTCGCCCATGAGCTCTGCAGGGCAGACGGCACCGGCGCCGAGATTCGCCACGTAGACCTTGTTCGTCGTCTGGTCAACAGCGACTGCGGTGGGAACCAGCGCGTTCGCTGCGCTTACCGTGGTCATGGACAGCGTGACGCCGTCGATCACCGTGACGTTGTCACTGGCTGGAATACATAGCGCGTAATCGAAGCCCTTTGAGCCAAAGTTTGGCCGAAGTTCTCGCAACTGCGGCAACAAGCAATCGTGATCGTCGCGTAGGGCGCGCAGTGCCAATGGCGCGGGACTGCACTGGCATCGCAACAAACGCAGCAAGGCCAGTGCGCTACCGGAACTGATGCCGGATGCTACGACGGTTTTCTATGCGTCTCATCTACGTCGGTGGGCATGGTCCGCGACCGCCGTTACGCAATGTACCTAACAGGGCGACTATGCGCTTTTGGCGGTTGAAGAAGGTAACATCCGGACGTGAGGCAATACGGGGTCCAGGTTCACGTGTCGCCCGACAAAGAGTGTTACCCGCTATCGAGGAAGCGCAACAACGGCTACGAAATGACGGTTCCGCCCGCGCCTCACGGGTCGTGTTGGTCACGCGAACAGCGGACGGCAATATTGGACACCAGTGTCAATATTGGACCAAGAGCCTTTGCGGCCCGACGCAACTCTTTGATCTAACAATCTGATTGAATGGTGGCCAGGGGCGGAATCGTGGGCGCGCAGAAGTGCGTGATCCAGCGCGTGGCATAGAGGATGGCGGTAGTGCGCTGCGGATCGAGAGGGTCGAAGTCGTATGCCGGGACGTGCAGGAACTCGCGCACGTGATCGACCGCCATCAGCGCGATGACGGCGCCGCGCAGCACGTCGATCGACTGGATAGCTCGCGCCGCGCGACCGCGGCAACTGCGGTGGACACCGACCGTGCCATGGGCTCTTAACCCGCTGAAGCGCCGAGAATCGACCAGATAATATTGGACACTCGGGCGCTCTCCTTGGACGTAGTGCCCGGGCATGGCCTCGTGTGTGGTCAACCCCGCCAAATCTCGCCCAGCACGCGCTGCCAATTCCCGCCGAGGACCAGCCTGACGTGCTCGTTGGTATAGCCTCGGCGGACCAGTGCAGCGGTGAGCTCGAAAAAGCGATTCGGCCCTTCAAGGCCGGCCACGATCTCATGCGTACCGTGTACGTGATAGCGCGGATCCGCCTTCGTCAGCATGTCTTGCAGAAGCTGCGGTGACCCGAGGTCGTTGCTCTCGACACCCGCATCCGAACCGATCCCGACGTGCTCGATGCCTACCAAATCCCGCACGTGATCGACATGATCGATCACGTCATCGACCGTCACCGGCTCGCTGCCCTTGACCATGAATGCGATACAGGCGATACCCATGACACCGCCGTGCTTCGCCAGCGCGCGAATGGCCTCGTCGGTGGATGCGCGCAGCGAACCGGGGTTGAGGGCCCGGCAATTACCGTGCGACAGGATGAGCGGTGTCTTGGACAGCTCGCAGGCTTCGAGCTTGGTGCGGTCGCTGGCATGACCCAGATCGACCGCCATCCCCAGACTGTTCATGCGCTCGATCACCTTGGCACCGAACTCGCTGACACCGGCGTCGTGTGGCTCGAACGCGCCGTCGGCCGCCACGGAGCGGAAGTTATGGCACAACTGTGATATCCGCTGGCCCGCCGCGTAGCAGGTATCGACCGCGTCTATGCTTTCGAACTGCGCAGCGGATTGCAGGCCAAAGATGATGCCGAAGCGGCCCGCGGCTTTACACTGCGCGAGATCGGCTGCTTTGTCGACCCGCGCCAGCCACTGGGGATACTGCAGAACAAACGTGTTCCAGTGCGCGAAAAGCTCAGTGGCCTCGCGCAGCGAACCCGCACCCAACCCAAAGTTGATGGCACTGACGCCGGAATCGGCGAACTGCCGGAAATCGGACGACGTAAAAGCGTTCGGCTTCGATAGCCAATCGTTCAGCGTGCTTTCTTTGTCCGAGCGGTAGAGAAATTGATTCAGCATGTCGACGACCGTGCACTCCATCATCAGACGCACGACCCGCTGTGGATAACGGCCCTCGAGCACTGCGCCCACGGCGCGCCGCGCACCGAGTACGTAGGGCGCTGCAAGAGCTGCCGAGACGGTGCGACGGAGAAAAGTGCGGCGCGACAGGGGGATACTCATGCCAACGAACCTCAGTGAATCGCCACGCGTGCGGCCGCCAGCGGCACCTGCAGCGCAGGGGCTGGCTCCTTAGTCGCCGATGGCTTCGTGATCCACGCTTGCTCGGTCCCGTCGCGCATCGGAATCATTCGGATCATCTCGATCTCGTGGAGGAGCTGCATCGCGCGCGGCTCAAGCCTAACCCTGGCGCCCTCCCTGGAGATTTCACTAGAGTGGGTTCGACGCGAAACTGACCGATCATGAGTAGGGAAGTGTCCGAGTGGCTCATGCGTCCCCCCTTTTCTTGGACGGTCGCCCAGAAGAGCGATTGGACGGTCGTTCTTAGACACGGCCAATTATCAATCATTACTCAGCCAACAGTTAGTGTTTCCTCAGGACTCCGGACGCTTGATGGAGGAGGCTTTTACGAGTTACGGGAGAGCAGCTGCGGGGGCGGAGACGAATCAGTCACTCCCGCCCCGACGGTCACCCTCGGCGTATCCCCAACCAGCGTTGCCGCCTATCAGACCGCGATGCTGACCTGGTCGTCCACCAATGCCCAGCGACGGGTAACGAATGGGCCGGCCCTGAACCTACCAGCGGAAACCTTCCGCAAAGCCTGTCCACGCCGGGGGCATACACCTATACGCTCAGCTGCTCTTCGAGTTCGGGAGCCAGAGCCAGCGCTTCAGCCTCGCTCACTGTCACGCCGGCACAATTGGCGATCCTCACAGGCGCACTGACCAACGGAACGATCGGCACTGCCTTCAACCAAACCGTACAGGTGACAGGCGGCGTTGCGCCTTTTGCCTGGAAAGTCAGCAACGGCGCTTTGCCTCACAATCTGTCTCTGATTCCAAGCGCGACCAATGCTGTGACCATTTCCGGTACGCCCGACACAGTCGCGGAGAGCATAACGTTCATCATAGAGGTCGCGGATTCAGCTCGCACCACAGCGAGCCAGGCCTACACGGTTTCGATACTCCTGCAAGCGGACAGCCTGCTTCTATCACCCGCCAGCTTCGCTTTCGGTAGTCAGATCATAGGCGGTACGAGCAGCGCGCAGACGGAGACGCCGACCAACACCGCGACCGTTGACATGGTGATTAACAGCATCGCCATAGCCCCGACGGCGGCCACTGCTGGGGAATTCAAGCAGACCGGTACCACGTGCGGATCTAGTCTTGCGGCGGGGGCAAGCTGTACGATCAATGTGACCTTCACGGCCGTCAGACATTTCCCCGCTCTGCCGCCCTGATAATCACTGATGACACCGCTGGCAGTCCACAATCGGTGAACTTGGGCGGTGTGGGTCTGAGTGCCGGACCCGACGCCACGTTCTCGGGCCCCAGTCTGGTGTTCGGTACACAACTCGTTGGTACGACGAGCCCGGCTCGTTCGATCGATCTGACCAACCATGGCGCCGTTGCGCTGAACATTGCGGGTGTCACGACGAGCAACAGCAATTTCGCTGAAACCAACAACTCTGGCCGGAGTGTGGCATCGGGAGCTCCCTGCACGATCGGTGTGGCTTTTTCACCCGGCGGCTCAGTCGCGGTAAGCGGGCGCGCTGTCGATATCGGATGACGCAGCACGTAATCCTCAGACCGTCTCCCTGAGTGGCACCGGCTCGACGATCACGCCCCTGCTCAACGGGTACTGTTATTCACAGTGCAAACCGGCGGTCAAGGTCTCCGCGTGTCCGGCCGGGCAACCGGCGAAAACCGCGGATTTTAGTGGGTGTCCTTACGGGTACATGGTAGGCCCCGGCGTGCCAGTGGACGTTGACAGGCCTTGCGCCGTCCCGCCTGGAAATTTCCATGACCGGGATACTGCCAGACTGAATGAGTCAGATATCGGATTGGGCTGCGCCGAGTGTGGGAATTGCTAAGCGGATCGTGCGGATGCAGCCTCCGCTTCCGAGAAGGCCCGAGAAGCCTTCTCATTCCAACGATTGGCACCGGTACGAGCTCACGAGACGATGGTGGCCACGGACAGGATCGAACTGCCGAGACGGCGATTTTCGGTCCTCCAAAATCTGCATCCAGCGTCACCCAGCGTCACCTAAAACAGCCTGTTAGACAGATTCTGGGCCTCGGTAGGTGCTCCTGGGTACCGCTATCGGACACGCTGCTCGGCTCCCTGATTCGTCTATCATGGAATCTGGGTAAAGGTGATCCAACACCTCACGCGCACTGGCAGCCACGATCGGTAACAGCGCGGCGGCGGTCGTGTCGGTATTTGAGCTGTCCGCGTCGGCCGCAAGGGCATTGGCCCACACCGACTGCAGCGGCGCCCGCCTGGTCTCGACAGCCTCGTTAACCGTCAACTGCCAATGCGCCGGTGCGAGGCCGGCAACAAAATCACCGCGCCCCCGTCCAAAATGCGCGACTGCCAGATACCTCATCAACGCAGCGGCGAGACGACTTTCGAGAAACTCGGAAGACCACCGAACGGTCCCATCTTGCGAGCCGCGTGCGAGGTTATATGCCCTTGCAATACCGCGCGCCCCAAACGCACCTAGCACGCCACCGATCAATGCACCTGCGCCAAAAGTGAGCCCCCCGGCGCCAAGGTCGGCTGCCAAACCGCCGAGTGCGCCAGACACAAGGCCACCAATCACGCTTGCCTTGTCCGCATCCGCGGGCCGGCGTACCGAGAACTGGTGACCCAGCCGCTGCAGCACTTCCCCCGTCGCGTTGCCTGATAGGCCGTGCAGACGCACGAGTTCCTTGGTCGTTGCGCGGACCTGTGCGTCGAGCCGACTCGCAAGGACGCTTTGTGCGCGCTGAAGTTCAGCGGCGTCTCGCTCGACGCCCCCGGTTAGCGTCCCGATCCAGGCTCGAGTTTTGCCTCGCAGATCCAGATCGACGATCGGCTCGCTGTCGATTGCGATGGCTGCGAGCTGGTGCGACAGCGTTCGCATCGAATGCTCGAAAACCGCGAGGTTACGCTGTTTCCAGGCCTCACGAAGCCTCGCAAAAGTGGCTCGCTTGCCCGTGGGCAGCGCGCGTTGCACGTGATCCAGCAGCGTACCCTCCTGCACCCAGCACCGTGCGAAGGCGTCAAATGGCAGCACCGCCTGAACGCACGGGTAATGCGCTGCTTGAGCTTCCCACTGCTTCAACTCTGTCTGCAGGTACGCACTATCGCGTGGTGGTCCAAGCTGGTTCAGCAGCAAGATGACTGGCTTTCCCAACCACTCCAGAATCTGCATCTCGATATCGACGTACGCAGTTGCAGATGGCTGCTCGCTGGCGTTCGCCACATAGAGGATGACGTCGCTCGAATCGCGTACGTTGCGCATCGCCTGCTGTCCGCACCAGAACGGACGGTCGGCAAAACGATCCCAGACTTGCGACAGAAACCAGCCCACAGGCTGATCGGCCTGTTGCAATCGCCTGAGCAGACGGGCACTGTCGCCGAACCCAGGAGTGTCCCACAGAACCAGGGAATCACCCTCGAGAGATTCAATGAGCACGTCACTTTCGGCCAAGTCGGTGACGTGTGGCCGGTCGCTGACGTCGCCGATGTCGCGGCGCAACAGTGTTCGCGCCAAGGTCGTCTTACCGACATTCGTGTGGGAGATCAGGCTCAAGTCCACGCGTGCGGGTGTGCTCGTCATGGTGTCGCGGACGGCCCGTCTGCGGACCACAGGGAAGCACACGCCAATTCTTGCGCTTCAGCCGCGGCCGGCGACTCGGGGATGACTCGTGATAAATCCACGAGGCAAGCAGTCAAACCGTACCCGGCTACAAACTCGGACCACAAGTTGCGACGCTCCCGCAACCGCTGCTCGAAGGTTGCATCGCCTTGCATTCGAGCGGCATAGGGACCCGTGTCAATGATGACCAGCAACGGTAGCGGTCGTGACTCTTCCGCCAGCGAGTCGCGCAGGGTGTTAATGACCACGCCATGATTTTCGACCTCCGGCGTTGAGGCCGCGGCCATGAGCAGCACGGTCCAGTCTGTCGCGTCGGCGCCGCTCCTCGTCAGCGTGGCGCGACGAAATGCATCCTCCTGCCCATAGCGGACGGTCGCCCGCACTTCTACTTTGATGATCGCGCCGAGCGTTGCTGCGAGCAGCGTCTGCAATCCGGTAATGGACGCCGGACCCGGCTCATAAGCGAAGCAGATAACGCTGACGCTCTCGCGCCTAGCGCCCCCCGAGGCGCCCGCAAGTACGGCACGCCCGTATCCGATGAACGCGGCCGGCAAAGGCGGATTGCGCGACAGGCGCCAGAGGTTCAAGCCCGACATGCATGCCAGGATCAGCCGAGGCACGATGATGTACAACATCCCGGTGAGCGCTATGAGATGGATCCAGCTTGCTGCCTCGCCGCCTCCTGACGCGCCGGTCCAACGCAATGCGTTGACGCCGCTGATCGACGGCAATCCAATTCCCGAAAGTATCGCGCCAGGACCGTACAACACGGCAAGTAGAGCGTGCACTGATTTCTCACTGAGGAACGTGCTTTCCCAGCCGGCCTCATAGCGCAACACGATGCCACGTATGTAAAGTCCTGCGATCAAGCCTGCTGCCACCAACGCCGCTGCGCAATGCATCAACCGCTGCGCCCGTTCCAGGAGCAGCGGGCGCTGGATCTGCACCCACTCGCGGGTAAACCGTCGAAGCGCCGACGCCAACGGGGCGTTGAAGCGCATCGACTGCTTCAGCAGACCGTCGATTCGCGCGCCGATCCAACGCTCATAGAAGCGACCAGACCAGAGGGTGCTGGTGGGCGTCGCTTCCCTTCGCTTGATCCGCGCCGCGACGAGTAGCGCGTAGATAAGGAAATTCCAGGCAATCAGCCCGATGAGGGGAAACGCCAGAATATTGATCCGACGGCTGCCATCCAGAGTCGACAACGACAGACCAACCATGAGAGCGAGGACGAGGGCCGCTCTGCCGAGCCACGTCATCCCGCCTGCAACTGCCAAAACATAGTCCACGGCCGGTGATCGCAGCCGCACCCGAGCCAGCAGTCGCTCTGCCCTGAGGGCCAACAGGGCCTCATCCGCGCGTGCAAGCCCGATGCCCGGCTGGAGGGTTCGGCCTTGTGGCGCATTTCGCACGGCCTCCCGCGTCGCCTCGGCACGGTCCGCCAAAGGCAGCACATCCCCGCCGCGATCAGACTCCTCGATCGCCTGGATTAGTAGCACGGTGCGCAGTGTTCGGATATTCACGCAGTCAGCATCAATTTATCTGCAGTACGTATAGGGAGTGCCCCGCCATCATGACGCTCGACGGCGAATTCGATTGGCCTTCAGGCGCTAAAGTGCTCGGAGTATCTGACGAGAATGGTGGCCAGGGGCGGAATCGAACCACCCACACGCGGCTTTTCAGTCCCTGTGCCAAAACGCGCTAAGTTTCTGAAGAAGCACGTAAAATTAGCTCGGCAGTGTCCAATATTTTGCCGAGATTCGGCCACTTAACCCGCTGAAACGCCGAGAAACGACCAGATAATATTGGACACGCCAAACGAGGTCATCCGCCGGCAGCATCCGTTGGCCCGGAACTTCCTTATCCTGGCTGCCGGCGCCAGGTGCCGGGTGACGCGCCGAACTGGCGTTTGAATGCACGACTGAACGCTGCTTCGGACTCATAGCCAACCTCAAAGGCAGCTTGCGCCACAGTGCCGTGTCCTTCGCGCAGGTGTTGAGCTGCCACCTGCATGCGCCAAAGAGTGAGGTAATGCATCGGTGGCTGTCCAACCAAAGAAGTGAATCGCTCCGCAAATACCGAACGTGACATGCCCACTTCAAGCGCCAGGGATTCCGCGGTCCACGCCTCGGCCGGACGTGCATGGAGCACCGCCAATGCGCGTCCAATTTGCGGATCGCGCAAACCCGCCAGCCATCCGCGCCGTTCCGCGGGCAGGTTGGCGACAAACTGGCTCACTGCTTCGACAAACAACAACTCAGACAGCTTCGTGATGACAGTCGTTGAGCCGATGCGCCCCGCCGCGATCTCACTGGCGGCAAAGCGGAATGAGCTCTCGATCCAGGCTCCAGAAGCAGTTGCGCGCACGTCTAACTTCAACACGGGCGGCAAAGACGCGAGCAACGGGCTGAAGGAGGTCTCAGAGCCGAGGAATCCGCACAATAGTTGAGTACCCTCGCCACCGCCGCCATAGTTGATTCGTGAGATGCCGCTCCCCTGCGGTGGCTGAATCACCTGGCGCGCGGGCATGACCGTAATGTTCAGGTCGCTGCCAAAAGTATGAGCGTGGTTGTGGGGGAGCAGAACGAGCTCACCTGCTCGAACGTCGATTGCCTCGCCGCCATCGACTCGTAGCTGCATGTTTCCCGCAGCGACGAAATGCGACGCAATGACATGACGCGGCGTTACCAGAAAGGGCTTGCAATCGTTCGAAGTGAGCTGCCCGCTGATACACCAAGGTGCGGTGAATTCGGCCTCGAGGAAGACTCCTCCAGCCAGCCGAATCACGCGCAGGACATCCGAAAATGCGTCCAACTGATGGCAGCCTCTTGTCCGGAGCCTCGGGCATGAAATCAGGCGCACCGGTCATTCACTGCCTGAAGCGCGGGTCATAGATTAGCACCCACTGAATTCAAACTCGATCAACGAAAGAGGATCTCAGATGGATGCCGCCGCTGCCATGCTAAACCCCGAGTCGGGCCGCGCTGCCCGATATGCTCAAGTTGTCAGATTTTCGAAGAAAGCGGAATGGCAGATCGATCGCGATTTGCTTCAAGGCCGGACCTTTGACTTCTCGCGCAAGTTCCTGCCCGATGGATTGTCCCGGATCGATCGTCTGACCTTTCTCTCCGCGGATGAGGCGCGCCTGCTCAGTCAAATCCAGGGTCGCACCTATGCCTATATTTTTGGCCTGGTGGAGCGATTTATCAGCGCCAAGATGCTTGACCAAGGTCGGGCCCATGTATTCGGCGATCAGCTTGCACTCGAAGCGCTTGTGCGTTTCTCTAACGATGAAATTAAACACCAGGAGCTGTTCCGCCGCATGGAGACGATGATCGGTTCGCAAATGCCGGCCGGCTACCCACTGGAAGGATGAAAGCCAGCACGTCGTACTCGATGAACTGGAGTGGAAGGACGAACATGCGAGACTCTCGCCGGCCGAGCGTGAGCAGGCGGTGAACGATCTGATTGCGCTTGTGGCGGCCGTCGACGGCATCCTACAGGCACAGTCGGCATCCGATGCGGACTACTTCTTTCGCAATGTCTCGCGATCTTTCAGTGTTGAAGAGACGGCACAAGTCAAGACCTCGATGCTGAGCGCTTACCGCTGGCAATACATTGTTTCGGGCGTGCAGCACCCGCACTTCGGCCGGCTGCTGACCAGCATGACAACTCCAACACAGATGTCGCGGATTCAGACGGCGCTCGTGCCGATCATGAATAGCTGACTGCCATGGGGCGGCCGGCGCGTGTCGACCGCCCTGTTTCGCGGGAGATTGGGGACAGTCCCCAAACGTCAGGGTGGCGGCTATGACGATACCAATGTGGATGTTGCTCGGATTCGCCACCTGGACAGTGCTCCTGCTGATGGCAACCGTGGGTGTGTATCGCTGGGGCAAAATCTTGTTCGCGAGAGCTCCGATTGCGTCGTTCCGAAGCGATCAGCTCGAGGGAGAGGATTAGTATCGGCGAGGGACACGCGCCAACGCGAAGTGCGTCGAAAATGGCGAAAGAAAGCCATCGCCGCCGCAATTCCACCCCCGACCTGGAACAGTGAGTCGACGCTCTTTCCGTCCTTGTCGACGGCACGGTACAAATAACCCATCTTGGACCGGGTATGAATGAAGATCTCGTCAACCCGCCAGGAGGAACCAACCGGCTTCGCCCGGCGGTTCCATCTCTCCTCGTATTCGGGCACGAATCGAAAGACCCATCGCATGATCGTCGTATGGGTTAGGTGCACGTCGCGCTCCGCCATCAGAGACACGAGATCGCGATAGCTCAGGCGGTAAGTGAGGTACCAACGAACACAGGTCTCGATGACATCGCAGGGGAATCGCCGACGCCGGTAAATGGCATCGCGTTCAATGGCTTGGGTCACGGCCGGCTCCAGGCGAAAAGCGCCGGATACCACGGATCGGCCGCTA
>Ga0335076_10007882_pt1 | contig 10737 bp, 14 predicted proteins | sample Lox_Sample_25_FD_206717 | JGI IMG/M metagenome (GOLD analysis project Ga0335076, IMG submission 206717) | Soil microbial communities from Loxahatchee National Wildlife Refuge, Florida, United States - Lox_Sample_2.5 | ecosystem: Environmental > Terrestrial > Soil > Wetlands | place: USA...
CGCCCAGCGGCACCAAGGTTGTCGACTTCTACGACGACGCCGAAGTGAAGTCCGTCTACTACCCCGAATGCGAGCGCCTCGTGCTGGCGCTTACCGGCGCCGCCCGCGTCCACGTCTTCGACCACACGCTGCGCACGCCTCCGGCCAACGCGCGCGCCAAGGGTGTGCGCGAACCGGTGCATCGCGTGCACAACGACTACACCGAGAAATCCGGTCCGCAGCGCGTGCGCGATCTCATGGGCGACGAGGCCGAGGCCCTGCTCAAGCACCGCTTCGCCATCATCAACGTCTGGCGCCCGATCCGCGGCCCCGTCCTCGACAAGCCGCTGGGGCTCTGCGACGCGCAGACGATGGCGCTTGGCGACATCGTCCCGACCGACCTCAAATATCCGGACCGCACGGGCGAGGTCATGTCGATCGCCTACAACCCGGCGCACCGCTGGTTCTACTTCCCGCGCATGCAGCGGAACGAAGCCGTGCTGCTGAAATGCTTCGACTCGGCGACCGACGGCCGCGCCCGCTTCAGCGCCCATTCGGCCTTCGACGATCCGACGTCGCCGGTCGGCGCCCCGCCGCGCGAGAGCATCGAGATCCGCACCCTCGTCTTCTACCCGCCGTCGGCCTAGTCCGCCCCGCGTTCATCGGCGGTTCCAAATGCCGCGGTGGCTGGTGCGCTGTCGTCGCGTTTCCCACGCCTGAAACAATCGCAACAGTCGCCGCGCAGCGGCGCAATTCTCCAGAAACAGATCCCGGCGACACTCCCGCCCGTCCTTTAACGGGAGTAGGGAAGATGCCCCCGCGCCGCCGCCCTTCGCTGTCACGGTTGCAGGAGACGCTGATCATCGGCGCCTTTCTGCTGGCCGGCGGCGTCCTTCAGGTCGTGGTCCTCGTCGCATCCTGACGTCCCGACCAGCCCAACGCACGCATCCTTCGAAGGGGATCACATGGCCAACCTGAGCATCGGCCGCAAGATCGCGGTCGCCGTCCTGATCACTGTGTTCGGCGTCTTCCTCGGCGTCGCCTTCAACGTGAACTCGATCCTCGCCGCCTATCAGCAGGGCCGCGACCAGGCCTTCTACACGAGCATGCACGACAGCTGCATCGTGTCGGCCACGCAGTCGGCCACGGCCAGCGGCGCCGCCGCCGCCGCCATCAAGCCCAAGATCGACGCCTATTGCGGCTGCCTCGTCGACGAGGCGCACAGCAAGATCCCGCCCGACGTCGCCGCCTCCCTCGACCTGACCTCGGATGCCGGCCGCGCCAAGCTCACCGAACTGGCGCAGTTCTGCGTCGCCAAGGTCACGCAGTAGGCCGAACGACCGCTCACGCGACCGGCGGCGGCTGCCCCTCCGACTTCGGCAGGCGCTCGTCCATGCAGGCCCAGGACGGTGCGCTGGCCGTCCAGATCGTTGCCGCCGGCCGCGCGATCTCCCGGTCATCGAGCGTGCCCACGCGCACGAAGACCAGATGCGGGCGCGACTCGGATTCGCTGAACAGGTGCGTGCCGCAGGTCGGGCAGAAGCGCCGATGCATGCGGTTGCCGCTGTCGGCGATGCTGGCGAAGTCGCGCAGTTCGCCCGTGATCGAGAAGCCCGCCGTGGGCAGGCAGATGTTCACCGTCGCATTGCCGGCGGCGATGAACTGGCACACGCGGCACCAGCACAGGCGCGTCGTGATCGGTTCCGCCTCCGTCTTGTAGCGGACGGCCCCGCATAGACATCCGCCGGCAATCATCGCGTTTGACTCCTTGCCGCCAACGCCGCAGCTACTCCGCCGCCGCCTTCTTCGCGGCCGCGGCCTTCGGCTGCAGGATGCAGTAGATCTTTCGAACATAGCCCGTCACCTGCCCGCCGCAGCGGGTGCCGAGCGGGACGAAGAAGGTGTCGCCGGCCCTGAAGGTCTGCGGCGGCTGGCCTTCCTCGGTGAGGATGATTTCGCCCTCGAGGATGTGCATCAGCTCATGGCGCGGAAAATCGATGGTCTTGCGGTGGAAGGCGGTCGAATCCCACGCACCCACCGTCCACTGTCCCGTGAGGTCGGCGAAGTACTCGTGGGCGCGCTGCGCCGGCGGCGCCGACAGCAGCATCTCCGCCGGCGGCCCGTCGCAGGGTCTGAGCGCCGGACCGGGATCGAGCCGCAGCACGCGCAGCGCCGCCGGGTCCTTCGCCGCCAGCCCCGACGCATCGTCGAAGATGACGAAGAATTTGCGCATGTAGCCGGTCTGCTTCCAGACGCAGGGCAGCCCCTTGGGGATGATGAAGCTCTCGCCGGCCTTGATCGTCGTCTCGCCGCCCTCTTGGTCGATGATCGTTACGGCCCCTTCGAGCACGATCATGAACTCGTTGACGGCGTAGGGCTCCATCACCGTCGTCACGGCCGTACAGTCCCACACGCCGGCCGACAGGCCGTGCTTCTTGTCCTCGAGGTAGTAGTGCCCGCGTTGCACGGGCTTCCCCGCCGTCAGCGACTCCGCCGGAATCTCCGGCCACACAACTAGCCCCGCGCCAGCCGGCCCCTGCGTCTCGAACCGCACGATCTTTCCTGCCGCCATCGCCGCCTCCCGTTTGCCGCGCGACATTGTGCCGCGATGTAGGCGCCTTTGAAAGCGGTTGCGTCTCTTCTTTCTGAGACCGGGTCCCATCCATGTGCGCTAAGATCAAGGGGAGTTCCCGCGCTGCCGGTACCCCATTGCGTGATCTGCGCCCCGGCCAAGTCTTCAGTACGGAGGAGAATGTCGTTCGCGACACAATCACGACATTCCACGAAAAGGGAGGAATCACATGCGCGTCGCGCCATTGCTCTGCGCCATGGCCCTCGGCCTCTGGCCCGGTTTGGTCCAAGCAGTCGAGGTGGCGAACTTCACGCTGAAGACGACCGAGGATCTCTACCGGGTCTGCTCGGTCGGATCCGACGATCCGCTGCGTCGCGAGGCACTCGACTTCTGCGAGGGATTTCTGCTCGGCGTCGTGGGCTACCATGATGCGGTCACGGACCGGGAGCACTTGAAGCCCCTGATCTGCTATCCGCAGACGGTCACCCGCGACCAGGGCATCCAGGCCTTTGTCGACTGGGCGACGTCGCATCAGCAGGATCAGAAGTTCATGAGCGATCCGCCCGTGTTCGGGGCGGTTCGGGGACTGGCGGCCAAGTGGCCGTGCAAATAGCGCCGGAAAGGACACGCCATGAAACGCGCGGCAGCGACTCTGGTTCTGGTGATGGGAGTGGCCCTGGCGGGCTGCGGCAATACGACGGCGTCGCGCAGCGTGAGCGGCGCCGCGATAGGCGCCGGCGGCGGCGCGGCGATCGGTGCGATCGCCGGTAATGCCGCCTTGGGCGCCGGCATCGGCGCCGGAGTCGGGCTGCTCGGCGGGTATCTGTACGATCAGCAGAAGAAGGGCAACATCGACTATTGATCGCCGGACCGATGCATGGACCGGTCTTCTAGTGCCCCGGCTTTGGCGCCCGCGCCAGGCGCTCGACGATTTCGACCAGCTTGAGGTGGGCAGCGCTGCGCGGGTCGCGGAACTCGTCGACCGCGTGTTCATCGGCGAGCCGGTTCAGGCGCATCAGCTCGCGGGCGCGCTGGCGCCGGTCCAATTGCAGCTCGGACGGCCGATAGGCGAACAGCAGCCGCCGCATCTCCGCCGGGCCGAACAGCTGGCTGAATTCCGAAGCCGTCACGTAGATCAGGAACAGCACGAGAATCCAGAGCGAGACGGCGATGAAGCGCTGCCAGGAGAAGCTGGAGATCAGATAGGCCGCGAAATCGCCCGGCCGGTTGCCGTCGACGAGCCAGAAATGCACGAAGCGCTCCGCCAGGCGCGCAATGAACGTCGCGACCCAGTAGACGGCCGTCTTGAACAGGATCGGCAGGATGAGCGGCGCCCGGTCGAAGAGCGTGAGGAAGGGCATCGCGTTGGCGGTGATCACGGCCTTGCCGACGACGAGCGCCGCCAAGGTGGCGAGCATGAAATTGCTGACGGCCGCGGCGTAGTCGGCGACGAGGAGGTTCGTCGTCAGGACGATGAAGTTGAAGCCGACGAAGAAGAAGACCGTCGGCGGCAGCGCGCCGCGCAGTTCGTGCAGGATCCAGGCGCCGGCGCGCCGCGGCAGCGTGGAACCCGCGCCCGCCCGTCCGGCCGATGCCTCCCTGTGCGGCTCGCGGCCTTCTTGCAGGAGGGGATTGCTGTTCATAGGTATGGCCTCGCGTTGTCATTGGACCAAAGGCCACTTGCGACGTCCGGCCATCCGGTCCTTAATTATTGCGGCCGCAAATCCGGCTCTGGCCCTCTATATGCGGCGGCCGGCCTTCGTCACGATCTTTCTGATGACAGGCATGCAGTGGATAGACGTTCCTTCATGACGATGGAAATGCCGGCTCCGACCATGTCCGGCTGCATTGGCCATGCGTACGGGTTGGCACGATGGTACAGCTGACAGCGGCACCGCCCAACAGATTTGCCGCCGAGCAGCGGGCCCCCCGACTAAGCTTCAGCGAATTGGACGCCGGAATGCTGCGGGTCGGCCTCGCGGGCGACTGGAAGCTCAAGGCGGGGCTGCCGACTCCGGCGGAGGTCGGCAAGCGGCTCGAGACGGCCGCCCGCGTCCGCCGCCTCGCCTTCGATGCCGCGCAGCTTGGCGCCTGGGACAGCGGCTTGCTCGCCTTCCTGGTGGGCGTCCAGGATCTGTGCAAGACCCGGAACATCCAGATGGATCCCGGTGCGCTGCCCGAGGGCGCCCGCCGGCTGCTCAAGCTTGCAACCGCCGTGCCGGAGCGTGCGGGCGCGCGCCGCGCCGCCGAGCGGCCGGATTTCCTCGCCCTCGTCGGCAACGAATCGCTGGCGCTCTGGCGGTCGGGCGGCCAGATGCTGGAGTTCCTCGGCGAGGCGCTGGGCAGCTTCGGCCGGCTGCTGGTCGGCAAGGCCCGCTTCCGCCGCTCGGACCTGATGGAGATCGTCTTCGAGTGCGGCGCCGCGGCCCTCCCGATCGTCACCCTGATCGCATTCCTGGTCGGGCTGATCCTGGCCTTCGTGGGCGCCGTGCAGCTGCAGCAGTTCGGTGCCCAGATCTACGTCGCCAATCTCGTCGGCATCGCCATGGCGCGCGAGATGGGCGCGCTGATGACCGCCATCATCATGTCGGGCCGCACCGGCGCGGCCTTCGCGGCGCAGCTCGGCACCATGCAGGTCAACGAGGAGATCGACGCGCTCACCACCTTCGGTCTCTCGTCCATGGAGTTCCTGGTGCTGCCGCGCATGATCGCCCTCATCCTGATGATGCCGCTCCTCTGCATCTATGCCGACCTGATGGGCATCCTGGGCGGCGCCCTCGTCGGCATCGGCATGCTGAAGCTGACGGTCGCGGAATACGTCAACCAGACGGTGAACGGCGTCGGCCTCACCGACTTCGCGGTCGGCATCGCCAAGAGCTCGGTGTTCGGCGTCCTCGTGGCCATCGCCGGGTGCCTGCGCGGGATCCAGTGCGGGCGGAGCGCGTCGGCGGTCGGGCTCGCCGCGACCTCGGCGGTCGTGACCGGGATCGTCTTCATCATCAGCACCGACGGCATCTTCGCCGTGCTCACCAACGTGCTGGGCATCTGAGACGCCGTCATGCCGGACACGGCCGAGGCTCACATCACCGTGCGGGATCTGGACATGGCGTACGGCACCTTCGTCATCCAGCACGACCTCAACTTCACCATCCGGCGCGGCGACATCTTCATCATCATGGGCGGCAGCGGCTGCGGCAAGAGCACGCTCCTGAAGCACCTCGTCGGTCTCATGGCGCCGGCCCGCGGCGAGGTGCTGTTCGGCAAGCAGGACCTGTGGAAGGCGGAGCCGGAAGAGCAGGAGCGGCTGATGCGCCGCTTCGGCATCCTCTATCAGAGCGGCGCCTTGTGGAGCTCCATGACGCTGGCGGAAAACGTCGCGCTGCCGCTGGGCGAGTTCACCGACCTCGGCCGCGCCGAGATCAGGGAGGTGGCGTCACTGAAGCTGGCGCTGGTCGGGCTTGCCGGCTTCGAGGATTTCTATCCGTCGGAGATCAGCGGCGGCATGCGCAAGCGTGCCGGCCTCGCGCGCGCCATGGCCCTCGATCCGGAGATCCTGTTCTTCGACGAGCCGTCGGCCGGGCTCGACCCGATCAGCTCGCGCATGCTCGACGACCTCATCCTCGAGCTGCGCGACAGCCTCGGCGCCACGATCGCGGTGGTGACCCACGAGCTGGCCAGCATCTTCGCCATCGGCAACAACTCGGTGTTCCTCGATGCCGACACCAAGACCATGATCGCCCAGGGCGACCCGAAGCAGTTGCGCGACCATTGTCCCGACCCAAAGGTCCGCAACTTCCTGAGCCGCGGTGCCCTCGGCGAAGAAGCGGCCGCCGCGAAGGCGTGATGTAGGGAACAACGCAGGGCGACGACGATGGCCAAGAAAACGAACCCGAAGCTGATCGGCGGCTTTGTCATCGGCGCCATTGCACTGGCGGTCGTCGGCGTTGTCGCCTTCGGCGGCAGCAAGTTCCTGACGTCGACCCGCAAGGCGGTCCTGTATTTTTCGAATTCCTCACTCGCCGGCCTCGATGTCGGGTCGCCGGTCACCTTCCGCGGCGTAAGGGTCGGCAGCGTCACCGGCGTGGTCATCCACTACGACGTCGACAACCAGACATTGCAGATTCCCGTCTACATCGAGGTCGAGCTGGACAAGATTCAGGTCGTCAGCGGTCAGCACAACATCAGGAATTTCGAACAGCTGGTGGACCGCGGTCTGCGGGGGCAGCTGGTGGTCCAGTCATTCGTGACGGGCCAGGCGAGCATCGACTTCAACTTCCATCCGGACACCCCGATCAATCTGGTCGGCGGTGAGCCGGGAATGATCGAGCTGCCGACGATCCCGTCGGACATCGACCTGCTGAAGGCCAACGTCACGAGCGTGCTGCAGAAGATCGCGGCGCTGCCGCTCGACGAGATCGCCTCGGAGACGCTGACGACCGTGAAATCGGCCAATGATCTGCTGGGGAACCTCAACGGACAGGTACAGCCGCTCTCCGACAATCTGAAGGGCGCCCTGGATCAGGCGACGCTGACCCTGAAGGAGGCGCACGCGCGGCTCGAGCTGCGCGACGGCGAGCCGATGCAGAATCTGAACGAGACCCTGGCCGACGCCCGCCGGCTGGTCGACGACCTCAACAACAACATCGGGCCGCTCGCCAAGGACGCGCTTGCCACGCTGGAGCAGGCCCGGCATACGCTGCTGGCGGCGCAGGAGACGGTGTCGCCGGATTCGACCCTCTACTTCCAGCTCAACCGGACCCTGCGCGAAATCCAGGCCATGGCCAGCTCGATCCGTGTTTTCGCAGATTACATGCAGCGCCACCCCGATGCGCTGCTGACCGGCAAACACTAGCCCCGAGAGATACCCGATGCGACCTCATGCTGGACTTGTCCTCGCCGCTGCCGTCGTCCTGCTGTCCTCCACTCTGGGCAGTTGCTCCAGTACCCCGCCGACGCGCTTCTATGTCCTCAGCGCCATCGCCGAGCAGGCGCCGGCGGTCCCGGGGAAGGGCCCCGCGATCGGCATCGGTCCCATCACCCTGCCGCAGTATCTCAACCGGCCGCAGATCGTGACCCGCGTCAGCGGCAACCAGCTGGCCGTCGCCGAGTTCGACCAGTGGGGCGGCGATCTCAACGACAACATGGCGCGTACTTTGGCGGCCAATCTGGGAAGCCTGCTGCAGACCGACCGCGTCTCCCTGTTTCCCTGGAAGGACGAGACGCCGATCGACGATCAGGTGACGATCGACGTGGAGCATTTCGAGCAGGACGTGGACGGCAGCAGCCTGCTCACTGCCTACTGGAGCATCGTCGATCCCAAGAACGGCAAGGTGAAGCTGATGCGTCGCTCGAGCTATCGCGACACCGGCGGTGCGGCGGTGTCCAGTGCGGCCGCCTCCGGCGCAGCCGCGAGCAGCGGAACGAGCCAAGGCGGCGGGGCACACCCCTACAACGCCGTCGTCGCCGCCATGAGCCGCAACCTCGAAGCCCTGAGCCGCGACATCGCCACCGCCATCTCAGGCCTGAAGGGAAAGTGAGATGCCCGTGCCATTGGTCTAGTCGCACGGGCGAGAAAGCTGGTCAGGCCTGCTGCGGCAGATCTTTTGGCTTTTCTCTGACCCTAGTTGCAACTAGGATCGGGAGATCACACCGGGGGCACACCCGGGTACGGGAGGGAGAGATGAAAGGCAACATCGCCGTTGCGGACGCCAAGGCGCTGCGCCTCGCCAATGAACTCAGGCGCCGCGTCGACAAGAAGGCCGGACAGCTGAGCGAGCGATCACCCCAGACGGAACGCGCCCGCATTGCCGTGCTTGCAGTCAGCCGGCACCTGCAGCAAGTGATCGCTGCGCTGGAAACCAGACGAAGCGCCTGATGCCGCTTGCCGTCGCCCCACCACCGCGGAGGGAGCTCCCTTATTGAATCCCCCGCGAAAGCGGGGGTCCAGAGATCGCCCGGCACTTTGAGGAGAGGGACGGCTCTTCAATCGCTCTGCATCGCCGACTTATCGCCGCCAACAGTCCTGGCTGGCGCGAGAAGCTCGCGCAGCCCATCGAGCTTCTCGGCGTTGAGCCGGAGCGCCGTATCGACGCCACTGAGGAAGTAGGCGAGAGCGCCGACCACGACGAGGGCGGGTGCCCAGGCAGCAACCAACCGCCATAGAGTGCCCGCGTCCGCCGCCTGGAAATCGACCGCAGCGTGATGCTGCCGCAATAGATCCACGAGGGATGATTGCGCTGGCAGCGCAACTCGCGAAACGAATTCGCCGCCCGTCTGCAGGTGACCGGTCGCAATCTCGCCCTGGATCGCCACGTCGCTCACCCAATCCTGCTCCACCCATTTCATCAAGTCGGAGTAGGGCACCTCCGGCGGCCCGCTGTGCGGATTCATGATGTAGCTGACGAGAGGAACGATGACGATCAACGCGAGAATGCCATACTGCACGAGCCTGACCTTGAGTGGACGCATCTGCAGCGTCCTCGTCCGCTACCTTCGTGCCTTCGTGGTGAAACGCGTCACTTCTCGTTCACGGCCGACACTATATCCGCCACGACCGCTTCCGCCGGGCCGCCCTCGCGGCGCAGGCCCTCGATGACGCCGGTACGGTCCTCGGCCGGGCGGTTCTGGCTCATCTTCCATTTGCCTTCGAGGCGGACGATCGGCAGCTCGAAGCCGACGATGCCCTTGAGCTGCGCCTTGATGAAGTCGGCCGGCGCGTCGGTTACGGCCCAGGGTTCGGCGCGCCCGCTCTCGTGCGTGCGCGTCAGCCGCGTCACGATGTCGAGCAGGGGCTCCGCGTCCTCGAAGAACCGCACCGTCCCATAGGCATGCACGGCGACGTAATTCCAGGTCGGCACCACCTTGCCGGTCTGCCGCTTGGTCTCATACCAGCTGGGCGTGATGTAGGCGTTCGGCCCGAGGAACATCGCCAGCGCCGGCACGTCCGCCTTCGTCCGCCGCCACTGCGGGTTGCCCTTGGAGACATGGCCACGGAGCGTGCCATAGGGCGTCGGCTCGGGATCGACGAGCATCGGCACGTGGCTTGCCTCCATCCCGTCCTCGCCCAGCGTCACGAGCGTGCCGATCCGGGCCTGCCGTATCGCCGCATGCAGGGCGGGCACGCTCTCTTCCTTGAACTGCGTCGGGAGATACATCTGTTGTCCTTCAAGCTACGCGATAACTAGAGTGTCATTCCCGCGAAAGCGGGAATCCACAGCAACCGTTCCATCGCTTGCCCTGGACCTCCGCTTTCGCGGGGGTGACAACTCCTAAGTTTTCAATGTTTGCATCGCTACCGGATCACGCCGTTCTGGTTCAGGTGCAGCTCGCACCAGTGGGCGTAGCTGTCCTCGAGCTTCAGCGTCACGGTGCCCGACGAGGTCGACCAGCCGCGCCCAACCTCGTTCTGCGTGAATTCGAACCCGTTCGGCAGCACGATGCCGACGCGATGCTCGGCGCCGGTCACCGGGTTGCGGATCGGCTCGCCGCGGCCGCTGGCGAAGCCCGCGGCTTCGCACTTGGCGGCGCGCTTGTCCTTGTCCACCTCGATGCGGATGTCCGTATAGACGGGGTCGTGAACTGTTTCGCACATGGCGGTGTAGACGGCGAAGAATGTCGCCATCTCTTTCGTCTCCTTGCCGGTCATGATGCTAAAGAGGCCGCGCCGCTGCGCCTCGTCCGCCCGCTTGTCGATGATCGGCTGCATCTGGCCGTGCCCCTGGTGCACCGCGCCGGGCCAGGCGCAGGCGAAGGCCATATTCAGCCCGTCGAGCTTGGCGCCGCCGAAATGCCCGCGGTCGACGCGGAAGAAGCCGATCGCCTGGCAGAAGCCGTGGGTCGGCAGCGCATTGAACTGACAGGGGCAGGCATAGCCGCAGTTGCAGTTGCCGAACTCCATGGCGTGGATTTCCCAATCGACCATCGCACCCTCCCTGTTGGTTCAGGCCGCGCCTTGCCTATACCCCAAATGCGTCGGCCTTGACAATGTTCCCTATTTGTTCATATATTGCTCATGGCTCTGCCGCTTGTGCAGCCGTGCTGTTGGACATCGTGAATCCATCCGAAATGGCCGTCCATCCGGGCGGCCCACCCGACTGTCGGGCCGCTCTCAGGCGCTAACGCAAAATGCATGAGGTTATTTTGGGCGATTCGATGAAAATCATGTAGGGGCGACCGGCAGGTCGCCC
>Ga0335076_10007883_pt1 | contig 10737 bp, 8 predicted proteins | sample Lox_Sample_25_FD_206717 | JGI IMG/M metagenome (GOLD analysis project Ga0335076, IMG submission 206717) | Soil microbial communities from Loxahatchee National Wildlife Refuge, Florida, United States - Lox_Sample_2.5 | ecosystem: Environmental > Terrestrial > Soil > Wetlands | place: USA: Florida...
GCGTCGGATAACACCAACCGTCTCTTCGTGTCCTTGCCGTCGATCAGCAGCGCGGGCAACGAATCGCCCTTGGTTCCGATATCCATCTGCCACAGGCGATCTAATCCGGTGCGAGCCCGGCATTCTGCCCAGGCGCATGACCCTTCGACGAGATCAGACAGTCCACTGGTCCCGCGCCCCCGCTGTCTGGAGACGGCGTCGATCAGCGTCACTTCACCGCCGCACGCGACCAGTCCAGCCGCCAAACCCTGGGCGATGAAAAGGGACTCAGAGTCCGGATCCACGCCGACCACCAGAATCCTGCCCGTGCCCCCGACTAGGTTCAACGCGCCACCAATGCCTACTTCCAGGGTGTCGGTATCGGGTTCGCCTTTGACCGCGCAGCTCACCGCGAGCCGCCAGAACCGGTCCCGCAGCGAAGACGGGTCGTCATCGGCGACGATGGTGCCGCGATAAGTCAGACCAACGCCGGCGATCTGGCCCGCACTTTTCACGATCGGATCAGTGCGATCGCGATATACCGCGAGAAGCGACCCGAGCACAATTCCGATGAGGGCCGCAAAGGCGGTGTCGCGAACATAATTGCCCACACGCGCGACTGTGGGGATATCTCCACCGAGCACCACCCACGCCCTGGAGCCGTCGCGGCCAGGCCGTTCGACTTCTAAAACATACTGTTGCAGACCTAATTCGGCCGCAGACACTATCTGAACCGCATCATTGGCGCTAGGCGCCGTCGCGGTGACGGTGACCATCGGCTGCCGGGAGTTGACGCGCGCGTCGATTGAGTGCTGAATCGTCTGCGGTGATATGCGTCCCGAAAGTTTCTGTGAGGCCCGTGCGGCGACCTCCGGTCCGCGCAGGAACTGCGCGTACGTCGGCGCCCGTTCCACCGAGACCTGCTCTCCGCTGAAGGCGTCGCTGGCTGTGCCCAGACTCCCAGACGTGGAAATGATGACCCTGCCCTGGGCTCTGTACGACACCGGCCCAGCCATCGACCACGCCAGGGAGAGACACACGCAGATCAGGGTCGCGACAACCACGACCCGCCACCGCTGCCGGATCACCCTCCATAGTTCCTGTATCTCCACGACGGCCCCTATGCCCTTGCTCGCGCTCGCGTCACATAGCCCCGGTAACCGCCGCCCTCATGTATGTCGAGCAGCCGACGGGCACGTACATACCGATGATACACCTAAATGAGGATAATACATACTAATCGTCGCTACATAACGATCGGCGTTACGCACAGTCTGCTATCGGCGGACGAGTCATGCGTATACCCTGAGTTATCAGGCATACAGGTACCAGAGTTTGGCCTGGTTGAGATCAGACCGCGGAGCAACCGAAGGCTCCGACGGAGACACCGCGGTCCACAAGCGGATCAGCACGCGGGCCCGCGCCCAGCAGGACAACCGCTGTATGCACGCTTGGGGAGGGGTTGCGCTGGTTCTGGCGACCGCCGGCCTCATGATTCTCCACACCTGGCGGTATCGGACCTGAGCTCAGATCACGCGCGGCCGCTTCACTAGCCTGCGGCGCAGCCCATCGGTCATCGGCCGCTCAATCCAGCGATAGCACAGGATCGCCGCACCGACGCACGCGGCGTAAAGAAGCACACCCAACGCCCAAGAGACCGGGGCGGGGTGGGCGTGCATATGCAGGGCTCTGAGAGCGACGACTACCAGGTACGGATGGAACAGGTACAGCGAGTAGCTGGCGTCACCGGTCAGCGTCACGAGCCGCGGTAGGCGAAGGCCCGTCCAGGCAAGCGTGAGCAACAGGAAGCAGGCCAGCGAGGGCAGGCCGCCGATCAGGAACCGCCACTCCTGGCCATATTTGTCGACCAGCGGGGAGGTTTCGTTCATGACCACGATCGTCGCGATCCCTGCCAGGGTCAGCCCGATGCGCGCGCCCCGTCCCGGCTGCCAGTCGCGGATCAGCGTCCACAGCCCGTACGCCACGATTCCGGGCACGAATTCGATCACGATGCTGGATGTCCAGAAGTGCAGGGGAAGCGCTTTGAAGTCCACGAGGTAGCCGACGAGCGCAATGGACAGCAGGACCGCCGAGCAGATCCAGCCGCGCAGGCGGTGGTTCAGCGCCAGGCACGCCGCGAATATGACGTAGAACAACACCTCGTACTCGAGCGTCCAGCCGAGAAACAGCAGCGGCTGGGTGACGCCGGGCGACTTCTCGTACGGAACGAAGGCGAGCGACTTCATCAGTTGGACCGGGTTCGCCTTCGAGCTATTGAGCAGCGTCGGCATCACCAGCGCGATCGCGAACACGGCGAGCGTGCCGATCCAGTACAGCGGGGCGATGCGGATCACGCGCTTGAGGAAGAAGTTGGGGTCGTTGCGTGCCGTGACGTAGCACATGATGAAGCCGCTGATCGCGAAGAACAGGTCGATGCCCCAGGTCCCGAGCACATGGAACGCGTTGATGTGGACCAGCACCGCCGCAGATGCGGGGATGGCGCGCAGCGCCTGGATGGCGTCTAGCTTGGGGGCGACCGTTCCTCCGGACGAGTGCATCTCCAGCGGCTCGCCGGCGCCGCGGACGGTTGGATTCGGGTTTGTACATGCAATCTCGCGCGACACCACGCCCATCCGCTCCCCTTCTCGCGCCGGCTGATTTGGGCGTACCGCCTGTTCAAAGGCCGATCATCGACCGAACAGGCTGGTTATACCGGTTAGCACTTGAGTGGCTACAATCCATACTATATGGTAGCTATCACAAGTCAATACATGACTTACAGTCTCTAATAGAGCCTTACGCATCCATAGATTTGGGATACCAGTGCAGAGCAGACCGCAGACCGGTACGGTGCTTGGCCGGAGCCAGCGCCGCTCCCCAGGCGGAGCAGCGCGCACCGTGCTATCGCTCTACCCCTCACCAGGTCAAAAGGCTGGTTTGAGGCTGGTTATCCACGACTATTCCGGCCACCCTGGCCAGGTACACCTGAGTCGCGAGCTCGCCCGACGAGGGCACTATGTCGAGCACCAATACTGCGCGTCGTACACAACCGGCCGCGGCGCGACCACGCGACGCGAGGGCGATCCCGAATCTTTCAGGGTGCGCGCTATCGAGCTGGGGAGCGAGTTTGCCCGCTACTCACCGGTCGCTCGACTGCGTCAGGAACTCCAATACGCCCGGATGTCGGCCCGTGCCATTCTGGCCGCCCGACCGGACGTTGCGGTGCTATCCAACATCCCATTGCTATCGCTGTTCATACTCACTTTGTTGCTGCGGACGCGCCGGGTGCCCTACGTCTTTTGGCACCAAGACATCTACAGCGAAGCGATCAGGGTTATTGCTCGTGATCGGTTCGGCCGGCTGGGTTGGCTCCTCGGATGGGTCGCGGGACATGTTGAACGTCAAGTCGCGCGTGGTGCCGCGGCCGTCGTCGCCATCAGCGACACCTTCATCGAACAACTCGATGCCTGGGGAGTCCAGAAAAGCAAGGTACACGTAGTGCCGAACTGGGGCGCGATCGATGAGATGCCTTTGCGGCCGCGAGACAATGCCTGGGCAAAGGCTCACGGCCTGGTGGGCATGCCGGTCGTCATGTACGCGGGAACGCTTGGTCTCAAGCACGACCCGTCGGTGATATCAAGGCTGGCTCAGACGGCGCCAGCAGGTTGCCACACCGTGGTTGTCTCCGAGGGGAAGGGCCGCGAGTGGCTGGAGTCGGAAGCCGGCGACGTGCTCGGGCTGACTCTGCTCGATTACCAGCCATACGAACAGCTGCCAGACATGCTCGCGAGCGCAGATGTGTTGCTCGTCGTGCTGGAAAGCAACGCCAGCCGCTACTCAGTGCCCTCCAAGGTTCTGAACTACTTGTGTGCCGGCCGTCCCGTGCTGGCGCTGCTACCGCCGGACAACGCCGTCGCCCACATGGTCCAAGCGGCCGAGGCAGGGCTCGTGGTGGCCCCCGGAGACGCTGACGCGGCATCTGCCGCACTGAACGGTCTGCTGGCTTCTCCCGTCACGCGAGCCGCGATGGGGACCGCGGCTCGCCGCTACGCCGAACGCACATTCGACGTAACACGCGTCGGTGAGCGCTTTGACTCGTTGCTCTGTGACATCAACAAGGCCCAACAGTGAAAGGACACTGAAGATGACGATTGCGCACTTGCCCGGGCGGACCGGGGTGAGCAAGCCTAAAACAGCCCTAATCGCGGGAGGCGGCGGCTTCATCGGCGGTCATCTCGCCCGGACCCTCAGTGAGCGTGGCGTTCAGGTTCGAAGTGTGGACATCAAACCCTTCGACGGCTGGTATCAGATTCCCGAGGGTGTCGAGGCGCATCAGCTCGACCTGTCGGTGCTCGAGAACTGCCATGAGGCCGTGCGCGGAATCGACACCGTCTACAACTTGGCGGCCGACATGGGCGGGATGGGCTTCATCGAAACCCACAAGGCGGAGTGCATGCTCTCGGTGCTCATCAACACGCATATGTTGATGGCGGCCCGCGACGCAGACGTTGGTCGGTACTTCTTCTCCAGCTCGGCTTGTGTCTACGCCGCCGACAAGCAGGTGAACGCCGACGTGACGGCGCTCAAGGAGTCCGATGCTTATCCCGCCATGCCGGAAGACGGTTACGGGTGGGAGAAGTTGTTCAGCGAGCGCATGTGCCGGCACTTCCGCGAGGACTTCGGCGTGGAAACGCGCGTTGCCCGTTACCACAACGTCTACGGCGTCGAGGGTACCTACGACGGTGGACGCGAGAAGGCCCCTGCTGCGCTATGCCGCAAGATCGCGCTGGCTGCCATCACCGGTCGGCACGAGATCGAGGTCTGGGGGGACGGCGGGCAGACCCGCAGCTTCATGTATGTCGATGACTGCATCGAAGGGACCCTGAGGGTGACCGCGGGAGACAGCGCCGTGCCGGTCAACGTCGGTAGCTCCGAGCTGGTGAGCATCAACCAGATGATCGACATCATCGAGAAGATCGCTGGGATTACCGTCAAGCGCAATTACAACCTGGACGCCCCCAAGGGTGTGCGTGGACGCAACAGCGACAACACGCTGATCAGGGAGATCTATGGCTGGGAGCCGTCGATTTCTCTTGCGGATGGCCTTGAGAAGACTTATCAGTGGATCTTCGACCAACTCTCGGGCAGCGAGCGCACTGGCGATCGCACCGCACGGCGCGCCGCCATTTAATCACAGGCGTCGATTAGCCAAGGAGGCGATAGGGGTGGATGTTTCCTACGAGAAACAGACCGTCGATAATCCCAATCCGATCGCGCGCTTCGCCCATCGCACACGGTTGAAAAAGTCGAAGCGACTTCTGATGCCATTTTTGGGGGATTCGGGTGTGTTGCTGGACTACGGCTGTGGCCAAGGGAAGTTTTTGCATGATATCGCCGTCGATATCAAAGAAGAAAGACCGGGCGTAGAACTCCTGGGATACGACCCTTATCAGAGCGCACAGTACGACGACTTCCGCATCGTCTCCGATCCGACTGCTATCGCGGCACAATCGGTCACTATCCTGACATGCCTAGAAGTCTGCGAGCATTTGACGGATTCGGAAACGCAGGAGTTCGTAGACTTCGCATTGCATGCCCTCGCACCGAACGGCAGGATGTTGGTAACGGTTCCAATCATGATGGGCCCGGCCGTCCTGCTGAAAGAGCTAAGTCGGAGCATTCTTTTCCGTCGGCGTTCGGACATGACCGGATCAGAGCTATTCAAAGCGGCATTTCTAGGAATTCCTGCGCGCCGCGCCGACGATATCAAGGCATCTCACCGCGGTTTTGACTGGCGTGTAACGCAGCGAACTCTTCTCCAAAGCTTCCGGTGCGTCAATATCGAGTTTTCCCCGCTGCCGTTTAAGAATCCCTACTGCCAAAGCCAAGTCTTGATGCTGTTCCAGAAAGCCTGAGAATCGCCAAATGACGGCGAAGCGCAAGGTGGTCGCACGGATGAACATCGCGTCGTATGTAAAGAGCTTGGCCCTGCCTGCTCCCGATCTTTCCCGACGGGGCGAGCAATGTGGTCTTTTCAGCCGAAACCTCGACGTGCGATCGGTAGAGTCCAATGCGGCGCGGGATGTGGAGGCGCGCACAGGGTCTGGGGGCTGGGCAGCCGGTGACGGCCAGGTTCGGCGCCGACGGCGCCGAGGCGCCGCAGCGAGTGTGGATGGACCAGCGAGGTTGACGCGTTGAGGGTGCTGCAAGTCGTGACGCTCGTCTCCGGGGTCGGCGCGTTCGGCGGGCCTACGCGGGTAGCGGTAAACCAGTGCGAGGCGCTAAACGCGCGCGGCCACGAGACGCTGCTCGTCGGCGGCAGCACCGATCTGCCGTTGTCGACGTCGCGGATGGGTGCGGCGTCGGTGCGGCTTTTCCCGATCCGGCGCGTCGCCGGCTCTAAGCCGATGGTCTACCTGTGGTCCCCGTCGATGCTGCGCTGGCTGTGGCGCAACATCGGCGATTTCGACGTCGTGCACGTGCACCTGGCCCGCGACGGGGTGGCCCTGCCCGCCGCCGTCATCGCGCGCCGACGCCGACGCCCGTATATGGTGCAGACCCACGGCATGGTGAACCCCCGCAGCGGAATCGCGCAGCGAGCAGTGGACCTGCTGGCCACCCGCCGCGTGCTGCGCCATGCGGCCACAGTGTTTGCGCTGCACACCGAAGAGATCGGCCAGCTGACCGCGGTGCTAGGTGCGCCACACCGAATCGACCTGCTGCCCAATGGCATCGCCCTGCCGCCCGCGGCGGCTGTGGCCAGCCTTTCGAACGGCCCGGAATTCTTGTTTCTGGCGCGGCTGCATCCACGCAAACGGGCGCCGGTGTTCGTCGACGCGGCCGCCGCGCTGCTGTCGACCGGGTTGCAGGCGTCGTTCACGCTGGTCGGGCCCGAAGAAGGCGACGGCGCGGCGGTCAGCTCGGCCATCGCCGAATTCGCCGCCCGCCACCCCCGCCGCGCCGACGCACTGCGCTGGACCGGAGCCCTTGCACCGGAGGAGATCTCGGCACGCATGGCCGCCGCCTACGCCTACGTGCTGCCGTCGGTCGACGAACCATTCCCAATGACGGTGCTCGAGGCGATGGCCGCTGGCAAGCCCGTCATCGTCACCGACAGCAACGGCCTGGCCGGAATCGTCCGCGACTACGGCGCCGGCATCGTCGTGCCCGGCGACTCTGCGCAGGCGCTGGTTGACGCGATGCAGCGGCTGGCATCCGAGCCGACGCTGGCTGAGCGGATGGGCCGGCAGGCGCTGGTCGCGGTGCGCGAGAAGTTCAGCATCGACGCGGTGGCCGACATCCTCGAAGGCAGGTATCGAGCGGCCACCACAACAAAGGACATTCATCCCGCCCAACGAGACGAATCCCTCGGTTAAGCACCCGATCATCGCCGACGGGCCGCTACCCGACATGATGTCCTCGACTGACCGGCCCAACCCGGGAGCCCGAGAAGTCACTTCGCAGTTCATACGGAGGCAGCCATCACACACAAGCGGCCCGAAGCCAGCCGTCTCGCGGTGAAAAGCGCCGCGCGTGGCGTGGCTCTCAAGGTCATGCCGTGGATTCCGCCATGGCTCAAACGCTTTCTGGCTGGCGGCAGACGAATCACCGTCGACGGCAACACCCTTGACGCCACGCTTCAGTTGATGCTGATCGCTCAACGAAGCACACGTACTGGTGGTCTCTCGGTCGATGGGGATCCGGAAGTTGTCCGCACCCTGATGCGGAAATCGAATGCCGCGACGAACACCAACGTAGCCTTCCCCACCACCGACCTCACGATTCCCGGCCCCGACGGCCCCCTTCGAGCGCGACACTATCGACCGGGCGTCGCCGAGACGGCCCCGTTATTTCTCTTCTTCCACGGCGGCGGTTTTGTCCTGGGCGACATCGAATCCCACGACGGACTGTGTCGGATGATTTGCCGAGACGCCGCGATACACGTGTTGTCGGTGGATTACCGGCTCGCACCCGAACACCGGGCTCCGGCTGCGGTCGATGACTGCGTCGCGGCCTATCGATGGGCACGTGGACACGCCGCCGAACTGGGCGCTGACCCGTCCCGAATCGGCGTTGGCGGTGACAGCGCCGGCGGAAACCTGGCAGCCCTCGTTACGCTGCGTAGCCGCGAGGAAGGTATTCCGCAGCCGACGCTGCAAGTGCTGCTCTATCCGGTCGTCGACCTCTCCGCGAAGACCCGGTCGCGCACCTTGTTCGCGGACGGATTCTTCCTGTCCAAGCAGCAGGATGACCGGTTCCTAGACCTGTATCTGGGCGGCACGGGCCTTGCCGCCGACGATGCACGGGTATCGCCGCTGAAGGCCGCTGATTTATCTGGATTGGCTCCCGCTCTAGTGGTCACCGCGGGATTCGATCCACTGCGCGACGAGGGTAACGAATACGCCGTGGCGCTACGCTCGGCCGGCGTCAAGGTCGATCACCGGCAGTTCGATGCACTTACGCACGGCTTTGCCGGTTACGCCCATTTTGGAGGCGGCAGCGCGGACGCCACCACGGCCACCATCTCTGCCATCCGGGCCCACCTCAGCCGCGGCTGATGCGCGTTTCTCCCTGTCACGCCAACCGAATTAAAAGTGGCAACCGATCGTCGGGCTGACGCCCGCGTGGCGATCCGCGTCCACTCCGTGACGCCGCCAACGGCACCCACCCGCATGGTTTGATTGCGAACATTTAGATACTCTGGGCATCCGATTTAGCTTGCATCCATCCGAAAAGTATGTAATATTGCCGATATCTAAATCAGCGGTTTCGGGTGGTCCGCTGTTCGATCGCCCACGACAAGGAAGACGAACGTGCGGGGCGATGTCACACGACGTGCTGGCGCGACCAGGGGATCGCCGACGGCGTCGATTGGTATCGGACACATCATGCCTGGGCAGGGCTGCACCGTGGCCGGCGCAGCAGCACCTGTATCGGCTCGAACGACCACCGGAGCCCTCCTCGTTATCGCCGGCCAAATCTCGACCGGTTATCAAAAGGCATGGTTATGGAGAACCCGATGACTCAACAACGCGAATCGGATCTGCGACCGTCGCCGGGCGCGCGCTTCTCGTTGCGAGACTTCACCGGTGCGGGCCGTCCCGTTGGCGTGCCATGGCTCGTGCGATTGCTGTGGTTGCTGGTGTCGCGGTGCCTCACCATGCAGTGGTGGTGTCCTAACCAGCTTCGAGTACTCGTACTGCGCGGGTTCGGTGCCCGAATCGGAACCGGCACACGCATCAAACATGACGTCAAAATCGACTGGCCCTGGAAACTGGAGATCGGAAACGACACCTGGATTGGTGAATCGACCTGGATCATCAACGCAGAGCCAGTGGTCATCGGATCGAATACCTGCATCTCTCAAGGAGTTCTGCTATGCAGCGGCGGCCACGACAGATTCAGCCCCACATTTGAATTCGACAATGCGCCGATCGTCATCGGAGACTCGGTGTGGATCGCTACCCGGGCGACGGTACTGCGCGGAGTCCGCGTCGCCGACGGTGCAACAGTCGGCGCCACCGCCGTGGTTACCCGTGATGTCCCGGAAGCAGCCACGATCCTGGCACCGCGCCCCCACATGAAGGTCGAGTCGTGAAAATCAAAATCGTTGGAATCAATCACTTTCCGGAGTTGACCGGGATAACTCCGTATACCAGGGGTTTGCGGAAGGGGTGGCCGCATACGGGCACAACGTCAATGTGGTCACCGGTCTGCCGGGTACATCCTCGACGGGCTGCACCGTCGAGTTCTGAGCGCGATCGTCACCAGAGAGGAGGTGAGGCGTGACCGAAGACGCGATCAGCATCGGGGGTGTCGACCTCGCCGATCCGGACACCTACGTGTCGGGAATGCCCCACGACGCGCTCCGGAAGCTCCGTGAGAGCGCGCCCGTCGCCTGGCACCCATACAAGGACGGGCCCGGGTTCCTCGCGCTTACCGGCTACGACGAGGTCTACGCCGTGTCCCGCGACAGCGCCACGTGGTCGTCGGAGGCGACGGGAGTGTACTTCGACGTGCCCCCTCCCGACGGCATCGCCGACCAACGGGGCGTGATGATGTTGACGATGGACCCGCCGCGGCACACCGCGCTGCGCGCTCTGGTCCACAAGGGCTTCAAGCCGCGGCAGGTCTTGAAGCTCAATGAGCGCATCACGGACATGGCGCGCGACGTGGTCGACAGCGTCATCGAGCGGGGCGAGTGCGACTTCGTCACCGACGTCGCCGGAGCCCTGCCGTCATACGTCATCGCCGAACTGCTCGGCATTCCGCTGGAAGACGGCTACCGGCTTTACGAGCTGACCGAGATCATGAACACCGGTCTGATAGGCGACAAGCGCGCCATGAAGGCGGGCGCCGAGATGTTTAGGTACTCAACGGAACTCGTGGCCCGCAAACGTGCGGATCCTCGCGATGACATCGCGACATCGCTGTTGCATGCCGAGGTCGACGGACAGCGCCTCACCGAAAGCGAGTTCAACTTCTTGTTCATGTTGCTGATCAATGCGGGCGGCGACACAACCCGCAACCTGGTCGCCGGCGGCATGTGTGCGTTGATGGACCATCCGGAGGAGCGGACCAAGCTGGAGGCGGATCCGTCGCTGCTGCCGACGGCGGTAGAGGAACTGCTGCGCTACGTAGGCACGTTCATTGCGTTCTTCCGCACGGCCACCAAGGACACCGAACTACGCGGGGTACCCGTAAAGGAGGGCGACCGGGTGGCGATGTTCTACCCGTCGGCCAATCGGGACGAGGCCC
>Ga0335076_10007884_pt1 | contig 10737 bp, 8 predicted proteins | sample Lox_Sample_25_FD_206717 | JGI IMG/M metagenome (GOLD analysis project Ga0335076, IMG submission 206717) | Soil microbial communities from Loxahatchee National Wildlife Refuge, Florida, United States - Lox_Sample_2.5 | ecosystem: Environmental > Terrestrial > Soil > Wetlands | place: USA: Florida...
GCTCCTCATGGCCGATGCCGAGCCACTCGCGCAGCGCCAGCCCCACCAGGGCCGGCACCAGATCACGGGACCGCCGGACCAGCCACGCCGTGCCCTTGGTCGCCATCCAGCCTACCTCGGCCAGCCTGGTCGGCGGCGGGCTGGACGGCTCGGGGTCGGGGCCGGGGCCGACCGGCCATCCGCCCGCCGCCAGCAGCGCGTGAAAGCGGCACGCGATGAGGCGGTGGCCGCGCTCGTTCGGATGCAGCCGGTCGACGCTCCAGTAGCACCGCTCGTAGGTGGCGGGATCACGGGCCGCGTCCAGGTGCACCGTCCCGTGCCGCCGGGCCACCTCGTCCACGGCGGCGTTCACCGCGCGCATCCGGCGGGCCAGCGGACGGGCCAGCACCCCGGGCAGGCCGAACATCTGGCCGGGGTCGGGCAGCCGCATGGTGAGCACCTCGGCGCCCGCCGCCCGCAGCGCAGCCACCGTTCGGCCGACAGACACGCCGGTCCGTTCGGGATCAAAGTCACCGCGCAGCGTGTCGTTGATGCCGACCACGACGCTGGCCACGTCCGGCCGCAGGGCGATGGCGTCCGGCAGCTGGACGCGCTCCACGTCGGCGGCCAGCGCGCCCAGCGTGGCCAGGTTGTGCAGCTCGGGCTGGGGCAGCGTGCCGGCCAGCAGCGCGGCCCAGCCGCGCCAGCCGCCGCCGGGCCCGGGGTCGCCCATGCCCACGGTGATCGAGTCGCCCAGGGCCGCGAACCGCGTCATGCCACTCTCCTCCGTTCCACCGCCCCGTGCACGGCGAGGAAGCCGCGGGCGGCCGTGCCCCAGTCGTACTGCTCCGCGCGGGTCCGGGCCGCGGCCCGCCGGGCCGGCTCCGGCCGGGCCAGCACCGCGCGCACGCCGGGCGCGAGGTCCTCGCCCGGCACGCTGGCCCCGGCCTCGCCCACCACCTCGGGCAGCGCGGACTCCGCGCTCACCACCACCGGGGTCCCGCAGGCCAGTGCCTCCAGCGCCGCCAGCCCGAAGGTCTCCGCCGGTCCCGGCGCGATGGCGACATCGGCGCTGGCCAGCAGCGCGGCCAGTTCGGCGCGGCCGGGCAGGAAGCCGGCGAAGGTGACCGGCAGCCCGGTCCGGGCGGCCCGGCGGGCCAGCCGCGATCGCAACGGGCCGTCGCCCGCCACCACCAGCCGGACCGGCAGGCCCGCGGCGCGCAGGGCCGCCAGCGTGGTCAGCGAGCGCTGCGGCTTCTTCTCCGCCGAGAGCCGGCCGCAGTGCACCAGCAGGATCTGTCCTTCGCTGGCGTACCGGGCCCGGACCCTCCCGGCCCTTCCGGGGCTGAACGTGGCCAGGTCCACGCCGAGCGGGACGCGGACCAGGTTGGCCGCGCCGATCCGGCCGAACTCGGCCGCCGCCCAGCTGGTCGTGCAGATGACCCGGCGGTAGGCCCGGGCGGTGCGCCGGTTGAGCCAGTCGGCGACGACGCGGGCCAGCCCGGGCCCCAGCACGGTCAGCTTCAGCAGGGCCGTGACGCTCTCGTGCGAGACCATGACCGCGGGCACGCCGTGCTCGCGCGCCCACATCCCGGTCCAGCGCAGCGTGGTCCGGTCCGACACCTCGAGGGCGTCCGGCGCCAGCGCGTCCAGCAGCCGGGCGAGCCGCCGCCTGCGCCACAGCACCCGGTACCCGCCGGTAAACGGCACCCGCGGCGCGCGCAGCGTGATGACCCGGCCCTGCGCACATCGCTCGTCGCCGTCCCGCTCGCCCGGGATGACCAGGACCGCCTCGTGCCCGGCGGCCAGGTAGCCCGCGCCCAGTTCGGCCAGCGAGGTACGCAGGCCGCCGGAGTGCGGCGCGACGAAGTTGGCCAGCCGGACGATCCTCATAGCGTGACCTTGGCGGGTTTCCTGGCCCTGGTGCCGCCCTGGGACCCGAGCACGGCGGCGTAGTGCCCGGTCAGCTCCTCGGTCAGCGCGGGCCAGGTGCGGCCCAGCACCTTGCGCCGCCCGGCCGCGCCGAACGCCGCGCGCGTCGCCGGGTCGGCGGCCAGCCCGGCCACCGCGGCGGTGACCGCCCGGGGATCCGACGGCGGCACCAGGTAGCCGGTCACCCCGTCCGCCACCAGGTCGAGCGGCCCGCCGGCGGCCGGGGCCACCACCGGCAGCCCGCTCGCCGCCGCCTCCTGCAGCGTCTGCCCGAACGTCTCGTAGGGACCGCTGTGCACGAACACGTCGAGGCTGGCGTAGATGGCCGCGAGTTCCTCGCCCCGGCGCTCGCCCAGGAAGACGGCGCCGGGCATCTGGTGGCGCAGCGCGGCTTCGGCCGGCCCGGCCCCCACGATGACCAGCCGGATCCCCTCCAGCGCGGTGATGCCGGCCAGCAGGTCCACCCGCTTCTCGTTGGCCAGCCGGCCGACGTACCCCGCGATCAGCTCACCGCCTGGCGCCAGCCTGGCCCGGATTTCCTGGCTGCGCTTGGCCGGGTGGAAGCGCCGCGTGTCCACGCCGCGCCCCCACAGCCACACGTTCTCGATGCGGTGGCTGAGCAGGCCGGTCGCGGTGACCGTGGACGGGGCCAGCGTGCGCGCCGCGCTGTTGTGGATGCCGCGCAGCCACCGCCAGGCGAACGCCTGGCCGGCCCGGCCGAGCCGGTACGCCCGGGCGTAAGACGGCAGGTCGGTCTGGTACACCGCCACCACGGGCAGGCCGAGCCGCCGGGCCACGGCGGCGCCGTGCGCGCCCAGGACCACCGGGCTGGCCAGGTGCACCAGCTCGGCCCGGTGCCGGATCAGCTCGGCCCGGACTTTGCCGCCGGGCAGCCCGAGCCGGAAACCCGGGTAGCCGGGCAGCGGGACCGCGGGCACCCGCACCACGGGGAACGGGTAGCAGGCTTTCTCGTCCCTTTTCGCCTTCGGCGGCTGGGGGGCGATGACGAGCGGGTGGTGGCCCTGGGCGGTGAGGAGTTCGGCGACGCGCAGCACGCAGTGCGCGACACCGTTGACGTCGGGCGGGAAGGATTCGGTTATGATCGCGACCCTCATGGTCACACCGTGCGATATCAACAGATCGCGACATCGCAGCCGCCGTGACGTCCAGGCGAACCTTCCGTGACTTCTTAGCTTTGCCACAATTGCCCCCATGGACCCCACCTGGATCGTGCGCCTTGACGCGCCCGGAGACGGCCCGCGGCTGGCGGTCAAGGACTGCATCGACATCGAGGGGCTGCCCACCACGGCCGGCTGCCAGATGGTCGCGGAACAGGCCAGCCCGGCCGCCCGGGACGCGGCCGTGGTGGCGGCGACCAGGCGGGCCGGGGCCCGGATCGTGGGCAAGACCAACCTGACCGAGCTGTGCTGGTCGGCGAGCGGGGTGAACCCCTGGTCCGGCACGCCGCCGAACCCGGCGGATCCCCGGCGGCTATCCCCGCCGCACCTCCCGTCACCAGAGCGGTCATCCCGTCGAGTTCCATGCCGGCAGTGTCCGTCCCGGCACCGACATTCCGCGACCCGGCCGCCTGGCGCCGGTTACCTGCCACCCAGGTAGTCCCCGGGCTTGGGTAAGAATGTCCTGGAGGATCCTTATGACATGGATGCCACAGCCACGTCGTTAGAGCGACATGAACGCGGCATCCACGCCGTAAGGGCAAGAGGAGGGAGTCGCAGATGAGTGCACCAGCGCAGGCCGTCGGTGATTTGCGCGGCTTCCTGCACGGACTGCCCGGCGTGGACCGGGTGGGGGCAGAGGCGCGCGCGGCCATGCTGGCCAGCCGGTCCATCAAGACCACGGCCAAGCAGTGGGCGCTCGACACCGCCATCTCGATGATCGACCTGACCACGCTGGAGGGCCAGGACACGCCGGGCAAGGTCCGGGCGCTATGCGCCAAGGCCCAGCGCCCCGACCCGGCCGACCCGACCGCGCCGATGGTCGCCGCCGTCTGCGTCTATCCGGACCTGGCCCACGTCGCGGCGGCCGAGCTGAAGGGCGGCGGCGTGCACGTGGCCAGCGTGGCCACCGCGTTCCCCAGCGGGCGGACCAGCCTGGAGGTCAAGCTCGCCGACGCGAGGTACGCGGTCTCGGCGGGCGCCGACGAGGTGGACATGGTGATCGACCGCGGCGCCTTCCTGGCCGGGGACTACCAGCTGGTCTTCGACGAGATCGCCGCGGTGAAGGACGCCTGCGCAGACGCCCACCTCAAGGTGATCCTGGAGACCGGCGAGCTCGTGACGCTGGACAACGTGCGGCGGGCGTCCTGGCTGGCCATGCTGGCCGGCGCCGACTTCATCAAGACCTCAACCGGCAAGGTCACCCCGGCCGCCACGCTGCCAGTGACCCTGGTCATGCTGGAGGCCGTTCGCGACTTCCGGGACATTCACGGACGGCAGGTCGGCGTCAAGCCGGCCGGCGGCATCCGCACCGCCAAGGACGCCATCAGGTACCTGGTCCTGGTCAACGAGACGGCGGGGGAGGACTGGCTGGATCCCCGGTGGTTCCGTCTCGGCGCCTCCAGCCTGCTGAACGACCTGCTCATGCAGCGGACCAAGATGATGACCGGCCGCTACTCCGGTCCCGACTACTTCACTGTGGACTGACATGGCTAAGTTCGAGTACGCGCCGGCGCCCGAGTCGCGGTCCATCGTCTCGCTGCGCGAGTCCTACGGGCTCTTCATCAACGGCGAGTTCACCCCCGGCGCGGACGGCCGTGCGTTCAAGACCATCTCGCCGGCCACCGAAGAGGTCCTGGCCGAGGTGACCGAGGCCGGCCCCGCCGACGTGGACCGGGCGGTGAACGCCGCCCGCAAGGCCTACGAGCACGCCTGGTCGGCGATGCCCGGCCGGGAGCGGGCCAAGTACCTGTTCCGCATCGCCCGGATTATCCAGGAACGGGCGCGCGAGCTCGCCGTGCTCGAGTCGCTCGACAACGGCAAGCCGATCCGCGAGTCGCGCGACGTGGACATCCCGCTGGTCGCGGCGCACTTCTTCTACCACGCCGGCTGGGCCGACAAGCTGGAGTACGCCGGCTACGGCCCGGCGCCCCGCCCGCTCGGGGTGACCGGCCAGGTCATCCCGTGGAACTTCCCGTTGCTGATGCTGGCCTGGAAGATCGCCCCCGCGCTGGCCTGCGGCAACACGGTGGTGCTCAAGCCCGCCGAGACGACGCCGCTGACCGCGCTGGCGTTCGCGGAGATCTGCCAGCAGGCTGACCTGCCGCCGGGCGTGGTCAACATCGTGACCGGGGCGGGGGAGACCGGCCGGGCGCTGGTCGAGCACCCCGGCGTCGACAAGGTGGCGTTCACCGGCTCGACCGAGGTCGGCAAGCAGATCGCCCGCGCCTGCGCTCCCACGCGCAAGAAGGTGACCCTCGAGCTGGGCGGCAAAGCCGCCAACATCGTGTTCGAGGACGCGCCCGTGGACCAGGCGGTCGAGGGCATCGTGAACGGCATCTTCTTCAACCAGGGCCACGTCTGCTGCGCTGGCTCACGGCTACTGGTGCAGGAGTCGGTCTACGCCGAGGTGCTCGCGTCGCTGCGGCGGCGGCTGGCCACCCTGCGGCTCGGCGACCCGCTGGACAAGAACACCGACGTCGGCGCCATCAACTCCGCCGCCCAGCTGGCCAAGATCCGCGAGCTGTCCGAGGTGGGCGAGGCCGAGGGCGCGCAGCGCTGGTCCCCGCCGTGCGAGCTCCCGGTGAAGGGCTTCTGGTTCCCGCCCACGCTGTTCACCGGGGTGTCGCAGGCCCACCGCATCGCGCGGGAGGAGATCTTCGGCCCGGTGCTCTCGGTCCTGACCTTCCGCACCCCGGCCGAGGCGGTGGAGAAGGCCAACAACACCCCGTACGGGCTGTCGGCCGGCGTCTGGACCGAGAAGGGATCGCTGATCTTGTGGATGGCTTCCCGGCTGCGGGCCGGAGTGGTCTGGGCGAACACGTTCAACAAGTTCGATCCGACGTCGCCGTTCGGGGGCTACAAGGAGTCCGGCTACGGCCGGGAAGGCGGCCGGCACGGCCTGGAGGCGTACCTCGATGTCTGACACCGCTGCCCCCGCCCGCGTCGCCGTGCGGAAGACGTACAAGCTGTACATCGGCGGCGCCTTTCCCCGGTCCGAGAGCGGCCGGTCCTACGTGGTGACCGACCACAAGGACAGGTTCCTGGCCAACGCGGCGCTGGCCTCGCGCAAGGACGCGCGGGACGCGGTGACGGCCGCGCGGAAGGCGTTCGGCGGCTGGTCGGCCGCCACCGCCTACAACCGCGGCCAGGTGCTGTACCGCGTCGCCGAACTGCTCGAAGGCCGCCGGGCCCAGTTCGCCGCCGAGGTTCGCGCCGCCGAGGGTCTCGGCTCCCGGCCAGCCGAGGCCGTGGTGGACGCGGCCATCGACCGCTGGGTCTGGTACGCCGGCTGGGCGGACAAGCTCGCCCAGGTGCGCGGGGCGGCGAACCCGGTGGCCGGGCCGTACTTCAACTTCTCGCTGCCCGAGCCGACCGGCGTGGTGGCCGTGATCGCACCGCAGGCCTCGAGCCTGCTCGGTTTCGTCTCGGTCGTGGCGCCCGCGGTAGTCAGCGGCAACACGGTGGTGACGGTGGCCAGCGAGCGCTTCCCGCTGCCCGCGGTATCGCTGACCGAGGTGCTCGCGACCTCCGACGTGCCCGGGGGCGTGATCAACGTCCTGACCGGGCGCACGGCCGAGATCGCGCCCTGGCTCGCCTCGCACATGGACGTGAACGCGATCGACCTGTGCGGCGCCGCCGGGCCACTGGCCGACGACCTCGCCGCCGCGGCGGCGGAGAACCTCAAGCGGGTGGTCAAGCCCGGCGACGAGGACTGGACGCTGCCGCCCAGCCTGGACCGCATGCTCGCCTACCTGGAGACCAAGACCGTCTGGCACCCGGCCGGGACCTGACCCATGCCCGCCACGCTTCAGCCGGTCATCGTGACCCCGAGCCTGCCCCTGCTGCTGGCCTTCTACAAAGCCCTGCTCGGCGCGGTGGAGATCTCCCGCATGCCGGAGGACGGGCCGGCCTTCTACGTGGGCCTGCAGATCGGCAACGCCGAACTCGGCGTGGTCGCCGACGGGGACGCAAACGTCACCGCCCCGCAGCGGATCCTGCTCAACGTGAACGTCGCTGACCTGGGGGTCGGAGACGTGGAAAGCCTGCTCGAGCACGTCGAGGCTCTGGGTGGCCGGGTCCTCGGCCCGCCGAACGAGATGCCCTGGGGTCAGCGCGTAGCCCACGTCCTGGATCCTGACGGAAACACGGTCAACCTCACCGAGCCCATCTAGACCAGTGCCCGTGACATCCGTCATGCCGAGATCAGGATCTGTCGCACTAGGGCGGACGCGGGCCGGTTCGTAACGTTGAGGGCATGGCGAACGGGAACCAGCGCGACCGCAACCGCTTCCTCAATCTGGCGAAGATCGCGGTGTTCGACATCGCCGGGCCCCTCGTGGCCTATGCGCTGCTGCGGTCGGCCGGGCAGAGCGCGGTGACCGCGCTCGTGCTGAGCGGAATCTTCCCGGCCCTGGGCGTCGCCGCCGGGGTGATCCGTCACCGGCGCGTGGACACCATCGGCGTCCTGGTGCTGGCCGGCATCGCGGTCGGCACCGCTGTCGGGCTGCTGAGCGGCGATCCCCGGCTGGTGCTGGTCGAGGGCTCGGTGCCCACCGCGGTGTTCGGACTGCTGTGCCTCGGCTCGCTCTGGGCCCATCGGCCGCTGATTTACCGGTTCGCGGTCGAGTTCGTCGGGGCGGACACCCCGAAGGGACGGGACTTCGAGGCCCTCTGGCGCTACCCGGGTTTCCGCCACGTCTTCCGCCTGTTCACCGTGGTCTGGGGCGTCACGTACCTGGCCGAGGCGGCGGCCCGGGTCGTCATCGTCGAGACCACCTCGACCGGGACCGCGCTGACCGTCTCCAAGGTGATGCCCTACGTGGTGGGCGCGGCCCTGACCGCCTGGATGTTCGCTTACGGCCGCCACGCCCGGCGGCAAGGCGAGCGGCTCGCCGCCGAAGCCCAGGCCGCCGAAGCCCAGGCCGGCGAGGCACCGGCTGCCAGTAGCGCCACGAGCGCCGACCTGGTCCGAGCCGCGCCCTAAGCGTGGTGCGCCCGGTAGTGCTCCGCCAGCACGTCATCGCCGAAATCGTCCGCCGGGTTCCGCCACGCCGAATGGATATGGGTGCCGTTTCCCTGCGTGTTGTCGTGCTCGATGAGCAGCGTCGGGCCCTGCACCCGGTAGTAGTGCCGGTCGCCGGGTGAGGTGCCGCCCGCCCAGGCGAAGGTGAGCGTGTCCATGCCCATCCGCTCCAGGTCGTGCAGCTGCGCCCCGGCCACCTCATCCGGCAGCCGCCGCACGAACCCGCCGACCAGGGCCGCGAGCGAATCGAACTGCGGCTGGTTCAGGCCGGAAGCCGGGATGCCCTTGGGACTGGCCCGCACGTAGGCCAGGATGTCCCGTTCCTCCTCGCTGATCACGTAGTCCGGTTCGGGCGCGAACACCGCGTCCGGCCGTTCGGTCTCGCCAATCCTCGGCACCATCCGGGCCGCCAGGTCGGGCGGCGGCCGGTGGTGGATGATGGCAGCGTGCCGCTGGGCGGCGTCGAGCGAGTTCACCAGCCGGAAGCCGAGTTCCTCGTCGTCGGCCAGCGGCGCGAGCATGCCGAACGAGTCGGGCTGGGAGCCCAGCATGCACGGGGTGGGGGAGATGTACCGGCCGTCGACGACCGTGAAGTTGAGCACCACGTGATGCCCGGCGAACTGCCAGCCCCACGTCGCCTCCCCCGGCCAGCCGAACACCTTGAAGCAGTACCGGTCCGGGTCGAACAGGCCCTCCAGCCGCTCCGGCGCCATCGCCCGGAGCACATGCTCCATAGCGATCACCGAGACGACCTTGGTGTACGCGGGCAGGCTCGTGCCCGTCACGATCAGCTCGTGGCCGAGCTTGCGCTGTCCCGCGTCCAGCGCGCCGAGCGGTAGCCCGTCGCGCTCCCGCGCGGGCAGGTACGACCAGGAGCGCCGCTCGTCGCCGAACCCGTAGCAGGCCTGCTTGCGCTGTTCCTCGGTTAGCGCCCCGAGGAACGCAGAGGCGGCATTCGCCATCCGTTCGGCCGTCGCGGCAGTGTTCAGCCTTTCCCCGTTGTCCATGGCCCGATTATCCGCCTTCGTCCGCCGGGCCCGCAGCTGCGAACTACTCGCAGCCGCATCCGGGTGGCTGGTGTCGATGTGCTGCAACAGGATTTGCAGGTCATGCTGGGCGGATGAGCGGCCACGAGTACGACCACGGGCACCCGCACGACCACGATCACGGGCACGAGCACGAGCACCGCGGGCTCTGGGCCCGGCTCTGGCACGCGGTCGGGCCGCACTCCCACGATCACGACCGGGCGGTCGACCAGGTGCTCGAATCCTCGGCCGAGGGCCTGCGGACCTTGTGGATCTCGCTGGCCGCGCTGGCCGCGACCGCGCTGGCGCAGGCGATGGTGGTCGCGCTGTCTGGCTCGGTCGCGCTGCTCGGCGACGCGCTGCACAACTCGGCCGACGCGCTGACCGCGCTGCCGCTCGGCTTCGCGTTCCTGCTCAGCCGGCGGCTCCCCACCCGCCGCTACACCTACGGCTACGGCCGGGCCGAGGACCTGGCCGGCATCGTCATCGTGGCCGTGATCGTGCTCTCCTCGGCCGCGGCCGCCTACGCCGCCGTCAGCCGGCTGCTGCACCCGCACCAGGTCACGCACCTGCCCGCGGTGGCGATCGCGGCGGCGCTCGGCTTCGCCGGCAACGAGCTGGTCGCCCGCTACCGGATCAGGACCGGCCGCCGGATCGGCTCGGCCGCGCTGGTCGCCGATGGCCTGCACGCCCGTACCGACGGGTTCACCTCGCTGGCGGTGCTGGCCGGGGCGGGCGGGGTGGCGATCGGCTGGGGCTGGGCCGACCCGGTGGTCGGGCTGCTCATCACCGTGGCCATCCTGGCGGTGGGCTGGCAGGCGGTCCGCGAGGTCGGACAGCGGCTGATGGACAGCGTGGACCCGGAGCTGACCGAGAAGGCGGAGGCCACCCTGCGTGCCACCCCGGGCGTGCTGGCCGTCGGCCGGGTCCGGCTGCGCTGGGTGGGCCGTACCCTCCGCGCCGAGTGCGAGATCTCGGTGGACCCGGCCTGTTCCGTGGTCCAGGCGCACGACATCGCGGTCGGCGCCGAGCACGCGCTGATCCACGCCATCCCCCGGCTCGCCGCGGCCAGCGTGCACGCCGACCCGCTGGATGGCACCGACCACCACGCGGTGCTCGCTCACCACCTGAGCGCCTAGACCCGGGGCAGGATCCCGGCCAGCAGGGAGCCCATCCGGCTGGCCGAGGCCCGGCCCGCCTCGACCACCTCGGCGTGGCTGAGGCCCTGCCCGGCCAGGCCCGCCGCCAGGTTGGTGACCAGCGAGATACCGAGCACCTCGGCGCTCAGGTGGCGGACGGCGATCGCCTCGAGGCCGGTCGACATCCCGACCAGGTCGGCGCCGAGCCGGCCGAGCATGGTGATCTCCGCCGGGGTCTCGTAGTGCGGGCCCGGCATCATCGCGTAGACGCCCTCGGTCAGGCTCGGGTCCGCCTCGCGGGCCAGCGCGCGCAGCCGCGGCGAGTACAGGTCGGTCAGGTCCACGAACCGCTGCCCGGCCGTCGGGGGCGGGCCGGTCAGTGGCGACCGGCCGGTCAGGTTGAGGTGATCGCTGATCAGCACGGGCTCGCCGACGCTGAGCCCGGACCTGATGCCGCCGGC
>Ga0335076_10007885_pt1 | contig 10736 bp, 10 predicted proteins | sample Lox_Sample_25_FD_206717 | JGI IMG/M metagenome (GOLD analysis project Ga0335076, IMG submission 206717) | Soil microbial communities from Loxahatchee National Wildlife Refuge, Florida, United States - Lox_Sample_2.5 | ecosystem: Environmental > Terrestrial > Soil > Wetlands | place: USA...
CAGCATACCCCCCTACGGGTTACAACTTGCAACACTTCATTACTAAAATGACCCACAAGGCCGGAACGCCGGGACTATGCTGTCGTCCAACGTGGAAGGAGACATCATGAAATCAATCAAGGGCCTCGTGGTCGTTGCTGCCGCGATCGCCGGCAGCCTCGTAGCCGGCTCCGCGCTCGCCTGGACGCACTCGCGCGTCGTGGTGGGCGTGGGCATCGGCGTGCCCATCGGCGTGCCGTACTACGGCTATGGATATGGCTACGGTTACGGCTACGGTCCGTATCCGTACTACTACCCGCCCTACTACTCGGCGCCGGTCGTGGTCCAGCAGCAGCCGGCGGCCTACGTCGAGCAGCAGCCCGCCGCCGCGCCCGCGCAGCCCGCAGGCTCTTGGTACTACTGCAACGACTCGCGCGCCTACTACCCGTACGTGAAGGAATGCCCCTCGGGCTGGCAGCGCGTCGCACCGCAACCGCAGCACTGAAACCATGAAAACCACCCGCATCGGTATCCTGGCCGGCGCCGCGCTTGTCGTCAGCGGTTGCGTGAGCATTCCGACCGGCCCCAGCGTGATGACGCTGCCTGGCAGCGGAAAATCATTCGAGCAGTTCCGCAACGACGACTTCGATTGCCGGCAGTACGCCGACTATCAGGTCGGCGGCCACACCGCGAACAGCGTGGGCGCGAACAACGCCGTCCAGAACGCGGCCATCGGCACGGCCGTGGGCGCCCTGGCGGGCGCGGCTTTCGGCGGCAGCAACGGAGCGGCCGTCGGCGCGGGCACCGGCCTGCTGTTCGGCAGCGCGGTCGGCGCGAGCACGGCGGGCGCCTCGCAATACGAACTGCAGCGGCGCTACGACATCGCCTACACGCAGTGCATGTATTCCAAGGGCAATCAGGTCCCGTCCACGGGCCACGCGGGCGCGCCGCGGGCGCCGGCGCATTACAGCTACACCCCGCCGCCTCCGCCGCCCACCGCGAGCAACACGCCTCCGCCGCCGCCCCCGCCAGCCGGCACGCCTCCGCCGCCGCCCCCGCCAGCCGGCACGCCTCCACCTCCGCCGCCAGGCGTGCAGCAGTAGCCGCCTAGCGGCGGCATCCGGTCAGGCACCCGTCACCGATCCCAAGCGGCGATAGCGGTAGCCGCCGAACATGCCGTAGCCGACCGGCCGGCTCACCGCCGGCTCGCTCGTCGCCTGCGGCGCCGGGGCGCTCACGCCATCGGCGACCTGGGTGGTGGCGCAGCCGGACATTCCGGCCGCCGCGAGCACCGCGAGCAGAAGCTTCTTCGTCTTGTTCATGACGCCTCCTTGTGGAGTCTTCATGACCCTTTTGTACGCTCGCGCGCGGCGAAGATCGGACTATCTGGCGCCCCCTGTGACGTGGTTCCGGCGGCGCCGGACGGACGGCAAGGCCTAGGGATCGAGCGGGAAGACGGGCCGTCGGATCCGTGAAAAATGCAACTGTGAATAATCTGACGTGCAGACGCCCTCGCCCGCGCATTCGATCACCGCGCGCGCCATCGGTCCCAGGCCCGCGCGCCAGTGCACGCGGCTCTTGAGCATGAGATATCTCTTCTTTTCCGGCGCGATGCCCAGCGCACGGAACGGCGCCAGGTCGAAAGGCTCGACGTGGCGCGAGATCACCGCGATCTCGGCCTTGCCGGTGTGCAGCAGCGCCGCCGCCCCCATGTCGCCCAGCTCGCCGCGCGCCATCGGCCCCTCGTTCCGGTAGACGCCGTTGACGATGCGGCGGATGTTGCCGGTGACCTCGCGCGGCCGGCCTTTCATCTTCAGCGAGGGCATGTCCGTCTTGCCGCCGAGCGGCAGCGTGACGCGCGCGCCCAGCCCTGCCCGCTTCATCTGCTCGACCGCCTGCGGATCGCAGATGGCGAAGGCGGCAACGTCCTCCAGCCCTGCGTCCAGGACGGCGCCCAGCACCGCCATCGTGTCCATGGTGCCGCCGGAAGCGCAGTTGTCGTAGTGGTCGAGCAGCACGATGGGGCCGCTGCGCAGTTCCTTCGCGCGCAGCAGCGATTGCTCGAGCGGCTCGATGCGATAGACGAACTGCTCGCGCGCCTCCCAGGCCAGGTCGAGCAGCTCGTCGCACAGCTTCTGGGCCTTCTCATGGTCGCCATTCGTGACCACGACCGCCGAAGATCCGGCGATCGGAATGTCCGCGTGCGGAAACCCGGTGAAGAAGCTCGCCGCCAGCACCCCTTCATGCTCCATGCGCCGTGCCCTCGCCTGGATCTCGCGATTCGGCGAATCCAGGCTCGACTGGCGCATCACGTGCGGCAGCATCGGGCGAAAACCGAAGGCCATGGATACATCGGACTTGTTCAGGATCGGCATCGCCGCCCTGACCCCGGTCTCGTACATGTCGACGTGGGGGTAGGTCTGGTAGCCCGCGATCACGGTCGCGAGCCGGCCCATCTCGGGCGAGAGGTTGGCATGCATGTCGAGCGCCACGCCGATCGGCACCCCGGGCGCGACCGCGCGGATGCGCGCGAGCAATTCACCCTCGCCGTCGTCGTGCCTGCGGGTCACCATCGCGCCGTGCAGATCGAGCAGCACCGCGTCGCAGCCCTTCTTCACTGCGTCGACGATGCGCCCGGCCATGGCCTCGTAGGCCTCGGTCTCCACGGGGCCGCTCGGCGCCGCGTGGCCCGCGACGGGGAACACCGTCTCGGCGCCCGCCTTGTCGGCGAGATCGATGAAGGCGCCGATCGCCGTGCCCGTGCCCCTGCTGGCGTCGCGCACCTCGTTGCCTTCCGGCGGCCGCGCGCGCCCCGCCGCGAAGCGCGCGAGCGGCGTCGGCACCGGCGAGAACGTGTTGGTCTCGTGCTTCATCTGGGCGATGACCAGGCGCATCGCCCAGAGTCTACCCGGCACGAGTGCCGGGGCTATACGCCGCTAGCGGTGGCCGTGCCGGTCGCGCTCCCAGTAGCCCTGCACGAAGTGATGGCCGTCGCCGCGATGCTCCCAGCGCTCGGGACGCCAGGCGTAGCCCGGGCGCGCCACGATGGTGTGCCCGCGGATCCACACATACCGGTAGCCGTTCCAGCCCCAGTAACCGGGCGCCCAGACATAGCCCGGCGGGACCACCGGCACCGGCTCGTAGATCGCCGCCGGCGGGGCCACGGGCACGCCGATACCGACGCTGACGCTTACGCCCGCGAATGCGGGGGCGGCGAGCGCCGCCGATGCCACTGTCGCCGCGATGAGACATTTTTTCAGGTTCATGACTTGCCTCCTTTGGTCGTCATGCCCGTTGGACAAGCCGGGCGGAGGCAAGTTGTCCCTCCGCCGGTAACAAGCTGTATCTAACTATTGCCGAGGAAGTCGGTCTTGCCGAGCTCCACGCCGTTGTGGCGCAGGATCGCGTAGGTGGTGGTGAGGTGGAAGTAGAAGTTCGGCATCGCGAAGCCCTGCAGGAATTGCACGCCGGTGAAGCGCAGCTCGCGCGTCGGCGTCTTGACGACGATCTCCTTGTCCTCGCTGCCGTCGATCTGCGCCGGCTTCACGGTCCGCACGAAGGCGAGCGTCCTCTCGACGCGCGCCTTGAGCTCCTCAAAGGTCTTCTCCGTGTCCTCGTGCCGGGGATTCTCCACCCCGCCCAGGCGCGCCACCGCGCCCTTCGCGGCATCGCAGGCGATCTGCACCTGGCGCGACAGCGGGAACATGTCCGGATAGAGGCGGAACGAGGTCAGCGCGAGCGGATCGATCTTGCGCGCCTCGCAGTGCGCGCGCGCCTTGTCGAGAATGGCTGACAGGCTCTTCAGCATGTGCGCGAAGCGCGGCGCGCTCGCCTGGTACATCGATATGGCCATCGGGTCTCCCGCGGAATATCCGCTTTATACTCCAAGCTGAGGAGGCTGGACCATGGGCAAGTTCGTTATCGCGCCGCACTTTCGCCTGCAGGAGTGGGTGGCCGAGGAGAAGGGTTATTTCCGGGCCGAGGGCCTGGACTACGAATTCCGCGACAGCTGGGGAAGCGACGACCCCGGCAAGACCCACCGCGTGGCGGACCGCGTCGGCGCCTACCAGACCTTCGAGAAGGGCCGCGACGAGGGCGTGAGCTGCGCCTGCCACTGGACGGTAAACGCCGCCGCCTCGCACGGCCACGGCAAGCTCCTCGCCGACTGCTACTCGGTCGCGCCCTCGGGCGTGTTCGTGCCGGCCGACTCTCCCGTGAAGACGCCGCAGGACCTCGCCAACGTGCCGATCTCCGTCGGCTACCAGTCCGGCAGCCACTACTCGACCCTGCAGGCGCTGGAGCAGTACCTGCAGCCCGGGGAAATCAAGCTCTCCTTCGCCGACGGCGTGCTGTTCGGCCGCCTGCAGAGGCTGGTCGACCGCGAAGTGCCGGCCGCGGCGCTCTTTTCCGGGCCCTACTACTTCGCCGAGCAGCTCGGCTTCCGCAAGGTCATCGACACCACCTTCATGATCGCCACCATGGTGTCCGGCAGCGTCGACCCCGAGGACGTGCGCAAGTACTTCCGCGCGCTGCGCCGCGCACAGCGCGATATCGACCTGCGCCCGGAGCAGTACACGCGCTTCTACCGAAACGAGTTTCCGGCCCGATTCCGCGACCAGATGGACACGCGCCGCTGGGGCCCGGGCGAGCGCATCGTGTTCGAGCCCTACACGCGCGAGTCCTTCGACGACGCGCAGCGCTGGATCGCCGCGCACGGCATCTTCGAGGACGGCAAGGTGGGCGCCGGCCGCTACGAGGAATCCGTCGTCACGCTGGCGGCGGCCTGATGTCGGCGCAAATCAAGGACGCCGCGCTGCTCTACCAGCCGGCGGTCGCGCTCGACTTCTTCAAGGCGGCCGGCAAGCCGGAGAAGGTCGCGGCCGGCAAGGTGTTCTTCAGCGAGAACGACAAGGCCAAGTCCTACCTCTTCATGCACGACAAGATGTACCTGCTGCTCGAGGGCGAAGTGGAGCTAACGGCGCGCAAGAAGGTCATCGGCACCGTTAAGAAGGGGCAGATCTTCGGCGAGATGACCTCCATCACGCACGCGCCGCGCAGCGCGACCGCGGTGGCCAAGACCGCCTGCAGGGTGATCGCGCTGGACGACAAGCAGTTCCACGAGGGCATGAAGAAGAAGCCCGCCTTCGCGCTCATGCTCATGAGCATCATGATCGGCCGGCTGCGCGAGACGCTCGCCAAACTGGTCGCCAACGACGCGCTCACCGACGACGCGGCCACGAAGGAGCTCGTGGTGTTCGACCCCCAGCGCCTGTCGGAGCTGGCCGAGGGCCTGTCGAACGACCCGCCGGTCTACTTCGATCGCAACAAGACCATTGTGCAGGAAGGCCAGGCCGGGCTGCGCATGTACGCCGTGCTGGAAGGCCACGTCGCGGTGTCGATCGGCGGCAAGATCGTCGAGAAGCTCGGACCCGGCGGCGTGTTCGGCGAGCTCGCGCTGTTCGACCACGCGCCGCGCCTCGCGAGCGTGGTCGCCGTCACCGACAGCCAGCTGCTGCCGATCAACCGCACGGCCTTCGAGATGCTCGTGAAGACGAGCCCCGACTTCGCCGAATCCCTGCTCGGCTCGCTGGCCGAGCGCCTGCGCGTCCTGACCGCCCGCCTGAAGTAGCTGGCGCGGGCTACTGCGTGATCGCCTGCAGCACCATCGCGCCAAGTAGCGCGCGGTAGTGCTGGCGGATCACGCCGGGCGCATGCGCCATGAAGACGGCGACCAGGTCCTCCTTCGGGTCGACCCAGAAGAAGGTGCCGTAGGCGCCGCCCCAGTGGTAGTCGCCCGCGCTGCCGTTGATCGGCGTGATGCCGTCCTGCCGGCGCACCGCGACGCCCAGTCCGAAGCCGTAGCCGACGCGCGCCGGGTCCACCTTCGGAATGTTGTTCTGCACCTCGGGGCCGAGCTGGTCCGAGGTCATGTACTCGACGGTCTTCTTGCCCAGGATCTCCGCCTTGCCCAGGCGTCCCTTGTTCGCGAGCATCTGCGCAAAGCGCAGGTAGTCGCCCGCCGTCGACGAGCCGCAGCCGCCGCCGCACTCGAACTTGAGCGGCTGCGTGAGATCGAGCACCCTCTGCGGCTTGCCCGTGTCGGGATCGTTCGCGAACGCCTTGGCGTATCGGTTCTGCTTGCCCGGCGGAATGGTGAAGCCGGTGTCGGCCATGCCGAGCGGCCGCCAGACGTGCTCGCGCAGGTACTGGCCGAGCGTCTGCCCGGTGACCGCCTCGATCACCTGCCCGTTCACGTCCACCGCGAGGCTGTAGTCCCAGACCGTGCCCGGCTGGTAGGCGAGCGGCAGGCTGCCCAGCTTCGCGATGAATTCGGGGCCCGACAGGGTGGTGGCCGCGGCGCTGGAGGAGCCCGGATACATCTTGTGCAGCGCCGAGCTGCCGCGCGCCCCGTAGAGCAGGCCCGCCGTGTGGCGCAGGATGTCCTGCAGCGTCGGCTGGCGCACGGCCGGCACGGTCTCCGAGGGATTGTCCAGGCTCGCCGCGACCTTCATGTTGGCGAGCGGCGGCAGGTACTTGCCGACCGGGTCGGAGATCAGCACCCGGCCCTCCTCCGAGAGCTGCAGCAGCGCGACCGAGGTCATGGGCTTGGTCATGGAAGCAATGCTGAAGATCGCGTCCTTGGGCATCGGCGTGCCCGCGTCCTTGTCGAGGAAGCCGACCGCCTCGTAGTAGACGAGCTTGCCCTTGCGGGCGACGGCGATGACCGCGCCCGGGATGCGCCCCTTGTCGACATCCGCCTTGAGCGCAGTGCCAATGCGCGCGAGGCGCGCCGAGGACATGCCCACGGACTCCGGCTTCGCGCGCGGCAGTGGGTCAGCGGCAAACGCGGAAACCGTTGCAAGCGCAGCCACGGCCGAGACGATTCTCTTCATGGTGTGTTCTCCCTCATGCGCGCACTATACTTTTCTCCATGAGCGATCAAACGGGCTTTTCACGTTTCGCGCTGCTGCGTCAGGAAGGCATGAGTGCGGCGCAGCAAGAGCTCTACAAGCGCAGGATGGTCGGCCCCTGGGCTGACTTGCGCGGACCTTTCAACGCCTTCATGCGCAGCCCGCTCATGGCGGACAAGGCGCTGGAACTGGGCAACCACATCCGCCATGGCAACTCGCTGTCCGATCCGCTCACCGAGCTCGCGATCCTCGTCGTCGGCCGGCACTGGACCGCGCAGTACGAGTGGTGGGCGCACTACAAGCGGGCGAAGGACGCGGGCCTGCCCATGCACATCGCCGACGCGATCGCGAAGAACGAACGCCCCTCGGGCATGAGTGCCGAGGAAGAGGCGGTCTACGACTTCGGCACAGAGCTGCTGCGCACCATGCGGATCGGGGATGCGAGCTGGGCGCGCGTGAAGAAGCTCTTCAGTGAGCAGCAGATCGTGGACCTGGTCGCGACCTGCGGCTTCTATGTGCTGATCTCGATGATGCTAAACGTCGCGCAGGCCGGCATTCCCGGCGGCGAGCCGCCGCCGCTCAAGTAGCCGGGTTTTTGCATTCTTTGAACTTCGCCTCGAGTATGCTGCACGCGTGGCAAAAGCCCAGAATTCCGGACTGCCAGGCGCGCTGCTGGCCGGCCTGCTCGCTTGCGCTGGCGCCCTGGCGCAGCCGCTCGCGAAGGACGGCGTGCTCGACCTGCGCGACACGGACTTCGCGCGCGGCGCGATCGTCGGCCTGCGCGGCGACTGGCGCATCCGGTGGGGCAGCTTCGAGGACCCAGCGGCACGAAGCAGCGCCGACGCCCTCGTGCGCGTTCCCGGGCCCTGGAACGACGCCGCGATCCCGGGCAAGTCTCCTGGCGGGTTCGGCTACGCCACCTACCGGCTGACCGTTCTCTGCAGCGGAAGAGCGCGCCTCGCCGTGGCGCTGCCGCTGCAATCGAGCGCGCTGCGCCTGTACGCGAATGGCCGATTCGTGGCGGAGCAGGGCCGCCCGGGCAGCACGGCCGCGCTCGCAGACCCGGTCTGGCGGCAGCAGATCGCGCCGCTCGAGGAAGCGACCTGCCCGCTGGAGGTCGTGGCGCACGTCTCGAACTTCGAGATGCGCCTGGGTGGCCTGGTGCGGGACATCGAGCTCGGCAGCGAGCGTGCCCTGCTCGAGCGCCGCGAGCGCAGCCTCGCGCGCGACCTGCTCTCCCTCGGCGGCCTCGCGGTGCTCTCCTTGCTGCCGCTCCTGTTCTGGCTCTGGCGGCCGGCCGACCGCGCCTCGCTCTGGCTCGGCCTGTACGTGCTGACCTCGGCGCTGTTCGTCGGCATCAGCGGCGAGCGCGTGCTGCAGCCCCTGCTCGCGCCGCTCGGATGGGACGGCGCCTGGCGCGTCGCCTGGCTCGCGCTGATTGCGGGCCTCGCGGCCTTCCCCGCGTTCCTTAGCGCGCTCTATCCGGGCGCCTTCGCGCGCCCGGCGCTGCGCGTAATACTCGGGGGTTGCGCGCTCCTTGCTGCGGTCGTCGCCCTGACGCCGACCCGCGTGTTCACGCAGCTTGGCCCGGCGCTGCTCTGGGGCTCGGCGCTGACCGCGCTCGCCTGCTTCCACGCCCTGGTGCGCGCGGCGCTGCAGCGGCGATCCGGCGCGTACGCGGTCATGGCCGGCTTGACGGTACTGGTCGCCTGCATCGTGTACGACGTCTCCCAGACGGCCTACCAGCTCGCCGGCAAGCTCACGCCCTACGGCCTGTTCCTGTTCGCGCTTGCGCCCGCGGTGCTGCTCGCGCGCCGCTTCGCGCGCGCGCTGCAGGCCGAGGAGATGTACGCGATCGAGCAGCGCCAGCGCGCCGACCTGCTGGTGCGCGCGACGCAGGCCGGCCTGCTCGACTGGGACGCGACCGCCGACCGCACGACGTATTCGGAGCGCCTGAAAGAGATTCTCGGCTACCCGCGCGACGCCGACACGGCGAAGTGGCAATTCTTCGAATTCATCCATCCCGAGGATCGCGAGCGCATCCGCGACTCGTTCCTCGCCCAGCTGCGCGACCGCAGCCTGCGCGCCGGCGTGCGCGTCTCGCACGACCCGGCCGACTACCGGCTGCGCCGGCTGGACGGCAGCTATATCTGGATCCACGCCGAGGCGGTCTCGGTGACGGGCGAGGACGGCCGCACCCTGCGCTACGTCTGCTCCTTCATCGACATCTCGGAGCGGACGCAGCGCGAGGCGGCGCTGCGCGAGAGCGTCAAGTTCACCAACGACCTGGTCGAATCGGTGCCGATTGCCCTGGCGATGCGCGATCCGGAGGGGAAATACCTGCTCGTCAACCGCAAGTGGGAGGAGTATTTCGGCGCCAGTCGCGCCGATGTCGTCGGCAAGCCGCCGCGCGGGCGCGTGGCACGGACCCTGCTCGAGCTCGATCGCGTGGCATTCGAGCGCGGTCCCGGCGCCACAGTGACGGACAACGACTTCGAGTTCCACGGCCGCCGCTACACCCAGACGCGCAGCGTCATGACCGATCCGCAGGGCCGCGTGCTCGGCGTGCTGGTCGCGAGCCTGGACACCACCGACCGGCACGCCATCGAGGAGCGCCTGCGCGCGCAGATCGCGCTGACCGATGCCATCGTCACGCAGGCGCCCAACGCGATCTTCGCCAAGGACCACCAGGGCCGCTTCACCATGGTCAACCGCGGCTGGAGCGAGATGAGCGGCATCCCGATGGAGCGGGCGCTCGGCCGCACCGTGCACGACCTGTACCCCGAGGAGGCTGCGAAGCGCTTCGCCGCGGAGGACGACAGGCTGCTCGCGCAGGGAGCCGGCGCTCCGCCCATGGAGTCGGTGCACCGCGGCCCCGGCCCGGACCAGTACCGCATCGTCAGGAAGGCCGTGCTCAGCCGCGGCGACGAAGTGATCGGCCTGGTGTGCAGCAGCACCGACGTCTCCGCGATCAAGCAGATGGAGCGCGAGCTGGAGTCCGAGCAGCGGCGCCTGGACCTCGTGGTGCGCGCGCAGCAGGTGGGCATCGTCGACTGGGACGGGCGCACGCACGCGACCTTCTATTCGCCGCGCTTCCGGCAGATCCTCGGGCACGCGCCCGATGCCGATACCTCCGGCTGGCCGGACTACTTCAAGGTGCTCATCCATCCCGAGGACCGCGAGCGCGTGACCACGCGTTGGCGCGCCTTCGTCCTGGGCAAGAGCGACGAGGGACACGGCAACTACTACGCGCCCGAGGAGTACCGGCTGCTGCGCGCCGACGGCGGCTACATCTGGGTGGAGGTCGCCGGCGTCGCGGTGCGCGACGATAAGGGCTTCGTCGCGCGCTGGATCGCGGCGGTCACCGACGTCAGCGAGCGGCGCGAGCAGCGAGAGGCGCTGGCACGCGAGCGCGAGCGCCTCGCGCTGCTGGTGCGCTCGACCAAGGCGGGCTTCATGGACTGGGGCGCCGGAACCGACGAGCGCATCTACTCCGACCGCTTCAAGGAGATGCTGGGCTACCCGGCGAACTTCGACACCTCGCTCTGGCCCTCGCAGTTCGACATGATGCATCCGGACGACCGCGAGCGGATCCGACGGGCGTTCCGCGACATGCTCCGGAAGGGCAGCACCACCGGCGAGCGCATGCACGGTCCGCTCGACTACCGCCTGCGCAAGGCCGACGGCAGCTATCTCTGGGTGCGTGCCGAGGGCATCGCGCAGGTCGGCGCCGACGGGCGCACCGAGCGCTTCCTGACCTCCTACATCGACATCACGCACCTGCGCGAGATGAACCTCGCGCTGGAGGAAAGCGTGCGGCTGCGCGAGGAAGTGGACCGCATCAGC
>Ga0335076_10007886_pt1 | contig 10736 bp, 5 predicted proteins | sample Lox_Sample_25_FD_206717 | JGI IMG/M metagenome (GOLD analysis project Ga0335076, IMG submission 206717) | Soil microbial communities from Loxahatchee National Wildlife Refuge, Florida, United States - Lox_Sample_2.5 | ecosystem: Environmental > Terrestrial > Soil > Wetlands | place: USA: Florida...
TGCTCACGGGAAAATCGCCGCACGCATGGACCGACGGAAACGTACACCCGGTGGAAACCATCATCTGTTCGATAGATCCGCCGGCGCCGAGCCGGGTGGACCGTGCGCTTCCGCAGGATCTCGATTTCATTGTGCTGAAAGCGCTGCGCAAGAAACCGGAAGAGCGGTATGCCAGCGTGGAGGCGCTCGCCGGCGATATCGAGGCCTTTCTCGAACACCGGCCCATTCGGGCCCGGTCCGGAAGCACCTGGTACCACACTCGCAAGCTGCTGCGCCGCCACTGGCTGCCGGCATCGGCGATCGCCTCCGCCATGTTCTGTCTGGCGGCTGGAGCGTACGTCGCGAATCGCGAACGCGTGGTCGCGCAGAACCGCTTCTCCCAACTCCGCGAGCTTTCGGTGACGCTCCTCAATCTGGACACGGATCTCAACGGACTCTCCGGAGCCACCGCGGTACGCCAGAAAGTGGTCTCGGCCTCGATGCAATACCTGGAGGGTCTGAGCCGCGAGGCGGGCCGCGACAAGAACCTGAGTCTTGACCTGGCGAAGGGCTATCTGTCGCTCGCGCAGGTGCAGGGAGTGCCAACGGTTCCCAATCTCGGGCAGTTCGATGAAGCCGATAAGAGCCTGCGCAAGGCCGAAGAATTCGCCGAGAGAGCCGGCGCCGAAAAGGGAAATCTGCGGGCACTGATGGTGGCGGCGGAAGCGGATCAGGACCGGATGATCGTGGCCGACACGGTACGCCGCGTTGACGACACGATCGCGCTGGCGCAAAAATGCGCGGCACGCATTGAACTGTGGATGCGCGACAAGAGCGCCACCAAAGAGGATCTTCATCAGGGCGTCCGCCTGCTCGACAACGTGGCGCAGGCGGAGATGAACATGCACCGCTACGATGAGGCAGTCCGCTATTCCCGGCGGGCGGTGGAGTTGGCCCGCTCGACCGGCTCTCCTCGGGATTACCTGATCGGCGGACTGAGCGTACTAGCGAATGCGTCCCGGCTCACCGGCGACCTGCTTCTGGCGCTGCAATCGGTCAGCGAATCTATCGCCATTGCGCGGACAACTCAGTTTGGCAGCGAAGTTCAGACCTCCTCGGTTCTCTACAGCGCCCTGAACCGTCAGGGAATGATTCTCGGGGATTACGAATCCATCAGCCTGAATCGTCCGGCCGACGCCATTGCGGCATTCCAGGAGGCATACGAACTGGTGGACGGCCAGGCCGCCCATGACCCGAACGACGCCAACAGCCGCATCCGTGTGGCCACCGTAGGGCGCGAAATAGGCGATCTGCTGGCGTCGACGGATCCGCGCCGATCGCTGGCAATCTTCGATCACTCGCTCGAACGATTGCGTGAAGCCAAAGCGTCGGTCCTCAATTCGCGGACGCAAGCGGACGTGCTGGCGCGTTCGTCCTACCCGCTGCGGCGCCTCGGCCGGATCGCCGAAGCAGGCGCCCGGGTCGATTCGGCTTTCGCGCTGCTCCGCGCCACCAAGGATTATCCGGCTTCGGAGGTGACGCTGGGCATGGAAGCCGATACTGCCTTGCGGGCTCTCGCCGATCAGGAAGCGGCTGCCGGCCAGCCCGCGCGCGCACTGGAAACTTACCGCGATCTGCTGAGCAAAGCTCTCGCATCGAAACCAACTCCGGAAACCGATCTGCAGCAGGCCAACCATCTTTCGCGGATTTTCCTGGGAATGGCCCGTTTGGCGCGAGTGACGCGGCAGACTCAGGAGGCCGATGCGCTGGACGTTCGCCGCCGTGAGGTGTGGCGGCTCTGGGACCGGAAGCTGCCCGGCAACGTTTACGTGAAGCGGCAGTTGGCCGAATCGTCGGCACCCTGAGCCGGTCCGTCGGCTAATGGAATGCGCTTCGGGGAGCGCCGCCGCAGTAATCCTTGGAGGTGGTGCTGACCAACTTCTCACCGTCGAACTGATAGCGGCGAATGGTATGGACCTGGCGGCCATCGACGCACATCCGCGGCGGCGACAAGTCCAGAAACCAGGTCGATGCGGCGGCCATCTTGTGCGCGTCGGCAGTGCCCATACCCCCGGGCAGAAAGACGCTGCCGTACTTCAAGGCGATGCGGAGCTTGTCGCCAGCCAACTCCTTACGAAACGGAGCCTCATAGGCGGCGCTCTTTTCGGTTGCCATGGTCGAGCCCTTATCGCAATACTTCTGGCGGATTTCCTCGATCGACCCCGACCACTGCGCAGTTCCGATCACTCTGTCGGGGACCCGGTCGGTGGGCTGGACGCCGGCTTTCGTTATCAGGTTGTAAGACTGCAGGCACTGCTTGTAATAAACCGCGCCCGAGCTGTAATTCGTCCCCGCCTGCATGGCGAGTATCGCCCACTTTTCGAAATCCTTGATTTTGCCGAGACGCGCCACGTGCTCGCAAGAGCGGCGAATGTCCGCCAACGAGTGCACACCCTGGTTGAACTCCGGCGATTCCCACTGCACGACGATAGTGCGCGTGTCGGGGACGCCCGCGGCGCGCAATTTGTCGAGCGTTTCCATGCAGCGCGCTCCGCTCCGGTCGGCATCGGCATCGCCGATGTCCCACGCATTGGTTTTGCTCGCGTGATACCAGCCGATGGAGTTGGAAAGTTCCGATAATAACTGGTAATTCGGATCGTTCGCGGACAGCCCCTGTCCGTCTGCAAAGGGCGGCAAAGAGATCAGAATGCATCCTAAAATGAGAGTTACTTTCATAAATTCTCCTATTGAACTGGAACGCCGAGCGCTTGCTCGAAGAGAGAGAGAAACAGCCGCGCATTGTGAATCCCGCTGTAATTGAAAGTGAAGAATCCCTCCTGGTTGAACAGGTTGAAAAGGCCTTTTCTGGCGTCCTTGCGCCGTATGGTCAGAATCCCTTCGCAGAGTCGCGCGGAGCCGATTTCGTCCGCGGCGCAGCGGCTGGCTTTGCCCCACGGGTCTACAAATTCGAGGAATCCACGTCCGAGAATCGCCGAGTTCTGATCTCCCATATAAAATTTGACGTATCCCTGGGTCGCGAACTGGGCCTGTAGTTGCGGCGCCAGGTGCGCGTACCAGGCTTTTTCCACGGCGAGCACGAAACAGTATGGATCCCACGGTCCGGGTTTCTTTTTCTCCGCGAAGTGCTGGCCTTTCACGTGATAGAGAATCCGGCTTCGATCCGGCGTATACCACGCATAGAAGTAATACGTGCCCTGGTACACGCCGTTGCGGGAACGGCGCGTTGCTCCCGTAGACAGGGCGCCGGCCTGCCTGAACAGAAACACGGTCCGCTGCACGATCCGGCTTCGTTCGCCTTCGCAGCGATACTCCGCGCAACCGAATTGGCCGGCAAACGTGCAGAAATGCCGGAAAGCGGAAAATCGCCATCCCCAGTAAGCGGGCAAACCCGTCAGAAGGAGAATCCACAGCATCTCCGGCGTGTGCGAAATTTCAGCGATCACAAATATGATTTTGCTCAGGAAGTTGAATCCCCAAATTAGTAAGAAGCCAATAATGGCGAAAGCCGCCGTGATGGCGATGCGGACGGGTATGGTCCTGGCGCCCTTGGTTTTATTGAGCGAAGTGTAGGCGCTCCGGATCGCGCCGATCTCGGCCGGAGGCGCCATGAAGAAATCGGCTTGCGGATCGAGACGGTTGCCCTGATGATCGGTTAAGGAAGCTGGAGGAGTCCACATGGCAGTAGCTTTCTATTTCGGAGCCGCTGGCTGATATCCGCTGCCGCGCTCGTACAGCGTATCGGAGAGGGCGCACCAGTATTCGCCCGGTCCCTCTGCATGAGCGGCGTATACCGTGCCGGAGACTTTCGTCTTGTTCGAGTAGCCCACTAGCTGACCGTCCGACAGGTGCAGGCGGAGATCGCGATTCTTGTAGCCTTCTGGCGGCATTTCGATCGAATTCGGGCCCTTGCCGATCCGCGCGTCGGCGCCAACGGTGTTTTCCCAGGACGAGAGTGACGGCCGCACCCGCATGACGACGTGTGCCGCGGAATCGGGCACCTCGCGCAACGGAAAATCCACGTAGCCTTCGATCATCACGCGCTTGCCTTGGTTTGCCTTATCGCAAACCGACTGGAAGGTCACCGGAACGCCCCGGGACGGCAGCGCCGATTGCCCGCAAGCCGTCAGGTATACGCCGAAAAGCAGTATCGAAGTTCGCATCGCTCCCCCTTTAGGCGCGGTAAATTCCCGCGCTTATGAAGGTAAGCGGAAACTGCGAGAGGATTTAGCAACAAATCTGGCTGCGCCGCGGCCGGAGTCCGGAGATGCAGACGATTCGTGTTCGTCAAGAAAACGCGGAAAACACCCCGGCGAGAGATTGAAATCGCCCCGGCTACATGTGGACCCGAGTTGCTTCGGCGGCAAGCGGGCACCGTTCCGGCGCGGCCTGGAATGCGCCACATCCCCGCGAGTCCATTGAATCGCGGCCGTGGCGCTCTGCCGGCTGTTGATGCCGGAGAGACGGCGCCCCCCGGCGATCGTGCCTCTATTTTCCGGTCTTTTTTGCCGGCTCCTTTTTGGCTGGGGGCTTGCCTTTCGGTTTACACGCCATATCGGTGCCAGTGTAGCAGGCATTTCGGATGTATACATCCTGTTTGATGCTGGCAGGTCGAAGGGTCGTTATCGAAGCGGACCAACACCAGGCTCGAACTACCGGCCCGCGTCAACTATCGCATCAGCGCCTTAACCACCCAGTCTCTTGCCGCCGCGCGCCATCCGTTATTCTGGAGACTCCATGCGTTGGTTGAAATCCTTCCTCCTGGCATTGCTGGTTACCGCCACGCTCGCGGCGCAGGGCGGCATCCGGCAACTTACGATCCTCCACACAAATGATCTCCATGCCCACTTTTCGCCGAGCGGCGACGGCTTGGGCGGCTTCGCTTACCTTGCCGCCGCCATACGCAAAGAAACCGCCCATTGCGCCGCCTGTCTGACGCTGAACGCCGGCGACCTCGTGCAGGGCACTCCCGTCTCCACAATTTATCGCGGCCTGCCGGTATACCAGGTTGCCAATCTGCTGGGCTTCGACGCCGGGACGGTGGGAAATCATGAGTTCGATTATGGCTGGCGCCAGATCGGCAAATTTGTGGCTCTGGCCAGATACCCGATCGTGTCGGCAAACCTGCTCGACGCCGCAGGCCGTCCGGCCACCGGCAAGGCATACGTAATCAAGAACGTGGGCGGCGTCCGCGTGGCCATCATCGGCGCCATTCTGAGCGACCTGGTCGGCAATTTCGCGACGCCCGAGGCAGTCGGCGAACTCCGCGTCGCCCCGCTTCTGCCGGCGATTCGGCGGGCCGTCGACGACATCGGCAATCGCGCCGATCTGATCGTCGTCCTCGGCCATCTGCATAACAGCGAAACCGAACAGATTCTGAAAGAGGTCCCCCAGGTCTCGGTGATTGTCGCCGGCCACGAACATGAGGGTTACGGTGACATGAAGCGCGTGGGAGCGCGGGTCGCGGTTCAGTTGCGAGCCTACGGCGTCGAACTGGGCCGGCTCGACCTTCAGGTGGATCTGCCGCATCGATCGGTGGTCGCGGCCAACTGGAAGCGGATTCCGATCGACACGCATCAGATTGCGCCGGCGCCCGACGTCGCACGGGTCGTCTTGAGCTGGGAAGCCAAAGTCTCCAGGATCGTAGACATCCCGATAGGTACCGCGACGCATCGCATGGCTGAACAGGAAGTTCGATCCTTGGTGGAGCGCGCCATGGCGGAAGAGACCGGCGCCGATTTCGCGTGGGTCAACCTGGGGAACATCCGCGATTTCCTGCCCGCCGGCCGGCTACTCGCGCGTAACGTCTGGAACGTGCTGCCGTTCGATAATCACATCGTGACCGGCCGGTTCAAAGGCAGCCGTCTGCCGCCGGCCATGACCGCGGAGCATCCGGTAGATCCGAACCAGGAATACACCGTCGCCACCACGGATTTCACCGCGGCAAACCAGGCCTCGTCCGATCAACTCAGCACCACGGGCCTGGAATTTCCGAAAATCGGACCGCTCCAACGCGACGCCGTGATCGACTGGATCCGGAAGAAACAGGTAGTGCCGTAGGGAGCAGGTGGACCGGTATGTCCCTCCCACATACACGCCATGCGGCTCAATGAAGACTCTCGATCCGCTGTGGCCTGACCCGTGCTTTTGCGGCGCTCCCCGCAAAAATGAACCCGAAGCCCCGAGACTGAGAGCGAGGTGGTCAGGTTCACCCCTCGATCCCGATGCAAGCCGCTTTCCTCGTGTAGAGTATGAGGAGACCATTCCAGACAAACCGGCGAAGGCAGCGATGAGACGACACCTTTGTGGGACCCTGGCAGCGGCTGTACTACCGAGTGCCGGCGCTGCTCTGGCGATCCTCGATGAGCTCTGAGACAGGCATCGCGCATTATCGGATCACCGCCAGAATTGGCGAAGGCGGCATGGGCGTGGTCTATCGGGCGACTGATTCCAAGCTGCATCGCGAGGTTGCATTGAAGGTCGTGGCGCAACAGTACTCTCGCGACCCGCAATGGCGATCGCGATTTCAGCGTGAAGCGCAGGTGCTGGCGGCGCTGAACCATCCCAACATCGCGGCGATTTATGGACTGGAGGAGTCCGGCGAAGTTTACGCCATCGCGATGGAACTGGTGGAGGGCGTCAGTCTGGCCGAGCGCATCGCAAAGCGGCCGGTTCCAGTGGCGGATGCGCTGGACATTGCGCGGCAGATCGCCGGCGCGCTGGAGTACGCGCATGACGAGGGCATCGTTCACCGCGATCTGAAACCGGCAAATGTGAAATTGCGCCCCGACGGCGTCGTCAAAGTGCTCGACTTCGGGTTGGCGAAGACAGTGGACTCAGGAGCCGGACCCCTTGAAACCGCCACCCGCACTGGTCTAGTGATGGGGACGCCGGCATACATGTCGCCGGAACAGGCGTCCGGAAAACGGGTAGACAAGCGGGCGGACATTTGGGCGTTCGGCGTGGTGTTGTATGAGATGGTCACGGGATGCCGGCCCTTTCCAGGCGACTCGGTCTCCGATGTCCTCGCGGCAGTCCTGACGAAAGAGCCCGACTGGACGCTGGTGCCGCCGCGCACCGCGGACCTCCTCCGGCGGTGCCTCGAGAAGGACCCCAAGCAGCGGCTGCGCGACATCGGCGATGCCCGATTCCTGCTGGAGGAACCTCAGCCATCCGCTCCCGCGCCGCGACCCGTCCGGTATTGGAAGACGGTTGGGGCGGTAGCGGCGTCGATCGCCCTGACAGCCGTGGTTTGCTTCAAACTCTTACCGCGGCCCACACCGGGCGGAGTCCTGCGGTTTAGCGTCGATCTGGGTGAGGACGCCGCGCTCCAACCCTACCGGTCGGAGACCATGGCGCTTTCCCCGGATGGCGCCCGGCTGGTGTACACCACGGACCGGCAGGTTTTCAATTCGAAGCTGGCGCTTCGCCGGCTCGACCTGCCCAAATCGACGCTGCTGGCCGGAACAAATGGCGCCGAGGCGCCATTCTTTTCCCCGGATGGGCGGTACGTCGCCTTCTTTGCCGACGGAGTGCTCAAGAAAGTCGATATCGGCTCCGGTACGGTCTCGACAATCTGCGACGCTCCAACACAGCGCGGCGGAAGTTGGGGCGATGACGACAACATCGTGTTCGCCAGAACTCGAGATGGCGGTCTGTGGCGGGTTCCGGCCGCCGGAGGCGCGCCCGAAGAGATTACGCGCGTCGACCCTCAACGAAAAGAAGACTCACACCGGTATCCGCAGGTTCTCCCCGGCGCTCACGCGGTTGTGTTTATGAATTCGCCGAAGTCCAACGGCGAATCCCCGATCGAGGTCCAGCCCTTGCCCAAGGGGAATCGTCGAATCCTGGTCCCCATGGGGGCGTTCGCGCGATACCTGCCCAGCGGCCACCTGGTTTATATCCATAACCGCATCTTGTACGCGGCCCCGATGGACGTTTCGAACCTGAGGCTGACCGGACCGCCCGTTCAGGTGCTTGAGGACGTCAACTTCCGTGACAGCACCTCGGCGGCGGCCTTCGCCTTCTCTCAGTCCGGAATGTTCGTCTACGTGTCAGCCAAGCCGGATGATCGCATCCGTCCCGTCGGCGTGTTGGACGAGAAGGGCAATGTCGATTGGCTCCCCATTGCCAGAGGCCGGTACAGCCACCCGCGTGTCTCGTGGGACGCGAAGCGCCTGGCTTTGAATTTCGAAGGTCCACAGGTTCTGAACATCTGGACTTACGACTGGAGCAGCCATCGATTTGCGAGTTTCGTGTCGCCGCCTGGGTCGAGAAACGCGATCTGGACCCCCGACGGCAAGTACCTGGCCTATTTTAACGGCTTGGACAACCCCGGTCCCGGCATCTACATCCTGCGATCGGATGGCGTGGGCGATGCGGTTCGACTGGTCGCGGGAAAGGGTCTTGTCCCGCAGTGCTTCACCGCGAATGGGTCGCGAATGCTTTACGAGGCGGATCTGGTAGGGCCGGAGCAAGGGTTGTGGTTACTGCCGGTGGATTGGATGGCTAACGGTCCGAAGCCTGGAGTCGCGGCGCGCATCCCAAACGCCACCGACGGCCCGGCGAACTTCTCGCCCGACGGGCGCTGGCTTGCTTTCATCGGTGGGACGGCCGGCATGCCCGATGTGCAGTTGCGTCCGTACCCCGGACCGGGAGGCCCCTGGCAGGTCTCGACGGGCGGCAACAATCCTTTTTGGTCCCGTACCAGTCACCAGTTATTCTATCGGGGGCTTCCGGACTCTCAGGTAATGGCTGCCGAATACTCCGTTTCGGGCAATTCCCTGTCGCCCGCGGCTCCACGGGTATGGAGCGAGATGCGTGTTGACAGCTTCGATCTGATGCCGGATGGCAAGCACATCGTGATGATCCCGGCGGCGGAGCAGAAGGATGTCACGCATGCCACCTTCGTGCTGAATTTCATGGACGATTTAAGACGGCGGGTAAACCCGAAGGGGAAGAACGAATGAGACGACAACTTTGTGTGACCCTGGTTGCGGCTGTACTCTTGAGTGCGGGCGCTGTTCTGGCTCAAGTAACGCCCGCCGACTATGCCAGGTCGGAGGGGCTTCGCGACGCGTGGATGTACCTCACGCGGAATGTCGTCGCCGACCCGCCGCAATGGATCGGCGCTGGGGGGAAGTTCGTTTACCGCAAGACGGTATCGGGCGGCTTCAGCTTCGTCGTGATGGACGCAAAGACCGGCGAGAAGCGGCCGGCATTTGATCAAGAGAAACTGGCCGCGGCCCTCAATAAGTCGCTTGGGTCGAAGTATTCGGCGCTGCGTCTCCCGTTCGCCGAGGTAGATCTGAACGCCGACGAGACCATGGTCTCGTTTGGCGACCAGGAGATCGGACGCTGGCGGTGCCGTCTCGCCGATTACACTTGCATGCCGGTGACGGGCGGCGGGCGAGGCGGCCGGCAGCCACGGGCGTTCGGCGTGGTGCGCGACCTATCGGTTCCGGCCGACAATACGCCCAAACGATCTCCCGACGGCCTCTGGGAGGCGTACGTCAACAATTTCAACCTCGTGATCCGGCATGTTGGGGGTGGTCCGGTCACGATCTTGAGCCGCGAGGGTTCGCCGGATGATTTCTACGATCCCGAATCGATCGTCTGGGCGCCGGACTCGAAGAAACTGGCGGCGTACCGGGTAAGGCCGGGCTATCGGCGCCTGGTGACGCACGTCGAATCGTCACCCAAAGATCAGTTCCAACCCAAAACCAGCACCCAGCTTTATCCCAAACCGGGCGACCCGGTCGATATCGACCGCCCGGTGCTGTTCCACGTCAGCCCGGCGAAGCAGATCGCGATTGACGATTCGCTGTTTCCCAATCCCTTTCAGATGTCGAGGCTGAGTTGGCGGAAAGACAGCGCTACCCTGGCTTTCGAATACGACCAGCGCGGCCATCAGGTCTACCGGCTCATTGAAGTGGACGCGGAGAGCGGCAAGTCACGAGTGGTAGCCGCGGAAGAACCGAAGACGTTCGTCAACACTTATGGGAATCGCCTCTTCCGTCACGATGTCAACGGATTGGGCGACGAAGTGATTTGGGCCTCGGAGCGGGACGGCTGGAATCACCTCTATCTGTACGACGGCCGCGCGGGAAAGGTGCGCAACCAGATCACCAAGGGCGAATGGGTAGTGCGCCAGGTGGTGCGCGTGGACGACCAGAAGCGGCAGATCTGGTTCGCGGCGAACGGTACGAGGCCGAATGAGGACCCGTACATGCAGCATTACTACCGGGTCGATTTCGATGGGCGCAACCTGACGCCGCTGACCACTGCCAACGGCTTCCACAACGTAACGTTTTCGCCGGACTGGACCTGGTACATCGACAACTATTCGCGTACCGATCTGCCCAACATCGTGGAGTTGCACCGCACCAGCGATGGATCGCTGGTTTCGGAGGTGGAGCGCGGTGACATGTCCGAACTGGTGAAAGCCGGCTTCAAACCACCGCTGCCGTTTGTGGCCAAAGGACGTGACGGCAAAACCGATATCTGGGGCCTCATCGTGCGCCCCTACAACTTTGATTCTTCCAAGAAGTACCCGGTGGTGGAGAACATCTACGCCGGTCCGCATGATTCGTTTGTGCCGAAAACGTTTTGGCCATTCGGCTTCCAGTCCGGCGGCGACAAGGTGATCGGCATGCAGTCCCTGGCTGACCTGGGATTCATTGTGGTGCAGATCGACGGCATGGGGACGCTGAATCGCTCCAAGGCGTTCCACGATGTCG
>Ga0335076_10007887_pt1 | contig 10735 bp, 11 predicted proteins | sample Lox_Sample_25_FD_206717 | JGI IMG/M metagenome (GOLD analysis project Ga0335076, IMG submission 206717) | Soil microbial communities from Loxahatchee National Wildlife Refuge, Florida, United States - Lox_Sample_2.5 | ecosystem: Environmental > Terrestrial > Soil > Wetlands | place: USA...
TGCACGGCTTCCCGGTGTTCTGCGTGTCGATCGCCTGCCAGATCAAGGGGCGGCTCGAGCACGCCGTGGTCTACGACCCGATGCGCGGGGAGCTGTTCACCGCGAGCCGTGGTGCCGGTGCGCACCTCGAGAATCATCGCATGCGCGTCAGCAAGACACGCTCGCTCGATGGTGCGCTGATCTCCACCGGCTTCCCCTATCGGGCCAACATGCGCTATCTGGACGCCTACCTCGCGATGCTGCGCGCGGTCACCGAGCAGGCCGCGGGCGTGCGCCGCCCGGGTGCGGCGGCGCTCGATCTGGCTTATGTCGCGGCGGGACGCATCGATGCCTTCTGGGAGCTGGGCCTTTCCGCCTGGGACACGGCCGCCGGAACGCTCCTCATCCAGGAGGCGGGCGGGCGCACCGGCACTCTGACCGGCGGCGAGTACCGCCAGGAAGGACACATCGTCGCCGGCAACCCCAGGGTGTATGCCGCGCTCCTCGAAGCGCTCGCGCCGCACGTGCCGCAGGAGCTGCGCAGCTGACTGATCCGCGAGGCGCGCCGCCGCCGCGTCCTCGCTTTCCCCAGGTCGCTTGTGTAGAGTCCAGCGAAAAATCGGGGGGCAAGATGGCGCGACAACTTCTGGCGACCAAATCGATCGCCGAGCTGCACGAGCAGGAATCCAAGGGCAATCAGCTGCGGCGGGCGCTCGGCTGGGGACACCTGACGCTGCTCGGCATCGGCGGCATCATCGGTACGGGCATCTTCGTGCTCACCGGCACCGCGGCCGCCAATCACGCCGGCCCCGCCCTGCCGCTGTCCTTCATCGTCGCCGGACTCGGCTGCACGTTCGCCGGCCTGTGCTACGCGGAGTTCGCCGCGATGATCCCGGTGTCGGGGAGCGCCTACTCGTATTCCTACGCCACTCTGGGTGAGGGTATCGCGTGGTTCATCGGCTGGAACCTGGTGCTCGAGTACCTGTTCGCGGTGGCGACGGTCTCGGTCGGGTGGTCCGGCTACGTGGTGAGCGTGCTCGAGCAGCTGCACGTGCATCTGCTGCCGGCGAAGCTCACCAACGCGCCGTTCGGTACGCCGATGGGTAAGGAGACCTTCGACATTGTCACGACCGGCGCCATCATCAACGTGCCGGCGGTGCTGATCGTCGCGCTCATCGCCACGATCTGCTACATCGGGATCAAGCAGTCGGCCTGGTTCAACTCGGTCATCGTCGCCATCAAGGTGACGGTGATCCTGCTGTTCATCGCGGTCGGCGTGAGCTACATCGAGCCGGCCAACTGGCACCCGTTCGTGCCACCGAACGGCGGGCAGTTCGGCCTGTTCGGCTGGAGCGGCGTGATGGCCGCCTCCGGCGTCATCTTCTTCGCCTACATCGGCTTCGACGCGATCTCGACCGCCGCGCAGGAGACCAGGAACCCGCAGCGCGACATGCCGATTGGCATCCTCGCGAGCCTGGTGGTCTGCACGATCCTGTATGTCATCGTCTCGACGGTGCTCACCGGCATGGTCAGCTACAAGGATCTCGACGTCGCCGCACCGGTCGCGCTCGCCCTCGACCGGCACAGCGCGCCGTACTGGGTCAACCTGGTGGTGAAGCTCGGCGCGGTCTGCGGCATGACCTCGGTGATGCTGGTGATGACCATCGCCCAGGCGCGCATCTTCTTCGCCATGGCGCGCGACGGGCTGCTGCCTCCGGTCTTTGGGCGGGTGCATGCGCGCTTCAAGACGCCCTCGGTCGGCACGGTGGTGACCGGAGTGTGCGCGGCGCTCATCGGCGGACTGTTTCCGGTGAAAATCCTCGGCGAGATGGTGGCGATCGGGACGCTGGCAGCCTTCGTGACGGTGTGCATCGGCATCCTGGTGTTGCGCCGCACCCGTCCCGATCTGCCGCGCCCGTTCCGCGCCCCCTGGCCGTGGTTCACCTGTATCGCCGGCGCCGTGGTGTGCGGGGCCATGATGGTCTCGCTCGGGCCTGCGACCTGGGCACGGCTGGTGATATGGACCGGCGTCGGCGTACTGGTCTACGCCTTTTACGGTTACCGGCACAGCTGCCTGCGCAAGGCCGACGGCGCGACACCCGCCCCCGCGGCGACGCGCTGATTCCGGCCGGCCGCCCCCGACCGGGGGCGCGAGCCACCAGCTGTCTAACGCCCGCCGCTGCGCCGGCGCAGCCGCATGTTGATGAGCTCGACGGCGAACGCAAATCCCATCGCGAAGTAGAGATAGCCCTTCGGGATCTCGAAGTGCAGCCCCGCGCCGATCAGCGCCACGCCGATCAGGATGAGGAACGACAGCGCCAGCACGCGGATCGTCGGGTGGCGCTCGACGAACGCGCCGATCGGCTTCGACACCCACATCATGACGAGGATGGCGACCACGATCGCCGCCACCATGACGGCGAGCTCCTTCACCAGCCCGACGGCGGTGAACACCGAATCCAGCGAGAACACGATGTCGATGAGCGCGATCTGCAGCACGATCGCCGCGAGGCTCCCGCCCCGGCGCGCACTGCTGGTCCCGGCAGCAGCACTTTCGAGCGCGCCGTGAATCTCCACCACGCTCTTGGCCAGCAGGAACAGCCCGCCGCCGAGCAGCACCAGGTCCCGCGCCGAGAATGCCTGCCCGGCGAGGTACAGCCACGGCCGCACCAGGTGGGTGAGGGACACCACCGCGTAGAGCAGCGCGACGCGGGTCAGCATCGCGAGCGTCAGCCCGCCGAGCCGCGCGGCACGCTGCCGCTCCTGCGGCAGGCGACCGATCAGGATCGAGATGAAGATGACATTGTCGATGCCGAGAACGATCTCGAGCAGCGACAGCGTGAGGAATGCCAGCCAGGCGTGGGGGTCGGCGATCAGCGTGGGCGCGCTCCGCTACGGCAGATGGTCGAGAGCCGCCTTCTTGACGCTCGGGAACACGTGCTCGGCCGTGAGGCCGAAGTCGAGTGCGATCGCGCTCGAGATGTAGATCGAGGAGTAAGTGCCGGCGATGATGCCGATCAGCAGCGCCGCCGAGAAGCCCTTCAGCACCGGCCCGCCGAGGAACAGCAGCGCCACCACCACGATCGAGGTGACCACCTTGGTCATGATCGTCCGCGACAGCGTCTGGTTGATCGACTGGTCCAGCACCACGTCCGGCGGCGAGCGCCGGTTGCCCTCGAAGCGCTCGCGGATGCGGTCGAACACCACCACCGTGTCATTCAGCGAATAACCGATGACGGCGAGCATTGCCGCCACCACCGCCAGGTCGAATGACATCTGGGTGATCGAGAAGAAACCGAGCACCAGGATCGGGTCGTGCAGCACCGCGAAGATCGCGCCCGCCGACAGCCGCCAGGTGTGAAAGCGGAAGGCAATGTAAAGGAAGATCAGCGCCAGCGTGAAGCCGAGCGCCTCGATGGCGCTCACCTTGAGCTCGTTGCCGACCTGCGGCCCGACCACGTCGAGCTGCGTCACCTGCGCGCCGGCGTCGATCCCATGCAGCGCCGCCTCGAGCCGTGCGCGCACCGCGGTCGAGTCCTGCTTCGGGTCCGGCGGCAGCCGGATGGATATGTCGCGCGCGGCGCCGAAGACCTGCACCGACGGCTCGCGGAAACCGGCCGCGATGAGCCCGGTGCGCACCGCATCGACGTTCGGCGCCTGAGTGAAGGTCGTGTTGGCGCTGACGCCACCGGTGAAATCGATGGCGAGATTCAGGCCGCGCACGAAGAACGACCCGATCGACACGATCATCAGCAGCGCTGACAGCGTGTACCACACCTTGCGGGTGGCCATGAACGGATAGCTGGTCTGATGGCTGAAGAATTCCACGGTGAGTCCTCGGGTCTGGCCGGCCGCGTCAGCCGATCGCGAGTCGGGTGAGCTTGCGCCGCCCGCCGTACATGAGCGTGAGCAGCGCGCGACTGCCCATGAGCGCGGTGAACACCGACGTGATGATGCCCAGGGTAAGCACCACCGCGAAGCCACGGATCGGGCCGGTGCCGAACACCCACAGCACGACGCCGGCGATCAACGCGGTGATGTTGGAGTCGGCGATCGCCGAAAGCGCCTTCTCGAAGCCGGCGCGGATCGCCGCCTGCGGTGACACGCCCTTGCGCAGCTCCTCGCGGATGCGTTCGTAGATCAGCACGTTGGCGTCCACCGCCATGCCGACGGTGAGCAGAATGCCGGCGATGCCCGGGAGCGACAGCACCTGGTGCATCATCGACAGCAGCGCCGCCAGCAGCACCACGTTGGCGACCAGCACCAGGTCGGCGACGATGCCGAACACCTGGTAGTAGAGCGCCATGAAAAGAAACACGCCGGCCATGCCGATGATGAGCGCGTTCACGCCCTTCTCGATGTTCTCGCGCCCGAGGCTCGGGCCGATGGCGCGCTCCTCGACCACGTAGATCGCGGTCGCCAGCGACCCGGAGCGCAGCAGCAGCGCCAGCTCGCGCGCCTCGCCCGCCTGCAGCCCGGTGATCTGGAAGTTGTTGCTGAACACGCCCTTGATGGTGGCATCGTTGATGACGTCCTCGTCGGTCACCTCGCGCACCACCTTCCTGCCGTCGACCTCCACCGTCTCCGGGTGCTTCTCGATCAGTACCACCGCCATGCGCCGGTTCAGGTTGGCGCGCGTGGTGCGCAGCATGTTCTCGCCGGCGCGCGCATCGAGGCGCACGTTGACCGCCGGCCCTTCCTGCGACTGGCCGGTGGTGGCGTTGGTGAGCTGATCGCCGGTGGCGATCACCTCGCGCTTCAGCAGGATCGGCCGGCCGATGCGGGTGTGCGTGTAGAGCTTCGAGCCGAGCGGTGCGCGGCCGAGCTGCTCGGCCTCGGCGGCATTGTTCTGCATGTCCTCGAGGCGGAACTCCAGCGTCGCGACCCGGCCGAGGATGTTCTTCACCTCGGCGGAGTTCTGCACGCCCGGCAGCTGCACGTTGATGCGATCGATCCCCTGGCGCTGCACGATCGGCTCGGACACGCCGAGCTCGTTGACGCGGTTACGCAGCGTGGTGATGTTCTGCTGGATGGCGTAGTCCTGCCGCTCGCGCACCTGTGCGCTGGTCATGGAGGCTTCGAGCGCCGGGCCCTCCGCCGTGCTGGTGCTGACCACCGCGAGGCCCTGCAGCGGCTGGCTGAGCGCGCTGCGAGCCGCGCCCACATCCGCTCCGGGGGCGAGCTGCACGTGGATGGTGTTGGCCTGGCCGCCGACGCCGACCGTCACGTCCCTGAAGGGGATGTTCGCGCTGGTGAGCGCGCGGCGCGCATCCGTCGCGTAGCCCTCGAGCGCCTGGGCGACGGCGGAGTTCACGTCGACCTGGTAGAGGAGATACAGGCCGCCGCGCAGGTCGAGTCCCAGCGGCATGGGCTTCAGCCCGAGCGAGCGCAGCAGCTCCGGCGTGCGGGGCGCGAACGATACGGCGGTGATGTAGGTGTTCTTGAACTCGTCGTTGCCGTTCACGGCATCGCGTGCCGCCAGCTGATCCGCCACACCCGCGAAGCGCACCATGAGGCGGCCGGCGTCGATGTAGCTCTTCTCGAAGTGCACGCCGTGCGTCTTCAGGAACGACTCGACCACCTGTGCGGCATCCGCGGTGATCGGGCTATGGTCCTTGCGCGCCACCTGCAGCGCCGGATCCTCGCCAAAGACGTTCGGCAGCGCAAACAGCAGCGCCAGCAGCAGCACTGCTACGACCAGGACGTACTTCCAGCGCGCGTACTCGAGCATGATCAGCCGCTCTTCAGGGTTCCCTTGGGCATGAGGCCCGAGATCTGGAAGCGCTGGATCTTGACGCGCACGCCGTCGGCGATCTCGAGCGTCACGAAGGTCTCGCCGACATCGGTCACGCGGCCAAGCATGCCGCCGTTGGTGACCACTTCATCGCCGGCGGCGAGCTTCGACACCAGCGCCTGATGCTCGCGGGCCTTCTTCTGCTGCGGCCGGATGAGCAGGAAATAGAACACGCCGACGAACAGCACCATCATCACGATCGGCATGAACTGGCTCGAGGGGCCCGGCGCGGACTGCGCCCAGGCGTCGGAAATCAGAAGGTTCATGTGGAGGTTCCGGAAAGCGAAAGGGCGGCATTATGCCTCATCCGCCCGGCGGCCGGCGAAGAACTCCCGCGCCCAGCTCTCCAGGGCGCCCGCCGCCAGGGCGGCGCGCAGCTGGCGCATCAGGCCGAGATAGAAATGCAGGTTGTGCAGCGTGTTAAGTCGCGAGCCGAGCATCTCGTTGCAGCGGTCGAGGTGGCGCAGGTAGGCGCGGGTGTAGTTGCGGCAGGTGTAGCAGTCGCAGGCGGCGTCGATCGGTGCGAGGTCGCCGTGGTGGATGCTGTTGCGGATATTGATGACCCCGCTGTGGGTGAACAGGTGGCCATTGCGCGCGTGGCGCGTCGGGATGACGCAATCGAACAGGTCGATGCCGCGCAGCACCGCGGCCACGATGTCCTCGGGGCGGCCGACACCCATCAGGTAGCGCGGCCGCTCGGCCGGCATGTGCGGCACCAGCGCGTCCAGCACCCCGAGCCGCTCCTCCTCCGACTCGCCGACCGCGAGACCGCCGATCGCGAGGCCCGGCCAGTCGAGGCGCAGCAGCGACTCGAGCGAGGCATGGCGGAGCGAGGCGTGCATGCCGCCCTGCACGATGCCGAACAGCCCGCCCGGCGGCGCATCGCCGCGGTGGTAATGCGCAAAGGAGCGCGCCGCCCAGCGCATCGAGCGCTCCATCGATTCGCGCGCCTGCGCCTCGGTGGCCGGATGTGCGGTGCAGTCATCGAGCGCCATGGCGATGTCCGAGCGCAGTGTCAGCTGCACGTCCATCGAGTCCTCGGGCGTCAGGCGAACCTCGGCGCCGTCGATGGGCGAGCGGAAGCGCACCCCCTCCTCGCTGATCCGCCGCAGGCTCTTCAGGCTGAACACCTGGAAGCCGCCGGAATCGGTGAGGATCGGATGCTCCCAGTGCATGAAGCGATGCAGGCCGCCGTGCGCGGCGATCACCGCGGTACCGGGCCGCAGCATCAGGTGGAAGGTATTGCCGAGCACGATCTGCGCGCCGAGCCCGCTGAGCTCCTCCGGGGTCAGAGCCTTGACCGTGCCGTAAGTGCCGACCGGCATGAAGGCGGGTGTGTCGATCACGCCATGCGCGGTGGTGAGCTGCCCGAGCCGCGCCGCACCCGAGCGCGCCGTTACGGTGAAGGTCGGCCTCACGGCGGCCGCCGCCCGATGAGCATGGCATCGCCGTAGCTGAAGAAGCGGTAGCGCGAGGCCACCGCGTGGCGGTAAGCATCGAGCACCGCCTCGCGGCCCGCGAACGCACAAACCAGCATGAGCAGCGTCGACTCCGGCAGGTGGAAGTTGGTGAGCAGCATATCGCTCACCCGGAAGCGAAATCCCGGTGTGATGAACAGGCGCGTCTCCCCGCTCCAGGGCGCGAGCTCGCCCCCGGGGGCCGCCTGCGCGGCCGACTCGAGCGCGCGCGTCACGGTGGTGCCGACCGCCACCACGCGCCCGCCCCGCGCCCGGGCTCGCGCCACCGCCTCGCAGGCCGCGCGGCTCACGGACACCTGCTCGGCATGCATGGTGTGTGACCCGACATCATCGACCCGCAGCGGCTGGAAGGTTCCGGCACCGACGTGCAGCGTCACGAAGGCGCGCTCCACGCCGCGCGCCTCGAGCGCAGCAGTGAGCCCGGCGTCGAAGTGCAGGCTCGCGGTCGGCGCCGCCACCGCACCCGGCTCGCGCGCGAAGATGCTCTGATAGCGCTCGCGGTCGCTCGGCTGCGCCGCGCGCCGGATGTAGGGCGGCAGCGGCACCTCGCCCCAGCGCTCGAAGAACTCGAGCGCCGGGCCGGGAAGCGCGATACGCCACAGGTCGTCCGATCGATCGAGCACCCGCACCTCGCCCCCGGCGGTAGCGACCGTGAGCCCGGTGCGCACCGGCTTGCTGGCGTGCATCTGCACCAGCGCCTCATTCCCGGCGAGGGCGCGCTCCAGAAAAATCTCCACGCGGCCGCCGCTCGGCTTGGCGCCGATGAGCCGCGCCGCCACCACGCGCGTGTCGTTGAAGACCACCAGATCGCCCGGCGCGAGGTACTGCGGCAGCTCACGCACCGCCGCGTCGGCGAGCGCGCCGCGCGCGCCGTCCAGCACCAGCATGCGGCTCGCCGAGCGCTCGGCCAACGGTGTCTGGGCGATCAGCTCTGCGGGCAGTTGATAGGCGAAGTCCTGGCGGCGCACGCGCGCATGTTACACGCAAGGCACGGCCCGCCCGGGACGCGCGCCGCGCAGCTGTTGACGCTCACGCCTGATCGCGCATCAACAGCACCCGCGCAGGCTGCGCGGGCGCGGGTGGCACGGGCGGCAGCGGCGCGACGGCATGCACGTGATCGCGCGCTGCGCTGTGGCGTTCGCCGCCGTGCTCCGGCAGCACCGCCTCGAGGTCGAGTGTCTTGTGCTGGCGCACGATGTGCAGCGTCACCTTCTCCCCCGGCTGATAGGAGGCGAGGATGCGGGTGGCGTGCGAGCCGCTCGTCGGCGTGCGGCCGTCGATGGCGAGAATCACGTCGCCGTCCTCGAGCTTGAGCACCCCGCCCGCCGGCGCACGCACCACCAGCACGCCCTTATCGCTCCCGAAGTAGCGCCCGAGCTGCGGCGTCAGGGTTGCGAGCTCCATGTCCATGAACGGCCGCTGCAGCAGCAGCGGCCCCGGCATCCCCGGCAGCAGCTCGGCGCCCGGCTGCAGGCCCTCGCGCGCAAAGAAGAAGTTGGGTCCGGAGCGCGCCGTGACGCTGTAATCGCGCGTGCTGCCGTCGCGCTGCACGCGCACGCTCAGCTTGCTGTCGGGCTGCACCTCGCGGATCAGCCGCATCACCTGCCGCGCCGGATGATCTCCCTTCACCTCGGTGCCGTTCACCGCCACGATCACATCGCCGGCGCGGATGCCGGCCTCGGCGGCGGGCCCGCCGGGGCTCACGCCGCGCACACGCGCGCCGGGCCCCGGAGCCTCGGCATCCAGCTGCACGCCGATGATGACGTGGCCGTGGTCATCGAACATCTGCCAGTCGAAATCCCTGAAGCCCTCGATCACCGGGCGGCTCAGCTGCGCGGTGAGCTCCGCGACCTGGTGTGCGGCTGTCTCCAGCTGCTTGCGCGCCGCCTCGAGCTGCGCCTCGAGTTTCGCCTCATCCGCCTCGCCGCGCCGGGCGCTGTCGGCCTCCATCCGGGCGGCATCCGCCTGGCGGCGCGCGGCGTCGGCCTCGCGCTGCCCGTCGGCGGCGGCTGGCGGCGGATCGGCGAGCGCGAGCGTCGGCCGGCAGCTGACCGCGGCGGCGCCTGCGACCAGGATGGCGGTCGAAGCGAAGACCAGGGATCGGTTCATGCGTGACTCCTTGGGGTATTCAGCGCGAGGCATAGGCGAGCGACTCCGCGTACCGCACCTGCACGAGTGAGCTGACGAGCTGCGTGCGCTCATCGAGCAGCGCCTGCAGGCTGGCGGGCGGTGCGCTGCCGGCGGCGCTGGCGGCGCTTACCAGGTCGTCGACCTGGGCGATGTCGTCTTCGAGGGTCTCCACCGCGGCGCGCGTACCGACGTGCACGACCGCGGGCTCGCGCGGCAGGCTCGCGAGATAGCGCTCGGCGGGCGTCTCGTCGGCGGGCGGCGGCGCCGGCTCGTGACGCGCCACGCCGTACTGCATCTGGCCTGGCGCGGCGCGCGGGTGGTGAGCCGGACCGCCGACGCGGATCGCGAGCGCGCAGGCCGCAACGGCAACCACCACCGTGGCGGCCAGCGCCCGGCCGCTCGCCAGGCGGCCGGTGAGCGTCGGACGCGGCTCGCAGCGGCGCCGAAACTCCTCCCAGCCGTAGGGGTGCGCGTTGTCGTGCGGCAGCGCGCGCAGCCGTCGCGCGACGCTCTGCTCGTGCTCTAAATCAGTGTGCATGTCGGTCGATGTCCCTGCGGCTCGAACCAGGCGCGCAGCTTCAGATGTGCGCGCGCGAGCTGCGACTTGGAGAAGCTGATCGAGCGGCCGAAGGCCTGCGCGATCTCGGCGTGCGAGTAGCCCTCGACCTCGTACATCCACAGCACCGCGCGTGCCGTCGGCGCGAGGCTCGCGAGTGCCCGCTCGACGTCGATGATCTCCGGCGGCAGCGGCGCGGTCACGCTAGCGTTGCCCGCCGGCAGCTCGTCCAGGGCCTCTCCCTCGAGAGCAAGCCGCACCCGCCGCCACGGCGAACGCAGGTGCATCAGGCAACGGGAGATCGCGATCTGGCGTAACCAGGCGCCGAGCGGCGCCTCATGGCGGAACTCCGTGAGACGTTCGAAGAGGATCATCATGGTGTCCTGGAACACGTCCTCCGCGGCGCTGCGCTGCGAGATCATGCGACGGATCAGGGTGAAGGTCGCGGGCGCCACGGCGGCATAGATCACCTGCCGCGCGCCCGCGTCCCCCGCACACGCCCTGACCCGCACGGCGTCGGGTACTGTGATGTCAACGAGTCTCGCCACGGTCTACTTAGATGCGCCAAGGGGGGAAAAGGTCGCGGCTCGCCGTCAAATTCGTATACTGGCGCCCGATGCCCGAGTGGCGGAATTGGTAGACGCAGCGGACTCAGACAACTTGAGCCCTCTGGGAGAAATCCTCGAGGTGAAGCCCGTCAAACTCGGTGAAGGCCCTGAGCGCGCGACGCACTCGAGCTGATGCCGAGCCAAGCCCTGCGTGCCAACGCGAGGGAAGGTGTAGAGAGCAGACGGCGGG
>Ga0335076_10007888_pt1 | contig 10734 bp, 10 predicted proteins | sample Lox_Sample_25_FD_206717 | JGI IMG/M metagenome (GOLD analysis project Ga0335076, IMG submission 206717) | Soil microbial communities from Loxahatchee National Wildlife Refuge, Florida, United States - Lox_Sample_2.5 | ecosystem: Environmental > Terrestrial > Soil > Wetlands | place: USA...
GAAGGACCTCGACGCCGTTGTCGTGTGCACCACCGACAACCTGCATGCGGCGGTATCCGCCGCCGCGATGAAGAAACGCAAGCATGTGTTTTGCCAGAAGCCCCTGACGCACACCATCTACGAGGCGCGGCGGATTGCCGAGATCGCCCGCGAGACTGGCGTCGCGACGCAAATTGCAGTTGGCAACCAGGCATCTGAAGCTACGCGCTTGCTGTGTGAATGGATTTGGGATGGTGCGATTGGGCCAGTCCGCGAAGTCAGTAATTGGTCGAGCCGTCCTTTCTGGCCACAAGGCGTGGAACGGCCTAAGGAAACCGAAGCGGTGCCTGAAGGTTTGGATTGGGACCTGTGGCTCGGTCCGGCGCCGGAGCGGCCCTTTAACCACGCTTACCTTCCTTTTGTGTGGCGCGGGTGGGGCGACTTCGGCTGCGGCGCTCTGGGCGACATGGGGTCTTACAGCTTCGACACAATTTTTCGCGTCCTCAAGCTGGAGGCGCCGGTGAGCGTGGAAGCCAGTTCCAGTGATCGCTATGATGAAACCTATCCACTCGCCTCGATTGTTCGCTACAGCTTCCCGGCTCGCGGCGACATGCCACCGGTGAAGTTCAACTGGTATGACGGTGGTCTAAAGCCATCGCGGCCCGATGAGTTGGAAGAAAACCGCCCTCTCAAGGGGGACGGCGAAGAAGATGAGGGACTACTCTTCGTCGGGGACCGCGGGAAAATTCTTTGCAGCTTTAACGGGGGAAATCCAAAGCTCATTCCTCAAACCAAAATGGACAGCTACAAGCAACCGCCAAAAACACTGCCAAGATCGCCGGGCAACGAACGGGAATGGCTTGATGCCTGCAAGGGAGGCAAGCAGAAGCCCGGCGGAAACTTCGAATTCGAGGGCCTCGTCACCGAGACCCTGCTCTTGGGGAATATTGCGACTCGCATGGGACAGAAGCTCACCTGGGATCGTCTCAATCTGAAAGTTGATTCTGACGTTGCACAGAAATACGTACGGCCGGAACGCCGCAGCGGATGGGAACTGTAGCGGGAAGACTCGTGGCCATGCGGTCCATGTGGTCGCAAAAGAGGAGGCTTCTATGTCTGTGATTTCGAGAAGAGAGTTTCTAATGACCGCCGCGACGTGCACGGCGGCCAGCTTTCTTTCCGCAGGCGCGCTGGAGCTTCGCGCCAATCCCCTGGGGATGCCAATTGGATGTCAGACCTGGCCTGTCCGCGAATCGATTGCCAAGGACTTCCCCGGCACGATCAAGCAACTTGCCGATGCCGGATTTCAGACGATTGAGCTCTGTTCGCCGGGCGGTTATGCCGACTTGGGCTTCGGAGGTCTCGCCAAATATAAGGGAGCAGAGCTACGGAGGATTCTGAGCGATGCCGGCGTGAGTTGCGTGAGTTCTCACTTCGGCATTGAGGAATTGAGAAAGGATCAGGAACGCGCAATCGCGTGGGCGAAAGACGTAGGCCTCACGCAGATGATGGTGCCCAGCCTCGACGGCCCCGAAAAACCGACTCTGGACGATGTGAAACGCGCCGTCGACGAATACAACAAAATGGGCGAACGGTCGGCCAAGGCTGGAATCCAGCAAGGACTTCACAACGAGGGTTTTGAGCTGTCCATGGTTGACGGCAAGCGCACTTATGACTTGTTGCTTGAGCTTCTTGATCCAGCGCTGGTCAAGTTCCAGTTTCAGGTTTCAACCATCAGTCGGGGTTATGACGCCGCTGAATATTTCACGAAGTACCCTGGCCGCTTTATCTCCATGCACGTGCAAGGCTGGTCTGCGGAAACCAAGAAGGTGGTGCCGGTGGGACAGGACAGTCTGGATTGGAAGAAGATCTTCACCGCCGCGAAGACAGGCGGCATCAAGAATTACTTTGTCGAGATGAATCTGGAAATGATGAAAAGCAGCGTTCCCTACCTTCAAAACCTTCAGGTCTGACGAGCCTCAAATCCCGCGAAGGAAGCGTGACCCGGGAGATGGTGTATCATCTTCCAACATTTTGGGCGCTTCCTTCGAACGCCGCGGGCGCGAAAGTAGACTCATTCCATGAAACTTGACCGAGTCTTTTTGCAGGGTCTTCCGAAAGTCCTTTTGCACGAGCATTTGGATGGGGTGCTCCGCCCGCAGACCGTGATTGACTTAGCAAGAGATGTAAAGTACGCAGGTCTTCCGACCGATACGCCGGAAGCGCTCTCCGAGTGGTTCTATCGCGGCGCAAATCAAGGGAGTCTCGCGAAGTATCTGGAGGGTTTCTCGCACACGATCGCGGTGATGCAGACCGAGGATGCTCTGCAGCGCGTGGCGTACGAACAGGCCGAAGATTTGAGCCGAGACGGCGTCGTTTATTTTGAGACGCGCTTTGCGCCCGTTTTTCACACCCAGAAAGGACTGACCCATCAGCAGATTGTGTCGGCGGTTCTGAAAGGACTCGATCGAGGAAGGAAGGATTTCGGAGTCGCTTCCGGTTTGATCATTTGCGCGATGCGCAACATGAATACGTCGCTCGAGATGGCGGAGCTTGCCGTCGACTTCCGTGCGCGCGGCGTGGTCGGCTTCGATCTGGCGGGCGAGGAGGGTGGCTATCCCCCAAAGAAACACGTGGATGCCTTTCATTACATTCAGCGGGAAAACTTCAACATCACCGTTCACGCCGGCGAGGGCTACGGCAAGGAATCTATCTGGCAGGCGATTCAGTATTGCGGAGCGCACCGCATTGGCCACGGGACTCGGCTGATTGATGATATTGCGGTCGTGGACGCGAAAGCCGTCAAGTTGGGGGATCTGGCGCAATACGTTCTCGACAAGCGAATTCCGCTTGAGATCTGCCTTCTCAGCAACGTCCACACGGGCGCTACGCCCAGTTTGGCCGAGCATCCATTCAAGATCCTTTATCAAGAGAAGTTCCGCGTCACCCTAAACACAGACAACCGGTTGATGAGCCGCACGACGATGTCGCAGGAATTCGAAGCGGCCGCGGAAACGTTCGGGCTGTCTCTCGATGATTTTGAGAGGATCACGATCAATGCGATGAAGAGCGCCTTTCTGCCATACAAAGAGCGTTGCGATTTCATCTATTCCGCTATCAAGCCTGGCTATGCCAAGGTCCGCGAATCCGCAGCGTCGTGGTCCATCTAACGTGCTCCACGGGAGATCTCACTGTGCGGTCTTATAAGCGCTTAGCGATGATGTTCGCGGTGTCCATGCTCTACTCTGCTTGCCTGTCCGCCCAAGTCGCGTCGCCCGGCCCCGTCCGTGTGAAAGTCGTAGTGGTCACGATGTTTGAGCGTGGAGAGGATACCGGTGATACTCCCGGTGAATTTCAACTGTGGGTAGAGCGAGAACACCTCGACCAGATCATTCCGTTGCCTGCGGGCTATCACCATGTCCGCCTGAACAAGGATGGGGTGCTCGGCATGGTCACGGGTGTCGGAACGGCTAAGGCCGCGGCATCGGTGATGGCGCTGGGTCTCGATCCACGTTTTGATCTGTCGAAGGCATATTGGATTGTTGCTGGCATTGGCGGCGGAGATCCGGCCGACGTTTCGGTTGGATCTGCCGTGTGGGCGGATCACGTGATTGATGGCGACCTGGCGTTCGAGCTCGATGCCCGTCAGATTCCGGCGAGTTGGCAGACCGGGTATGTTCCCCTACGCAAAGGAACACCGTATGAGCAACCGGCCAGCGACGTCTATGGCGAAGCCTACGCGCTGAACCCGGGACTGGTTGGCTGGGCTTTTCATCTCACGCAAAGTGTGCCCCTCAGTGACTCCGATTCGCTGCGCAAGTCGAGGGCTCGCTTCGCTGGCTTCCCAAATGCGCTGAAGCCCCCGTTTGTGGCGAGAGGAGATACGCTGTCCGCAGGTACGTTCTGGCATGGTTCGAAGATGGATGAGTGGGCGAACGCCTGGACCCGCTATTATACCGGCGGCAAAGGCAACTACATGGTCGCAGCCATGGAGGATTCGGGTACGATGCAATCGCTCACATTTCTGAGTCAGGCTGGCCGCGTTGATTTGCAACGCGTGCTCGTACTGCGAACGGTCAGTAACTACGACCGCGAAGCCCCGGGTGTCCCTGTCGCCGAAAGTCTGCAGGAAATGGTTTCGGGTAACTACTCCGCGTACATGCCTGCGCTGGAAGCGGCTCAGATCGTCGGGGATAAGGTTGTACGGGATCTGGTGGAACACTGGGCCGATCGCGAATCCAATATTCCCCACGTGCCGTAATCACTGCGCCTGAAGCGTTACCCGGCCAACGTTGCCAGAGTCTCGGCGAGAACCAGCGTTCCTCGAACGATATCTTCCGGAGCGGCGTACTCGTCTGGTCGGTGGCTGTATCCATTGCGGCAGGGAATGAACAACATCGCGACCGGAGCGATTCGGGCCATGAAAAGCGAATCGTGATAAGCACGGCTGACCATTGGGAGGAAGTTCAGTTTGTGTTTGCGGCAGGATTGAGACAGCGTTTCGATGATTGTGGGCGCGCAGTCTGCCGGCGCGTCGGCGTTCAGCAACTCTTGTTGGATCGACACCTGGCGTTGGTTTGAAATCGACTGACATGTGGATTCGATCGTGCGCATTACATGTTCCCGCCGCTGCAAATCGGTGTCGCGAATATCAACGCTCAGACGTACCCGGCTTGGAATGCTGTTGACCGCGCCGGGGAATACGTCACAGATGCCGACCGTTGCAACCGTATCAATCGCTCCGCTGCTACGCGCGGCGCCCTCAGCCGCCAGGATCAACTCGGCAGCGGCGCAGAGAGCATCACGGCGATCGGGCATCAAAACGCCACCGGCATGACCGCCCGAGCCCTCAATCACAATCCGAAGACTTGCCGGCGCGGCAATCTTCGTGACGACGCCGAGAGGAATTTGCTGCCGTTCGAGTAGCGGCCCTTGTTCGATATGCAATTCGACGAATGCTTCGTAGTAGCCGCCTGGCAGCTTAACTCTGTCGAGTTCATCTATAAATCCAGCGCTACGGCGGACCTCGTCGAGGGTCGCCCCCTCGTTGTCCTTTAGCCCTCTGGCTGCATCCGGATGGAGTGTGCCCGAGAGCAACCTGCTTCCCAGACACCCGATTCCAAACCGCGTCGGCTCTTCGGACGTGAAGATGAGCAACTCAATTGAATGCTTGGGGTGAAACCCCTTCCGCTGTAACGCCCGGATCGCTTCCAGGCCCCCTAGCACGCCAACAACGCCATCGTACTTGCCGGCGTTTGGGATCGCGTCAATGTGCGAGCCAGTGCCAACCACGGGCGCGGCCGGATCGGAACCATTCCACCGCGCAAAAGTGTTCCCGACCGCATCTTCCCGGAGCGTGAGCCCGGCTTCCTCGCAACGTGCTTTCATCCATGCGCGAGCTTTGAGATCGGAGGGCGTGAAAACAACTCGAGTGACAACCGGAGGCTCGGCCTCCGAGATCGCAGCCAGTGCTTCGATCTCCGATAAGAGTCGTTCCCGGTTGATCGCGAGAGTCATCGCTGCAAACCTGCCAGGGGATGCCGGTTCCAGTCCTTATAGATGAGATATTTGGCGGGCACCTTCCCGATTGCTCCGAACCATTGCGGACACCATGGTCCCATCCAGATGAAGTCTCCCGCAGTCACCGGATACCACGAATCGCCGAGGCGATAGATGCCACCGCCTTCTAGCATGATGAGCCCGTGCTCCATGATGTGCATTTCGACCATGCTGAGCGCGGCACCCGGCTGGTAAACCATGGTATTCACCGCGAAGTCGAAACTCATCTCATCGGGAAGCAGGCATTTGACCTGCAAGTCCGGATCGTCGCCGAGTGGATGCGAAGAGACCGCGTCTTCGTTTGAAACGATCAAATGCGGAGGCGCGACCGAATCAAGCGCCTGATAGGCCTTCTCGATGACGGCAAGAAGGCTCACTTTTGTGGCCACGATTCGATGCGGCAATCCTTCGGGAAAATAAGCGTAGCCACCCTTCGACAGTTTGGTCGACTTCCTCCCCATCTCCACTTTCACGCCGCCGTCGATCACAAAAACAAAGCGTTGCGTTAACGTGCTGCCCAGTTCTCCGCCAGCCTCGAACTCGGCGGTGTACTGAGTGAACTTTGCGCCCATCGCCGGGCCGGCATGCACGACGGCAGAGCAAGCTTTCATCCCGGGTAGGGCAGTGCGTACGAAAGTATCTGGCGTTAGCAGCAGATGATTGGGCTGCTGTGAGCTACGGGTCCGGCCAAGATTATGCACGGTTTGTCCTTTTATAGAATTCGGGCGAAGACGCGAGCTGATCGAGGAGATGCAACCCGCACGCGATCGCCTTCTCGATATCTTCCTGCAAGACCGATTCCGCAGGGTCGTGACTAACGCCGCCGGGAGTGCGAAGAAAAATCATCGTGCTCGGAACCTTCTCGGCAAGAATCATGGCATCGTGCCCTGCGCCACTCGCCATCCGATGCGGCTTGCATCCTGATTTTGTCATTGCGATTTCTATTTGACCAACAAGAAACGAGTCCATCGCGACGCTCTGCTGATTGAGCAGGGTACTCTCCCGCACGGATAAGCCGCGGCGGTTCGCAATCTCGTGGGCCTGGCGGGCGAGATCCTCGACGGCGCTAGTGCGAATCTCATCGGAGCTGTGACGAACATCGAGCGTTAGCCGTACCTCTCCAGTTATCACGTTTGTCGCTCCCGGCCTGGCCTCAATTTTGCCGACGGTCGCAACTAAGCCCGAACTCGACGGCGCACCGCGTTCTACTGCGCCAATCCACTCTGCGGCACCAGCAAGCGCGTCGCATCGAAGGTTCATCGGCGTTGTGCCAGCGTGGTTGGCGCGTCCGAGAAATGTGAATTCGAGACGGCTCTGCCCCGCGATCGCATCGACCGCGGCCAGTGGCTGATTCAATTGCTCCAAGACTGGGCCCTGCTCGATATGGAACTCAAGATAGGCCAGCGCGTCGTCGTTAAGTTCAGCCTTGGGAATCAGGTCAGGATTCAGGCCGAAGTCCTCGATAGACTTCCGCACCGATACTCCGCGCGCATCACGAACGTCAAGAAGAGCGCGGTCCAATCGCCCTACAAGCGCCCGGCTGCCGATGAACGGAGTGCCGAAACGTACGCCTTCCTCCTCAGAAAAGCCAACCACCTCGATTGAGAAGGGAAGCTTGCGTCCCCGGAGTTCTTCCATTAGGGCTACAGCGAGCACAACTCCCAGAACACCGTCGTACGCACCGGCATTGGGAACGGTGTCGAGGTGCGAACCAATCAGAAGGAGCGGCGCATTCGGGTGTGAGGCCCGATAAAGTCCGCGGAAATTCCCGGCAGCGTCGATTCGCCACTGAGCACCCAGTGCCTCCATCCATTTTGATATTTCTTGATGGCACTCACGCATCGGAGGTGAGAGGAAAGTCCGGCGTGTGCCGCTGAGGTCCTCCGAAAAAGACGCCAGTCTTTGGCAGCGGGAGATCACTTCACTCGCGCGAGTTGTGATTTCAGTGGCGTGCACTAGCAATGTATGTAAACTCTTGTGACTTAGGATTCGCGGATCACCTTTGCCGCCGCCCAGCCGAGAAGAACGAGTGCGACCAGAACTTCCCAGCTGTATTTACTTCCGTACGTCGCGACGGGAAAGTGATTGCTGATCATGATAAAGACAACTGGAACTGCCATGAAAGTATTGTGTTTGGAGCGCAGCTTGGCTTGGGCCCCGAGCGCCGGATCGAACGTTGCGCCCGTCGCGGCTGCCGCCACCATCTTGCGTTGGGAGGGAAGAATCCGGAACCAGACGTTCGCGGTCATGATCGTCCCGAAGACCGCTCCGAGATGGATGTAGGCGGCGCGTCCGCTGAATAGGTGGGTTAATCCCCACGCCAATACCGAAGTCATGAACAGCGAAAAGGCCGCAAACACACCTTGAGACCGGCCTAGGCGCGACCGCAGTACAAGGTCGTAAACAATCCACCCACCTACCAGTACGCCGAGGCCGATGGCAATTCCGCGCGCTTGAGAAATGTCGGCGACGTCGGGATCGATGAGCCCACTGCTGGAATAGTAGACAAGAACCAGCAGCACCATCCCACTGAGCCAGGTCATGAACGCTTCCCAACGGAACCAATGGACCTGCTCCGGGCCAACTCTCAGCGACTTCTGTTTGTCGACCGTGTAGAAGCCGCCGCTATGTACCATCCATATCGAGGGGCTCGTGCCATCCGGGGCAGGCTTCGCGGCGAGCCTGTTGAACTGCCCATCCAGCCACGTGAAATAGTATGTCTGGCCGACCCACATGATTGCCGCAAAGACGTGCGTCCACCGCACCAGCAGGTTTAGCCATTCGCGGATTGACGAGGTCACCGTGTCCACTCCATGTATGAGAGCGTTGCCACTTAACTTCCCCGGTAGGTTGAGTAACCGTTCGGGCTGAGCAACAGTGGGATATGAAAGTGCGATTCGCCATCCCGCACCCGGAACGTAACTTCCACTAACGGATACAGGCCGTCGATCTTTTGGGAGGCGAAGTAATTCGCAGTGTCAAACACCAAACGATAGACGCCTGCTGCGAGATCCGCGCCGTCGGGCAGCAACTGCGAACAGCGGCCGTCTTGATCTGTGTTGGTCGAGACGATGAGCCGCCAATCGCCGGCACTGTTTTGTTTCTCCAGCCGCACGGGCACTTTTCGGGCGGGCTTGCCGAGAGCAATATCGAGAATGTGAGTCGAAATGCGATTCATCCTTGGAGCCACTTTCTTAGCCGGATTTCCGTAATTTGCCGTTGCTGCTCAGCGGCTTCGCGAAGCTCGGTTTCCGCGTCGTTGCTGAGGCGCCTTTGAAGAATGGCGAGAATCTCGGGGGCAGACTTGCCCGTCGCACACACAATAAAGATGTGGCCAAATCGCTGCTCGTACTCTCGATTCGCACTCATGAGAGCGGCCTTCGCTTCGGCATCTGCTTCCGTGACCCTCTGTTGCTCCTGCGCCGACCACGCAGCGGACTGGACCGTCGGTGGCTGCGATGCGCGCGACTCGCCGATCCTCGGATGACTGCCGAATGCTTCCATCCAATCTGAAGGCGTCAGATTCTGCCATATTTCGTCCGATGCGGCCAACAGCGCCGCCTCATTCGTGAACGGTCTTCGGTCAACCATCCCTTGTGCCCAGGCCTTGGACCCGCAGCAAGGTAGGAGCGTGCTCATAGCTTTTTCGACAGGAAGGCGATTCCAGCGTGCCAGAGCATTCTTCGCTCCCGGCTCTGCACTGCCGGTTTGTTCGGAGTTCAGGCGATTCAAGAACTCAACGACGAGATTACCGGCGACTGCTGCCCGATAGCGTGCGGTCGATCGAATATCGTCAATCGGGCGGATTTCGGCAATAGCAGTCTTCTTCGCCAAAAGCAGCAGATTGGAATCGATTGTCCTGTCTCTCACGATCTGTTCGGTGTCTCTCAAACGCATCGGGACAGGCGCAATGCTCCCCATCGCGATGCGAACATTTTCCACCACGCCGTCTGCGAGTCGACCCAGAGCAGCAATGCACACCTTGGAGATCGCCTGTGCGTTGCGGGCTCCGACTTTGCGGGAGTGGGCGAGATATCCCGAGAATCGGCGGGGCAGGCACACCGATTGAATCAGCTCGTCGGGCGCACGTAGGGTCTTTTTATATTCGGTATGAAAGGTAGTGTAGGGAAGCCGGCGCTCGCCGCGGACCGACACCAGGATCACGTCCGCTTCGTACACGAGCAGTGCGGGCAAGGAATCTGCGGCGGGCGAGGCGTTGACGATGTTGCCGCCGATCGTTCCCCGATTCTGGTTTGCGATCCCCCCAGTCCAGCGCGCGGCTGCAGCCACGAGCGGAAATTCCCGTTCGACGAGTTCGTTTCTTCTTATATCGGTGTAAGTACACCCCGCGCCAATCCGAATCTCAGCTGGCGAAGCTTCGATGCGCCGCAATTCGGGGAGATTCCAAATGCTGACCAGCTTTCGCGCAGGAAGCTTTCCGGCCGCGTACTGGACCATTACGTCTGTACCCCCGGCAATCGGAAGCCATGAGCCCGGTTCCTTTGCCAGCAAACCGACAACCGCCTGCAAGTTGCCGGGCGCGACCATTTCGTAGTCGGAAGGATTCGATCTCATGCGGTCGTCCTGCGGCGAGCCGCTTCTGTCACCGCGTCAAAGATCTGGCTGTATCCCGTGCATCGGCAGAGATTCCCGGAGAGTCCCTCGCGGATTTCGTCCATCGTTGGCGCAGGCTTTCGGTTCAGCAAATGCACCGAGGCAAGAATCATGCCCGGTGTGCAGATGCCGCACTGCGCGCCTCCGCATTCCAGAAAAGATTCCTGCAATGCATCCAGCGTCTCCGCCACCGCAATTCCTTCTATTGTGATTATGTTCGCGCCAGCGGCCTGGAGAACCGGAACAAGGCAGCTATTCACAAGTGAGCCGTCCATCAACACGGAGCACGATCCGCACTCGCCTTCTCCGCATCCCTCTTTCGCGCCCGTCAATGCAAGATCGTGCCGCAAGACGTCGAGCAGGCGCTCCATCGGATAAGCTCGCACCGTCTTTGGTTCGCCGTTGACCGTAAATGAGACCTCGGCCTTGCCTTGAGCTTCTCGAGAATCGCTCATCGGCTCCCTCTTGTGAAACCAACCGTAGCGCTCTCTGGTGATGACTCATAGAACCTGTCCATGAGGTCTTCCGGCAGCAGAGGGATGGAATCGAAACGAACCCCGAGAGCGTCTTCGACGGCATTGA
>Ga0335076_10007889_pt1 | contig 10733 bp, 8 predicted proteins | sample Lox_Sample_25_FD_206717 | JGI IMG/M metagenome (GOLD analysis project Ga0335076, IMG submission 206717) | Soil microbial communities from Loxahatchee National Wildlife Refuge, Florida, United States - Lox_Sample_2.5 | ecosystem: Environmental > Terrestrial > Soil > Wetlands | place: USA: Florida...
CCGTGCGATCGGCATGCACTACCTGGGGCTCGAGGCGCTGCGTACGGGCCAGCGGGACGTAGGCCTCACGAAGCTCAGGGACGCCTTCCAGTACTCGCCGCTCGAGAGCACCGCCGACGCGATCGCGGAGATCACCGGCGTGCGGCCGCCCATGAAGCTGCCGCTGTGGACCGGCCGCGCGTTTCCCGCCGACTACGCGCTGCCGACGCTCGAGGGCGAGAGGAAGACCGTGTCGCTCGGCGAGACGCTGCGCGGGATGGCCCCGCACCAGCTGCTCGGCGTGTGCCTGCTCGCCACGTACCGCAGCAACGGTCCCTACTACGAGCTGCTGGGCCGCTGGCGCAACTACGCCACCTGGTTCACGCCGTTCCTGGCGGGGCTGCACGTCGTCACGGCCGAGCCGAACCGCTACCCGGACCGCTCCCGCCACTACGAGCGCGAGGAGGAGCTGCGTTCGCTGCCGCTGCCCTTCGAGCTGCTGATCGAGCGGGGCGAGGTGATGGTGCCAGTGGCCGCGAACTACAGCCCTTTCGTCGTGCTGCTCGACCGAGAGGGCACGGTGGTCTGCGAGGGCGAGCTCGAGCCCGTCGAGCTCTGGGAGGCGGTCGGCCGCTAGCGCGTTCCCGCGGCGTCCGTCCGCGGCGGCATCGGCTTCGGCAGCGGCGTGCGCGGCAAGAGCGCCGGCCGGTTCGCGGCCTGGGGTTCCTCGGTCGAGAGCCCGCGGATCATACGCCAGCCCGCGAACCCGGGGGTGTAACATCTCGCCAACCTTCGCCCTCGCATGAGCTCCCCCGCAGAGGCCGATGCCATCCGCCGCCTGCACGCGCAGTACGAGACCGCGCGCGCGCTCGCCGAATCGGCCTCGCTCGCCGAAGCCGCGCCGCGCATCCTGAAGGCTCTCGGCCAGACCCTGGGCTTCGACCACGGCGCCGTGTGGACGGTCGACCAGGCCGACACCTCGATCCGCTGCCTCGACACCTGGCACGCGGCCTCGCAGGCGTTCGCCGAGTTCGACGCGGCCACGCGCGCGATGGTGTTCGAGCGCGCGGCCGGGCTGCCGGGCCGCGTCTGGCGCAGCGGCGAGCCCGTCTGGATCGAGGACGTCACGCGCGACGAGAACTTTCCGCGCGCCGCCGTCGCCGAGCGCGCGGGCCTCCACGGCGCCTTCGGCTTCCCGATCAAGCTCGGCGGCACCGTGCTCGGCGTGCTCGAGTTCTTCAGCCGCGAGATCCGCGAGCCCGACCAGGAGCTGCTCGACCAGCTCGCCACGATCGGCAGCCAGATCGGGCAGTTCGTCGAGCGCAAGCGCGCGGAGGGCGAGCTCAAGACGATGTTCCAGATGTCCCGCGACATGCTGTGCATCGCCGGCTTCGACGGCTACTTCCGCCGGTTGAACCCGGCCTGGCAGGAGGTGCTCGGCTACACGCTCGAGGAGCTCACGAGCCGTCCCTACGTGGAGTTCGTGCACCCGGACGACCGCGGCGCCACGAGCCGCGAGGCGAAGAGCGTGAGCGCGGGCCACGGCACGCTGGTGTTCGAGAACCGCTACCGCCGCCGCGACGGCGAGTACCGCTGGCTCGCCTGGAAGGCGGCGCCGATCGTCGAGCAGGGCCTCATCTACTGCGTGGCGCGCGACGTGACCGAGCAGAAGCGCGCGGCCGCGGAGCTCGTCGCCGCGCGCGAGGCCGCCGAGGCGGCGAGCCGCGCCAAGAGCGACTTCCTGGCCAACGTCAGCCACGAGATCCGTACCCCGATGAACGCGGTGATCGGGATGGCGGAGCTCTTGCTCGACACGCCGCTGCGCGGCGTGCAGCGCGAGTACGTGGGCGCGCTCAAGGACTCGGCCGAGTCGCTGCTCGGGCTGATCGGGGACCTGCTCGACTTCGCGCGCATCGAGGCCGGCAAGCTCGAGCTGACGGCCGAGCCCTTCGACCTGCGCGAGCTCATCGGAGACACGCTGCGCACGCTCGGCGTGCGCGCCCACCAGAAGGGGCTCGAGCTCGTCTCGCGCATCGCGCCGGAGGTGCCGCCGCTCGTGGCGGGCGACGCGGCCCGCCTCAGGCAAGTGATCGTCAACCTGGTCGGCAACGCCATCAAGTTCACGCGCCAGGGCGAGGTGCTGGTCGAAGTCGAGGCGCGCGCGCGCGAGGACGGCGGCGAGACGCTGCGCTTCGCGGTCACGGACACCGGGATCGGGATCGCGAAGCACAAGCAGGGCCTGATCTTCGACGCCTTCGCGCAGGCCGACGCCTCCACCACGCGCGAGTTCGGCGGGACCGGCCTCGGCCTCTCGATCGCCGCGCGCATCGTCGCGGCGATGGGCGGCCGGCTGGAGGTCGAGAGCGATCCCGGCCGCGGCAGCCGCTTCCAGTTCGAAGCCCGCTTCGGCGCGGCGCCGGCCCCGAAGCAGCGCGCGCTGCCGCTCAGCGCGCGCACGCGCGGGATGCGCGTGCTGGTGGTTGACGACAACGCCACGAACCGGCGCGTGCTCGAGGAGACGCTCGCCCACTGGCGCATGCGCCCGACGCTCGCGAGCGGCGCGCGCGAGGCGCTCGCGCTCCTCGAGCGGGCCGTGGCGGACGAGCGCCCGTTCGCGGTCGTGCTGGTCGACGCCAACATGCCCGAGCTCGACGGCTTCGCGCTCGCGGAGCGGATCAGGCGGCGGCGGGCGCTCGCGGGCACGCGGCTCTTGATGCTGACGTCCGGCCCGCGGCCCGGCGACGAGCGGCGCGCGCTCTCGCTCGGCGTCTCGTCCTACCTGATCAAGCCGGTGAAGCAATCGGACCTGCTCGACCGCATTCTCGAAGCGCTCGAGGGCCGGCCCGCGGGCGCCCTGGTGCGCGCGTTCGAGCGGCCGCGCGGGCGCAAGCTGCGCGTGCTGGTCGCCGAAGACAACCCCGTGAACCAGAAGGTCGCGACGGGCATGCTCGAGCACGCCGGCCACGAGGCCGTCGTCGTCGAGAACGGCCGCCAGGCGCTCGCCGCATTCGCGAACCAGGCGTTCGACCTCGTGCTGATGGACGTCCAGATGCCGGAGATGGACGGCTTCGAGGCGACCGCGGCGATCCGCGAGCGCGAGCGCGAGAGAGGCAGCGCCCGCCGCGTGCCGATCGTCGCGGTCACCGCCCACGCGATGAAGGGCGACGCCGAGCGCTGCCTCGCGTCGGGCATGGACGCGTACCTCGCCAAGCCGCTCCAGCCCCGCGAGCTCTTGGCCATGATCGAGCGCCTGACGCCGGGCGCGACGCTCGACCGGGAGCGGCTGCTCGAGCGCGTCGGCGGCGACTCGCGCGCGCTCGCCGAAGTGGCGCGGCTCTTCCTCTCGGACGCGCCGCGCCGGCTCGCCGAGATCCGGCGCGCGATCGCGCAGGCCGACACGCGCGCGCTGCGCGCCGCGGCCCACGCTCTCAAGGGCGCGGCCTCCAACTTCTCGGCTGCTGGGGTCACCGAGGCCGCGCTCGAGCTGCAGCAGATCGGCGACTCGGGCGAGATCGCCGAAGCGCCGCCGGCTCTCGAACGGCTCGAGCTCGAGCTGACGCGGCTGCGGCGGGCGCTGTCGGCGCTCGTGCGGGGGAAGGGGCGGGGCAAGGGCCGGCGCAACAACAAGTACCCGCACGGCGGCCGACGCAAGCGCGGGAGAGCGACGAACTAGAACGAGGGACGAGCGGAAGCCCCGAGGCGCCTCGGAAGCGCCAGGATAGGACGAGCGACCGAGGGTAACGGACAAGACGGACCAACGAACAGAGGCCGACGGACCGGTCAGATCCCGACTCTTCGTGAGGAACGCACGACGGCCTCACGAAGCGTCCGGGGGCTAATCCAGGTACTTCACGAACACGACTTCGTTCTGCTTCTCGTTGTAGAGCAGCTCGTCGACGAGCTGCCGCGCCATCAGCAGGCCGAAGCCGCCGGGGCGGAGGCCCTTTCCCTCGCGCACCTTCATGTGCTCGGTCGGCTTGTCGGCCGGGTTCGCGAGCGCGGCGTGCGCGAGGCCCTCGAAGCTGAAGCCCTGGCCGGGGTCGGCGATGCGGTAGAGCAGCATGCGCCGCGCGCGCAGGTAGGAGATGCGCACGTTCTTCGTCGGGTCGAGCTTGCCGCCCCACTCGATCGCGTTCATCAGCAGCTCGCCGAGCGCCTGGCCCACGCGGCTCCGGACGTCCTCCGGCAGGTCGGCGTCGAGATGCGCCAGCAGGTCGCGGATCCGCGCCGCCGACTCGCGCTGGCACGGCACGAGCAGCTCCACCCAGTCGGGCCGCGCCGACACCACTTCGATCGGCCGCAGCTCGGGGCCGGACTCGAGCGCCGCGCGCACCACCTCCAGGAGCTGCGCCGGCTCGATCGGCTTGGCGAGGTAGCGGTACGCCTGCTCGCGGATCGCGCGCAGCAGCGTCTCGGACGCGTCGTCCGCGGTCATCATCACGACGCGCGGCCGCTCTTTCGCCTCGCGCAGCCGGCCGAGCACCTCGAGGCCGTCCATGCCGGGCATCCAGACGTCGAGCAGCACGAGGTCGAAGGCTTCCCGCCCCACGCGCGCGAGCGCCTTCTTGCCGTCGCCCGCCTCCGCGACGCCGTAGCCCGCGCGCCGGAGCTGGAGCGCGACCAGGCGCCGCGTCGTGCGGTCGTCGTCGACGACCAGGATGTTCTTCACGGGCGTTCGGGCGATGCTAGGTCCCGGCCGCCGCGAGGGTCAAGCCTCTGCTCCCGCATCCAACGCGCTGGCCGCGCACTCAGGCCAGGCCGTGTCGCAGCAGCAGCTCGCGATCCGCCACGAGGCCGGCCGTCGCGCCGCTGGCGACGAGCTCGCCCCTGTCGAGCACGAGCGCGCGCGGGCACAGCTCCGCGACGAACGCGAGGTCGTGGCTCGCGACCACGAGCGTGGCGGCGAGCCGGCCCAGGAGCTCGCCGAGCTCGCGGCGGCCGCGCGGGTCGAGCCCGGAGGTCGGCTCGTCGAGCAGCAGGAGTCCCGGGCGGCAGGCCAAGGCGCCCGCGAGGCAGAGCCTTCGGCGCTCGCCGCGGCTCAGGTGATGCGGGAAGCGCTCCTCGAAGCCCGCGAGCCCGACGGCCGCGAGCCCCTCCCGCACGGCCGCAGCGACCTCCGGCTCGGGCCAGCGCCGCGCGCGCGGACCGTAGGCGACGTCCTCGCCCACGGTCAGGCCGACGATCTGGTCCTCGGGGTCCTCGAACACGATCCCGACCCTCGCGCGCAGCGACCGGATCGACCCGGGGTCGAGCGCCACGCCGTCGATCGCGACCGTGCCCTGCGCGTCGTGGCGGTGGGCCGGAGCGTCGGGGTCGTGGCGGTGCAGGTAGCGCTGGCGCTCGGGCAGGAGGCCCGCGAGATGGAGCAGCAGCGTCGACTTGCCGGCGCCGTTCGGCCCGAGCAGCGCCAGGCGCTCCCCGGCGGCGGCGACGAAGGTCACCGAGCGCAGCGCCGCCTGCCCGTCCGGGTAGTGGTAGGCGAGCTCGTGGACCGAGAGCGCGGCGGGCCCGGTGCTCAAGCGAGATCGGCCCCGCGCGCGACCCGCGCGCGCTCCTGCGCCTCGGCGCGCTCGAGCGTGCGCAGCAGCAGGGCGGCGCCGAAGCGCCCGAAGCCGCGAAGCGTCGCGCCCGGCTCGCGCAGCAGCAGGCCCCACGCGCCGTCCTTCCCCCGGCGCGCCGAGCGCGCGCGCAGCATGGCCCTCGCCCGCTCGAGCATGGAGCGCAGGCCGACGAGCGCGGCCTCCAGCACGAGCGCGAGCCGCTCGGGCACGCCGAAAGCGCGCACGCCGCGCAGCAGCCCGAGCGGGCCGAGCCGGAACGCGGTGCCCGCCGCGGACGTCGTCGCGGCGAGCGAGCGCGTCACGAGCGCGACCGCGGCCGAGGCGCGATGGCCGGCAGCCGCCAAGAGCGCCGCCGGCAGCGCGAGCATCAGCACGAACGGCAGCAGCCAGGCCACGCGCCGAGCCACCTGCGCGAGCGTGCCTCCGCCGCTGCGAAAGCCGTGGACGCCGGCCGCGAGCGCCAGCAGCCAGGCCAACCAGGACCAGCCGGGAACCGGCTCGCCGCCGAGGCCCGCCGGCGCCGTCGCGGCGAGCGCCGTCAGCCCGAGGCCCACGGCCAGCACGGCGCCGGGCCTCATCGATGCGGCTCCACCGCCCGCGCGCGGCCCAGCCGACGCGTGAGCGCCCACGCCAGCGCCGCCGCGGCCAGCGTGCCGACGAGCCCCGCGAGCGCGGTGCCGACGCGCGAGGCGGCGAGCCAGCGCGGCTCGTAGTCGGGCGCCGGCGCGGGCCACAGCGGGCGCGCCGCGGCGGCGAACCCGAGTCGACGCGCCGCCGTCTCCAGGCCGTCGGGCAGGCTCGACGCGAAGGGCGCGGCGAAGGCCGCGACCGCGAGCGCCAGCACGAACAGGCCCCACGCCGCGCTGCCCCGCCCGCCGGCGCGCTCCCGCCGGTGCAGCAGGTCCGGCCGCCAGCGCGCGAGCGTCGCGAGGATCGCGCCGGTGAGCCCGGCCTCGATGAGCGCGATCGGCACGTGCAGCGAGAGCATCAGCGGCAGCACCACCGCGATCGGATAGAGGCCAGACGCGGCGAGCACGAGCGCGACGAACGCCGCGCCGGCGAGCGTCGCCACGAAGGCGCCGATCACCGGACCGGCCACGAGCCCGCGTATCCCGGGCCAGAGCCGCGCCACGAGCGCCGCGACCGCGTAGCCGCCGAGCGCGCCGAAAGCGCCCATCGACAGGAGGTTCGCGCCGTACGCCGTCACGCCTCCGTCCTGGAACAGGAGCGCCTGGACCGCGAGCACCACCGCCATCACCAGCAGCCCGCGCGAGGGGCCGACGATCGCGGCGGCGAGCATGCCGCCCACGAGGTGCCCGCTCGTCCCCGGCAGGATCGGCATGTTCACGAGCTGCGCCGCGAACGTGAACGCCGCGAGCGCGCCGAGCGTGCCGGCCGGCGTCCGGTCCGGGAGCGAGCGTTCGGCGCGAAGAGACCAGGCGAGACTCGCCGCGCCGCCCGCCCAGGTCGTGGCGGCGATCGTCCCGCTCAGGAAGCCGTCGGGGATGTGCATGCTCGACCGATTCTCTCCCGAGACGGCGGTTGCGCGTCGCGCGCTCGGGCGGCTAGCGCCCCGTCGAGGCGGCGGCGACCGGCTCGGCGAGCAGGGTTCGCGCGAGCGCGGCGTAGGTGTCGGCCGCGGCCGCGAGCTCGTCGAGCGCGACGTGGTCGCCGTCCGTGTGCGCGTCGAGCACCGACCCGGGCCCGAAGAGCAGCGGCTCGCCCCAGCGCGGGAGCAGCGGGATGTCGGTCGTGAACGCGAAGGTCTCGGCCGCGAATCCCGGCAGCGTGCGCAGCCTGACCGGCGGCACCTCGAGCACGTGCTCGATCGCCACGCGTGACCGGAGCGGCGCCAGGCACTCCAGCACATCGGAACCGGGGCTCACGGTCCGGAACAGCAGCTCCGCCTCGGCGTTCGGGGGAATCACGTTCGGCGCCACCCCGCCGCTCACGAGGCCGACGGAATAGAAGGTGCGGCCGAGCTCGGGGTCGTCGGGCAGCGGCAGCCGCCGCAGCTCGACGAGCGCGTCCACCAGCTTGTCGATCGCGTTCTCGCCGCGCTCGGGCTGCGAGGAGTGCGCGGCGCGGCCGCTCGCCACGAGCTTCACGCGCAAGACGCCGCGGGTCGCGCGGCCGAGACGGCTCCCGGTGGGCTCGCCGTTCACCAGGAAGCGAGCGCCAGGCGGGAGCTCGTTCGCGACGAGCGCGCCGTCGCTGCCCCGCTCCTCGCCGACCACGAACAGCAGCCCCAGCCTCTCCTCGCCCGCCGCGCGCAGCCGCTCGGCCGCGATCACCTGGGCCGCGAGCGCGCCCTTCGCGTCGCAGGCTCCACGGCCGTGGAGGATGCCGTCCGCGACGCGGCTCGGAAAGAACGGCGGGACGCAGTCGATGTGCGTGGACAGGACGACGGCCGGCTGCGGGTGGACCAGCGCCAGCACGTTGAAGCGGCCGTCCGAGACCGGCTGCTCGGTCACCCGGTAGCCGAGCGCGCGCAGCTGCGCGGCCAGGAAGGCGCACGCCGCCGGCTCGCGGCCGGTGGTCGAGTCGATGTCGATGAGCGCGCGCGCGAAGTCGACGAGCTGCATGCGAGAGGACACTAACCCCGGCTCGGCGAGAGCGTCAAACGACTCGGGGGGCGAGAGCCTCGCCCCCCGAATCGCGATCGCTGCGAGGACGCCGGCCGCTCAGTACCGGCCGTCGCGGTCGTAGCGGTTGTCGCGGTCGTTGCGGCCGTCCCACGGAGCGAAGCGCCGGTACGCGCGCGTGTAGGCTTCCTGGTACGCCTGGCGATAAGCGCGCTCGTAGACGGAGCGCGGGCCCATCCAGCCCTTGTAGCCGCGGTCCGAGTCGCGGTAGCTGTGCTCGTCCCAGTAGGAGTAGCGTTCGTGGTGGCGCGCGTCGTGCTCGCCCGCGCGATAGCCCTCGTCGCCCCCGCGCGCGTAGCCGGCCTGCCACGCGTCGCCGTCGTGGTAGCCGACGCCGATCTGGACACCCAACCCCACGCGCACGTCGGCGCGCGTGTCGGCAGTGAGGCCTAGCGTCAGTGCGGAGGTCAGCAGGCCCGTCATCAGTGCGAGCTTCATGGTCTTGCTCCCGAGGCCCCCGAGGGCCGCCGCATCCGCCGTCCGGCCCATCCGGCTCGGCTTGCGGCTGGCGGGAGTAGAGGCAAGGGGCGTGCCCTGGAGCCTGGCAGCGCTATCTCTTTGTTTCTAAATGGCTTCTGTCTAACAGTCGTACGAAGTGGTCGTCCTCCGCGGAGGACAATCGCTTACTTCGCGCCGGGAACCGAGTGGTAGTAGCGGCCGAGCCAGCCGACGATCGCGCGTCGGACTTCGTGCATGTCGAAGGCGGCGGCGCTCCTGTAGATCACCTCGCCGCCGGGCGCGACGAGGATCGTGTGGGGCAGCTCGCCCTGCCACTTCGGATCCACGGCCTCGATGAGCGCGTAGGGATCGCCCTTGTCGAAGGCGAAGTTCCTGGTCGAGGCCTGCTGCGTCTTCAGGAACTCGAGGGCCTTCTCCTTCTTGTCGGGATCGTCGGCGTTCACGGTGACGACCTCGAAGTCGCGCCCCCGGTAGATCCGGTTGAGCGCCACGAGATCCGGGAACTCGATCACGCACGGCCCGCACCACGTCGCCCAGACGTTGATGAGGCGCAGCTTCTTGCCGCCGTCGTTTTTCGACTGCGCGCGCACGCCGGCTTCGTCGATCGCCTCGAGCGCCACCGGCTCGAGCGCCCACTTCGCGAAGCCGTCCTTCACCGAGCCGCGCTTGTCCGACCACTTCACCGAGCAGCCGAAGACCTTGGTCGTCTCCACCGGGACGGGCTTGCCGTCGAGCACCGCCTCGATCGCGTCGCGCGCCTCGTGGGTCGTGGCCTTCGCCGGGTTCTCCTTGTCGTCGACGCGCCCGGCGTAGCGCAGCTTGCGCTCGGCGTCGAACACGAAGACGTGCGGCGTCGCGACCGGCCCGTACTGCCGCGACATCGACTCGGTCTCGCCGTCGTAGAGGTAGGGGAAGCGCCAGCCGCGGTCCTTCGCGCGCAGCTTCATCTCGTCGAACGTGTCGCCCATGTCCGTCCACGCCTGCTCGTCGAGGCGAAGCGCGAGCGGGTCGTTCGGGGAGACGAGCACGAGCTGCGCTCCGCGGCTCGCGTAGTCGGCGTCGAGCTTCGCGATCCGGTCCTCGTAGGCCTGCGCCGTCGGGCAGTGGTTCGCCGTGAAGACCAGCACCAGCACCTTCGCCTTCGCGAAGCTCGCGAGCGTGTAGCGCTTGCCGTCGACGCCGGGCAGGTCGAAGTCCGGTGCCTTGGCGCCGATCGCGAGCGTCGGCACGGACGGCGCGTCGGCGGCGCGCGCGGGCGGCGCGGCCGCGAGCGCCAGCGCCAGCAGGGAGATGGCCTTTCTCATGGGACCTCCGTCACTTCAGATCTCGCCCGCTCGGCCAGCGCAGCCCGCGGTTCGTCACCAGGTAGACGGCGAAGGTCCCGAGCCAGTGGCCGCCCTCGTAGTGCTCGCCCGTCACGGAGGCGAGGCCCTTGCTGCGGTGCAGCGCCGCGGCGGCGCGGAGCGCGGCGATGCGGGAGTCGCGCTCGGGCAGGCCGGAGGCGATCCCCTCGAGCATCCAGGCCCGGCTCAGGTTCAGCCCGTCGAGGTGCGCGAGCTTGGGATCGCTCGGGTCGGTGACGATCCCGGGAGCCAGCCAGTCCGAGCGGCCGTCGTGCGGCAGGCCGGGCAGGAAGCCGTCCAGCCACTGCGCGAACTCCACGGGCGGCAGCACACGGCGCATCAAGTCCGCCTCGCCGAGGCACGGCGAGAGGAAGTCCTCGCCCGAGGGCTCGTAGTCGAGCGGGCACGCGCGGTCGGCGGCGTAGAAGGCGCGGCTGCGGGCCGTCACGAGGGCTTCGAAGTCCCTGGCTCCGGCGCGCCGGGCCCAGTCGAGCGCGAGGCCCAGCGAGAACGCGGTCTGCGAGTGCTCGCCGATCCGGATCGGGTGCGTGAGCTTGGGCAGCCAGTCGCCGAGGCGGGCCGCCGAGGCCCGCTCGAGCGGCGCGAGCGCGTCGGCCCACCCCTTCGCCTCGGGCGCATCCCACTCCCTGAGCTCGGCCGCGAGCTGCAGCAGCCACGCGAGCCCGTACGGCCGCTCGAAGCTCGCGCGGCCCTTGCCCTCGAGGTAGGCGACCTCGGCGGCGATG
>Ga0335076_10007890_pt1 | contig 10733 bp, 14 predicted proteins | sample Lox_Sample_25_FD_206717 | JGI IMG/M metagenome (GOLD analysis project Ga0335076, IMG submission 206717) | Soil microbial communities from Loxahatchee National Wildlife Refuge, Florida, United States - Lox_Sample_2.5 | ecosystem: Environmental > Terrestrial > Soil > Wetlands | place: USA...
CGTGCGGAACGCGGCGATGTCGTGAGGCTCGACGTGCCGCGAGATCACCGCGATCTCGGCCTTGCCGGTGTCGAGCACCGCCGCGGCGCCCATGTCGACGAGATCGCCGCGCGCCATGGGCCCCTCGTTGCGGTACAGGCCGTTGACGATGCGCCGCACGCTGCCGGTGACCTCGCGCGGCCGGCCCTTCAGCCCCAGCGCCGGCATGTCGAGCTTGCCGCCGAGCGGCAGCGTGACGCGCGCGCCGACGCCGGCGCGCTTCATCTGCTCCACCGCCGCCGGATCGCAGACGGCGAACGCCGCGACGTCCTCCAGGCCCGCATCGAGGATGCCGCCCAGGACCGCCATCGTGTCCATGGTGCCGCCGGAGGCGCAGTTGTCGTAGTGGTCGAGCAGCACCACCGGGCCGCCCGGGCCGCCGCCCGCGTCGCGCGCGCGCCGCAGCGAGGCCTCGAGCGGCTCGACGCGGTAGACGAACTGCTCGCGCGCGCGCCAGGCCATGTCGAGCAGCTCGTCGCAGAGTGCGCGCGCCTTCGCCGCGTCGCCGTCGGTCACCACCACCGCGGATGAGCCCGCGTACGGAATGTCGGCATGCGGGAAGCCGACGAAAAAGCTCGCGCAGAGGGCGCCCTGCTTCTCCATCTCCTTGGCTCGCGCCTGAATCTCCCTGTTCGGCGCGTCGAGGCTCGACTGGCGCATCACGTGCGGCAGCATGGGGCGAAAGCCGTGCGCCATGACCGGTCTCGACTTTCGATTCAAAAGAGAAAATATGGGGGCTGCAGCGCGAACCCCGGTCTCGTACATGTCCACGTGGGGGTAGGTCTGGTAGCCCGCGATCACGGTGGCGCGCTCGCCCATCGCGGGGAAGAGATTCGTGTGCATGTCCAGCGCGACCCCGATCGGCACCTCCGGCGCGACGCGGCGCAGGCGCCCGAGCAGCTCGCCCTCGCCGTCGTCGTGCGCCTGCGTGACCATCGCGCCGTGCAGGTCGAGCAGCACCGCGTCGCAGCCCTGCGCGACCGCGTCGACGATGCGGCCCGCCATCGCCTCGTAGGCGGCGCTGTCCACGGGGCCGCTCGGCGCGGCGCTGCCCGCGACCGGGTACAGCGCCTCGGCGCCCGCCTTTTCCGCGAGCTCGATGAACGCGCCGATCGCCGTGCCCGTGCCCTGGAACGCCTCGCGCACCGCGCGGCCCTCGAGCGGCGCGGGCGTGCCGTGCGCGAAGCGCGCGAGCGGCGTCGGCACCGGGGAAAAGGTGTTGGTCTCGTGCTTCAACTGGGCGATGACGAGGCGCATCGCCCGAGTTTACCGCCCGCCGTCCCCCCCTCCCGGCGCGGGCGGCGGCCCCGCCTCAGGTCGCGGGGCTAGCGGTGGCCGCGGCCGTGCTCGTGCTCGCTGTGCCGCTCGCGCTCCCAGTCGCCCGCGACGTGATGCCAGTGCGAGCCGCGCTGCTCCCAGCGATCCGGACGCCACACGTAGCCGGGCCGGCCGTAGGCGTAGCGACCCCGGATCCAGACGTAGCGCTCCCCGCTCCAGCCCCAATAGCCGGGGATCCAGACGTAGCCGTAGGCCGGCGCCGGCGGGGGCGGCTCGTAGATCACCGGCGGGGGCGCCACCGGCACGCCGATGCCGATCGAGATGCCCAGGTCGGCCGCGCGCGCGGGCAGCGCCGCGGCGCCGGCGGCGAGCGTCGCCGCGATGAGACAGTATTTGAGCTTCATGTCTTGCCTCCTTTTCGGATTGCGCGGCCATTGGACGCGCCGCGCGCGAGACAAGTTCGTTACCGGGTGTTACGCGATGTGACTAATTTCCGCCCAGGAAATCCGCCTTGCCGAGCTCCACGCCGTTGTGGCGCAGGATGTCGTAGGCGGTGGTGACGTGGAAGTAGAAATTCGGCCAGGCGAAGCCGAGCAGGAACTGCGCGCCCTTGAAGCTCACATCCCGGCCGCGCAGCTTCAGCACGATCTCGCGCTCCTCGCTGCCGTCGATCTGCGCCGGCGTCACGCCGGCGATGAAGTCGAGCGTCTTCGCGATGCGCGCCTGCAGCTCCTCGAGGCTCTTCTCGGTGTCCTCGTGCTTCGGGATCTCGATGCCGGCCAGGCGCGCCACCGCGCCCTTCGCGCTGTCGCACGCGGTCTGCACCTGGCGCGCGAGCGGGAACATGTCGGGGTACAGGCGCGCCGCGGCGAGGACCAGCGGGTCGATCTTGCGTGCCTCGCAGTGCGCCTGCGCCCTGGCGAGGATCGCTGACAGATTCTTGAGCATCTGGGCGAAGCGCGGCGCGCTCGCCTGGGACATCGAAATCGGCATCGGATTGGCTTTCTCGTTGGGGGACCGTATATTCTCGCAGCAGGAGGGGGCAAGCCATGGGCAAGTTCGTCATCGCGCCGCATTTCCGCCTGCAGGAGTGGGTCGCGGAGGAGAAAGGCTATTTCCGCGCCGAGGGCCTGGACTACGAGTTCCGCGACAGCTGGGGCAAGGACGATCCGGGCAAGTCCCACCGCACCGCGGACAGGTTCGGCGCCTACCAGACCTTCGAGCGGGGCCGCGAGGACGGCGTGAGCTGCGCCTGCCACTGGACGGTGAACGCGGCGGCCGCGCACGGGCGCGGCAAGCTCTACGCCGACTGCTACTCGGTGGCGCCGTCGGCGGTGTTCGTGCCCGCCGACTCGCCCGTGAAGTCGCCGCAGGACCTCGCCGGCGTGCCGATCTCGGTGGGCTACCAGTCGGGCAGCCACTATTCGACGATCCAGGCGCTCGAGCAGTACCTCGAGCCCGGGCAGATCAAGCTTTCGTTCGCAGACGGCATCCTCTTCGGGCGGCTGCAGAAGCTCGTGGACCGCGAGGTGCCCGCGGCGGCCCTGTTCAGCGGCCCTTACTACTTCGCCGAGCAGCTGGGGTTCCGCAAGGTCATCGACACCACGTTCATGATCGCCACCATGATCTCGGGCGAGGTGGACGCGGAAGACGTGCGCAAGTACTTCCGCGCGCTGCGCCGCGCGCAGCGCGACATCGACCTGCGCCCGGAGCTCTACACGCGCTTCTACCGCAGGGAATTCCCGGCGCGCTTCCTCGAGCAGATGGACACGCGCCGCTGGGGCCCGGGCGAGCGCATCGTGTTCGAGCCGTACACGCGCGAGTCCTTCGAGGACGCGCAACGCTGGATCGCGGCGCACGGCATCTTCGAGGACGGCAAGGTCGGCTCCGGGCGCTACGAGGAGTCCGTCGTGTCGCTGGCGGCCTGACGTGGCCGCCGCCCCGAAGCGCGCCTGGGACGACACCCGCTACCTCCCCGGCGTCGCGCTCGAGTTCTTCAAGGTCGCGGGCAAGCCCGCGAAGGTCCCCGCGGGCCAGGCGTTCTTCGGCGAGAACGAGAAGGCGCGGCCGTATCTCTTCATGCGCGACAAGATGTTCCTGCTGCTCGACGGCGAGGTCGACCTGGTGGCGCGCAAGAAGGTCATCGGCACGCTGAAGAAAGGCCAGATCTTCGGCGAGATGGCCTCGATCACGCACGCGCCGCGCAGCGCCGGCGCCGTGGCGAAGACGCCCTGCCGCGTGATCGCGCTCGACGACCGGCAGTTCCACGCCGGCCTGCAGAAGAAGCCGGACTTCGCGCTCATGCTCATGAGCATCATGATCGGGCGGCTGCGCGAGACGCTCGATCGCCTCGCCGCCGCCGACGCGCTCTCCGAGGACGCCGCGCAGAAGGAACGCGCGGTCTTCGACCCGGCGCGCCTCGCCGAGCTCGCCGAGGGCCTGTCGAGCGACCCGCCCGTGCACTTCGACCGCGGCAAGACCATCCTGCAGGAGGGCCAGTCGGGGCTGCGCATGTACGCGGTGCTCGAGGGCCACGTCGCGGTGAAGATCGGCGCAAGCATCGTCGAGCGGCTGGGTCCGGGCGGCGTGTTCGGCGAGCTCGCGCTCATCGAGCAGGCGCCGCGCATGGCGAGCGCGGTCGCGGTGACCGACTGCGAGCTGCTGCCGGTCAGCCGTACCGCGTTCCTGATGCTCGTGAAGACCCACCCGGACTTCGCCGAGTCGCTGCTCGGCTCGCTCGCCGAGCGGCTGCGCCTGCTCACCGCGAAGCTGAAATAGCTACTCCGGCTTCAGTCCGGCGTCCTTCACCGCCCTGGCGAAGGACTTCTGCTCGGCGGCCACGCGCGCGCGCACGGCCCCGGGGCTGGACGGCAGCGGTTCGTGGCCGACCTTGCCGAAGGCCTCCTTCGCCTCGGCCGAGCCGAGGTAGCGGACCGCCTCCGCGTTCAGCTTCGCGACGATCTCCGGCGGCGTCTTCGCCGGCGCGAACAGGCCGAACCACACGTCGATCTCGTAGCCCGGGTGCCCGAGCTCGGCCACCGACGGCACCTCGGGCAGGAACGACGAGCGCTCGCGCGAGGTCGCGGCGAGCGCGCGCAGCGCGCCCGAGCGCAGGTGCTGCCCGACCGGCGCGAGGTCCGCCATCATCACCGTGACGCGACCCGAGAGCAGGTCCGGCAGCGCCGGACCGAAGCCCTTGTAGGGCACGTGCAGCAGGTCCATGCCGGTCGCCTGCTTGAGCATCTCCATGCCGAGGTGGGCCATCGTGCCGCTGCCGTTGGAGGCGTACGAGAGCTGGCCGGGACGCGCTTTCGCGTAGGCGACGAGCTCGGCGAGCGTGCCCACGCCGATCGACGCAGGCACGACGACGAAGAACGGGAAGTGCGACACCTGCGTCACCGGCGCGAAATCCACGAGCGGGTCGTAGGGCAGCTTGCCCGCGAACACGAGCGGCTGGATGGACATGGTCGAGCCGCCCGTGACCAGCAGCGTGGTGCCGTCGGGCGCCGAGCGCGCCGCGGCCTCGGTGCCGATTACGGTGTTGCCGCCGGGCCGGTTGTCGACCACGAACGACTGGCCGAAGGCCTGCGCGAAGTCCGCCGCGAGAAAGCGCGCCGCCGCCTCGGCGCCGCCGCCCGGCGGGAACGGCACGATCACGCGCACCGGCTTGGCCGGCCAGGCCTGCGCCAGCGCGCCGCCGGCGAGCACCAGCAGCAGCACGGCCAGCCCGAGCAGCCTCGGCAGTCTTTGCATGTCTCCTCCCCCGAAAGGGAGGGAGTTTAATCGCGTCCGGGCGCGCTGCGCAGCCAGCGCAGCGCATCGGCCATCGAGCTGAAGCAGCGCAGCACGTAGCCGCGCGCCTGCGCGGCCATCTCGTGCAGCGCGTAGTAGGCGTCGTTCTCGGCCGCATCCACCACCGCGACGCGATAGCCGCTCATGCGCTCGGGCTCGCAGCGCACCATCGCGAGCGCGCCGAGCGAGCCCAGGCGGTCGGTCAGGCCGCGCACGTCGATCAGCACGCGGCGCACCGTGCCGCGGCCGGCCTCGGCCGAGATGTCCTGCGCGATGCGCTCGACCGGCAGCCGGCCGGCCTTGCCGCAGACGGCCGCCTGCAGCATGCCCTCGCGCATCGCGTAGTGGATCAGATAACCCATGCTGCCACGCTAGCAAGTTTTCCGTAGCGCATTGCAAAAACTTGTCACAATCTTGTTCCAGGTCAAACGCATGCCCCCCGCCACCCTCGCCCTGCTCGGCGCCAACATCGCGGTGTTCCTGCTCGAGAACCAGGCCGGGCCGGAATTGATCTCCTGGTTCGCGCTCTGGCCGCCGGGCATGCTCGGCGCGCCGCCGTTCGAGGCCTGGCAGCTCGTGACCTACGGCTTCCTGCACGGGGGCATGGCGCACCTGTTCTTCAACATGCTCGCGCTGTACATGTTCGGCCCGGACATCGAGCGGCTGTTCGGCACGCGCTTCTTCACGCTCTACTACTTCACCTGCCTCGTGACCGCGGGCGTCATGCACCTCGCGGTGACGTCCTGGATGGGCGTGACGCCGGGCCCGACCGTGGGCGCCTCGGGCGCCATGTTCGGCGTGCTGCTCGCGTTCGGCTGGTATTTCCCGCAGCGGCGCATCCTGCTGCTGTTCCCGCCGATCCCGATGCCGGCGCGCGTGTTCGTCGCGGTCTACGGCGCGCTCGAGCTGGTGCTCGGCGTGACCGGCAGCGGCGCCGGGGTCGCGCATTTCGCGCACCTGGGCGGCATGCTCGGCGGCTGGCTCATGATCCAGTACCGGCGCGGCGGCTTTCCGTTCCGCTAGCCGCCCCGCGCGACCGGGGCGGACGTGGCAGGCACGCAGCGACGCATCATCCACATCGACATGGACGCGTTCTACGCGTCGGTCGAGCAGCGCGACGACGCCTCGCTGCGCGGCAGGCCGGTCGCGGTCGGCGGCTCGCCGCAGGGGCGCGGCGTGGTCGCCGCCTGCAGCTACGAGGCGCGCCGGTTCGGCGTGCGCTCGGCGATGCCGATGGCGCGCGCGCTGCGCCTGTGCCCGGAGCTCGTCGTCGTGCGCCCGGATTTCGCCAAGTACCGCGCCGCCTCGCAGCGCGTGATGGCGATCCTGCGCGAGTGCACGCCGCTGGTCGAGCCGCTGTCGCTCGACGAGGCCTACCTCGACGTCACCGAGAACCGCTGGGGCGAGCCGCTCGCCAGCGAGGTCGCCAAGCGCCTCAAGGCGCGCATCCGCCAGGAGCTCGCGCTGACCGCCTCCGCCGGAGTCGCGCCCAACAAGTTTCTCGCCAAGATCGCCTCGGGCTGGCGCAAGCCCGACGGCCTCACCGTGATCGCGCCCGAGCGCGTCGAGCGCTTCCTGCAGCAGCTGCCGGTCGAGGCGCTCTGGGGCGTGGGCCCGGTGACCGCGAAGAAGCTGCGCGGGCTTGGCGTCCAGAAGCTGGTCGATGTCAGGGAAATCGAAGAGCAAGTCTTGCGACAGACCGTGGGCAGCCTGGCGGACTGGCTCAAGCGCCTGTCCTGCGGCGACGACCCGCGCGAGGTGAAGCCGGACCGGCCCTGGAAGTCGCTGTCGACCGAGACGACCTACCCCGAGGACCTGGAGCGGTTCGCAGAGATGCGCGCCGAGGTCGAGCGCCTCGCGCGCCGCGTCGCCGCCTCGCTCGCGAAGAAGAACCTGCTCGCGCGCACGGTCACGCTGAAGCTGCGCTACGGCGATTTCACCACCGTGACGCGCAGCCACACCGCGGCCGCGCCGACCTGCGCGCCCGCCGAATTCGCCGCGCGCGCGCTGGCGCTGCTGGAGCGCACCGACGCGGCGCGCCGCCCGGTGCGCCTGCTCGGCGTCGGCGCGCACGAGCTGCTCGGGCCCGGCCAGCCGCACCCCGAACAGCTGCGGCTGGAGTAGCATGTCGGCCTACTTTACGGAGAGCAGAACATGAGCGGTGGTGGAGAACAGGCGCCCGCGCCGGCCCCCAAGGCCGCGCCGGCGGCGCCCGTCGATCCGATCGAGGAGCTCGCGAAGCAGGTCTTCATCCAGCTCTCGGCCAACGTGCACGCGACGCCCGGCGAGAAGCCGGATCACGACAAGCTGGTCGAGCTGAGCTTCCGCCTCGCCGAGGCCTTCGTCGCCGGCAACATGAAGTTCAACACCGCCGCGCGCCAGCGCGCCGAGGCGAAGGCCAAGGCGAGCGTCGACGTGAGCAAGATCGAATTCGACTTCGGGGCGGTCGGCGCCACCACCAAGAAGTAGTCGCGCTAGGGCTGCGCGAGCGCCACGAGCTCGACGCGGCCGCGCACCACCTTCACGCGGTCGCCGCGCTTCCACTGCGGCGCGCTCGAGTCGCGCACCACGCGCACCGTGCCGTCGTCCTGCAGCACTGCGGTCTCGTAGACGCGCGCCTGGGCGGGCGCGTCCTTCAGTCCGCCCAGCTGCGCGAGCAGGACCACGAAGCCTTCGGTCTGCTCGCCCGAGAGCTGGAGGCTCGCGCGCTCGAACTCGGTGACGCGCTGCACCACGCCGCAGACGCTGCAGGCGGGCGCCGCGGCATCGGCGCGGGCGTTCGAAGGCGCGGGCGGGCCGAGCACGACCAGCGCGAACCAGGCGACGACCATCGCGATGCCCGCGACATAGACGATCGCGGTGAGCACGATCAGCGCCACCGGCGCCTGCTCGGGAGAGGGGTCCTTTCGTGCGAAGTCCATGCGAGCCTCCTCGGCGCGCCGCGGGACCCCCAAGTGCCGTGCGCAGCCTGCAAGCCCGATCCTATCGGGTCAGGCAAAGCCTCGCGAGAGAACTATTGCTCGGAAAATTGTCGCTGTGACCCGACGCGCGAGGCGCTTCAGCCGGCCTCGCGGCGCAGCATCGTGGACTCGAGCTCCTCGACTTCGCCGAGTACGCGCAGCGCGTGGCGGTAGAGCAGCTCGCCGCGCGGCGTCGGCGCGATCGCGCGGTGGCGGCGCTCGAACAGCGGCGCGCCGAGCAGGCGCTCGAGGCGCAGCACGCGCATCGAGACGTTCGATTGCGCCACCTTCATCTGCGCGGCCGCGCGGCCGAAGCCGCGCGCCTCGAACACCGCGACGAAGTAGCGCAGGTCCCTGAGATCCAGCATGGCCCCCCTATGGCCGTCGAAGTCATTCTAGCCATCCATGATCGTGAAGCCACGACTCGGGACTGCGCGATAAATCTCGATCGCAGATAGCAATCTGCACTTCGGATAAATGCACAGTGGATTCCGGCGCTTATGTGCTTTTTCACTTGCTGCTCCTGCAGCGCGCGGGCTAGCCTCAAACGCACATCCACAAGGGAGGATCACGATGCCGGCTCTGCAACATTCATGTCGCGTACTCGCTCGCTTCGGGCTGTTGCTGCTGCTCGCGCTTTCGCTTGGCGGCTGCGCGATCAAGCTCGTCGCCGACTATGACTCGGTCACCTACGAGGAAATCATCAAGGTCGGGAAGAAGGTCGACAAGTTCTATGGCGATCTCCTGGAGGCGCCTGCCGGCGACCGCGGCTATAAGAAGTTCAGCGAACGCTACGTCGACGTCGAGACCGACATCCGGTCCCTGGTCACGAGGAACCAGGCGCGAGCCCTCAACGAGGAATCGACGGAGATCTCGGAGATCACCCTGAAGCTCTGGATCAAGTACAAGGACCAGCACCAGTCGAGGAACGCCTATCCCGACGGAATCGCGAAGCTGGACCGGAAGCGGTTCACCCGGCTCTTTGCATCTGCCGCGAGCGCCGAGCAGGCCAAGAAACTCGATGCCGACGACAAAGATCCCGCCAAAGACAGCAAAGAAGCCAAGTAGCGCCCGACACTCGGAGACATTCCATGGCATTCAAGATCGACGACGTATTGAAAGGGATGGGCGAAGCCGCGGCAGGCGTGCTCGGAAGCGAACTGCCCAAGGTTCAATCGTGCGCGAAGGCGGCTTTCGACACGGAGCGCGACGCCCTGAGTGAAATCGCACAAGCCAGGATCGACGGCGATATCGACGAGACCGAGATGAATTCTCAGCTCGACGACGAGAAGGAGGTCCTGAAGGCGGCGCTGCTCGCCTGTGAAGTGAAGGCGAAGGTCGCGGTGCAACAAGCCGTGAATGCGGCGATCGACGTCCTGACCAACGCAATCAAGGCGGCGCTCAAGCCGTGAACCTCCCGCGGTGAGCGATGGAAGGTTTCTCCCCCAAGGCCCTGCGCCTGATCCTCGACTTCGAGGGACTCAACCAGCCGGGCAAGTGGCCGGGCGGCGGCTCCGGGGTAACGATCGGCATCGGCTACGACCTCGGCTACGTCACGGTGGACCAGTACGAGTCGGACTGGGGAGAGCGGCTGGAGACCGAACCGCGCGACCGCCTGAAGGACGCAGTTGGATTGCGTGCGATCCGCGCGCAGAATCGCGCCGCGCAGCTCAGCGACATTCAAATTCAGCGCGCGCCGTCCGAGGAAGTCTTCACGCAGCGCACGATTCCGCTGTACGTCGTGCGCGCGCAGCAAGCCTTTCCCGGCTTCGTCAATCTGCCGCTGGATGTGCAGGGCGCGTTGGTCTCGCTGGCCTACAACCGCGGCACCTCGATGGTCGACGATTCTCCGGATGACCGCCGGCGCGAGATGCGCGCCATCCGCGACGCCGTCGCGGCCGGCGACCTGCAGGAGATCGCCGATCAGATCCTGGCGATGAAGCGGCTCTGGGTCGGCAAGGGTCAGGACGGGTTGCTGCGGCGCCGCGACGCCGAGGCGGCGCTCGTAGAATCCGCGATCGCCTGATACGGCGCGGCCTGCGCCGCCAAAATCCGGTAATTTCCGGCTACCGCTTCGAGGAGGGAGTCATGACATCGCTGCGCCGCCTTGCCGTCCTGCTGTTCGCCTCGTGCCTCGGGCTGCCCGCGCTTGCGCAGCATCCGCAGCCGCAGCAGGGCGACTGGATCGCGAAGGACTTCCGCTTCCACACGGGCGAGGTGTTCCCGGAGCTGCGGCTGCACTACACGACGATCGGCTCGCCCGCGAACGAGGCGGTGCTCGTGCTGCACGGCACGACCGGCTCGGGCACCGGCATGCTCGGCAAGGCCTTCGGCGGCGAGCTGTTCGGCCCGGGGCAGCCGCTCGACGCGAGCCGCTACTACGTGATCCTGCCCGATGCGCTCGGCGCCGGGAAATCGGCGCGCCCCTCGGACGGGCTGCGCGCGAAATTCCCGCGCTACGACTACGACGACATGGTGCTCGCGCAATACCGCCTGGTCACCGAGGGGCTGGGCGTGAAGCACCTGCGCCTCGTGATCGGCAACTCGATGGGCGGCATGCAGGCCTGGATCTGGGGCGGGCGCTACCCGGAGATGATGGACGCGCTCGTGCCCATGGCCTGCCTGCCCGCGGCGATGTCGGGCCGCAACTGGATGCTGCGGCGC
>Ga0335076_10007891_pt1 | contig 10731 bp, 11 predicted proteins | sample Lox_Sample_25_FD_206717 | JGI IMG/M metagenome (GOLD analysis project Ga0335076, IMG submission 206717) | Soil microbial communities from Loxahatchee National Wildlife Refuge, Florida, United States - Lox_Sample_2.5 | ecosystem: Environmental > Terrestrial > Soil > Wetlands | place: USA...
TGGGTGACACCGTGAGAGTGGGCGTAGTCGAGCGCGTCGGCGATTTCTGCTGCCAGATGCAGAGCCCGAGCTAAAGGAAGTTTTTTCTCGCGGGCGAGCAATTTGCTCAGGGCCTCGCCGTCCACGTATTCCAGGACAATATAAGGGTCGCGCGTCTCCGTCTTTTCACCCACATCGAAGACGGAGACAATTCCCGGGTGATGCAGGCGCCCGGCGGCCTGGGCCTCATTGGCGAAGCGTTGCCGGAACTCAGCAGCATCCTCGGGTTCCTGCCCCCGCAGTGACACGGTCTTCAGGGCGACCAAACGATCGATCTGGGGATCACGCGCCTTGTACACGATCCCCATGGCGCCGCGACCCAGTTCGCCGACGATCTCGTATCGACCGAAACACCTGGTATCTGGTTTTTCCATCGCTCGGGATTTACCCCCGCATACGTGCCAAGCACACTGGGGCTGGAAGGGGCTGTACTATCGTATTCCCTCGACCGCCGTGATCCCGCACACACTTTGGGCGGAATCATTACGCAGGTAATGCCAAGGACAGGGCCAATCTGGAATAGAAAGAAGTGCCCAACTTGGAGAATCGGAGGGGGTTAGCTGCCGGCGGCGAAGCCGTCGTTGTGGGCAACCGTGATGCGGAGGTACTTGTATGGATTCACGGGCGTGTCGTTGATGCGGACTTCATAGTGAAGATGTGGGCCGGTGGAGCGCCCGCTTGCGCCGACGTACCCGATCACATCGCCACGGTGCACCCTCTGGCCGGCGGTGACGGCGAAGCCGGATAAGTGGCCGTAACGGGTGCTGATTCCGTTTCCGTGATCGATCATGATCGCTTTGCCGTATCCACCCATTTGATCGGTAAAGGTAACTACGCCGTCGGCTGGCGCGATGATCGGGTGGCCGTAGTTGCACCCGATATCGACTCCGCTATGGAATGCACCTTCTCCGTTGAATGGATCGATGCGTTCTCCAAAGCTTCCTGTGACCTGTCCTTCGACCGGCCAGAGGTTGGGAGCGGAATTCGCCTTGATCCAATCGGCGGTTGTCACGTTACGGGTGAGGCCCATGGTCAGACCAACCATGGTGGCACCCGTCAAGGCTGAGGTACGGAGGGCGTGCAGTTGATCCAGTGAGGAAGTAACTTCTGAGTCCTGAATCTGTTCGGCCGTGGCCGTTACCAGCGTAGGCTGCGACTTTAATCCGTACAGCGCAGAGACTTCGCTGGCGATTGAACCCAGTGAGGCTACCTGTACATCACGTTCTTTGGCAACCTGCTCCAGGCGTGAATAGTTGTCCTTCAGCTGGTCTTTTTCAGTCCGCAGCTGGTTGTAACGGGAGACCTTCAGCAGCATCCGGGTGTAGGAGCTGGCAATGCCGGTAAGACTGAGGAATCCGATCGCGGCGCCGACGACGAACACGTACAGGTAATGAACGGGTATCGAAATCTTACGCAGTTGCCCGTCATCCCCGCGCGCCACAAAAAGGATATAGAAACGCTTTTGCAAGTCGCTCCTCGAATTTCTAGCTAACCAGCTTTGCAATCAGGTCCGGAATTCCAGGCAAAGTTCTGAAATTGCAGAGTGCCTGTTCGGACCACCTGATTTTTTCGGGCTACGTCCCATCTTGGGAATGGAAACTTTTGCGTGCCCTACGCCTACCAGACCTGAGCTTTGAAATCGCCAACAAGCCGCATTTTTAATCTGCGGCGGTGATGCTCCGGCCAAAGTTTTGTGAATGACTGGTTAACGGTAACAAACCTGATTCCCCCTGTCAACGCTTCTGGCCATTACTGAAGCCCCGGGTAACCGGAGGTCACCCATGCGAAGGTTACTGACCGTCTGGCGGGGCCGGCGCATCGCCAGAATCTCGTACCGTCAAGATGGCAATCTCATATGATGAACCGCGTGCCGCTTCCCGAAAAAGCGTTGATTGCGCAGCTCCGCCGGATGGCAAAGACCTCGAAAGAAAGTAGTGGGTCAAGTCGCGTCGCGGCTGGCATTGGAGATGACTGCGCAGTGCTACGGATGCCCTCGGGAAGCGAGACCCTGATCACGACGGACTTTACGTTGGAAGGGATTCACTTTCGGCGAGACTGGCATCCACCAGAATCGGTCGGGCACCGCTGCCTTGTCCGTGGGTTGAGTGACATCGCCGCCATGAGTGGCGAGCCGGTTGCGGCTTTTTTGTCCCTAGCTCTGCCTCGCGACCTACCTCAAGCCTGGGTGGGACGGTTCGCCCGCAGCCTGATTGGTCTTGCCGGGAAGCACGGCATCAGGCTGGCAGGTGGCGATACTGCCGAGTCGCCTGATGGAATTCTGGCCGACATCGTCGTCTTAGGCGCTGCACCACCAGGGGGAGCGATTCTCCGCTCCGGGGCTCGGCCCGGCGATCACATCTATGTAACCGGAGGGCTTGGAGGTTCAGCCGAGGCGGTTGTTCAAATGAAAGCCCGTCCGAAGAAACAGCTGAACCCGGCTCACTATTCCCGACACTTTTATCCGGATCCGCGGATTGACGTGGGCCGAATCCTGCGTGAGAAGCGTATACCGACGGCGATGATCGATACCAGCGATGGACTTTCGACCGATCTGGCCCACATTTGCGAAGAAAGTGGCGTGGGTGCCGAAATCGCCGCAGACCTGATTCCGAAGGCTGTGGTTGGAAAACCTGCCCGCGAAGTCGATCTCGATTTGGCGCTTCATGGCGGAGAGGATTACGAACTCTTGTTTACCGCCCCGGCAAGTAAGAAGGTGCCAGGGCAAATCGCGGGCGTGCCGGTTACGCGGATTGGACACATCACCCGCGCCCGCAGGATCTTCGTCGGCAACCCGAACGGCGTGGCGTATGAACTTCGTCCGGGCGGGTGGGAACACTTTCGCAGATAGCAGGGCTGTCCGTTACCTCCGTCACCACTCAGTCTCTATTCCTCGGTTTGAATCCGGACTAGAGTAAAACCATGTCGTTCCGCAGACTCCTCCTTTTCCCAGTGCTTGCCGGCACGCTGCTCACCGCGTCAGCGCAGAATAAGAAACCGATCGCTCCGATGCCAGCGCATGCGAAGTCGCCTTCTCCCGCAGTGACCGACGAACTCATTCATAAGCAATTCGGCGAGAACTGTTCGATCCTCTCGGGCCCGCCGCAATTTGTCGCGGATCTCGATGATGATGGCGTGGACGATCTCGTGGTCGCCGCCCGCTGCAAAAATCCCATGGCCGACCGGGACGAGTACAGCTTCACGGTGGCTGATCCCTACGATGCCTTCCTCGGCTATAGCGACGTTAAAGTCACATCCACCTTTGCCTCGGACGAGCCGGGACGCCGGGGAGTGAGCCTGCTGATCATTCACGGGGCAGGCAACGAGGCATGGAGGGCGGAAACCCCCAAGGCGAAATTCCTGCTTATCAACCTGCCTTTCAAGACCCTTACCGTAAAAAGGCTCGCGCTCAAGAAGAAAACAGTTCTGGGAGTCTACATGGAAGAGGCCGGCGAAGGGGAAAACATGTCTTCGGTCATCTTTTGGGATGGGAAGAAATACAGATACACGCTGCTCGGCTCAACGTTGGAGTAAGTCTTCGAAGGTGGCGGGAAAGAAATGGTCTGCCGCGGCTTCACTCACTCTCATCGCCGCCTGTAGTAGGGAAATTCCTTTGTCCCGGCTTTGCCAACATTTTCTTCACTAAACGCGCACACGCGATCGAGCGTCGCCTGCAACTCGTCCGTGTAGCGGGCAAGATCGTCGTCGCTCGCGTCTGATGGCACCGGAATCAACTTTCCCACCCGCACCAGCACGCGCGAAAACGGATGCGGAATCACCATGCGATCCCAGCTCTTCAGCACCCACCCTTTTTCTACCGCCGCATGAAAAGTCGTGAGAGCCAAACCGGCTGATCGTCCGAGCCCGACAGGTCCGGGCTTCACTTTGTGCCGAGGGCCGCGCGGACCATCGAGAGTGAAGGCCACGGTCCATCCGTCCTCGAGCGCCCGCCTGAGTCCGAGCAGGGCGCGGACTGGGTTTCGGCTGCTCGATCCTTTGACGGCAACGAATCCGAACTTGCGGATGATTCTTCCCATATATTCGCCGTCATAGCTGTAACTGCTCATCACCCGGATGCCCATATCGCGGAAGATGTAGGTTGCGGGGATCATGCAGGAATGCCAGAACGAAGCCACCAGCGGGCGCTCGTCGAGCGTCTTCTGTGCGCCGTCTTCGTAGGAAACCGCGATTCGCAGCGTCGGACCAAGCAGACGGATAAACCAATACCCTACGAAGATGATGATGCGGAGCACAATGCGCTGCCGGAGGGTCCAGCGGCGTGGGCCGGTTTCTGGCTGGGCGGCAACCGCGACTTCGCCAGTACTCGCTTCAGTCACGAAGCTATTCTAGCGGGATCGGTGGCACGTGGGATTGCAGCCCACCCGATTTCAATAGACCGCAGCGTTCACCTAGTTTTCGAGATAGGAATCGATCCAGGTCTTAACCTTGCTTCGCCGCTCGTCGGTGGGATCGAAGCGCACTCCCAGGGATTTCGGTTTGCGCCAACTGACGACGCCGCGCACATTCACCCGTGGCAGAGTCATCAAAGCGAACGAAACCTCCACGTTGGTGCCGATGGTGAAATCCTCGTGGCTCTTCAGCGACATGCCGCCCGAGCTCATCTCAATGCTGGTGGCGCTGACCCGCCGTCCGTCGCCGATGATGGCGACTTCGGTCATTACCGGAATCCGGACGTAACGGCGGAATTCGTGTTGCACCAGCATGCGAGTGGCTCGGACAAGCTTGAGGGCTGCCGGCCGCTCCAGGGGCTCGTGAAACATGGCATTGATGCCAAATTTCGAATAGCGCATCGCCTCCTGCGCGTTACCTCCAACCGCGTAGATAATGCACCGGCTGTTTGACGGGGAAGAGCGTGCGGCTTCCATGACCGCATCTGATCCTTTGGCGAGGCTCAGGACGCATGCCTCGAATTTCTCTTTTTTGAGGCGCTCCTCTGCATTGGCGGAAACCGTGACGGTCTCGATGCCGAACTGCCGGAAGCACTCCGACAACAGAGTGCGTGTGTGTTCGTTCAGCCCGACCAGAGCCGTCCGGGCCGCTGCCTTGCGACTGAATGTTATAGGTGGAACGAGAAGAGAAGTGGCAGGAGCTTTATGCATATTCGTGGGGGATAGCATGTCAAGAAGCATTGTGGAATCAGTTCAGGCCTTTGAAAAGGCCCCAAAGGACCACTCAGAACTGCGCCGAGGGCCAGCGGCAGTTCAGCCTTTTGGGAAAAAGGACATTACGATGAGAAATATTTTGAAATGAAAGGCTTGTATCGCTGGGTAAGATTTTTCCAACAAGTGCGGGGTTGGTTACTGCTGATTACTCACGATTATTCGCCCCAGCGGCGAAAAAGCAGCGCCCCATTCGTCCCGCCAAAACCGAACGAATTCGACATGGCATATTCGATTTTCGCGCTTCGCGCGTGGTTCGGTACCAGATCCATGCCTGCCGTGTCGGGGTCAGGATTTTCAAGATTCATGGTCGGGGGCAGCATTTGGTCACGTAGAGCGAGGACGGTAATTCCAGCCTCCAGTCCTCCCGCGCCACCAAGCAAGTGCCCGGTCATCGACTTCGTGGAACTCACCGCCAGCTTGTGCTCGCCAAAAAAGTTGCGGATGGCATGAGCCTCGAGCGTGTCGCCAATGGGCGTGGAAGTGCCGTGGGCGTTGACATAATTCACTGCAGTCGGAGAGACGCCCGCATCACGAACAGCGTTGCGCATTACACGGTATCCACCTTCGTGCTCGGGCGCAGGCTGGGTCATGTGATACGCGTCTCCACTCATGCCATATCCTGCGACTTCGGCGAGGATTCGGGCGCCACGCTTGCGGGCATACTCCAATTCTTCGAGGATCATGATTCCGGCGCCTTCGCCAATTACGAAGCCATCCCGGTCCCTGTCCCAGGGACGGCTTGCCTTCCCGGGATCGTCATTGCGCGTCGAAAGAGCACGCATGGCTGCGAATCCGCCCACGCCCATGGGAGTGATTGCCGCTTCGGAACCGCCCGCAATCATCACGTCCGCATCATTGTGCTGGATGATGCGAAACGAGTCGCCAATGGAATGAGCGCTGGTGGTGCATGCAGTAGCCGTGGCTTCGTTCGGCCCTTTGGCGCCATACCGCATGGAAACCTGGCCAGCAGCCAGGTTGATGATCGCGGAAGGAATAAAAAATGGAGAAATCTTCCGAGGCCCGCCTTCGATCAAGGCCGAATGCTCGCGCTCGATGATGTCGAATCCGCCGATGCCGGATCCGATGTGAACACCGACCCGTTCATCATTCTCAGGCGTGATTTTGAGGTCTGACATTTTCAGCGCTTCATCGGAGGCGGCGATGGCCAGGTGGATGAAGCGGGCCATCTTCTTTACTTCTTTCTTCTCGATGTAATTGAGCGGGTCGAAGTTCTTGACCTCGGCGGCGATTTGGCAGGCGAAGTTTGAAGCGTCGAATCCGGTGATTCGGCCCACCCCGCTCTTGCCGTCAAGCAGAGCCTTCCAGACTTCTCCCGTGGAATTTCCCACCCCACAGATCAAGCCCAGCCCTGTGACTACGACCCTGCGTCCCAATTATTTGCCCGCCTTCGCGTGTTTGCCGATATAGTCCACCGCATCCTGTACAGTGCGAATCTTCTCGGCATCCTCGTCGGGGATTTCGATGTCGAACGCCTCTTCAAAAGCCATGACCAGTTCCACCGTATCCAGCGAGTCGGCGCCGAGATCGTCTACAAACGAGGCGCTCGAAGTGACTTCACCCTCATCCACACCCAACTGTTCCACGATAATCTGCTTTACCTTCTCGTCAACGGCTGCCATATTTTTCCTCGCTTGCCTCGATTAGATTTGAATTCATTGGTTCGGTTGCAATCGCAGCTCTTGTCCAGGGTCCTGCCCTTCTTACATTTCACGCGCACTGCAATTCGGAATAAGGCGAGTGTGTAGTTTAATGGTCACGATAATGGAGTGTAAAGGAAGGGCTCTGCCTCCTCAGGCAAAGGCTCTGGCGATGTGTGATTGCACCTTTAAATCCTAACGGCAGGCTGTTCTCGCGGTCAAACGTCAAGGCGTTATCATGACGTTGTGCCGATGCCGTTTCTTGCCCGGTGCGGCGGAAGGTGAGTGAAGCGATGCGCGCAGTTGTGCAACGCGTGAGCCGAGCTAAAGTTACTGTCAACGATTGGATCAGCGGTGAAATCGGACTGGGCTTGCTCGTTTTACTCGGCGTCGGGCAGCAGGATACGGAAGCCGATGCGTCGTACCTGGCGGAAAAAATAGCCGGGCTTCGCATCTTCGAAGATGAAGATGGCAGGATGAATCGCAGCGTCCAAGATATCGGCGGCAGCGTGCTCGCGGTTTCGCAATTTACGCTTTATGGCGATGTGCGCCGGGGGAAGAGACCGTCGTTCGACGCAGCTGCCCCGCCTGATCCCGCACGCCGCCTTTATGAATTCTTCGTGGAGCGAATTCAGGCCGCGGGCGTGCCCTGCGAAACTGGACGCTTCCAGGAAATGATGCAAGTCGAACTGGTGAATGAAGGGCCGGTGACGATTCTGCTGGATTCGGCGAAGTCTTTCTGAAGGTCTCGACTCAAAACAGCGCGGCAGATAGATTCTGCTCGATGTAACTCCTGCTGTCGAATTTCTTGCCCGTGCTCGCGCCCGACATGTAGCGGATTTGTCCGAAGATTGGCCGCTCAAACCACGGGCGGTCAAATTTCCCAACAATGGCCCAGGCGATTCCCGCGTAGCCATTTGGATCGCGGCCGTCGAGTTCATACTTGTCATTCAATCGAACAGCCATTTGGTGAGCTTCGGCCGGGGAACGCGTCCACTCGAGAATTTTCTTAGCCCAATACATGCGCATGTAGTTGTGCATCCATCCCGTGTTTACCATCTGCATTTGCGCGGCGTTCCAGAGCTGATCGTGCGTTTCGGCCTGTTCCAACTGTTTTTCCGTATAGAGCACCGGCCGAGCGTCTCGCGCATGCTTCGCCAGCGTCCGATGCGCCCAGGGTTCGGCGCATTCGAAGCTGTCGTATTCCGGATTGAATTTCACAAGATTCACTGCCAGTTCGCGCCACGTGATGCTCTGATTGAGGAAAGCCTCTTTATCGGCCTTCGGCGCGTCGGCCTGCGCAACAGCCAGTGCAACCGTGATCGGGCTGATGTGCCCAAAGTGTAGGTACGGAGAGAGTCGGCTGGTGTGGTCGATCTCCGGCTTGTTTCGCAGCGTTCCATAGTTCCGTAATTTGTGCTTGAGAAATTCTTTTAGCAGGCGCCCAGCTTCCACGCTTCCGCCGCGCCATTGGGAAACCGCAGACACGGAGGAATCGAGATTCCATCCGTCCGCGATATCGACATGAGGGCTAAGGGAATTAAGCTTGGCCGGCTTCTTCCATGCGATAGTCGCGTGAGGGTTGATTGATACTTTGAGAAACGTCTTGAGATGAGCCTGCAGGCGCGGACGAACGGTGTGAGCCGCGTATTGAGCCTTTTCCAGCAGGCGACAGGGAACCACAACATCGGCGTCAACCGTCCAGAGCGGCACCTTCAGCTTCTTTGCCGCAGTCTGGCGCCAGTGTTCCGGCTCGCGCATCGGATTCTCGTCGCCTATCACGAGCGCCGCTTGAACCTCATCGCAAAAGTGCACCAGACTGTGGTCGGGAAAGCGTCGCAGCGCGAAGCCGATATTCCGCTTTTCGAGTTCCGTAGCGATGTCGGGTATGCCGTCGCTCAGAAAGCGATAGTGCCGCAAATTCGCATGCGGATAGAACGGCACTGGCGCGAAGAAGACCACAAGGGGCAGACGCAGTACATTGGCGGCTTCGACCGCTGTGTCGAGCGCCGGATTGTCGACGCCACGTTGCGCCCGCTGCATCCAGTAAACGACGCAACGTCCTTCGGGGTCAGGAGCACCGGCCCGACGCACGGTGACACGGGGATCGTTGGTCAGTTTGGTTAGGTCGTCCATGCGAGCCCGGCAGGTCCGGCGAACCCGTACCGCTAGTGTAAAAGCGCGAGAGTAGTGGGAGTCTGGATTGATTTCTTGCTTTCGTTTAGAGCAAATCGCGCGATCAATTTTTCGTTAGAAGAAAAATCTCGTTCTCAGGCTAGTGTGCGGCGAGGATCGCGTCCGTTATGCGCGCTGTCTCAACGGCGCTTGCGACATCATGAGTGCGAACGATGTGGGCACCTTTAAGAATCAACGCAACCTGCGTAGCCAGCGTTCCATTCAGGCGATTTTCGGCCGGCACGTCTTTGCCATCCTTGGCCAGCGTGCGCCCGATGAAGGATTTCCGCGAAGTCCCCACCATCAACGGGAAACCGGCCGCCTGCAGTTCGCCGAATCTCCCAATGAGCGGATAGTTCTCGTTGAAACTCTTGCCAAAACCAAAACCAGGATCCAGCACGATCCGTTCGCGACGCACGCCCGCCAGAATTGCCTTTTCCGCCCACTCTTTCAATTCCCGCTTGACCAGGAGAACCACGTCTCCGGGCGGCGGCAGTTTGTGCCATTCTTCGGGGCGTCCTCGCATGTGCATCATGATCGCGCCACACCTGAGTTCTGCTACGGTCTTGGCCATTTTCGCGTCCCAACGGAATGCACTGACGTCATTCACGATCTCGGCTCCTGCCTCGGTGGCGGCGCGGGCAACTGCTGCCTTGTAAGTGTCGATAGAAAGGACCGCCTTCGCGCGCTGCTTTTTCAGTTCTTTGATCACAGGCAGCACTCGTTTCAGTTCTTCTTCCTCGCTCACTGGAATCTTGCTAGCACCCGCCGTTTTCTTTTGGCCGGAGTCATTGGGAGCGTCGACTCGAGCGCCGGGCCGTGTGGACTCGCCGCCAATATCGAGAATGTCAGCGCCTTCGTCGAGCAGTCGCAGCCCGTGCTCAACTGCCGCTGCAGGATCCAGAAATCGCCCCCCGTCCGAGAATGAATCCGGAGTGACGTTGACGATGCCCATGATCAGCGTTCGCTTGCCCAATTCAAGGGTTCGCGTCCCGAGGTTCCATTGGAAGACAGATCTCATGCGGGCATGATTTTAAATCGACGGCGGGCGGCTCTGAGAAGTTAACGGCGCCGGACCGCCGCCCGCCGCTCGCGCATGGCGTGCACTGCGCCGGGGCCGGTTCCGGTTGGAGGCTTGCGGACTCCTTCCAGCAATTCCTTCAGAACTGTGGCGTTGTTTCGCTCCTCATTCCTGGAGGCAAACAGAAGAGTGATTCGTTTCTTTTTGTGGGCAAGAGTGTACAGCCTGCCCAACGCCTCTTCTGCCGCGGGCAGCGAGAGCTCTTTCAGATACTTCTTGCGAAAGCTTTCCCATTCGCGAGGTCGGGCATGATACCACCGTCTCAATTCATCGGAGGGAGCAAGATCCCGCAGCCAGTCGTCCAGGTCAGCTTTGTCCTTACTCAGGCCACGCGGCCATAAGCGATCCACCAGCAGGCGAGCGCCGTCGGAGCGCGCGGGCGGATCGTATACACGTTTGATCGCGATCGTCATGATAGGTCCTGTACGGTTTGCTCTATTATTGTAAGACGGCACTGGCAAAGCGTTTGGGGCAAGTACGCATGAGGACGCAATTGGGATTGATTTGGCATCGCAGTTCCTGGGAGCGGTCAATTCCAGTGCTGGCGACGACTTTGGTGGTGTTGATTACCCTCTCAGCCTGCGACGTAGAGCGCCGA
>Ga0335076_10007892_pt1 | contig 10728 bp, 6 predicted proteins | sample Lox_Sample_25_FD_206717 | JGI IMG/M metagenome (GOLD analysis project Ga0335076, IMG submission 206717) | Soil microbial communities from Loxahatchee National Wildlife Refuge, Florida, United States - Lox_Sample_2.5 | ecosystem: Environmental > Terrestrial > Soil > Wetlands | place: USA: Florida...
GCAGCATCTGACTTCTCCTGCGCAACAGCAGCGGGTAACGTCACGATGAGCACTGCCAGGGGCAGGCACTTGGGCAAACGCATGCTCATGTGTCGCATAGTCCGTTCCGGCGGGCAAGTGCCTTTCGTGACCCGCCGATCCCGTCGTTTCGGCTACAGATTTCTTCGTGCGGGGCGCTTAAAGATCGAGGAAAGGCTGTCAATATCCTCTGCGCTAAGTGAATAGGAACTGCCCAGAGGACCAGTCACGATTTTGTTGATGGTCTCTAGCGGCTGTCCTTGCGTGTGGTCTAGAAATCGAGACCATTCTTCGATAATTGCGTTTTGCTCTTCGGAACTGGAATCGTTCCAGAACTCGTTCGCCGCCTCCTGGGCTGAGCCGTACTCTTCTTTCATGTCCTGGTGAAAGTATCCGCGGAAAAAGCTGCGCAAGCCAGGGAACGCTTCGGGCGATAAGAGCTGCGGCGCTTTCTTGCCAGGACGCTTCGGGTTCACGAGCGGCACTCCGGATAGGCTGTCAGAACGTGATAGCTGTTCGGGGCATCCCACTTCATGACGATCACCGCATGTGAGCAGGTCTGAACCTGGTCCTCACCGCGGCGCAACGTTCGTCCGAAGGGATGCGCCGGGTCTCCATCATAATCAAGAACCAGGTTGGGATGCCTGTCGCGCGCCAGCCATCGAGATATTTTGTCGTTCTGGTTCGCGATGGCGGTCCCTACCGCGATTTCGGCCGCGTCGCGGTCGTTCCAGGTGGAGGCGGCGGAAATGTCGCGTTCGTGTTCGAGGCGCTGGCGGAGCTCTGCGTCGGTGCGGCCAACATGCTTGCGAAGGGTATGGCCGCCGGCGGCTTCGTCCTGCGAAAGATCGCGGCGTTGCGCCACGGGTGCCTGCGAGGTGGGCTTGTTCGCTTCTTCCGGCGGAGGATTACAGGCGGTGAACGCGGCCAGCACAGCAAGAATCAGTGCGATTCGGCTCGAACGGCTCTGTTTGGACTTCAAATCGCGCATGTGCGGGATCTGCAATCAGACGCTGTCAGGGTACACAAGCGCTACACAAAAAGCATCCGAAGCGAATGTTGCAGTCCCAAAACTGTCTGTATATGGGATTGGCCGACAGCCGTCTCCACTAAACTCATGAAGGTGAAAGAACGGACTTCACTCGCCGATTATCTGCCGGAGCTGCGGAATCTTGGCGAGGAGTGCGCGTACACCCAACGCAGGGGCTACCGAACTGAGCGCTGGTCGTACCGGCGCGTCGCCGACACAGCCGAGGGGTTAGCCCGAGAACTGGAGAGCCGGGGCATTGTCCGTGGCGACCGCGTTGTGCTGTGGGGCCACAACTGCGCGGAGTGGGTGGCTGCGTTCTTCGGGTGCGTCACGCAGGGCGTTGTAGTGGTTCCAATCGATGACGGCTCCGCCGCGGATTTCGTGCTGCGCGTTTTTCAGCAGGTGAATGCGAAGCTGCTTGTCACCACACGTGAGCACGCCCGCAAGTTCGCGGACGAAGGAAAAATAACCACATTTGATCTGGACGAAGTTGGGCATCTGGCACGGCAAGGCGTGGCGTTGCCAAAGCCACCCCTTGCGGCGAACGATGTTCTCGAGATCGTTTTCACTTCCGGAACGACCGCCGAGCCGCGCGGCGTGGTAATCACGCACGGCAACGTTCTGGCGAATGTCGCTCCTCTGGAGCGCGAGATGCAGCGATACCTGAAGTACGAACGGTTGGTGCATCCCCTGCGATTTCTGAACCTGCTGCCTCTCAGCCACGTGTTCGGCCAATTTCTAGGAATGTTTGTCCCTCCCTTGCTGGGGGCCACTGTCATCTTCCAGGACGAGTTGAAGCCCTCAGAGATCGTGAACACGATCCGGCGCGAGCGTGTGTCAGTGCTGGTGAGCGTCCCTCGTGTACTGCAATCCCTGAAGCAGAAAGTCGAAAGAGATCTCGAGGATTGCGGACGGGCGGAAACTTTTCGCAAGCGCTTCAGGCATTCCGATAAGAGACATTTCCTGCGACGGTGGTGGACTTTCCGGGCGATTCGGCGTCAATTCGGCTGGAAATTCTGGGCTTTCATCTCCGGAGGCGCAGCCCTCGACAGCGAAACAGAAGAGTTTTGGAATCGCCTGGGATACGCCGTAATTCAGGGCTACGGCCTTACTGAGACAACTTCTCTCATCAGCGTGAATCACCCCTTCAAACTGGGCAAGGGATCGATTGGCAAAGTGCTGCCGGGTCGCGAACTAAAACTCGCCGGAGATGGCGAGATCCTGGTTCGAGGCGGAGGCGTGGCTGCAGGCTACTGGGATGCGACTGGCGCGCACGCGGTCTCCGACGAGCAAGGCTGGTACCGAACCGGAGACATCGGAGCACTCGATGAGTCGGGCAACTTGTATTTCAAGGGCCGCAAGAAAGAAGTGATTGTTACGCCGGGCGGGACCAAGGTCTATCCCGATGACCTGGAGGCGGCCTTGCGCCGGCAGCCTGACGTCAGAGACTGCGTGGTGGTCGGCGTGGAGCGCGACGGGAATGCGGAACCCTGTGCGGTCGTGATTCTTCGCGGGAACGGCAAGGTGGAAGATGCCGTCGCGCGGGCGAACGCGTCGCTCGCGGATTACCAGCGGATGCGAATGTGGGTTCGTTGGGAAGAGGAAGACTTCCCACGCACCAACACGCAAAAGCCAAAGCGAAATCTGATTCGTGAAGTGGCGCAGGCGCAAATTCTTGAAGGCGCGGCGAAGAACGCCGGCAGTCCGCTCGCCGAACTGATCTCACGAGTGGCGAGGCGACCTGTGCCTGGTCTTCACGATGACGCCACTTTGGATTCCGACCTCGGATTAAGCTCGCTCGATCGCGTTGAGTTGCTCAGTGCCCTTGAAGATCGTTATCAGATCGATCTGAGTGAAACTCGCTTCAACACCGTAAAAACTGTCGCTGACCTGGAGCGGATGTTGCGCGGCGAAACCGTGACCGGCGTCGCATATCATTATCCCGCTTGGGTGCTGCACTGGCCCGTAACGTGGCTGCGGTTCCTTGCGCATTATCTGCTGATACGTCCAGCGATTGTATTGCTGGGATGGCCGCGAATTATTGGAAGACAGAATCTGCAGGGCGTCACCGGGCCACTCCTCGTCATCTCAAACCACATCGGCGATGTTGACCCGGGATTCATTCTCACGGCTTTGCCCGCGCGATTTCGACATCGTCTTGCGATTGCGACCGGGGGAGAGGCGCTTGAGCTATTGCGCACTCCGTCGGAGCAGCGCTGGTGGTTCAGGAGAATTTACGACCGAATGAAGTGGGCGTTGGGCGTGTCACTGCTCAATCTATTTCCACTCCCGCGGGAAGCCGGCTTCCGCCGAAGTTTTGCCTATGCCGGCCAGGCGGTCGATCGCGGATACAGCGTTCTGGTTTTTCCTGAAGGTCGCCACACCACGGATGGCGTGCTGCTTCCCTTTCGTGCTGGAATCGGGCTTCTCGTCAAAAATCTTGGCATCCCCGTTTTGCCCATGCGGATCGATGGATTATTCGAAGTGAAGCAGGCGGAAAGGAAGTTCGTGGCTCCTTGGACGGTCACCGTTCACATCGGTAAGCCGGTGCGATTCGATACCGAGGAAGATGCCGACAAGATTGCCCGGCAACTTCGGCAGGCAGTGTTAGGGCTATGAACCGATGAGCAATCAACTCGGACTATTCTTCGTCGAGTTGCGAATCATCGGTATCAGCATCGGATCGTACTTGAATCTCGGGAACTCCCCCCTTGTGGAGCTTTTGGTTGAGCGCCGGCAGATCAGAAGTCTTAAATTGGTTCCAGCGTTGCAAAATATCGGCGCTGTCATGCTCTGCGTCGGTTAGGGCCTGCAACTGCGACGAAGTTGGCTCGGCATCAACCTGCCAGACTTGCTGGTACAGACCCGCTGCTTGCCCATTCACGCGACTGAGCGTGATCTGCTGTGACGGCGGCGCGAAAAAGCCGCCGGACGCACCCAGCAACTCGTTCAGCTTGGACTGAGCTGGCTCCAGGGAATCTTTCGCTTGCGATTCCGAACTGAGCTTTTCCAGTTGTTCCCGGACTGATCCGGCCTGCGCGAGCGCCTCCGATGACTGGCTGAGAATCGATGCCAAGCGGGTTTCCGCCTGGAACTTCTTCTGCAGGCTCTCAGTTGAGATCTTGATTCGAGGGTCCATTTTCACAGTGAGAGGTGAGGTGAACGATTTCCCATCAACCGTCAGCCTGACCGTGTAGGTTCCGGGCAGCGCCGTGGGGCCTAGTGGATAGCGAGGCGTGTCGTGCGGAATCGCCGCAATCGGATACTCGTGCTGGCGCGTAGTGGGAGTGGCATAGTGGAGATCCCACACCCAACGATGCATTCCTGCGGTAGCGGGGAGAGCTTGAAACTTACGCATCCAGTAGAGCGGAATGAGTTGCTTTTGCAGCTCCTCATTCGATACGGAGGGCCCATCAGAATTCGAATACCTGCGCACCAGGCGATTCTGTGAGTCGAGAATCTCGACGGAGACGCTGCTGGCGTCCGAGGGCAAATAGAAATCAACCATGGCCCCAGCCGGTGGATTGGCAGCAGCGGGCTCGTCGGGCGGGAGTGGAGTATCGGTATTTGTGTCGCGCTGCATGCGGTATGCGGGCGCCGGGGCATACAGATGAACCGAGTTTGCGAGCGCCGCCGATGCTTCGCGCAGCGGAGCGATGTCGTCGAGAATCCAGAACGAGCGTCCGTGGGTGCCGACAATCAGATCGTTCTCGTGAATCCACAGATCCCGCATCGAGGTATGCGGCAGGTTTAGCTGCAGCGATTGCCAGTGGTCGCCATCGTCGAAAGAAACCCACACCGAATTCTCAGTGCCCGCGAACAATAATCCCTTCCGCACCGGATCTTCACGGATCGTGTCTACCGGACCGAAGTCGGGCAGACCTGTGATGATGAGACTCCAGCTTTTTCCGCCGTCATGTGTGCGGTAAATGTAAGGATGGGTGTCGTTGATGCGGAAGCGGCTGACGGAGGCGTAGGCAGTCTGTTCGTCGAAGTGCGACGCCGAAATCTGGGTGACCTTGCTCCATGCCGTAAGTTCTTTGGGCGTGATGTCAGCCCAATTCCTGCCGCCGTCGCGGGTGATCCAAACCAGGCCGTCATCCGTTCCGGCCCACAACGTATTCACCATCTTGAACGACGGGGCGAGCGCGTAAATTACGCCGCGCTGATTCTCAGCGTCCTTTCTGTGCAGGGCGCCCACACTGGCGGGAAGGCCTGCATCTTTCCGCGTCAGATCATTGCTAATCGTTTGCCAGCTATTGCCACCATCCGTCGTCTTGAAAAGAAAATTCGTTGCGTAATACAGGATATGGGGATCGACGGGCGAAAACATCAGCGGCTCGGTTCGATTCGCGCGGAACTTGGGGTTGCGCACCGGAATGGGCGTGATGTCTTGTACCTCACCGGTGGACCAGTGAAACTTTGAAACCTCCGTCCGGCCGCCACCATAAACGATGTCAGGATCAAGCGGGTCGGGCGCCACATACCCGTACTCGATGACTCCGACGGGATGCCAATCGCGAAACGTGATAGCGCCATCATTCCCGCGGCTCAAAGTGCAAACCGAACCGCTTTCCTGCTGGCCAGCGCAGACGTGATAGGGGAAGGAATTGTCAGCGATAACGTGATAAAGCTGCGCCGTGGGCTGGTTGTACCATGAACTCCAACTCTCGCCGCGATTCACGGTGACGATCGCGCCCTGATCGCTGACCAGGAGAATAATGTTGCCATTGTTGGGATTGATCCAGAGATTCTGGTAGTCATCGCCGCCGGGAGCGCCGCGGAATCCGGACCAGGTTTTGCCGCCGTCGCTTGAGCGCATCGTTACCGTCGTAGCGACGTAAACCAGGTCTGGATTCTTGGGATCGACTTTCGGAACCGACAGATCGCCGCCGCCGATTCGCCCCGAAGGCCGAGTGTCGGAAGTGGTCTTCGTCCAAGTCTCGCCGGAGTCGTCTGACCGGTAAACGTCGAGCTTTCCCGAGGCAGCAGCCACCGTGGCATACAGGCGGTGAGAATCGCTTGGTGCAATCCCGACGTAGATCTGCGACAGGTCTTTTGGCAAGCCGCTATTGAGTTGATGCCACGAATTTCCGCCATCGGTCGACTTGAAGAGGCCACCGCCAGAGCCATTGAATTCGTTGTTGTCCTCCCACGGGCCTGAACGAACCTCCCACATTGCGGCATAAACAACATCAGGGTTTGAGGGGTCAATTTCAACGTCGGACCCTCCAGTATTCTCGTCTTTGGAAACTGCCTTCTTCCAGTTTTGTCCACCATCGGTCGAGAGATAGATTCCGCGTTGATCGCTAGGTCCGTAGGGATGCCCGAGCACGGCAGCAAAAATCTTGTTGGGGTCGCGAGGGTCGATGGCGAGCGCTGGAATCTGTTGGGCATCGGTCAACCCAAGATGAGTCCAGGTCTTCCCCGCGTCGGTCGATTTGTAGATCCCGTTTCCTACCGACAGGTCGGGGCGATGCAGGCCTTCGCCACTGCCCACATAAATGATGTTCGGGTCGGAAGGAGCAACGGCGATTGCGCCGATCGATTGCGTAGATTCGTGATCGAAGATCGGATTCCAGGTTCGGCCATAGTCGTCGGACTTCCAGACGCCGCCGTTGACTTGTCCCACGTAAAAAACGTTAGGCTGGCTGGGAACCCCAGTCGCCGCCCGGGTCCTGCCGCCGCGAAATGGACCGATCATGCGCCAATGCAGTTCCTGGTAAAGATTCTCTGGAATTTGTGCAGACACGGCATTCGGAATAAGCAGAGCTACTGCGGGAAAAATGAGAAACACCAGAACACTGAATCGTTTCACCATGGCCCCCTCGAACGGCAAAACCCATAGCATAAACGAACAACCGACATCGGTGAACCGACCGTTCCCGACCCGCGGAAACCGCCAAATTCGTTTGGAAGGTTTGGGATCGGGATTTATGATGACAGGCTTTCCACTTATGAAGAACCTTGATACCGCAGTTCGTCGGTTGCGTTCTCTGTTCGGTTGTCTGGTGGTCTTCGCAGCTTGCTGCGGAACGCTGGCCACGAGTACCGACTCCAAGCCGGCTGGCGAGCAACAGGGCCTCAAGCCCATTCTCAACTACATTTCCTCCGCGTGGGACACGCTTACGCGTTCGATGACGGACTGCCAGTCCATCGTCGATCCCAAGCTGGCTGCGGCTCCGATTTTGTACCTGCCCGCCGGATTTCCTGAGCCTGCGACCGTGCAGAAGTTAGCTTCCGACTGCAACGTTCAGGTGGAGCATCTGCCCATCGAGATCCACCGACTGGGAGAAATTGATACCGCGAAGATTCAGCCGCCGGGCTTGCTTTATCTGCAGAACAAATATGTCGTGCCGGGCGGCCGCTTCAACGAGATGTACGGGTGGGACAGCTACTTCATAGTTCGCGGACTATTGCGCGCGGGCCGGGTGGAACTGGCGCGCGACATGGTCGACAACTTCTTCTTTGAGATCGAGCACTACGGCGCCATGCTCAATGCGAACCGCACCTATTACCTCACGCGCTCGCAGCCGCCATTCCTCAGTTCGATGTTTGTCGATGTATACCAGGCAATGCAAAAGAGTGGTTCCGGCGATAGAGCCTGGCTGGAACGTGCTTACGCGGATCTCGTCAAAGACTACGACATGTGGACTCGGGACCCGCACCTTGCCGGGGAAACGGGACTCTCGCGCTATTACGATTTCGGAGAAGGTCCTCCGCCGGAAGCAATACAGGACGAGACGGGTTTCTACCGCAAGGTGGCCGATTACTTTTTCTTTCATCCCGCGGAAGCGGACGACTATGTGAGAGAGAACATTTCCGGCCAGGCCGCGGGCGGCGTCGGAGCTTCTTATGCGTTGCAAGTCTGCGACGTGCCGCTAACCATGGCGCGCCCAAACTGCGAAAAGTCCAGACAATTCAAGCTCAGCGCCGACTACTACAAAGGCGACCGGTCCATGCGCGAGTCCGGTTTTGATGTCAGCTTCCGCTTCGGTGCCTTCGGCTCGGGAACCCACCATTTCGCGCCTGTCTGCCTGAACAGCCTGCTCTACAAAACCGAAAAAGATCTGGAGCAGATCAGTATTTGGCTCGGCCGCAATGACGATTCGAAGAAGTGGAACAAGCGCGCGGAAGAACGCAAGAAATTGATTACCCAATATTTGTGGAATGCTGACCAGGGCATGTTCTTCGACTTCAATTTTCTTACCAGGCGAATGTCGAATTACAAGTACGCCGCGACGTTCTATCCGCTGTGGGCGGGGTTGGCGACGCCAGATCAGGCGAAGGCAGTTGTCGCCAACCTGAAAACCTTCGAGCGCCCCGGCGGACTCCTGATGAGCACCGAAGACACCGGCGCGCAGTGGGATTACCCGTACGGCTGGGGCAACATTCAAATGCTCGTCGTCGATGCTCTGCGGCGCTATGGCTACAACGCTGACGCGGACCGCGTGTCTTACGAATTCTTGTCGACCGTGGCCGAGAACTTCAGGCGCGACGGAAACATCCGCGAAAAATACAACGTGGTCACCCGTTCTTCGGAGTCGCACGTGGAACTCGGCTACGAGATGAACGTCGTTGGCTTCGGCTGGACGAACGCCGCATTTATTGAATTACTGCACGGTCTGCCGAAAGAGATGGTAGAACGACTGGACCAGGAGCAGAATCAGCCGCTTCCGTCGGCAAAGTGAATGGCGCCGCGTCCGAACTCGGTTGCCCCGCACTGTGATCATTTGAGGTTACTGTTCCCCCGCGTTGGCGCAGTTTGGCGCTACTTCTTTTTGAGCACCTCCTGTTATCCATGCGATTGGCAAGGGATGCCGCAGGCGCAGAACGCGGGAGGTGAGGATTGCTCAAGTGGGGAAGAGATTCCAAATCAAAAGTCATCCGCTGTCCCTACTGCGTCGACGGCGATAGCTTCCAGGCAATGAGCGGCCAGCCAGGCGGAGATTGGTACCTCTGTAGCAGTTGTGGGCATTTGGCCCTGCCGGGTAATCCGGCATTTCGATGTAGTTGCAGCAGGTGCGTGGTGATCGATGCCGATCAATCAGGACGTGTGTCGCAAAAGCGCCCGGTGAATTGAGAGATCTGAACGAATCGATGCGCTAAGCCCGATGTTGATGTCCGTTGTGCAGAAGACGACGCCGGAACGACTGGAGCGGGAACAAGGCGAGTCGCTCCCGGTCGCACAGTCTCCCCCCGTCATTCGTAAGTGAACGTCAGTTTGTCCAGATATACGGAATAGGGGTCCTGCCGGTAGTTGCCGTCCATCTGATAATTAATGGTGACGCCGTACCAGTTTGCCGGCGCTGCTCCCGCTGGAAAAGTCTGATTCAGAGTGTGAGCCTCTCCGTTCAGCGTGATCGACTTGTAGAGCAGGTCGTTGTTCGATGTGCGCTGCACCTGGATTGTCAGATGGTTCCATGCGTTGTTATTCGGATGACAGGGAATTCCAGTCGAAGTCCAGTGCGCGTTCTGATTGTCCCAGACATCCCACTCGTTGCCCCCCGCAATCCGACACTCATGTCCCCAGATAAATCCCATGCTGTTGAAAAACTGGTTAATGTCGAATTCCAGGGCTTGTGACGGTCCAAGATCCTGGGCAAAAAAATACACGTCGTAAGTGAACGTATGCAGGGACGGGACCATGTTTCCCTTGGAATCGGGCATTCCTTGGGAAGAGAGGGCACCAATCAGGTGGTTGTTGAAGAGCGCGTCAGAGTAGACGGCTCTACCGCCCAGATCGAATCGCGAGGCAGATCCGCTCATCGAAGGCGAGCCGACTCCCTGAGACATAGAAAATGAAATTCCGTCACACGGAGATGGTGAGCAGTCGACGAAACTTGGCGGCCCTTGTCCATACTGGCCCCAGCCGCCACTACCCTGCAGGTTCGAGATTGCTGTGCCGCTCTGGCCGCTGCCGGTGGTCACGGTTGACTTGGTCTGCGTACTCCCAAGGGGAGCGGCACCGCCGCAGCCGATGAGTAAGAGAAAGGTAAGGGCGACGAACGATAAAACGGCCCATTGAGGCAGAGAATTCTTGCGGGTACTCGAGTCGAGTACACGGCCGGTGGCGTGGGGGAGCATTTACAACCTCTAAAACTTAGTTTTGGGCGTGCTTCCAGGAGAGATCCTGGCCTTGACTTGCGGTCTTAAATTCCAAAACTAGCCGCGGTACAAGTGTGCTTCCAGATCACGAAGGTTCATGGGTGGGAAATGTGCGTAAGGATTGGGACGACCGCGGTGCGAATCAGGGTGGTTTCGTTCACGCGATCCGTGTTTTTCTGAAATGTGAAAGCGGACTGTGCAGAAACACTAAGGGCGGCCTTGCGGCCGCCCTCATTGCGGATTGTACTTGCGAAGCGGTGTTAGACGCTCTTGACGTTTTCTGCCTGCCAGCCCTTGGGGCCTTTGACCACGTCAAACTGCACTTGCTGACCTTCCTGGAGGCTGCGGAATCCGCTGGCCTGGATGGCGGAGAAATGTACGAAGACATCCTCACCATTCTGGCGGCTGATAAATCCATAGCCCTTGGCGTCGTTAAACCACTTCACTGTTCCTGTTTCCATGTTGTTGCACTGTTCCTTTTCTTCTGATGTAGCGCTGAAACTTTCGGGTCTTCTGCAGGCAGGTCACGCGCTGGGTTAAGCGGAGATGCTTGTACTGCGAAGGAACTCTAA
>Ga0335076_10007893_pt1 | contig 10728 bp, 5 predicted proteins | sample Lox_Sample_25_FD_206717 | JGI IMG/M metagenome (GOLD analysis project Ga0335076, IMG submission 206717) | Soil microbial communities from Loxahatchee National Wildlife Refuge, Florida, United States - Lox_Sample_2.5 | ecosystem: Environmental > Terrestrial > Soil > Wetlands | place: USA: Florida...
GATAGAGGAGGTTGTGGCCGAAGTAGGTGACGAAGAGGTCTTCGTAGCCGTCGTTGTCGTAATCGCCGATGCAGACGCCCTGTCCCCAGCCGGAATGGACGAGGCCGGCTTTTTCGGTGACGTCGGTGAACGTGCCGTCGCGATTGTTTTTGAAGAGATGCGAAATGGGCTCTTGCCCCTTGGGAAAACCTTCGAGGCGCCAGCCGTTGACGAGAAAAAGATCGAGCCAGCCGTCGTTGTCGTAGTCGTAGAAAGCGACGCCGCAGCCGGTGGTTTCCAGAAGATATTTATTTTTGTGCTCGCCACCGAAGATGGTTTTGACGTTGAGGCCGGATTCCTTGGCAACATTGAGGAAATTGACGCCCACGGGGGTGCCGGCGATGGCAGAAATTTCTTTGGCGGGATTCGTGGCACCTGATTGCGCGGACGCCGCGGCGAACGAAGGGAAAACGAAAGTCAGAATGTTTTCGAGGGACAGTACCAAAGCGGAACGACTCAGTGAGTGGAGAAACCTGCGGCGCGAAGAAAACAATCGTTAAGGTACCTTCCCGGAGATTCAGCGTGCTACACTTTGGCCGTTTCTTTTATAGACAGGGGCGCGGGAGTTTGCAAGCGGACTTCGGCGCGAGAGTCCACCTCATGCACGGACGGGAATCCAGGACATTTTTTGGGAAGACAAGCGGCCGGACGGCAAGGGCGTGCGGATTCGGCCTTGCTGCCGCCATGTGTGCGACGTTTTTTGCGGCGAATTGCTCCGCAGCCGGAGCAGAAGAGAAAAACGAAGCGAGACTGGAGATCACAAGGCCCGCGCGGACGTGGGAATTTCTGGATGCGGTGGGAAAGCGCGCGGGGATTTTTGGTAATGAGAGTGGCCGCGTGGAAGCGTGGGTTTATCCCCTGAAAATCTTTCGTGATTTTCATTTAGTCGTGCACACGGAAGGGCGAGCGATACCCGCGGAAAGCCTGGTTCGAACGGTGGAGGCACGGCCGGAAGCGACAACGCTGGTGTACAGCGGAGACACATTCCAGATTCGCGAGACATTTTTCGCGCCGGTGGACGCACCCGGAGCGGTGATCGAGCTGGAAGTGGAAACCGAAAAGCCGCTGGAGATTGAAGCGGCATTCCGGAGAGATTTTGCGCTGGAATGGCCGGCAGGACTGGGAGCGACGTACATCAACTGGGACGCCAAACTGAAGGCGTTCGATTTTGGAGAGGAGACGAAGAAATTCGTGGCGTATGTGGGGTCGCCGACCGCAGCGGAACCGATGGAGGAATACCAGACGAATTATTCGGCTTTAGACGAAAATTCGATGCGGCTGGGAGTGACGCCGAAGGGAAAAGACACGAAACTGATTGTGATTGCGGCGAGCGTGCAAGGAGAGAAACCCGCGGAGGATGCTTACGAGAAATTGACAACCAGTTACAGAGAGTTGCAGAAAGAAGCGGCGAAATATTATGCGGATTATTTGGACAAGACGGTAAGCGTGGAAATGCCGGATGCGCAACTGCAAGAGGCATACGACTGGGCGCGGGTGAGCCTGGTGCAGGGCGTGGTGACGAATCCGACGATGGGCACGGGGCTGGTGGCGGGATACCGTACTTCGGGAGACAGCCAGAGGCCGGGATTCGCGTGGTTCTTCGGAAGAGATTCGTTCTGGAGCTCGTTTGCGCTGGACAGCGAAGGCGATTTTGCGACAGCGAAAATGGCGCTGGAGTTCATTCAGCAATTTCAACGTGCTGACGGAAAGATTCCGCATGAGATTGCGCAAGGCGCGAGTTACGTGAATTGGTTCAAGGATTATCCGTACGCGTACGCTTCGGCGGATGCGACGCCGCTGTACATCATTGCGATGAACGAATACGTGACGGAAAGCGGGGATGTGGAATTCGCGCAGGACAACTGGAACAAACTGCAAAAAGCGTACGAATTCCTGCGGTCAACGTATGACGCGAACGGATTCCCGAAAAACTTCGGCATCGGGCACGGCTGGGTGGAAGGCGGGCCGCTCTTGCCGGTGGAAACGGAGCTTTACCAAAGCGGACTGGCTGTGGAAGCGTTGCGCGCGCTCGGGAATCTGGCGCAACTGACGGGAAAGGATGCGGAGAGCAAGGAACTGGCGGAGGAATTCGAGAAAGAACGGCCACGTCTGGATGAGGCGTTCTGGTCGCCCGACAAGAAGATTTATGCGTTTGCGCTAGACAAAGAAAACAAACGTGTTGATGAGGCGAGCGTGCTGGCGACAGTGCCGATGTGGTTCGGGCTGCTGGACGCGGAGAAATCCGGCGAGATGATCGAAACTCTGGCAAGCGCGCATCACGAAACCGATTGGGGAATGCGCATCATTTCGAACGAGTCGCCGAAATACAGCGGCGGCGGATATCACTTCGGATCAGTGTGGCCGCTGTTCACTGGATGGGCATCCGTGGGCGAGTACAGATATCACCAGGCGCTTCCCGCATACGAGAATCTGCGCGCGAACGCGCTGCTGGCGCTGGACGGCTCTCCGGGGCATGTGACGGAAGTCTTGTCCGGCGACTATTACCAGCCGCTTTCGACAAGTTCACCGCACCAGATCTGGTCGGCGGCCATGGTGGTCAGCCCGATACTGCGCGGGATGCTGGGGCTCGAATACAACGCGGTGAAGAAGACGCTGACGTTCGCGCCACACTTGCCGGCGGACTGGACTTCGTTGAGCCTCGAGCACGTGGCCGCGGGGGAGGACACGCTCGATCTGAAGTACGAGAAAAGCGCGGATGCGCTGACGTTGACGGTCACCCGGAAAGGAACGGGAGATTGGGCGGTGGAGTTCGAACCAGCGGTGAGTCTGCGAGCTGATGCCTTGAGCGCGGAATTGAACGGGCGACCGGTGGCGTTTCGCGCGGAAGCTAACGGCAGCGACCAACATATCGTGGTGCGGTTCGGCGTTTATGGCGGACCGAACACGCTGCGGATCCGGATGCGCGATGATTTTGGTGTGAGCTATGCGGCGGAACTTCCTTCGCTCGGAAGTCCGAGCGAAGGATTGCGCTTCCTGAATCAATCGTGGAACGAAGGAAAAGATCAGCTCACGCTCGATCTGGAAGGTGCAGCTGGGCATTCCTACGACTTAGCGGTGAGGAATGGCGCGCAACTGGCATCGGCGGAGGGCGCGGAAATCGTGAAAACCGCAGAAGGCGGAATGAATCTACGAGTCGTTATGCCAGAAGCAGAAAACGGCGCTCCCGTGAAACAGACTGTTGTGCTGCATCTCACACCAAAAGTGCGCAGAGGCAAGGCCAAAAAGCCGTAAAGAAGGGGACGCGAAGCGCAAAGATTCGCGGCGCTTCAGGAGGGGAAAACCATGTTCAGAAAACTGCTGATTGCTGCGTTGATTGCCTGTTGCTGCATGATGGCGGCGCCACGGATTGCCGCGCAGACAGACTCCACAAGCAAGAGCGCGGAGCCGTGGTGGAAGTATGCGGTGTTCTATGAGATTTATCCGCGGAGCTTCGCCGACAGCAACAACGACGGCATCGGCGACCTGAACGGAATCGCGTCCAAACTCGATTACCTGAAGTCGCTCGGAGTGAACGCAATCTGGATTACTCCATGCTTTCCTTCGCCGCAGGTGGATTTCGGATACGACGTTTCGAACTACGAGGACATTGACCCGATGTACGGGACGCTGGCGGATTTCGATCGCCTGATGGTGGAAGCGAAAGAGCGGCACATCCGCGTGATCCTGGATTTTGTGGTGAATCATACTTCGGACCAGCACGCCTGGTTTCTGGATTCGAAATCTTCGCGTACATCGGCGCACCGCGACTGGTACATCTGGCGCGACGGCAAGCGCCCGGGCGAGCCGCCCAACAACTGGCAATCCACCTTCGGGCTTTCCGCATGGCAGTGGGATCCCACGACGAAACAATACTATTACCACTATTTTTATCCGCAGCAGCCGGACTTGAACTGGCGCAACCCCGCGGTGGAAAAGGCGATGTTCGACGTGACGCGCTTCTGGTACAAGCGAGGCGTGGCAGGATTCCGGTTGGATGCGGTAGACACACTGTTCGAAGACCCGAACCTGCATGACAACCCGGTCTTGCCCGGGAAGGACAAATTCGGGCGGCCGAACATGGAGGACAAGTACAACACAAACCTGCCAGAAGTAGACGCGGAGCTGCAGAGGCTTCGAAAAGTCGCGGACGAATATGGAGCGGTGCTGATTGGGGAAACATGGACGGACAACGTCGCGAAACTGAGGAAATACTACGGCCCGGACGAAAACGAGCTACAAATGCCGATGGACCTGATGCTGACCACGCTGCCGTTTTCGGCGGAAGATTACCGCAAGCATGTTGGAGCGGTGGAGAGCTCAGGCGAATGGCCGGTGTTCGTGATCTCAAACCACGACATCGTGCGTTCCTTTACGCGGTATGGAGACGGGAAGCACAACGAGGAGATCGCCAAGCTGATGGCGGCGTTTTATCTGACATTACGCGGCACTCCCATCATGTATTACGGCGAAGAAATCGGGATGCAGAACAACGATCCGAAGCGCAAGGAGGACGTGAAGGATCCCATCGGAATCTTGGGCTGGCCAAAGGAAAAAGGCCGCGACGGAGAGCGCACGCCCATGCAGTGGACCAGCGGGAAAAACGCAGGCTTCAGCGCAGCGAAACCCTGGCTGCCGGTGCCGCCGAGCGCCGCCGCGCACAATGTGGAAATGGAAGAGAAGAATCCGTACTCGATCTTGAATTTCTATAAGCATCTGCTGGCTTTGCATCACACCGATCCGGCGCTGCGGGAAGGCGATTATGAAGACTTGAATGAAAGCGATCCGAACGTGCTTTCCTACCTGCGCCGTTACCAGAATGAAGCTGTGCTCGTCGTGCTGAACATGTCCGCCACGGCACAGGAACCGAGCTTTGATCTGTCAAAGCAGGGATTTGGGAGCGCCAGCCTGGAAACAATTCTGACAAGCGGTGGAAAGGCACCAGAGGGCGGCGCGAAAAAAGTCTCGCTCGAGCCCTACGGCGCATACATCGCGCGACTCAAGAAATAGCCGTACAGTTTTGTCCGGAGCCGTGTCTCGGAACTAGTGCAACTCGCACTCCGGGGGTATGCGGTTCAGGTCCTGCAGCAATTCCCTCGCTTGCGGCAGGTCGGGATTGAACTCAAGCACGCGTTCTATTGTTGCGCGCGCTTCGTTGATGTTGCCTTCCGCGCAGAACGCCTTGGAAAGATTCGTGCCGATGGCGCTTTTTTCCGGCTCCTTTGCGAACACAACTTTCCATAGGCGGATCGCTTGCGCCAAATCGCCGCTCTCGGCGGTGATCACTCCCAAATTGGTTGCCGCAACATCGGCGAACGGGTTTTCCCGGAGGGCATGCTCGTATAGGGAGCGTGCGAGCTGAATTTGCCTTCGTTTTTCGTCCAGGAAACCAACGGCGGTCAGAAGCGCAGGATCATCCGGCCTGTCCGCAAGCGCCTTGGGCAAATACTTTTGCGCCTCGGTAGCGGCGGATTCATTTCCGGATTCGGCGAGCGATTCCCAGGCCAGCGCAAAATCGCGGTCGTCAATTCTGGCATCGGTTTGGGGAAAACGCTTCAGTACGGGCTGGTCCGTAGTCTGAGAAGTCTCGATGGGCCGATCCGGACGGCGAAGAATGCGATGATCCGTCGCCTGCGTATGGGCCACATCCGAACTCTGGATGCGCGGCATGTGGCACGAAGTGCAATCCGGATTCTTCTTGTGGTGTTTTGCGGCAAACGCAACTCCATGGCAAGAGATGCATTTGGCGCGGTAGTAGGCGGCTCTTTCCGCGGGAGCCGGAGAGAAATGGGGATCGTGGCAGGTGATGCAGGAAAAGGAGTCACCCGATTTCCGCTTGCACTTGCTCTGATAAAATGATTCGAACTGGCTGGCGGCGCGAAAATCCCGCGCAGAGCCGGTTAACACAAAATAGTGAACGTACTCCTGTAGATCGTCGCCGGGCCGAAATTGGTTCAACTCGTGGTCCGGCTGCTGGATGGCGACGTTTCCTTCCAGATGGCATTGCATGCACACCGCGTCGCGCCGGGCCGGAGAAAGCTTCGCGGGATTCACGATTGATCCCATTTTTTCCGCATGGGCAGCACCCGGGCCGTGGCATCGTTCGCAGCCGATGCCTTCCTGCGTGATGAGAGGTTCGCTGTACTCGTTCTCCGTGCCAACGGCGGGGCTCTGCGGATCGCCGGTATGACAACTGAGGCAGGAAGAAGCCAGAGGGAGATTGAGCGGAATGTGGCGCGCATCTTGGTACGCGGGGGTCATGTCCCAAGCGCCTTTCTGCGTGTACCAATTCACCGGCGCTTCGAAGTAAAACCCGCTGTCGGCGAAGATGTACGTGCGGCCCCGTCCTCCCGACCCGATGAAATAGAGGAGTTGCCGCTTTCCGTGAATTGCATCCGCTCCATCGCGATCGAAACTGAGCCAGGCGCGGCCGTCCTGCTCGTAGACCTTGTAACGCACGCGTGACGGCGCTTGAAAAAATTCTCCGGGGATCAAATTGCCGTTTGCCGGGCCACTGGCGCGAGCCATCGCGGTCTTTTGGTAGTTCTGATAGATTTCCACATGGCAGCGTTCGCAGGCTTTGTCGCCGATGTAGGCACTCGCGGAGGCGGTTTTCGGCGGATCGTTTATAGGAGGCGGGGTCTGAGCCGAAAGGAAGGCTGGGCTCAATAACGGAATAGCCAATACCACGAACACGCCGCAGAGGCATCTCTGCTCCCGGCGGACCGAAAAACTTGCTGTGGAACCCCACCTCGACGAACCCATTGGCACGCAACCCAGCGCAATTGCCTAATTGCGGATAGACCTGGTGCCAACTGTGGAATGAGACGGAAGCGAGCGGCTTTAAGGGTACGTTCCCAGGATAGGCTCAAGCGATACCGAGCTTGCGCTGCATTTCTTCGAGAGACACACCTTTGGTTTCCGGATAGAAAAGTAGGACGACGACAAATTGCAAGACCATCATCGCGGAGAAAAAGATGAAAGGATATCCACCGGACTTGGCGGCCAGAACGGGAAATCCCAGGGAAATCGCGCCATTCATGAACCAGTGAGAGAAACTGCCGAGGCTCTGACCCTGAGCACGCACGCGATTGGGAAATACCTCGCCGAGATAGACCCAGATCACCGCGCCCTGGGAGAACGCAAAAAAGGCGATGTAGCCGACCAGAAGCCAGACCAGCAATTCCTCATGGTGATGACTAAGAAAAATTCCGGCAACGCCCGCGAGGCAGAGGGCCGTGCCTACGGCTCCAGTAAGGAGGAGTTTCTTGCGGCCGATGCGGTCAATCACAGCCATGGCAATCATGGTGAAGAGAAGATTAGTCGCGCCGATAGCTACCGATTGCAGGTCCGAGGAAACCTTGTTGAAGCCCGCACGCGCAAAAATGTCGTTCAAATAATAGAGAATGGCGTTGATGCCGGAGAGCTGATTGAACATGCCGATGGTGACGGCGAGAAAGATCGGCAGCAGATACTGCCTGGAGAAAAGCGAATCATGGGCGTGATGCTCGGCGTCAATGGAAACGATGATGTCCTGCAATTCCTGTTCGTAGTTCTCCTCGCCAATGCGGCGGAGAACCTCACGGGCCTCATCGATACGCTGTTTCTTCACCAGCCAGCGCGGGCTGCGTGAGATGCCGAAAAGTAAAAGAAGGAAAAGAGCTGCGGGAATGGCAGGCACGCCCAGCTTCCAGCGCCATTCCGTGGGGCCAAAGCTCTGCAAGCCGATCAAATAGTTAGAAAAATAAGCCAGCAGGATTCCGAAGACCACATTGAACTGAAAAAATCCCACCAGGCGGCCACGCCATTTTGCCGGGGCGATCTCCGTGATGTACATGGGACCGAGCACGGAAGAACCGCCAATCCCGAGGCCTCCGATAAAGCGGAAGAGCACGAGGGAATCCCAATTCCAGGCGATGGCGCAACCAAGAGAGGAGACCAGGTACAAGACGGCCATGACACGCAGGCTGTCGCGCCGTCCATAGGCGTCGCCGGGCCAACCGGCGGTAATCGAACCAATGATCGTTCCAAAAAGAGCGCTGGAAACGGTTGTTCCCAAGGCGATCGGGGTCAAATGGAATAGCGTGGTGAGCGAACTGGTGGTGCCCGCGATTACCGCGGTATCAAAGCCAAAAAGAAGGCCGCCGAGGGCGGCAACCACCGTGCTTTTGATCAGATAAGCGTTGAGCTTCATGCCACCTGCCCGCGACGCATTGGTCCGCTTCCGGCGACCTCTCCAGGAGGCAAAAGGCCAGCCGACCAAAGGTGGAGGCGTTCGCGCGGAAGGATTCTAATGAAATCCGCGGACTCGCGCTGAGATTTTTTGGATAAGAGGAAAACCCTTTGCGGCCGGAAAATCTTCTAACGATTCGGACGGCTTTCACATCCAAGAGGTGTGCCTAGAGCCGAACGTATGACTTCGCGGATTATGCTGTTTGTCGCCACGATTCAGAGCATTCTTTTTCTGGCGCACCTGTTCGTCTACGAGACTTGGAGATTTTTCTGGGGGTCAATCGGGTCGGCGGGAGATATCATCCTCGCTTCGGCGGTTGGAATCCTCTCGGTCAGCTTCGTAACGGCAACTTTGCTCGCCCACCGCTATGCGAATCCCCTTGTGCGCGGATTTTACCAGGTCGCCAGCGTGTGGCTGGGGATTGTGAATTTTTGCTTCATTGCGGCTTGCTTGTGCTGGGTTGCCTATCCGGTGGATCTGTTGCTTGGATCGAGGGTGCCGCGGCCAGATGTCGCGAGCGTGCTGTTTGGCGCCGCACTATTGGCCAGCCTGTATGGAATGATTAACGCGGCGTCACTTCGCGTGAAGAGGATTAGCGTAAAACTGCCGGGATTGCCGGAATCCTGGAAGGGCCGAGTGGCGGCGCTGGTGACGGACACGCATCTGGGGCACGTGCGAGGATACGCGTTCATTTCGCGAATCGTGGCCATGCTCAGGCAAGTGCGAGCAGATATCGTTTTCATCAGCGGGGATCTGTTCGATGGCACAAAAGCGGACCTAAACCGGCTGGCGGCGCCTTGGAAGCAGCTTTCGCCACGATTCGGTTCGTATTTTGTGACCGGGAATCACGAGGAATTTTCTGATTCCGCGAAGTATCTTGAGGCAATCCGGGGCTCCGGCGTGCGAGTTTTACAAAATGAAAAAGTAAACGTGGACGGGCTCCAAATCGTGGGCGTCCCTTACGGCGATGCGGGCAACGCGGAACGCTTGCGGAGCGTGTTGGAGGCGGCGGAGTTGGATCGCGGGAGCGCGAGCGTGCTGCTTGCGCATGTGCCGCACAGACTGAGAATTGCCGAGCAAGAGGGAATCTCTTTGCAGCTCTCCGGGCATACGCACGGCGGGCAGATTTTCCCGTTCACGTGGTTTACGTCGCGCGTTTTCGGGGAGCAGACCTATGGATTGACGCAGCATGGCGACCTCACGGTGTACACGTCGAGCGGAGCGGGAACGTGGGGCCCTCCGATGCGTGTCGGGACGCAACCTGAGATTGTGCTGATTCAGTTTGAATAAAATTCGGAAATAACTTGCGACTTTGCGAAATTGGGCCGCTATTTATGAAGCGGATGGTACGGGCTCGTCTGATCGAATCTATTCACATGACATGCGCGAGAGCAAAGGTCAGGAGCAAAGCGAGGATGGAGATGATGGTTTCGCAGATGGACCAGGTCTTGAGGGTGTCCGCGACGGACATATTGAAATATTCCTTGACGAGCCAGAAGCCGCCATCGTTCACGTGAGAGAAGACTAACGATCCCGCGCCCGTGGCGAGAGCCAGAAGTTCAGGGCGGGCTCCACCAGCTTGCAATGCGATTGGGGCAACGATTCCCGCTGCAGTGGTCATGGCCACGGTGGCCGAACCTGTTGCAAGACGCACAAGCGCGGCGACGAGCCAAGCCAGGAATAGAAGCGAAATGTGGCTGTTGAGCGCGGCCTGGACGATAGTTTGCGAGATGCCAGTGTCCTGAAGAATGCGGCCGAAGCCACCGCCGGCACCAATAAGAAGCGTGATGGAGGCCGTCGGAGCAAGACATTCCTCCGAAAATTTCAAGATGGCTTCGCGGCCGAAGCCGCGCATTCTGCCGAGGACGACAAAGCTGACGAGCACCGCGGCAAGAAGAGAAATGTCCGCATCTCCAAGAAGATGCAAAACACTGTTGGGGACCGTGCCGGGACGGAAAAAAGTATCTGACCAGCTGCCTAGCATCATGAGGAGGACGGGGAAGAGAACGGTGCCGACGGTCACGGAGAAGCTGGGGAGGTTGTGCTCGGGACCTTCTTCGACAAACTGCGCGGCAATGGGATTGAAAGCCTCGAGCCTGACGTGCGGAACGATGAATTTGGCGTAGAGCGGACCGGCAACGATCGCCGCCGGAATGCCGACGAGCAGGGCATAGAAGATGGTGCGGCCAATATCGGCATGGAAGGCGGCGACCGCAAGAAGTGCCGCGGGGTGCGGCGGAACGAGCCCGTGAACGACGGAGAGGCCGGCGACCATGGGGAGACCGACGAGGACCATAGAAGTGTTGGTGCGCTTGGCGACGTTGAAGGCAATGGGAATGAGGAGGACGAAGCCGACCTCGAAGAAAACGGGAAGGCCGACGACCAGGCCGATCACCATCATGGCCCAATGAACGTTTTTTTTGCCGAAGGCTTTGATCAAAGTGAGCGCGATGCGTTCC
>Ga0335076_10007894_pt1 | contig 10727 bp, 9 predicted proteins | sample Lox_Sample_25_FD_206717 | JGI IMG/M metagenome (GOLD analysis project Ga0335076, IMG submission 206717) | Soil microbial communities from Loxahatchee National Wildlife Refuge, Florida, United States - Lox_Sample_2.5 | ecosystem: Environmental > Terrestrial > Soil > Wetlands | place: USA: Florida...
TGTTAGGTGCATATTACCGCCAAGTGTCAAAGTAACTTCACTTCAGTATGGCTGGAGTTGGGGCCGGACGCAAGAGTGGAGGCACCGTACAGCCGATTTACGTGATCAAGGATCGTATGCTAACCTACTACCGATATGAGTTCAGGTCATAGACAGAGCACAGCCGACCGCGCGGGAGGGGACCGCCACCAGTGGAAGGCGCCAAGCGAGACGAGATCATCGATGCCGCCACGAGGCGGTTCGGGCGGTACGGCTATGAGAACACCAAGTGGGCGGACATCGCCGCCGATGTAGGAGTTGGCCCGACCGCGCTCTACCACTATTTCGAGTCCAAGCAGCATTGCCTGTTCGTGATCCTGGGCCAGGCCATGACTGACTTCCGCGCCCGCTTCGAGCACCTGGCGGGCGGCGATCGGCGGCACCCGGCGGACGGCGGCCCAGATTGCCTGACCACCCTGGTCGCCGTGCTCCAGGACTGCTTCCGCCTGACCGAGCACGACATCCAGCGCAACCGCGTCGTGGTCGCCGAGCAAGGGCTGCTCATGAACCCGCGCGAGTCGCCGCGTGAAGAGCAATCGCGTCAGGCGGCCCGGCAGCTTACCCGGGACCTGGAGCGTTTGTGGGCGGCATTCCTGGCCGGCGCGATGGAGCAGGGAGCCATCCCGGACGGTGATCCCCGACTCCTGGCGCGCGCCATCCTCGGGATGTACAACAGCGTCTGGCATTGGTACCGGCCAAACGGAACCGTCGCCCTGCCGCGCGTCGCGGAGTTCTTCGTGGCGCGCAGCCTGGCCCTGGCCGGCGTGGCGCCTGATGTCGCCGAGTCGGTTCTTCTCGTCGCATGAACGGAGACAGCGTGACACCGATCACGGAGGGGTTGTTCACGGTCGCCGATGGGCTGGTCCGGCTCATCGGCTCGCAGTGCGCCCGCTGCGGCACGGTCGCCTTCCCCCGGCAGTTCAGCTGCCCGAAATGCACGTCGGTGGAGGTGAGCGAGCGGCTGCTGGCACGGCGCGGGACGCTGTGGTCATGGACCATTCAGTGCTTCCCGCCGAAGTCGCCGCCGTACGCGGCCGACGATCCCGGCGCGTTCGAGCCGTACGGGGTCGGGTACGTCGAGCTCCCCGGCGAGGTCCGCGTCGAGGCCCGCCTGACCGAAGCAGATCCCGGCTGCCTGCGCATCGGCCTGCCGATGGAACTGACACTCGTTTCCGCCCCCGGCGGGGGAACGCGCGGCGTGGTGACGTACGCGTTCCGGCCTGTCACGGAGGAGCCCGATCGCGGAGGAACAGGATGAGTGCTGAAGACGTGGGGATCATCGGAGCCGGGATCCACCCGTTCGGCCGTCATCCGGGCGTCACCGGCCTGCAGATGGCCGTGGCCGCGGCCCGCGCGGCCCTGGCCGACGCCGGGGTCAGCTGGCCGGAGATCGATTTCGCGGCCGGCGGCAGCGACGCGGCGGGCAACGCGGACACCTCGGTAGCGATGCTCGGGCTCACCGGGGTGCCGTTCGTCAACGTCAGGAACGGCTGCGCGACGGGCGGTTCGGCGCTGACGGTGGCGCACGCGATGCTGCGCGCCGGGTCCGCGGACCTCGCCCTGGTGGTGGGCTTCGACAAGCACCCGCCGGGAGCGTTCAGTCCGGACCCAGAGGACTGGGGGCTCGGCCGCTGGTACGGCGAGACCGGCCTGATGCTCACCACCCAGTTCTTCGCCATGAAGATCCAGCGGTACATGAGCGAGCACGGCATCAGCACCGCCACCCTCGCCGAGGTCGCCGCCAAGGCGTCCCGCAACGGGGCGCTCAACCCCAACGCATGGCGCCGCAGGCCGCTGACGGCGCAGGAGATCCTGGCATCGAAGATGGTCAATCACCCGCTCACCCAGTTCATGTTCTGCTCCCCCGGGGAAGGCGCGACGGCGCTGGTGCTGGCCCGCGGCGCGCGGCTGCGCGGATCGGCCCGCCCGCTGGTGCTGCTGCGGTCTGTTGCGCTCCGCACCCGCTCGTTCGGCTCATTTGAGGTCTTTAGCCCGTCGATCGCGATCGAGTCAGCCCCCTCGCCGACGGCGGTGGCCGCCGCGGCCGCGTTCGAAGCGGCCGGCATCGGCCCGGCCGACGTGGACGTGGCCCAGGTCCAGGACACCGAATCCGGGGCCGAGCTCATGCACCTCGCCGAGACGGGCCTGTGCCAGCACGGCGAGCAGGAAAAGCTGATCACCAGCGGCGCGACCGGGATCGGCGGGCGGCTGCCGGTCAACACCGACGGCGGCTGCCTGGCCAACGGGGAGCCCATCGGCGCCTCCGGATTGCGGCAGGTCCACGAGGTCGTGCTGCAACTGCGCGGGGGAGCCGGCGAACGGCAGATCCCCGGCCGGCCCCGGGTGGGCTTCACCCACGTGTACGGGGCGCCCGGAGTGAGCGCCTGCGCAGTACTGAGCCGGTAGGAGAACCGATGAACGGGCAAGGGAAAGGTCCATGCTGCATACCCAGTACCTCTGCGGTATTGTCCACCGTCGCGGGCACCGTCACCCAGAGCCGTGTGGCGGCTCGCGAAGCGGGCCGGCTGGCGCGCGAACTCCTCCGGATCTCCCTGGGCTCCTCCGCCGTAGCACCGGCCAAGGGGGACGGGCGGTTCACCGACCCGACCTGGAACGAGAACCCCCTGTACCGGCGGATCGGCCAGGCTTACCTGTCGTTCGCCGAGTCGATGGACCGGCTGGTGGATGAGGCGGAGAAGTCGGGAAAGGATCCGGACAAGGCGCGGTTCGCGGTCACCCTGCTGACGAGCGCGATGGCGCCCACCAACTTCTGGCCCGGAAACCCCGCGGTGATCAAGCGGACCCTCGAGACCGGTGGCCTCAACCTGACCCGCGGGGTCCGCAACTGGGCCGACGATCTCCGGCATAACGGCGGCCTGCCCTCGATGGCGGACCCGCAGGCCCTGCAGGTCGGCCGCGACCTGGCCCTGACCCCCGGCGCGGTCGTCGAACGGGACGAGATCGCCGAGCTGATCCAGTACACCCCGGCCACCGGCAGCGTCCGCGAGCGCCCGGTGCTCGTCGTCCCGCCGCCGATCGGCCGGTTCTACTTCCTCGACCTGCGCCCCGGGCGCAGCTTCATCGAATACTCCCTCGCTCGCGGACTGCAGACCTTCGTGCTGAGCTGGCGCAACCCAGGCAAGGAACAACGGGACTGGGACCTGGACACCTACGCCGCCCGGGTACTCCGGGCCATCCACGCCATCCGCGACATCACCGGTTCAGGCGACGTGAACACCATCGGCTTCTGCGCCGGCGGCATCATCACCACTGGCGTGCTCAATCACCTGGCCGCCGCTCGCGATACCCGGATCCGCTCCGCCTCCTTCGCGGTCACGATGCTGGACTTCGGCCAGCGGGCACCGATCCAGGCCTTCTCCAATGCCAGGTTGCTGTCCTTCACCCGCGGCCGATCCCGGCGGGCCGGCGTAATCGCGGCCCGCGACATGGGCGCGGCGTTCACCCTCATGAGGCCCAACGACCTGATCTGGAACTACTGGGTCAACAACTACCTGATGGGCCAGGACCCCCCGGTCTTTGACGTCCTGTCCTGGAACGCCGACGGCACGAACCTGCCCGCCGCGCTGCACCTTCAGTTCCTCGACCTGTTCCAGAGCAACGCGCTCTGCCGGCCCGGCGCGATGACCGTTCTGGACACGCCCGTCGACCTGTCAACGATCAAGGTCCCCACGTTCGCCACCGGGGCGATAACCGATCACCTGACACCATGGAAAGGCTGTTACCGCACCACCCAGCTGCTGTCCGGGCCGATGACATTCGTGCTGAGCAACAGCGGGCACATCCAGAGCCTGGTCAACCCCCCCGGCAACCCGAAGGCCTCCTACTACACGGGCCAGCAGCCCCGTCACGATGCTGACCAGTGGCTCGCGACCGCCACCAAGCACACTGGGTCCTGGTGGGAGGCCTGGGCCGACTGGATCATCCCGCACTCAGGCGCGGAACGGCCTGCCCCGCAGTCCCTGGGCAGCCCGGCCTTCGAACCGATGACCGAGGCCCCCGGCGACTACGTCCGCCGAGCACCTGGGCCATGACCGGAAGTGGCTAACGGCTCAACCCGGTTAGCCCTTCCCTGTCGAGGGGAACGATCCGCAGGCAATCCCAGGGCCGGGTCCTGGTGGGATGGACAGGCCCATTACGTTACAACCGAAAGCTTGCCGCGCCGCTCCAACCGAGAGAGGCACCGGCGGTGACGGCTGTCCCATCCGCCTGCGTCGGCCCCGCTCCGACGCCGGAGCCTGGGCACGCTGACACAGCAGAAAGATGGCCCGTTTACAAGACGTTATTCAAATGGCGGTATTTGCACTCCGGGGATCATCTGGCCCGGAAACGCCGCTGCCTTTGTACGGTAACACACTTCACGCAATCCCGCCACGGCCAAAGACGCAGCAGAGCAGTCGGGGCACCATCATTCCCGGCCGTCCGGGATCAGGAGTTCCCGCAGCTCAGCACTGGTACGAGTAGACAGGAACGCCGTATTCTCATAGGCTGACTTCAGCGCTGTAATTGATAGTGCGATATGGGGCAATGGGTTGTGTCGGTCCTCGGACACGTTAAATCCCCATAACCGCCCGTTTCCGGGCATGCAGGAACGTCACCCGCGCTCAGCCTTCGGCCGCAGCGGGTGCTCTAGTTCTTGCTTTTTGCTGGGCGGCCTCCTTTCCTCGTTCCGATGTTCAGTAGTTACCGCCGATGACCACCGGCGGCGCATCTGAGCTGCCGAGGCGCAGGGTCCGGTCACCGGAGTCATAGGTCAGGACGACACCCTCAGCACGCAGCCGGTCGATCAGGGTGGCCGTGTCATCTGGTCCGGTCAGCTGGGCTGCACCGCGGCTCCCGCGACCCGGTTTCCCGGCGGAGCTGGCGAGCAGGATGCTGATCGCCGCCAGGTGCGGCAGGATCTGGTCTTCGCGGACATAGGTGTTCCCTGGCCGGCGAGAGCCTGGGCTGGTGGCGCTGGTGTGGCCGTGGCGGCACCGGTAGGCGGGCTTGCCGTTGGACCAGGCCGATTCCAGCCGCCGCCCGCACCGGCCGCAGGCCAGCAGCCCGGCCAGCAGATAGCGGCGTACCGCCTGCCCGGCTGGGCCGCGTGGCGCGGTCTGCTGCTGGGCGGTGATGAAGTCGGCCTCGCTGACCAGGGCCGCATGCGCCGGATGCTGGGAGATGACCCATCCTTCGGGCAGGTTCCACCGCTGGACCTGCCGGTGCCCGAGCGCGGTGTTGGCGGGGTCGGCCAGGTCGAAGTCGGTCCGCTGTCGGTTCCATACCTGCCGGCCCGTGTACCGGGGATTGGCCAGGATCGCCGCAACGGTGCGCAGCGTCCACCCCGCCCCCGTCCGGTGCGGGTTCCGTGCAGGATCCGCGGCCGACGGGCACGGCACCCCGGCGTCGTTCAGGGCGCGGGTGATCCGCGCGGCGCTATGCCCGACCAGCCGCTGGGCGAACATCCACCGCACCACTGGCGCGGTCACCGGATCAGGCTCGAGCCGGTGCGCCCGCCTGCCCCAAGCGGCGTGGGCCTTGTTCGGGTGCGGCCCGGCGTCGGCCAGCCGGTACCCGTACGGCGGCCGTCCGCCCAGGTACCGGCCCTGCTCCCGGGTCTGCGCGGCCATCGCGGTCTTCACCCGGATCCTGGTCCGGGTGATCTCCCGCTTGGACGACAATCCGAGCGCCAGCATGGTCTGCTCATGGTCCTCGGCGTGCCAGTCGACCCGGCCTCCGATCTCCGGCATCCACAGGCCTATGCCGTAGTGCTCGAACAGCGGCGCCATCAGCGCGTACTGGTTCCCGTAGAACGCCCGCTCGTACTCCCCGATCACGATCGCGTCCCATCCCCGGTCCGGATCCACCAGCTGCGCGACCAGCGCAGCGGCCTGCGGGCGCCGCGCCATGGCAGCACCCGGCTCTCCCCCGCATCGAAGAACTCCGCCGCGATCACTCCGCGCCCCGCTACAAGCATCACCGCCTGCTGCAACTGCCGGGCCCGCGACGTCACCGGATCCTGCCAGTCCTCAGTCGAGACCCGCCCGTAGAACGCGAACCGCAGGCAACCCCGACCGCGCTTCTCTGCCCGGCGGCCGAGGCCCTCAGCCCACGATGCCAGCGCATCAGACCCGCCGCCCGGCACCTCCCGTAGGGGACGCACCGCACCTGGCCTCACCATGCTTCCCGGCTACCGTCCAGGGCCTGCAGGCGGACCGGAAGACCTCTCGCAGGCGTCGCCAGGCAACATGAGAGCACTACGGGGACGCGCTGGGTGGAACGCAGACTGGCGTCCCCTAGCGACGGCGTCCTCTAGGGACGGTTGCATAGGTCCATCGCGATCTTTGAGCCTCATGGGCCATCGCATAGGCTTCGATCCCGCATGGAGACGGACCTCACCATCTCGCCTCGATCGGTGTCAGGATGTCGCCATGGCGATGGATGACCCGCCATTGCCCGTCTTCCCGACGGTAGATTTGCGTGGCGCGCAGCGTCATGCCTTTGTCCTCACGGTCGTCGGTGTGCTCGTAGTGTTCGAGCTCGACGGTGAATGCGAGATCCTTGTCAAGCACGGTCGCTACGTTCTCGGCACGCCAGCCGTCGAAGTGCTGGGTCTTCGATGCCGCCGTAAGCAGCTCGCGGACGGCATCGAAGCCGACCTGATAGCCGCCGATTGCGGCCATGATCGTCACGTCGTCGGCGTGCGACCACAGCTCGAGGAACGGTTCGGGATGGCCTTGGCTCTGCTGGGTGATAGCAGCGTGGCAGCGATCCACGAAGGCGCTGAGCCCACGCATTGAGGGGGATTCCTGTACCGGCATTATGATCCTCTCCGTGCGCTAACGCGGTTGTCCCTGCGATCGTCGCCTGCGTCGCCATGGCGTCGCTTCAGTCAGGTGACTGAGCTGGGACGGCTCTGGCACGATGGCCGCGCCGTAGTGATCGCCTGCCTCCGGCGCCAACGTCTTGGTTATCGCCGCGGCCGGGTGGCGCTGTCGTGGCGTTACAGGCAGCGCTGCCCGGCCCTCAGCTGGCGGCGTATTGTCAGCTTGTCGCCCGGGCGGCCGTGACGATCACGCTGGCGACGGCACCGGCGTTGGTGATCAGCGATAGGTGGCCGGCGTTGACGTCGGTGATGCGGGCCCGGGCCCGGTGCGCCATGAAGGTCAGCAGCGCGGGCGGGATGACCTTGTCGGCGGTGCCGACCACAGCCCATGAAGGGATGGTCTTCCAGGCCGGGGTGCCGGAGACTTCGGTGGCGGCGTTGGCTGCCAGCGGCCGCTGGGTGGCGGCCAGCAGCATGGCCTCGCTGGCGCTGAGGCCGCTGGCGAAGCAGCCGGGGAACTTGCCCGGCAGGAGGTACAGGTCGACGTCGCCTTTCGGGGCGCCAGGGAACGGGACCGGGTTGAAGACCGTGGCTGGGTTGCCGCCGATGCATGAGCCGGCAGCTTGTGGCCGGGCCAGCAGCGCGCCGATCGATTCGCCCTCGGCGGGGATGAAGGCGTCCACGTACACCAGTGCCTTGACCTCGGGATCACCGACGGCGGCGTCGGTGATGACCGCGCCGCCGTAGGAGTGGCCCAATAGCACGACCGGCTTTCCGGCCAGTGCCGCGTTCTCGGTCAGGAAATCGTGCAGGTAAGCGGCGTCGGCGGCTAGGCCGCGCAGCGGGTTCGGCGGCGCGTACACGGTAAAGCCCGCGCGGGTCAGGATCCGGATCACCCCGTCCCAGCTTGATGAGTCGGCCCACGCGCCGTGCTCTAGGACGATGACCGGCCTGGTGTTCCCGGCCCAGCTCAGCCCGCCCGCGTCGGCAGCCCGCGCCGGGCCGCCCGCCATGACGGCAGCCAGCAGGCCGGCTAGGGCGAGGATGGCCGCGACGATGGCGAGGCGCAGCCGGGCGGGGTGCGCTGTCGTGATGGCGTTCATCGCATTCGTCCTTTCATGGGAGTGGTGGAACAAGACACTGTGCAGCATGGCCGTCCGGCACGCCGGGCCGCTTGTGTCATGCGACTGCATCTGCGGGCGCCACGTCCGGGCAGGGCCCTGGTTGCGGCGGAGCGAATCGTGACCAGGCCTTTAGTGTCAGTCACCTGACGGAAGCGGTGGCCTGCTGCGGATGCCTACGGTGGCCGCATGGCAGATCCGATCAACCCCGCTGACCACGCCGGAGCCTTGCTCATGCACGGCATGGGCCAAGGTCAACGGCGCGGAGGCCCGTTATGCACGATGGGTGCGGACCGGGCGGACGCAGCGTGAACGCGGCGGCCCGACGCCTGGATCGGGCGCGCCAGGCGGGCAGTTGGTGCTGCCCGGGGAACTGGCCGGTCAGCGGGTTCCAGGCGGCGCATCGTACTGAGACCAAGAACGGAGCCGAGCATGTCCGCAACCCACTCCTGGACGTCGATGCCGGTGGCCGGGCTAGTCCCGGCTGAGCGGGCCGATGATCCCGCCGACCTGGTGGTGCGCAACGGCCGCATCTACACCGGTAATCCCCGCCGCCCGTACGCAGGCGCGGTGGCGATCCGTGACGGCAGGGTCCTGGCCGTCGGCGACGATCACGGCGTGGCCCGGCACGTCACTAAAGCCACCCGCGTGGTCGACGCGATGGGCCGGCGGGTTATCCCGGGCTTGATCGATGCGCATATTCATGTGATCAGGACCGGGCTGCACTACTTGCTGGAGCTGCGCTGGGACGGCGTGCGGTCGCTGCGTCAGGCGCTGGCGATGCTTCGCGACCAGGCGAGCCGGACCCCGCCAGGCCAGTGGGTGCGGGTGGTAGGGGGATGGAGCAAGGAGCAGTTCGCCGAGCAGCGGCTGCCGACGATTAGCGAGTTGAACGCCGCGGCGCCGGATACCCCGGTCATGGTCACTCACCTGTACCAGCTGGTCCTGCTGAACCGCGCCGGCCTGCGGGCGGCCGGGTACACCCGCGACACGCCTGAGGTGCCCGGCGGGCAGATCGTCCGCGACTATGACGGGGAGCCGACCGGGGTGCTGCTGGCGGCGCCCGCGGCGAACCTGCTGTACGCCACGATCGGGAAGGCGCCGGTGCTCAGCGAGGACGGCCAGCTCTCCTCGACCCGGCATTTCCTGCATGAGCTGAACCGGTTCGGGCTGACCTCCGCGATCGACGCGGCCGGCGGGTTTCAGTCCTTCCCCGAGCACTACGCAACGGTCACGCGGCTGGCTGACCGCGGCGCACTGTCGGTCCGGCTGGCTTATCATCTGTTCCCGCAGGTGCCCGGGCAGGAACTCGACGACATCCGGCGCTGGATCGTGGGCGTGCGGCCCGGCGACGGGGACGACTGGCTGCGGCTCAACGGTGCGGGCGAGAGCCTGGTCGCGTCTGCGATCGACTTCGAGAACTTCGCCGAACCGCGTCCCGAGCTCCCGGAGCGGGCCGCCGCGGATCTGGAGGCCGCGGTCCGGCTGCTGGCCGAGCACGGCTGGCCGTTCCGGCTGCACGCCACCTACGACGAGACCATCCGCATGGACCTGGATGTGTTCGAAAGAACCGGCGCGTTCCCCGGCGGCGCGCGGTGGATCCTGGATCACGCCGAGACCATCTCACCGGAAAGCATCGACCGGGTCGCCGCGCTGGGCGGTGCCATCTGCGTCCAGCACCGGATGGCCTACCAGGGCCGCGCCTTCGCCGAGCGGTACGGGCGCGAGCGGGCCGCCCAGGCCCCGCCGGTCAAGGCCATGCTGGCCCGCGGGCTGACGGTGGCCGCCGGTACCGACGCGCCCCGGGTTTCCACCTACAACCCGTGGGCTTCCCTGGAGTGGCTGGTCCGCGGCCGGACGGTCGGCGGCCTGCAGCTGTACGGCCCGGACAACCTGCTGGACCGGGAAACCGCGCTGCGGCTGTACACCACAGCCGGGGCCGAGCTCACCGGCGAAGCCGACCACAAGGGCATGCTCGCCGAGGGCTACCTCGCCGACCTGGCCGTACTGTCCGATGACTACCTTACGGTCCCGGCCGAGGACATCTCCCGCATCGAGTCGGTGCTCACCGTCACCGGCGGAAAGATCGTCTACGCAGCAGCCGAATACGAGGGCCTGGCCAGGCCCCTGCCGCCGATCGAGCCAGACTGGTCCCCGATCGCGCGCCACGGCGCCTACCAGCAGTCCCCGCCGTCCGGAGCCGTCCAGGCCCGCGCGATAGCCGAAGCTGCCTCCGACTCCCTGGAACAGCGCCGGTGGCACATCGCGCACGACGGCGGACCAGAGACCCCGGCCCTCCGCGACTTTTGACGACAGTTGCCGAGACGGTACGGCCGCGCGGGATCGTCAATGAGAGCGCCGTGCTGGCGTTAGCCAGTGCGTGACCCGGGCAGGATGCGCCGGGTCGGTCATCGCCCGGATCGCCGCGTACCGTTCCTGGTCGCGTTCGGTGACACGCTCATGCTGGCGGAGATGCTCCTCCCAGGAGACGACGACGAACTGCTCGAGAACCCGTCCCGGCTGGGCGCTGTCCTGCCATGCCCGCCAGGTACTTGCTCCGGTGCGGCGTCTGCTGAACCGCGCGTCCCGCAGCGCGGCCAGCAGGTCAGCGTCGCGGCCGGGGCCGGCGAGGTACTCCACGCTCACCATGACCGGCCCGTCTGGCGTTCCGTCCCCGGTCAGGCGCGGCTGCGGCCAGTCATCAGCTGGCACGAGCTCTTCCGGGCGGATCGGCCGGAACC
>Ga0335076_10007895_pt1 | contig 10727 bp, 11 predicted proteins | sample Lox_Sample_25_FD_206717 | JGI IMG/M metagenome (GOLD analysis project Ga0335076, IMG submission 206717) | Soil microbial communities from Loxahatchee National Wildlife Refuge, Florida, United States - Lox_Sample_2.5 | ecosystem: Environmental > Terrestrial > Soil > Wetlands | place: USA...
CGCGCAGCTCGAGCGGCGCGGTGCGGTGGTTCATGCCGAGCAGCAGGAGCTTCACAGGACCCCCATGCCGACGACCACGGCCGAGAGCAGGGCGAAGCCGGCCAGCGCGGACGCGGCGCAGCGGCGCGCGCCCTGGTGGGCCGCGAAGCGCTGCAGCACGAGCAGTCCGTAGACCGCCCAGGCCACGAGCGCGCCGACCTCGTGCGGGCTGCCGGTCAGCGCGTTGCCGTGCAGGGTGTGGACCCACATCGCGCCGGTGATCACGCCGAGTGTCAGCAGCGGGAAGCCGGTCGCGAGCGCGACGGCGCCGGCCCGGTCGAGCGACTCGAGCGAGGGGAGTCCGCTCCCCGGCAGCGCGCGGTGTCGCTTGAGGCGGCGGTGCTCGGCCAGGAAGAGGGCTCCCGAGAGCCCGGCCAGCCCCAGCAGCGCGAAGCCTGCGGCACCGAGCCGCTTCCCGGCGCCGTCGCGGGCACCGCCTCCGGCAGGTGGAGCGCCGCGAGGAAGACGCCGAGGAAGGCCATCGGCGCGACCAGCACCGCGAGACCCGACACCTTCGCGCGTCGCAGCATCGCCAGGTACGCGATCGTCCCGGCCCAGGACATGAACGAGGCGGCCGACGCGAGATCGGTCAGCGGCGGCGTCGGCTTCGCGGTGTGGAGGAGCGAGAGCGCCAGCGTGTGGAGCAGAACGCCGGCCGCCAGCGCGCCGATCGCGAGGCGCGCGGCGCGGGCGCTGCCGAGAGCCAGGCCGACGCCCGAGGCCAGACAGGCCACCAGGTAGATGGCGGCGGTGAGTTGATGGATCGCAACGACCACGGGATCCCCGACAGGAGACGAAGCTAGGTCCCGTTCCTAGAAAATGCCCGCTGCGGCGCTTCAGCGAGACCGCGCCGGTCCGCCGCGCAGCCGCTCCATCTGCTCGCGCACGCGCGCGGCGTCGTGCGCCATCTCGAAGACGCGGTACATCGGCTCGCCGAAGAGCACGAAGCGGATCTCCTCGAGCGCATCCGGACCCCGGAGCTGCGCGCGCGCCTCCTCGATCAGGATCTCCGCGCAGCGCTGCGCGGAGAAGCCGCCGATGCCCGCGCCGATCGCGGGGATCGCGACGGTGCGACACCCGTGAAGGACGGCGAGCTCGAGGCTCCGCCGCACGCTGTTGCGGATGCTCTCCTCGCTGGCCGAGCCGCCCGGCGCCATGCCCGCCGCATGGATCACGTAGCGGGCCGGCAGGTTCCCGGCGCCGGTCACGGCGGCGTCGCCGACCTCGATCGGGCCGATCGCGTCGCACTCCGACTGGATCGAAGGCCCGCCCTTCGCGCGGATCGCGCCCGCCACCCCGGCGCCGAGCACGAGCGCGCTGTTGGCCGCGTTGACGATCGCGTCCACGGCCTGCTCCGTGAGGTCGCCTTCGCAGATCGCGATGCGCCCGGCCACCGCTCGTCCTCCGATCCTGTGCGTCGCGCGCGCAACTTGGGCGAGGACGCGCGCAGGGACAAGGGGCCCGGCGTCGGCCGCGCACCGGAGTGCGATCCGCTAAGGTCCGTCCCTTCGTCAGGAGAAACGCCATGGCCGACGTCATCGAGGTCACCGATCAGTCCTTCGAGCGCGAGGTGCTCCAGTCGGACAAGCCCGCGATCATCGACTTCTGGGCCGAGTGGTGCGGCCCCTGTCGCCAGATCGCGCCGATCATCAAGGAGCTCGCGGTGGAGTACGGCGATCGGGTCAAGATCACGAAGATGGACGTCGATGCGAATCCGGCGACACCGGGGCGCTACGGCGTGCGCGCGATCCCGACGATCCTCGCGATCCGCGGCGGAACCGTGGTGCAGCAGATCCAGGGCGCGCGGCCGAAGGCCGACTTCGTGAACCTGGTGAAGGGCCTGCTCGGCTAGCAAGCCGCCGAAGGCGGCGCGCAGCGAGCCGCAGGCGAGCGAAGTTCGGAACTAGGCGGGCGCGACCGGGAGCCCCTCCCGCCTCGGCGCCTCGAAGAAGCGCACCGGCCAGCTGCGCCGCACCGCCTCGCGGTAGAGCAGCGGATCCGGATTCACCGCCACCGGGTGACCGACCAGGTCGAGCAGCGGCCGGTCGGTGATCGAGTCGGTGTAGAAGTACGAGCGCGCGAGGTCGATCTGCTGGTCCTCGATGAACTGCTGGAGCCAGTAGATCTTCCCCTCCTCGAAGCAGATGGGCTCGATCACGCGGCCGGTGAACGCGCCGTCCTCCACCTCGAGCCGCGTGTACAACATGTGCCGGATACCGAGCCGCGCGGCCAGCGGCCGCACCACGAACTTGGTCGCGCCCGATACGATCGCGACGACGTGGCCGGCGCGCTCGTGCTCGCGCACCAGGCGCTCGGCCTCCGGGTAGATGGTCGCGGCCACCATCTCGTCGAACCACTGGAGCGCTTCCTTCTCGAGCTCGGACTCACTGCGGCCGCGGAACTGGATCATCATGTTCTTGGTCCAGTTGCGGATGTCGAGCACGCCGAGCTTGTACTGGAGATAGGCCCCGAGACCGCGCAGCAGATCCATGCCGCCGATCTCGCCGCGCGCATAGCGATACTTCATGAAGAGGCTGCCGGAGTTCTCCGCGATCAGCGTCTTGTCCATGTCGAAGAAGGCGCCGATACAGGGCGGCGCGCCGCGCGCGGCGGAGACGGACATGGCGGCGAGCCTATCATGCGCGCTAGAAGACGTAGCGGCGCATCGACACGTTCATCAGCAGCCCGAGCGACGCGAGCGTCGTGACCATCGCCGAGCCGCCGTACGAGAAGAGCGGCAGCGGCACGCCGATCACGGGCGCGAGTCCGAGCACCATCGCGACGTTGAGCACGGCTGGCCAGAAGAGACAGCCGACCACGCCGATCGCGAGCAGCGCGCCGAAGTCGTCCTTGCTGCTGCGGGCCACCACCAGGCCCCAGAAGAGCAAGGTCGCGTACAGGCCGAGCACGACGCAGGAGCCGGCGAAGCCCCACTCCTCCGCGACGACCGAGAACGCGAAGTCGGTGTGCTGGGTCGGCAGGAAGCGAAGCTGCGTCTGCGTGCCCTGCATGTAGCCGGTCCCGAAGAGCCCGCCCGAGCCGATGGCGATCCGCGACTGGTTCATCTGGTAGCCCGAGGCGAGCGGATCGCGTCCCGGATCGATGACCGTAAGGATGCGCTCCTTCTGGTACGGAGCGAGCGAGAAGTTCCAGAGCGCCACGAGCGCCGCGACCGCGGCCACCGCGACGCCCGCCCACGCCCGCCACGGAATCCGCACGAGCGGAAGGTAGGTCGAGGCGATCAATAGCGTGAGCAGCGCGACGCCCATGTCGCGCTGGCCCAGGATCATCCCGACCGGCAGCGCGACGATCACGCCCGGCCAGAAGAGATCGCGCAGGCGCGACGTATCGCCGGGCGGATTGCGGTGGAAGTAGCGGGCGAGCGCGAGCACGAGGGCGATCTTCGCGAACTCGGCCGGTTGGACGCGCCCGCCGAAGAGCCAGCTCCGCGACCCGCGCGTCACCGGCGCGATCAAGAGGGTGAGCGCGAGCAGACCGAGCGAGCCCGCGAAGAGCGGCAGGGCGAAGCGCTCGTAGTGCCGGTAGTCGATCACGGTGACGATCACCGCGGCCGTCAGGCCGACACCGAGCGCGATCAGCTGCCGGCGCATCTCGTCGGAGAGTCCCTCCGGCTGGTGCGTCGCGGAGAAGAGGTTCACCAGGCCGAGCGTCGCCAGGATCCCCGCGAGCCCGAGCAAGGTCCAGTCGAAGTTCTGGAGCAGACGGCGGTCAATCGCCGGCATGCGGATCTTCCGGGGCGTCGCCTTCGGTGGGAGCGGCCGGGACGCCGTCTGCCGCGTCGGCGTCGGGCTGGTCCGGCGGCGGCTGGGGGGCGACACGCGAGGACGTCACGGGCGCGGCGGCCGCGATCGGCGCCGGCGGCTCGAGCGACACGCCGAAGTACGCGGCCAGCACCTTCTGGACCACCGGACCCGCGGCCGAGCCGCCGTGCCCGCCGTGCTCGACGAGCGCGGCCACCACGATCTCGGGCGCGTCGGCCGGCGCATAGCCGACGAACCAGGCGTGATCGCGGTGGCGCATGCGCACCGCCTCTTCGCTCAGGTTGTCCGTGTGCTCGAGCCCGACCACCTGCGCGGTGCCGGTCTTCCCGGCCACGCGGATCCCCGGAACGCGCGAGCGCCCACCCGTGCCGCCCGGCTCGTTGACGACGCCTTCGAGCGCATTGCGCACGCGCGCGAGGTGCTCCGGCGACACCGGCACGGTGCCGACCACCTCGGGCGCCGGGCCATCCGTGACGTTGCCGTCGGGGTCGACACTGCGGAGCACCAGGCGCGGCTTCAGCAGCTGGCCCCCGTTCGCGATCGCCGCGTACGCGGTCGCGAGCTGGATCGGCGTCACCAGGTCGAAGCCCTGGCCGATCGAGGACGACACCGTCTCGCCGAGCATCCACGGCTCGCCGAAGCGCCGCTCCTTCCAGGCGCTGGTGGGGATCAGACCGCCCTGCTCGTTCGCGAGCGGGATGCCGGTCGTGTGTCCGAGCCCGAAGGCCTTCGCGTAGAACGCGAGGCGGTCGATGCCGATTTCGAGGCCGAGGTGGTAGAAGTACACGTCGCACGACTCCACGATCGCGCGGTGCAGGTCGACCGCTCCGTGACCGCCGTCCTTCCAGCAGCGGTAGGTGCGCCGGCCGAGCTTGAACGAGCCCGGACAGAAGACCTTCCGGTTCGGATCGATCAGGCCCTCCTGGAGGGCCGCTGCGGCCACGATCGCCTTGAACGTCGATCCGGGAGGATAGTTGCCCGCGATCGCGCGGTTCTGGAGCGGGCGCCACTCGTCCTGCACGAGCGACTTCCAGGTCTCCGCGGCGATGCCGCCCGCGAATCCGTTCGGGTCGTACGAGGGCTTCGACGCGAGCGCGAGCACGTCGCCCGTGCGGACGTCGAGCGCCACGACGGCGCCCATGCGCGGCGGACCTCCCGCCACCTCCGGATCGAAGGCCTGCTCCGCCGCGCGCTGCATGTCGAGGTCGAGCGTCAAGGTCACGCTGCCGCCCGACACCGGCTCGATCTCGTCGAGCATGCCCTCGACGCGGCCGGCCACGTTGACGACGAGGTTCCGTCCGCCGGCGCGGCCGCGCAGCTCGTCCTGCATCAGCGATTCGATGCCCGACTGCCCGATCACCTCGCCCTGTCGATAGTCGGCATAGCGCCCCGTCTCGAGCTGGCGGCGCTGGATCTCGCCGATCGTGCCGAGCAGATGCGCCGCGAGCGGGCCCTCGACGTAGAGACGGCGCGGGCGGACGTCGGTCACGACGCCCGCGAGCGCATAGAGGTGGGACTCGACCCGCGCGCGCTGATCCTCGCTGAGGTCGGCGACGAGTTGGATCGGCTGGAAGCGCGCGCGGCCGTGCGGCGAGCCGATCGCATTGCGGAGCGCGTCGGCGTCCTGGTCCACCAGCGACGCGAGCGCGCGCAGCGTGCGATCCGGCCGCCGCAGCTCGTTGGGGATCACCTGCACGGCGAAGGCGGGGCGGGTGGTCGCGAGCACGCGGCCCTTGCGGTCGAGGATGTCGCCGCGCGGCGCCTCGAGGCGGACGGTCCGCACGTAGTTGCGCGACGACTGGCGGCGCAGGTCGTCGGTCTGGATGAACTGGAGCTGGAAGAGCCGCAGCAAGAAGACGCCGAAGGCCAGCACGATCAGCGCGGCCAGCAGCGGGATCCGGTCGGCGATGGTGGAGTCGCTGCCGCCGAGTCGCGCGCGCCGGTCGCCGATCACGGCGAGAGCCTGCGCGGCTCCAGGCGCAGCACGCGGCGCCCGGAGTCCTCGTCGAGGCGCGCGAGCAGCCCGCCCACCGCGGCGATCGCGAGAGGCGCCGCCACGGCATTCACGGCAGAGTGTCGCAGCAGGGCGACCCCAGCGGAGAGGCCGGGCCCGGACTCGGGCAGGAAGAACGCGGTCAGCGCGCCGAGCGCCAGGGCGGAGCCCGCCGTCAGCCCGGCCACCAGCGCCATCTGCGTCGGAGCGCTGTGGAGGTTGAAGTGCACGCTGAGCACGCGCGCGCTGCCGAACGCGCACAGCGAGATCAGCGCGTGCTGCCCGATCAGCGAGCCGGAGAGGAGATCCGAGACGAGGCCGACCCAGACCGAGAGCAGCAGGGCCGCGAGCAGCGAGCCCGGCCAGCCGAGGCCCAGCGCGACGACCAGCAGCAGCGCGGCGTCCGGGATCCAGCCGGCGGGTGCGAAGAGCGCGAGCGCGCCCTGCACCATCGGCGCCAACAGCGCGAGCAGCGCGATCGCGACGACCCGCTTCAAGACCGCGGCCGCTCCGCCGGCTGGCTCGCGTCCGCTGAGTCGCCGTCCTCGGTCGCGTAGAGCAGATCCATGGTCGGGCCGCGTCGCAGCATCACGAACACCTGCTCGAGTCGGCCGAAATCCACCGACGGACGCACCGCCGCGGTGCGCAGCATCTTCGAGTCGGAGTCCGACACCTCCGTGACCTCTCCGACCCGGAGTCCCTTCGGATAGACACCGCCGAGCCCCGACGTGACGAGCACGTCCCCGGGCTGCACGTCGGCGTCGCGCACCACGAACTCGAAGATCAGGTCGTCGCCGTGCGCACCGCGCACGATGCCGCGCGAGCGGCTGCGCTGGACCATCGCATCGACGGCGCTCTGGCGATCGATCAGCAGCATCACCTTGGCCGCGCTGCGCGAGGTCGCGGTGACCAGTCCGACGAGGCCCTGCTCGTTGATCACCGGCATGCCCGAGAAGACGCCGTGCTGGCGGCCGCGGTCGACGAGTCCCGAGCGGAACCAGGCCGACACGTCGAGGCCGACGAGCTCGGCGGGCAGCATCGGGACCTCGAAGTCGTCGCGCATCTCGGCGATGCGCGCGAGGCGGCCGCCGGCGACGAGCGCCTCGCGCAGCTGCAGGTTCTCCTCCTCGACGGCGGCGAGGTGATGGCGCAGCTCGGCGTTCTGATCGCGCACGTCGAGGATGGCCATGTAGTCGCGCACCGCGTCGCGCACGAAGTCGATCGGCGCGGCGACCGCCTTCTGCACGGGCACCGCGAGATCGAGCACGGCCCCGCTCCACCACGAGAACTCGTGGCCCGCGCTGCGCCGGTCGACCAGCATGCTGACCAAGGCGCCTCCCGCGAGCGCGACACTCACGAGTGCGATGGCGATGCGGCTGCGATTGTCGGTCATGGTCCCCGCCCGGGACCGGGCGGTCAGGATCGGATCGCGACTTCCCGGAGAAGCGAGATGTCGTCCAGCGTGCGCCCGGTGCCGATCGCGACCGCGGTGAGCGGCTCCTCGGCCAGCATCACCGGGAGGCCGGTCGCCTCCCGGAGCAACACGTCGAGATTTCGCAGCTGCGAGCCGCCTCCGACGAGGACGATGCCCTTGTCGACGATGTCCGCCGCGAGCTCCGGCGGCGTGCGCTCGAGCGCGAGCTTGGTCGCCTCGATGATCGCGTTGACCGGCTCGGCGAGCGCCTCGCGCACCTCCTCGGACTTGATCTCGAGGATCTTCGGGACGCCGGCCACGAGGTCGCGGCCCTTGACTTCCATCGTCTCGATCTCGTCGGTCTGGCACGCGCTGCCGATCGTGATCTTGATCAGCTCGGCCGTGCGTTCGCCGATCAGCAGGTTGTACTTGCGCTTGATGTAGTTGATGATGGCCTCGTCCATCTTGTCTCCGCCGACGCGCGCCGAGTTGGCGTAGACGATGCCCGAGAGCGAGATCACCGCGACCTCGGTGGTCCCGCCGCCGATGTCGATGATCATGTTGCCGGAGGGCTCCGTCACCGGGAGCCCGGCGCCGATCGCCGCCGCCATCGGCTCTTCGATCAGGTAGACCTCGCGCGCGCCGGCGGAGATGGCCGACTCACGCACGGCGCGCTTCTCGACGGAGGTGATGCCGGAGGGCACCGCGATCACGATGCGCGGGCGCACCATGCGCTTGCGGTCGTGCACGCGCGCGATGAAGTAGCGGAGCATCGCCTCGGTGATCTCGAAGTCGGCGATGACACCGTCCTTCATCGGGCGGATCGCGACGATGTTGCCGGGCGTGCGCCCGAGCATCTCCTTCGCGGCTTTTCCGACGGCGCGAACCTTGTCGACGCCGCGACCGTCGCGCGAGACCGCGACCACGGAGGGCTCCGACACGACGATGCCCTGCCCCTTCGCGTAGACGACGGTGTTGGCAGTGCCGAGATCGATCGCCAGGTCGTTCGAGAACCAACCGAGGATCGTGTCGAGAATCACAGGAACCCCCTTGGTTCGCCTAGGACGATGAGACACCGCCGAGTGTCCGCCGTCGTCGGCGCACCCCCACGCGACCCCCCGGGGCATCGCGCAGAGGACATCCTAACTACGCGATTCAACAAGCCCTTTGGTCGCCGTTCGGCAACCCGCTCCGATGCTAACAACCAGCCCCCGGGGCTTCAAGCGCACGGCCGCGACCCGGCTGCCCGACTTGCCCGCCACCACCCCGCTCCTTAGCCTCCGGCGCTTCGTTTCGTCCTCTCATCGTCCGGAGCGTCCTCCGGGCTGAGCCACGAGTCGGAAGCCGGAGGCCTCGCTGCATCCATGCTCGATTCCCTGCGCGGCGGTCAGCGCTGGATCGTAACGGTCATCATCGGCGGCATCGCGCTGATCTTCGTGCTCTTCCTCGGCCTCCAGGGCCCGCTCCGCGGCGGCAGCAGCGCCGGCAGCGTCGTCACGGTCGGCCCCTATCAGTTCGGCCTGCGCGAGTTCGAGCGGGCGCGCGCGCGCCGCGAGCGCGCGCTCCAGGAGCAGCTCGGCGATCAGTTCGACGCCCGGCAGCTCGGCGACACGCTCGACCAGATGACCGCGCGCGAGCTGGTCGACCGCGCGCTGCTCGCGCTCGAGGCCCGGGACCTCGGCCTCTCGGTCTCGCGGCAGGAGATCGAGCGCCTCGTGCTGGCCGACCCGGGTCTGCGCGACGAGAGCGGCCACTTCGACGTCAAGCGCTTCGAGGAATGGGCGCAGTACGAGTACGGCAGTCAGACCGCCTTCATCGAGGAGCGCCGGCTCGCGCTGCTCTCGTTCAAGATGATCGAGCTGCTGAACGAGCAGCCCCACGTGTCGCCCGGGGAGGCGCGCGACGCGGTGCGACGCGACCTCGAAGAGGTGCAGATCGCCTTCGTCGCGATCGGCGGCGACGAGAAATCCGACGCGAAACCGGACGACGAGGCCGTGAAGCGCGCGCTCGCCGAGCGCGGCGAAGCGCTGCACGCGCTCTACGAGGAGCGGAGCGGCCTGTACAACGTTCCCGAGAAGATCCGGGCGCGACACATCCTGTTCGCGGTGCCCGCGGGCGCGGACGAGGCGGCGGTCGAGAAGGTGAAGACCGAGGCCGAGCAGGCGCTCGCCGGGCTCCGAGCGGGCGCGGATTTCGCGGCGCTCGCCTCGCAGCGCAGCGACGATCCCGGCTCCAAGAGCCAGGGAGGCGATCTCGGCTTCTTCGGCCGGGGCCAGATGGTGCCTCCGTTCGACGAGGCTGCCTTCGCCCTCCAGGAGCCCGGACAGCTCTCGGACCTCGTCCGCACCACCTACGGCTTCCACATCATCCGGCTCGAGGAGCGACAGCCGGCGACGAGCCGCTCCTACGACGAGGTCAGCGAGGAGCTCGCGCGCGACCTGCTGACGCGCGAGGCCGCCAAGGCTCGAGCCCACGAGCAGGTGGACAAGCTGGTCGCGGCCATCCAGGGCGGGAAGTCGCTGCAGGACGCGGCGCGCGAGGCCGAGGTCCCGATTCAGCGCAGCGGCTGGCTGCGGCGGCGCGCGGACGGCTACGTGCCGGGCCTCGGCGCCGCGCAGGATCTCCTCGCCGCGGCATTCATGATCGAGCCCGGCCGCAGCCTGCCCCGCGTGTTCGAGGTGGGCGACCGCCTGGCGCTGCTCCAGGTGCTCGATCGAAAGCCGGCCAGCCCGGAGCAGATCGAGGCGCAGCTCGACGCGCGCGAGAAGCAGCTGCTCGAGGAGAAGCGCGACACCCGCACCAGCGCGTGGATCGACCGCCGGCGCAGCGAGCTGATCGAGTCCGGCGAGCTGCACGTCGCGCTCGAGAACCTCGGGCGGGCCCCGCGCCCGGCCGCGCTGCCGGGTCGCCGCGTCTCACCCTACTAGGCGAACGACGGCTTCTGGCGTCGGATCAGGTCCATGAACTCCTGGCGGGTCTTCGGGTCCTGCTGAAAGACGCCGTGCACGGAGCTCGTCACCGCCGACGCGTTCTGCTGTTGCACGCCGCGCATCATCATGCACAGGTGGATCGCCTCGACCACGACCGCCACGCCCTTCGGCTCGAGCACGCGCTGGAGCGTCTCCGCGATCTGCGTAGTGAGGCGCTCCTGGACTTGCAGGCGGTGGCTGAACATCTCGACGAGCCGGGGGATCTTCGAGAGCCCGAGCACCTTGCCGTTCGGCACGTAGGCGACGTGCGCGCGGCCGAAGAAGGGCAGCATGTGGTGCTCGCACAGGCTGTAGAAATCGATGTCCTTCACGATCACCATCTCGTCGTACGAGACGTCGAAGAGCGCGTCGTTGAGGATCGCGACGGGATCCTGCGAGTAGCCCTGGGTGAAGAAGCGCATCGCGCGCGCGACCCGCGACGGCGTGCGCAGCAGCCCGTCGCGGCCCGGATCCTCGCCGAGCTCCTTCAGCATCTGGCTGACCAGCCGTTCCAACGGGTCGGGGGCGTC
>Ga0335076_10007896_pt1 | contig 10726 bp, 10 predicted proteins | sample Lox_Sample_25_FD_206717 | JGI IMG/M metagenome (GOLD analysis project Ga0335076, IMG submission 206717) | Soil microbial communities from Loxahatchee National Wildlife Refuge, Florida, United States - Lox_Sample_2.5 | ecosystem: Environmental > Terrestrial > Soil > Wetlands | place: USA...
GGGCTACTCGGACGAGGTCGTCGGCCGCCACGGGGCCCTCGGACCTGGAGAGCAACTCCTCCAGAAGCCCTTCAACATGTCCCAGCTCCTGGCCAGCGTCCGGGCCGCCCTCGACAAGAACGGTGCGGCCCCCGTCGACTGACGACGCTCAGGCGTCGAGGGCGGGAGGGAAGGTCTCCCCGGCCCTCAGCTCCTCGGGCCGGCGGAAGAAAAAGCCCTGCATGAGCTCGCAGCCGAGCTCGCCCGCCGCGTCACGCTCGCCCGTCGTCTCGACGCCCTCGGCCACGGTGGCGATTCCCATGTCACGGCTCACGGCGACGATCGAGCCGACGAGCTTCTTCTTCATGAGATCGCGGTCGATCCCGGCCACGAGGCCCCGGTCGAGCTTGACGAAGTCCGGCTGCAAGGACGCGAAGGCGGTGAGGCCCGCGTAGCCCGCCCCGAGGTCGTCGATGGCGATGCGAAAGCCCATCCCCCGCAGCCGGCGCACCCGTTCGCGCATGTCGGGCCCGCTGTCGATCCGGCTGCGCTCCGTGATCTCGAGGACCACCTCGGGGGCGAGGTGGGAGAGCGGGGACCGGGGGTCGTAGAGCGACTCGTCGAGGAGGTCGTCGGGGTGCAGGTTGAGGAAGAACATCGTGCCGCGAGTGTGTGTCGCCGCACGGGAGACGGTGCCGCGGATGATCCGGCCGAGGTCACGCACCCGCCCCAGGCGCTCGGCCACCTCCAGGAATTGCAGAGGACCGCCCACCGCCGGCTCGCGCGTGCGGAGGAGAGCCTCCCACGCGAAGACCGTGCGGTCGCGCGTCCTCACGATCGGCTGGTAGACCATGTGGAGGTTGGCCAGGGCCCGGCTGTAGACGGCCTCGAGCCCCGCCCGGTCCCCCATGAGGCCATCGGTCTGGCCCAGAAACCGCAGGGCCTCCCTCTTGACCGTCGCCAGACGTCGCAGGCGCACGGCCTCCTCGACGCTGCGGACGAGGTCAGGAGCGCTCACCGGCTTCAGGAGGTAGCGCAAAGCTCCCAGCTCCAGCGCCTGGACCGCGGTCTCCACCGAGGGGCTGCCGGTGACGAGCACCACCGGAACGTCGAGGTCGCGCTCCCGCACCGCCCGCAGGACGTCCACCCCGGTCGCTCCCGGCATGAGGACGTCCGTCAGGACGACGTCGAACGTCCCGCCTTCGAGCGCGTGCAGGGCGCCCCCGCCGTCGGACAGGGTCGTGACGTCGAAGCCTGCTTCGAGGAGCACGTCGCTGTAGACCTCCAGGAGATCCAGGTCGTCCTCCACGACGAGGACCCGGCCGCGGCTCGGCCCCGGGCTCAGCATGCTTCCCTCGCCAGCGGGGGCCCGGCCGCGAGCGCCTCCGCGGCCGGGAGGGCGCGAAGGGCGCCCACCCGATTGCGGCCCTGGGTCTTCGCCTCGTAGAGGGCCTCGTCGGCCCGGGTGACCAGCGCTTCGCCGTTCGCGTCGTCCCCCGGCAGCCTCGTGGAGATCCCGGCGCTGCACGTCACGTTCAGCCGCTGGTGACCGGCGGCGAGCGGGCGGGCCGCGGTGGCGCGGACGATGCGCCAGGCGAGCGTGCAAGCGCTGGGCTCGTCCGAACCGGCGAGGAGCACGACGAACTCCTCACCGCCGTAGCGGAACAGGCGATCGCCCTCCCGGACCAGGGAGCGGAGCCGGGCGGCGAACGAGACGAGGACGGCGTCTCCGGCGCGGTGGCCGAACGCGTCGTTGACGCGCTTGAAGTGGTCGAGGTCCAGGAGCACGAGAGCGAGAGGCGAGCCTTGCCGGGAGGCCCGGGCGAGCTCCTGCCGGAGGGCCTCGTCGAACGCCCGGCGGTTGCCGACCCCGGTGAGGCCGTCGGTGAGGCTGAGCCGGCGCAGCTCGCCGAGCAACCGGAGGTTCTCCTCGCGAAGGTGCCACTTCTCGAGCGCCCGCTCCACCGCGAGGGGGACCGTCCCGACTGCCTCCGCGTCCTTCACGATGTAATCGTGAGCCCCGAGCCGGAGCGCCTGGACCGCCGCCCGCGCGTCCTGGGCGTGGGTCCCCGTGAGCACGATGACCTCCGGCGGCGGGTCCGCCCGGCGCAGGGCGGCGAGCAGCTCCATCCCGCCGAGCCGCGGCATGCCGAGGTCGGTCACGACGACCGGCGAGGGCTCGTGGTGGAAGATGTCGAGCGCCTCCGCGCCGTCCTGGGCCTCCCGCACCGTGAACCCGGATCGACGAAGCCGCGCTGAGATGAGTCGGCGGACGACGACGTTGTCCTCGACGACCAGGATCCTCTCTCGTACCAGGTGGGGCCTCATGCCAACCTCCGCCTTCGGATCGTGCAAGGTCCCTGCCGACGAGCCGTTCCCGATGCCCCTGCCGCTCAACGGTTTGCCCCGGTGCTCGAGCCGGCGGTCTCCCCGCCGGGAGGACTTCCCGAGCATCTCCCGGCAAGGACGCCCGGTCACGGGTCCTCCATGCCCCAGGCGTGCAGCTTGTTGTAGAGCGTCTTGGGATCGATGCCGAGGGCGGTGGCCGTGCGTCCCCGGTGCCCGTGGTTCTTCTCGAGGACGGCCTGGATGTACTCGCGCTCCATCTCGGCGAGGGTGAGGTCGGCCCTGAGGACGCGAGGAGCCGCCCGCGGGCGGACGTCGAGGGGCAGGTCCTCGGCCCGGATGACGGGCCCACGGGAGAGGATCGCCGCGCGGCCGATCACCATCTCCAGCTCCCGGACGTTTCCCGGCCACTCGTACGAGGCGAGCAGGTCGACGGCCGCGGAATCGAGAGTCCATTGGCCCTTCAGCCGCTCCAGGAAGTGCTGGGCGAGGAGCGCTATGTCCCCGCGTCGCTCCCGCAGGGGAGGGATTCTGAGCGAGATCCCGTGGAGCCGGTAGAAGAGGTCGCCCCGGAACCGGCCGGCCTCGACCTCCGCCCGCAGGTCGCGATTGGTGGCGGACACGACGCGGACGTCCACCCGGACCGGTCGGGTGCCCCCCACCCGGAAGAACTCCTGCGTCTCGAGGGCGCGCAGGAGGCGCGACTGGAGCTGCAGGCTCAGCTCGCCGATCTCGTCGAGAAAGAGCGTCCCCCGGCTCGCGATCTCGAAGAGGCCCGTCTTCCGGTCGACGGCGCCGGTGAAAGCGCCCCGCTCGTGGCCGAAGAGCTCGCTCTCGATCAGGTTCTCGGGCAGGGCCGCGCAGTTGACGGGCACGAAGGCGAAGCCGCTCCGGGGGCTCTGGTCGTGCAGAGCACGGGCGATGAGCTCCTTCCCGGTGCCCGTCTCGCCCTCGACGAGCACGGGGAGCACGGATGCGGCGGCGCGCTCCAGGGTGGCCAGGATCTGCCGGGTCGCCGGGTCGCCGGTCAGGAAGCCGTGCCGGGGCTCGTGGCGCCGCAGCCGGGCTCGCAGCGCCACGTTCTCGCTGCGCAGCCGCGACTTCTCCGCCGCCTTCGCCAGGAGCACGTGGAGCTCGTCGATCCGGGGCGGCTTGGACAGGTAGTCGTAGGCGCCGAGGCGCATCGCCTCGATCGCCGTCGGGACCTCGGCGTTGCCGGTCAGGACCAGGGCTTCGATGGGGAGCGACTCGGCGCCGATCTCGCGGAGGACCTCGAGCCCGCTGCCGTCGGGCAGCTGGAGGTCGAGGAGGGCCACGTCGAGGCCCCCCTCCCGCACCCGCTCGCGGGCCTCCGCCACGGACGCCACGCGTACGACCTCGTGCCCGCGCGACGCCAGCTCCTCGGCGAGGACCGCGCCGAAGCTGGCGTCGTCGTCGAGGACCAGGATCGCGAGCCGCTCAGGCGTCGGCATCCGACCCCTCGCTCCTCGTCGCCATCCCCCCGGCCGGCACCGTCAGCACGAAGCGGGTTCCCCGGCCGGGGATCGGCTCCCAATCGAGGCTCCCCCCGTGCTCCTCGACCACGGCCCGACTCGCCATGAGCCCGAGGCCGATTCCCTCTTCCGGGGGGCGCCCCGAGGCGAAGGGCTCGAAGAGGGCCCGGGCCGCCTGTTCGCCGAGGCCCCCTCCCTCGTCGCTGACGGCCACCGTCACCCGCCGGTCCGGAGAGGCCTGCGCCTTCAGGAGGACGCGGCCGCCGGGCGGGCTCGCGTCCACGGCGTTGACGAGGAGAGCGAGGAGGGCCTGGCCGAGTCGGTGCTTGTTCCCGCGCACCTCCGGGAGGCCAGCCGGGATGTCGAGCTCCACCTCCACCCGCTTGCGCATGGCCTCGTCCCGGAGGAGCTGGGCCGCGCTTCGACAGAGCCCCCCCAGCTCGACGCCTTCGATGGCGAGCGAGGCCTTGCCTGCGAACTCCCGGAGGGCGGCCAGCATCTGCTGGCAGCGGCGGCTCTCCTCGCCCATGGCACGCAGATACCGCTGCAGCTTGTCGGGGGCGAGGGTCCGTTCGGCGTCGGAGGCTGCGGTCTCCAGGCTCTCCGCTCGCAGCGCGATGGCCGCGAGCGGCGTGCTGATCTGGTGCACGACCGAAGGAACGAGCCGACCGAGCGCCGAAAGCCGGGCCGCCTCGATCAGCCTCGCCCGCATCTCGGAGTCCGAGCCGCAGTAGCCCATCTTGGATTTCTACTCCTCAAGGCCGGCGATCACAAGAACGGGGGCTCCGGCTCGCCTACCCCCGGCCCGACCCGGCCAGTTGCTCCCGGTTCAGCCGGTACTCCTCGACGAACAGGCGCGCGATCGTGGGGTCAAACTGGGTGCCGCCGCACGCCTCTATCTCGGCGAGAGCCTCGTCGATCGTCCGGGCCGTCCGGTAGGGCGTCCCCCGGGTCATCGCCTCGAACGCCTCCGCGACGGCCACGATCCGCCCCCCGAGGGGGATCTCGGAGCCGGCCAGCCCACGGGGATAGCCCTTGCCGTCCCAGCGCTCGTGATGGTTGTGGATCGTCGGGGCGAGAGACGCCCAAGTCGAGACCGGACGCAGGATCTCGACGCCGAGGGCGGGATGCTCGCGGACCTGTTCGGCGTCCTCCGAAGAGAGCACGCCGTCGGCGGCGAGCAGCCCCGGCCGCAACCTGAGCTTGCCGACGTCGTGGAGGAGGGCGGCGAAATGAAGCGTGCGGCGCTCCTCGTCGGGCAGCCCGAGCCGACGAGCGACCATGTCGGTGAGGGCGGCCACCGCTCGCGAGTGGCCCTGGTAGTGGACGTCCTGCGCGTCGAGCAGAGAGGCCAGCATCTCCGAGGCATGGGTGAAGAAGTTGCGGCTCAGGTCGGCGGCCCGCGCGTTCTCCATCGCGACCGCGCCCTGCCGCGCGAGGGAGGCCAGGAGCTCGAGGTCCTCGTGCGAGAAGCTCCGAGCGCGGCCGGCGGCGGTGAGGGCCCCGCGCAGGGTCGATCGCAGGAGGGGCACGCAGACGAAGCCCGACAGCTCGGTGCCCATGTCGTCGCAACGGGACGAATACGACGGGTGGTCGGTGGGGACGTCCATCAACACCGGGACGCCCGTGTCGAGGACCTGGGTGCAGATCCCGTCTCCCGGCCCGAAATGCCCGCCCACCGCCGCCTCGCCGTCTCCGTGGGCAGCCCGGATGGTCACGTCGCCCAGCTCGCCGCGCTCGCCGAGGACGATCCGCACCGCCTCCGCGCCCACGAGCTCGCGCGCCGCCCCGATGAGGACGGCAAGGAGCTGGTCGAAGTGCCTCTCCGAGGCCAGCCGGGCGCTGAGCTCGCTCAGGACGCGCAGCCTCCGGCTCGTTTCCTGGAGCCCGCTCACCAGCTGCCGGTTCTCCGCCCGCAGCTCGCTGCGCGCGATCGCCGCGCGCACGGAGCGACGCAGGCGGACCGACTGCAGCGAGTCCTTCTGGAGGTAGTCGAAGAGCTCGTTGCGGATGCCCTCGATCGCCGAGCGCATGTCGCCGTGCCCGGTCAGCATGACGACCTCGGTGGCCGGGCTCGCCCGCCGCAGCTCGCGCGCGAGCTCGATGCCGTCCATGTCCGGCATCATCAGGTCCACGACCGCCGCCGCGAACGGCTGCCGCCGGGCGAGGCCCACCGCCTCCCGAGGGAGGCTGACGGGGATCGCCTCGATGTCGCTGTCGGCCAGGGCGTCGGCCACCGTCCGGGCGAAGGCGTTGTCGTCGTCGACGACCAGGACGTGATGGCAGACCGAGCCCGGGGGATGGGCGAATCGCATCTCCGGGAGCGGGCCGGGCGGCTGGTCCGGAGAATGGGAAAGCTCGGGAGATTGCAGGGTCATGGCCAATGCCTCCTAGCGTCGTCTCGAAAAGAGCTGGGCCAGTCGTCCCAGGCTCGGCGCCGGCTCCACGTCGGCCGAGCGGCCGGTGCCCAATCGGGCCCGGAGGGTCCGAAGGCCCTCTCGCGCCTCGGCGTTCCCGGGATCGAGGGCCAGGGCGCGGGCCAGAGTCGCCTCGGCGCGAGCGAGAAGGCCCTCGCGCAGATAGAGGCCGCCGAGGAGGGTCAAGGCGTCGGCATTGGAGGGATCCTCCTGGGTCATCTCGCGGAGGAGGCCTATCCCATACCGCCGCCAGCGACCGTCGGCGAGGTACGCCCGAGCGAGGAGCAGGCGGATCTGCCCCCGCTCCTCGCCGTCCGCGAGGGTCAGCACCTGATGAAGCTGGTGGACGGCTCCTTCGCTGTCGCCCCGGGCCACGAAGCCCCGTGCTCCGGCCAGGGCCTGAGCGACGCGTTCCCTGCGGTCAGCGACGTCCGCGCCCGACGCGCCAGGGGGCCTGGCCGGCTCAGGCGTGGGAGGCGGTGCAGGAGAGAGGGCCGAGCGTGGAGCCGGGGCGGGCCTCGGGCGCCGAGGGACCAACTGTCCCCCGGCAGCATCAGGCCCGCGGCCGCGAGAGCCGCCCAGCGCCTGGAAGGCCTCGGTCAGCCGGACGAAGGCTGCCTGCATCCTCTGCCGCTCGTCGGGCAAGGCGCCGGCCCCTGCGTCGGGGTGGAGCCGCCGGGCAAGAGCCAGAAAGGCGGCCCGCACCGCGGCGGGATCCGCGTCCCGGCCGACCCCAAGAAGCTGCGCAGGCTCCCCGCTCGCGAGCCGTTCGCAGCGGTCCAGCAGCTCCCGCACCGGTGCCGTCACCAGAGGCACCGATGTGGTCACGGCCGGGCCTCCAGAGCGGGGATGCGCGGCTCGGCGCTGCCGACGACCTCCACCAGGCGGATCGCGGCCTTGTGAAGGGCCACGAAGCCCTCCTTGACGGGCTCGTCTTCCCGGGCAGCGTCCCAGAGAGTGAGGTAGTGACGGCCCGTGTCGATCAGCTCGGAAAGGGCCGACCTCGAGCCGGAGAGCCGCAGGCTCCCGACGTAGACCCCTTCGTCCGTGTGAACCCTCACCTGAAACCACCGCAGCCGTCGACTCATCGGACGCTCCCGGTTCTCGAGGCCCATCGCCCCGCACCTGTCCCTTCGAGAGGCAGGGTGCGTGCCGGCCTCGCTCTCCGGGGCAAGTCCTTGGTGCATCGGTCCTACGGAGGTGCCGAAGCGCAGAGCCGCGCCGCTTCGCTCGGGAAGCTCGCCCGTCGGCATCGGGACGAAGTGCCGATCCGCCCGGTCACCCGCTCGGCGACGGGGGCGTCGGGAGGTCCGCCCGATGAGGGACCGCTTGCCGGGTCGTGCCCCTCGAAGACGCTCTCGCATCACTCTGGCGTTCAGGGAGTTGTCGTTCCTGCCCCTGCGGCCCCGCTGTTGCCCTCCGAGAGGGCGTGCGCTGGCTGGCCCTCACGTTCGCTCTTGGTCTCCTGGCCGCTGCGGAATCGGCCGACGTCGAGGCCGGATCGGTTCCCGGCCCCCGGCTCGTGGCCCGGACCTCCCGAGCCCTCTACTACAGCGTGGACCACGCCCGCGTCGACGTCCGGCGGTCGGAGGACTATCTCGCACGCCTCGAGACGCTGTTCGGCCGCCCATCGGAAGGATGGCACGTCGAGATCGTCGTCCATCCGGCCACCGCACCTCTTCGGACCGAGGCGGGCGTCGCGGCGCTGGGCATCACGGACCTGGCGGCACGTCGCATCGACTCCGTGCAGGCCTTCCACCCGCACGAGCTCGTGCACGCCGCGGCCGGCCGAAACGGCGTGGCCCCGGCGTTCTTCGCCGAGGGGCTCGCGGTCGCGCTGTCGAGCGGTGGTCGGTGGAATGGTCGCGACGTGGATGCCGTGGCCAGGGGGGCCGCGGCGGCTGGCGTGCGGATCGAGCCGCTCCTCGACCAGTTCGGGGACGTCGACCCTGCGCTCGAGTACTGCCTCGCCGGGTCGTTCGTGGCATTCCTCCTGGAGACGGAGGGCATCGAGCCCATGGTCGCCTTCCTCCGCGGCTGCGGCAGCTCGCCGGCGCGCTTCGAGCGCGCGTTCCGCGCCGCCTATGGATGCACGTTCGCCGCCGCCACACTGGCGTGGCGGGCACGCCTCCTGGCGGGGCGCGGGTCCACCTGGCGCTGGGCGGACGAGTCGACGTGGCCCCGCTCACTCGAGAAGACGCGATCCACACGCGCTCAGGCTGTGGCCACGGAGGTCGAACGGCCCAGGGCGGAGACGGGCGTCTTCCTGCTCTTGAGCCCGGAGGGTGGTGGGCGGGAGACTCGCTGAAGGCGGTTCTGGCCCAGGGGTGGTCGGCCGAGCCGGCAGCCCGCGCACGACGCGAGAGGTCTCCGCATCGCTCGGGACGCGCGGCGCCCTGTCCAGGCCCTCCCTCCGGGAAGGCCGCGCCGACGCCCCAGACCGCCGCACGAGACGACCGGGCATTCGTCCTGCTCTGTCGAGAGATGTTCCCGCGCCCCTTCTGGGCTCCTCCCCGTAAGCGCTTTCGCCTCAGCCTGCCGGTGCGCGGCACAGGCTGTGCCTCCGAGGGAGGGCGTCGGGCCGGTGAAGGGCACCGGCCCGGATTGGGGCAGGAGAGGGCGGGCATGTTCATCGAGGCTGCCGCACCTGCGGCACCGGCTCTTGGCTGGAGCCGAGTCGACAGCTTGGGACGAGGCCCGCGCAGACCTGAAAAGGGAGGCATTGTGTTTCGATCGAGTCTCGTGCTCGTCTGTCTCGGCGCACTCACTCTGGGCGCGGCGGCGCCGGGCTCAGCGGCGCCGGGCCGCTCGGCGATCGGTGATCCGAACGCCGACCTCGTCTAGAGACCCCGGTCACGCCGTGCCGCATCGTCGACACGCGCCTGGCCGGGGGACCGATCGTTCCGGGCTCGCCACGGACCTTCGTCGTTGCGGGCACCTCGGGCTTCTCCGCTCAGGGCGGGACCGAGGGAGGCCGCGGAATCCCCGAAGGCGCCGCTGTCGTCCAGATGAACCTCGTGGCGGTGAACCCGTCGGGCCCGGGGAACTTCGGCGCCTACCCCTGGGCCGCCGTCCCGGACCTCACGTTGACATCCGTCATCAACTACTCGGCGGCCGTCGCGTCGAACCTGGCCAACGGAATCGCGCTCCCCATCTGCAACTCGACCACCACGACGTGCACCGCAGACCTCATCGTGCTGTCGGTGTCGGGTGCGCACCTCGTCATCGACGTGGAGGGCTACTTCGTCGCCGGGAGTCCCGTAGCCGGGCCGGCAGGTCCGAAAGGGCCGGCCGGGCCCGCGGGTGAAGTCGGTCCCTCCGGCCCGGAGGGGCCAGCCGGTCCGGCAGGTGCGCAGGGGCCGGCGGCGACGGTGCGGCCGGGCCCGCGGGAGCGACTGGGCTCACCGGTGCGACCGGTCCGGCTGGGCCAACGGGGCCGACCGGGGCCAGCGGCAACATCATGACCGTCGTCTCGAGCGGCACCAACTGGTACGAGCTCAACCGGCACTGAAGCTCGCTTGGCGTACCCGGGGAAGCGGCGGTCGAACATCGCCGCTTCCCCTGTGCTTTTGACCCCCTTGCCTCGCCCGGCCCGGCAGACCGCGTACATCGACGCCTTCACAATCGAAGAGGTCGCAGAGTGCACTTCCCGAGGGCCGCACGGTTGAGCGGCGGGGTGTGCGCTCGCGGTGATCGCAGGAGGACTACGGCGCGCTCCGTTCGTCCGGCTCGGCGGCGGAGGCCGTCAGACCGAGGCGGGCCACGAGGGCGATCGCGGCGACCACGTCCCCGACGACCGCCGGCGGGTAGAGCGGAATGCTGATGAGGATTCCCGCCACCAGGGCCAGGAGCGCCAGCGCGCCGAGGAAGCGACCCTTTCTGGAGGGTACGACACCGGCGTGGCCGGCTGTCGCGGCTGACGGCGCGTCAAGCCACCGTGGCTTTCCCATGATCGACCTCTCTCGCTCCGCCTTCACGAGGAAGGGGCAGGATCAAACGGCGCACGCCCATCGGGAGTGGCAAGACCGACGCCGACCTGCGCGCGGCGGTAACGCGCTCCCGCGGCTGGACATCCGGCGGCGGGCGGAGCGTCGCGCGGTCGGCAAAGCGCTCCCTCGTCGGGTGAAGCTCCCGGAGCGCGGAGCCTCGATCCTGCCGCGCGCCGCCACTCCTTCGCTAGCGCCTCTCGAAGGTCCACCTCGCCGGATGGCCTCTCGAGGAACCGAGGGCCCCGGCGCGAGAGCGCCGCGCCGTCTACGGGACAGCTACTCGACGCGGAACGACTGCGCGCCCGGGTTCAGCGCCCGCGTGACGCCGCGCCAGGCGAACGTGCCGGTGAGCCCCGCGGGCAGCGTCACACGGGCTTCGAGGGCCGAGCCGTCCCGGCGGTAGGCGACGGTGATGGGACCCTTCGGGTGGGGAAGCGCCGCTTCGAGGTGGCCCAGCGTGCCGAGGTGCGGCTCGACCCTCACCGTCCGGAAGCCGGGCGAG
>Ga0335076_10007897_pt1 | contig 10724 bp, 3 predicted proteins | sample Lox_Sample_25_FD_206717 | JGI IMG/M metagenome (GOLD analysis project Ga0335076, IMG submission 206717) | Soil microbial communities from Loxahatchee National Wildlife Refuge, Florida, United States - Lox_Sample_2.5 | ecosystem: Environmental > Terrestrial > Soil > Wetlands | place: USA: Florida...
GGTGTCGCTGACGCTCGGCGAGCCAGGCGATGAAGCCCGTCATAAACGAGCGGCATGAGCCGGTTGAGAGCTGCCTCATCGCCGGATTTCCAGGCTAGTAGGAGACGTGTAATCTCGTGCGTCGAGCCCGGCTGGTTGTCGTGCTGTTCCCGAGGCATTGATAGTCGATCGTTTGCAGGATGATACACCCACCTTTTCTTTAGTTTGCAGTTTTCTGCCTACTTTCCCGCATATACCAATAGGGCTGCATGAACGACCCACTAAAAGGAGCGTTCGCAATACGCAGCGAGTAAACATCTGTATTCAATCGTTGAAGGAGGCAACATGAGGCTTCTTCGGTCAAATCAGAATAGGAACCGCGCGCGTCTGGTAACGGGTTTACTCCTGTGTTGTTTGTTCTGTTCCCGCCTCTTCTCCCAGGTGCCACTCCAAGGAAATGGGATCGGGCCCAATCCTTCTGCAACTAGTCGGGCACTTCCGGAGCTTGCCAAATTTACAAATGTTCGTTTTGAGACGATCGACTATCCCGGAGCTCTCGCTACCCGTGCTCTCGGCATCAACGCCCAAGGTGCCGTTGTGGGTTCCTTCGACGACAGCAACGGTAGACACGGGTTCATCCTGGACACCGGGAAGTTCCGCGCAATTGATGTTCCAGGATCTCCTTCAACGGAGATCAAATGTATAAACGCGCGAGGTGAAGTAGTCGGCTACTACTCTGATTCTGACTCCAACCAGCACGGTTTTTACTGGTTCAAGGGAAGGTTCCGCACCATCGACGTTCCGTTTTCTGTAGAGACCCGCGCGGAAGGCATCAACGACGCAGGAGTGATTTCGGGCGAGTACGTTGATGAACAGGGTAACGAGCACGGCTATCTCCTGCGCGACACCGAGTTCGAAACCATCGATGTCCCAAACAGCTTCACCACGGATGTCTGGATGGTGTCAAACGATAGTTGGCTAACGGGCGACTACAGTAGCGCCACGACTGTTCTCGCGTACGTCCGCTCCAAGCGGGGCTCTTTTATCACTTTGAACATTCCCGGCTCAATTGCCGCATCGGCGCGTTCAATCAATGATCGCCACGAAGTTGTTGGTCGCTGGGACGACGACAGCGTTCCCGATGATCCGACGGCCTGCACAACACAATGTCACGGTTTTTATTGGGCGAACGGTCGCTCGATAGATATCCGCTTTCCCGGCGCCTTGTACACCATCGCGCTCGGCATTAACAATCCGGGGCAAATTGTTGGGAGATATGTAGACACTTCGAACAACGAGCACGGCTTCATCGCACGATTCAAGGATGAATTCGAGTGAATTGAGTCGGGACCGCGTATGAAAGTGAAGAGAAAGCGAGGTAAAATGTTGCGCTCAGCGGCAATCCTGTTCTCAGTAGTTATATTTGTCGCGACTCTTTCGGGCTGCGGCGGTGCTGCTTCAGCCGTGCCGGCACAGCAATCGTCACCATCTCTGACACCAACACCTTCCACTGGATCAATTACCATCAACTCACTCTCACCTAATACCGCGACCGCGGCCAGCGCTGATTTAACAATAATCATAACTGGGACGAACCTCGATCTCCTGCACACTGGTTCACCGCAAGAGACACGCACCCTGGCAATGTGGTCCGCGCCTGGCAGCCAAACATCTCTAACCGTCACAGTGGTTAGCAGTACACAAGTTACGGCAGTGGTGCCGAGTGCGCTCTTGGCTACGCAGACGAGCGCCCAGATTTCAGTGCAAAAATGGTTCAAAGCCGACGATGCTCCCTTTGCGGTGTCGAACTCTCTGGTTTTTACCGTTACCACTGACCCTACCCCTTCCGTGATTCCCGCGGCAGATACGCTTGGTGCAGGCGGAACGCGTCAGTTTGTAGCCTTAGGTTTTGGCAATGATTCTGCGGTTTCCTGGAGCGTCGAAGAGGGCACAACCGGCGGAACGATCACGCCGAATGGGATCTATACGGCCCCCGATCACGCCGGAACATTTCACGTTGTTGCGCAATCCTCACCCGCCCCGGGCTCGACAGTCACCGCTTTAGTGACCGTGACTAGCTCGGGATTCGTGCCAACGGGAAGCATGCACGCGGCCCGGACTGGCCACACAGCCACGCTGCTGAAGGATGGCAAAGTTCTGATCGTCGGTGGAGGAGACGCCACCGCGGAACTGTACGATCCCGCAAGTGGAACTTTCTCGCTTACGGGGCCACCGTTGGAGGGACGCCTGCACGCGACGGCCACGTTGCTCTCGGACGGCAGGGTGCTGATCGCAGGGGGGCTTGGGCTGACGGCGGGTCTGGACGGACACCTCCTCTTGCTGAGCACCGCCGAAATCTTCGATCCCGAGACGGGCACTTTCAGTTCAACGGGAACCATGGTGCAAGCACGTCAACAACACACGGCGACATTGCTGGCGGACAGCCGAGTGTTGATTGCGGGCGGATATCGCGGCAACATCTGCTTTACGGCCAGCGCCGAACTTTTTGATCCCGTAACAAGGACGTTCTCTTCGACAGGATCTATGCTTTCTGAACGCGTTGGCCACACGACCAGCTTGCTTGCCTCTGGGGAAGTGCTGGTGGCTGGAGGCTCGAATGGCTGTGCACCTGACTCCTCCGATGATCCTCCTTGGGACCCGCTCTTCGCCGAAATGTATGAGCCCAACACCGGAGGCTTTCAGGAAGCTGGCAATATGAGCACTACGCGCATACATCACGTGGCGGTTCACTTGCCCACAGGAAAAGTGTTGGTGCTAGGAGGCATTCCGCTACTACAAAACCTCCACGAGCAACCCCCCAATCCGTCCTACGCGGAACTCTACGACCCTGTAGCGCACGTGTTTTCGCCGATAACAGGATTGACGATTTCACAGACGGGCTACACCGCCACTTTGATGCCTTCAGGCATGATCCTAATTGTCGGTGGTGGAGACGCCTCAGGTACTACTACCGAGGTTCAGTTACTGGATCCCGCTTCCGGAGTTCTAACTCTAACCGGTGCGCTAGATACCGCTCGCGGAGGGCATACGGCAACACTCCTCCAAGACGGACGAGTTTTGGTCACGGGCGGAACTGACGCCCAAGGCAACGCGCTCGCGACAGCCGAACTCTACAAGTGATCGGCATTTGAAACAACATCGGCAATTGTCCATTCGGACGAAAGTCAGACTGCTGTGAGCAGGTCCCTGGTATTTATTGACTCAGCGCCGACCAGGTTTTGGCGAGTCACGCGATAGAACATAGGATTTGTCACATGCAATCGCCACCCGGATCGACATCCCCTTCCATCAAGCGCTTCTTTAGATTCGGATCCCAGCCAGCCAGTTGAGTCTCGGTTTCTTTTTCCGGGCTTGCCTGCGCCGTTAAAGCGATTTTGGTGTTGGGCGCTTCGCCCGGGCGAGCGCCATCAACTTTTTCGGAGACCATGGTAGGGGCTTTAGCCACACTGGCAAGTGTCGGACTCGCGGCACGGTGGACCTCTACAGTGGCAACGTTGAGCCTCTGCTCCAGCAATTCTTCCGCGCGCGAGAGGAAATCCTCTCGAGGAATCTTGTCGGAGTCCACGTCAGCGAGTAGCGAGCGTTGAGCTTTGTACTCTTTGTTCTCGATGCCGGCCTTGCTCTGGAGCATACGCCATGCCTTTCGACGCTCCACACAGAACAAAACCAGTTGCCGCGAGATCGCCCGATATTCGATGTCTCCTTTGAACCCTTGAATCTTGATGTAAACGCCAAAGTCGGGAACGTAAGCTCGATGCTCGCGCATCAAGTAACGGCGATAAACCACATCCTGCTGCGTGATCCGCACCAGCATATTTTCCAGCGGGATCAGTTTGGCGGCATCGCTCTCTTTGATCTTCTTGAGGTGGTTGCGAAAGCGAGCCTCGGTAGCGCACCAATGAGCCACCGTGAAGCGGTACGGCTGGCTAGTCGCTTTGAACTTGGCCTCATACCAGTCCCGCTCAAGTGAAGGATTGCCCTTGAGATCGAGGGTCTCGTGATAGGTCTCGCCGAGCCGCGGATTGAACACAAATTCCGGAGCGCCGCGAGAATCGCGAATACGCTGGGCCTGTGTAAGAGACATGTCGTCGCCAACACCATGTTCCGGCTGGCAGGTAGTGAAACATTGCAGAAAAGCAGTACCACGATACTCGAGGCTGTCGAGGATGGCCCGGTAAAGCTTGGGCGGATTCGCAATAGAAACCTGCGCGACGAAGGGTGAGCCGTGCCCAGCAAGGAAGGTCTCGGCCACGGTCTTCTTTTCGACGCTCTTCCCCTGAGTGGCCGCGCCGAAGCCATTCATGTCGCTACCACCCAGCATGGGTGTAGAGTCAGAGTTCTGCCCGCCGGTATTGGAATACACCTGTGTGTCAAGCATCAGGGCTTTGACGTTGGGCCGATTCTGGAGGATGACCTTGGAGGTGTTTTGATAGCCGATATCACCCATGCCGCCGTCGCCGCCCACAGCCCACACCTTAGGAAGTTCCAGAACTTCTCGATCGGTCATCAGCGCATCGCTGAAATGAGCGAATTCGTAGTACTCGCACGGAGTAATGACCTCTTTGTCGCGGCGAACGAGAGCGTCCGCGAGCCGTTCCGGAATCACCGAGCGCCGGCCATGATCGATAATGAAACTCTCGCCCAGAAGCCACGCGACGGTGATGCCATCCTGGAAGAGTGAGTTCATCCACGGATAAGGATGTGGATTGTTCGGAGGAGTGGAGCCATACACAGTGTTGCATCCGGTGTGTGCGGCCATGGCCATGACGCACATTCCGTTAGCGGCGCGTCCGTCGATAGCCTGCAGCCCTTTGTGGTTAAACGCTTCAGTTAGCATGACTTTCGTTATGGCATCGATGATCTCGTTATCAGAAATAGGCGGGTGCGCAGCGATGCGAGCCTTGGTGTCCTCGTCGTTTTCGCCGCCCAAGCCCATCAGGAAATCAGCCACCGCCCGTCGAAAGAGTTCGTACTCCTGGGGATTCCCCTCCTTGAGAGCGGCGAGCTTTTGCACACCCGATCTCTCGAGTTCGGCCGCTTTGGATTGCAGGCGGTCCGCCTTTGCGTGATAGATCGGGCGCATGTACGCCTCGGTGACAGCCGCAACGGCCCGCAAGATGCTTTTCTCGCCACAGCCAGCGCAGGCGCCGTCGCCGGAGACCAAGGCGTCATAATTTCGCCGCACCATCAACATGTTGCGGAGAGTCGCCGTCTTGGAATCCTGTGGCCGCGCGTCACTATAGAGTCCCAGGTACTTCTGCGGCGTGTCGGGGAGCAGATTCAGGAAGGCACTGCCCGTCTCATGCTCGGCGTTGACTGCCTCCGTCTCCTGCACCATCTTCAGCGCCGCGTGATCACCGCAGGCCGTCACACAAGCAGCACAGCCTTTGCACAAATCGGAGACGAAGATGGAAAAGACTCCGCCGTCACCAACATGTTTTCGCTCCGGAGTTGAAAAGATCGCGTGCGTCTTCTGAAACGCCATTGGGACTTTGTCGAGGATGGCAAAAAATTGCTGCTTAGCCTCGTTCGAGAAGCCATCTACCTCGCTGGTAACTTCGTGAAGAATCTGCGGTAGCGGAGCAGGAGAATTCTTCGCAACGGCATCGCGCATCCGTTCGCGCGTGCGTTTCTCAATCTCCGGCAGCGACCGCAACAGCTTCTCGCGCTCGTGAGGATCCTTAACGTACTGGGAGATGGCTGTGTGCAAGATCGTCGCCAGTTCCTGGGAACAGTTGGGCAGCGCGGTGTCCGGGCACACCGTGATGCACTCCATGCACTGCGTGCAATTCTCGGGGATGAAGAGCGGTGTTTCGCGTCGGGCCACATATTTTGAGGCGGTATCACCGCTGGCGGCGGCAATCACACCGACGGAGGCATAGGCAGTGGCCGGTTGGTTGTACCCGAAGCCAGAGCGGAACTCTGCATTGAAGCTCGCTACCCGAGTGACCGGAGTTCGTTCATGTTGTGGTACCGGAATCGCGGTGGAGCGGCATCCCGACCGACAGCTCCCACCCGACTGATCCAGCAGCAGCGGCAGCAAGGCCTCCCCGCGAAGCGTGGATCGGTCCGGTGCTCGCAGCTCACCGACTTGGATTTCGCGCACGTGCTCGAAACCCTGCGTCATCACCTCCATGTTTGACTTCACAACGGCCTCGCCCAGCCGTCCGAACTTCTTGACGTATTGCTTGTGAACGACGTCGTGAAACTGCTCTTTGGTTATACGGAAATCGGCGAGAAGCGGAGAAACCGCGAAAAACGCGCCTAGGAACGCGTTCCCCTGCATACGCAGTTGCAGGTCCGGACGGTCGGTCGCTTTTCGCGCAATCTGGAATCCAGGTAGCGTGAACACCCGGATATGCTTCTCCAGAATTTGATTACGGGCCCACATCGGAAGCCGCTCCCAGGCCTGTTCGCCCTCCTCCTCGGATTCCCAAACTAAACATCCCGCTTCAGACATGCCGTCGAGAGGATTAGTGTGCGTGAAAGCCTTGGGGTCGCAGCAAAGCACAACTGTGACGTGGCGTAGATCGCAGTTCACGCGAATACGCTCTGGCGCGGCGACCATGAAATAAGCGGTTGGAGCACCCTTCTTTTCCGAGCCGTACTTGGGGTTAGCGCTGACGTGGATCACTTCTTTGGGATTGCCGAAATCATCGACCAATCCGTCGCGCTCGTACAAAAGGTCGTTGAGGTCTCCGAGAATCGCGCCCAGGTTCTTACCTGTGGTGATTGCCCCCCAACCGCCAATGGAGTGAAAACGAACGGCGATGGCCCCTTCGGGAAGTAGAGAGGGGGCATCGCTGGATTTGACTTCATATGGGTGATCCACACCGAGGACAAAAAAGGAGGTGCCGTCAGCGGCGCGCTTGCCATCTTTCCTGGATCGCTCTCCCGTCGCAAATTCGTAGGCACCGAGAATATGTTCCGGCCGAAAATCACGGGAGCCCAAACCATAGATCCCGGAGAAAAGGCGAGGCATTTGGTCCGGCGAGATCGAAGGCATGCCATTGGGGGCAGGCTGCTTGGGAAGCTGCAAAGCCTTGTTGAGGGCAGTCCGGATGTCGCGCCCCATGGGATTGTCGCCAGCCATGGGCTCGTCGGTGCGTTCGAGGATGATAGCGTTCTTCTTTCCCATGAGGGCCTGAACCACTGCCGCATCGGGAAACGGACGAAAGACATTCAGGTGGATCGAGCCGACCTTGGCGTTTCGGCGTGAGCGAAGGTAATCCACGGCTGCTTCGATGTTTTCGGCTGCCGAACCCAACGAAACAAAAACAGTGTCGGCATCGCTCGTTCTGTATTGAGAGATTAAACCGTAATAGCGGCCGGTAAGTTTGCCGAATTCTTTGTGGGCCTCTTCGAGAAAGGCCAGAATTGGTTCCGTAAAATTGTTTCGTCGCGCCGCAACACCTTGCATGTAGTGTTCCTGATTCTGGACCGGCCCAAGCAACACCGGATTGGTCAGGTCAATCATGGGTGGAACACGGCGGCGTTTCGGCCCGAAAAGGATTCGCTGGCTTTCGGTCGGACAATCGATCAGGTCATCGGGCGCGCCAAGAAACAGGCGAATCAGGTCCGCTTCGTGCTTGTAGAACGTGCGCTCGAGGTGCGAGGTGAGAAAGCCATCCTGCACGTTAATGCCTGGCGTCAGGCTCAGCTCGGTAACACGCCGCAAGATCAAGGCTTGGTCGGCGGCTTGCTGCGCATCCTTGGCAAAGAGAATGATCCAACCGGTATCGAGCGCGCCGTAAACGTCGTCGTGACCACAGTGGACGTTGAGAGCGTGTTTGGTCAGTGCGCGCGCGACTACTTCTAGAACCATGGTAGAGCACTTGCCGGGAGCGTGATAGTACTGCTCAACGCCGTAAACGATTCCCTGGCCGGAGGTAAAGTTCACGACTCTTTTTCCGCAGACCGAATGCGCAATGGCGCCACCCTGAGCGGCATGTTCGCCTTCGGCTTCTACCGCCAGACAACTCCGCCCGAAGACATTCAACCGTCCTTCAGCAAAGGACTGCTGATAGAGTTCACCACCTTCGGTTGATGGCGTGATCGGGTAGAAGATTCCAGCGTCGGCGATACGCGCTTCGGTGTGATAGGAGACGAGTTGATTCCCGTTCGCCGTGACGCGAATGCCTGGATAACGAGGCTTTTCTCGCACGAGTCACCCCTGGCAAGAGGTCAAGGTGACGGTGCCTCCGGAACGCTGCGGATAGTCAGCGAGGGACCGTTAAGTGCGATAACGACCGGCACCCCAGCGTTGACCTCAGGTAGGCACACTTATACACCCGGGCCGCTTGCGAGTGAACGAAAATGTTGTCCCAAGCAAACCTTGGTTTGTCTGGATACGGTTCGTAAAAAGCGCCGGGCAGCCCGCGAGCTCGTCGCTCCATTGCTTGCGATTCGCTGCTTGCAGCCGAGATGGCCATGTTCATTGGACACTTTGGCGTCGCACTGGCGGTCAAGCGCTGGGCACCACGCACAACCGGATGGTCGTCGACAACCAAAATGCGAATCGGGCTCGTCTGATTTGCTCATGACTTTATCTCAGTGTCTTTGCCAGAAAACTTCGCAAACTTCTCGGCGAGCCATGAGCGCTGCCCGTCACCCGGCGTTGTGTATGCGCGATTCGCCGGAATACTTAATTCCACCTCCGTGCCCGAATCCAGTTCGCTCCACAAGGTCAACTTACCGCCGATCAGCTTGGCCCGTTCGCGCATGCCCCGCAAGCCAAAGTGTCCTTCGCGCCCGTCATCGCTCAGCAGCTTTGGGTCGATGCCCTTGCCGTCATCCCGCACGCGCACACGCAACTGCCGCTCGTCATAGCGGATTTCCACTTCAATTTGCTTCGCGTCCGAGTGACGAAAAGCGTTGCGCATAGCTTCCCCGACAATCCGGTAGACTTCGTCGCGCAGAATGAGATGCAACTCGCGCGGCGTGCCTTCCACATGCACTTGAAAGGCGGTGGAGTTTGAGTTGGCCGCAAGCTCTTCCCCGAGTGTCCGCATTGCCACGGCAAGGTCGTTGGTCTCGACTACCGAAGAGCGCAACCCTTGTATCGCCTCCCGCCCCTCGACGATGGCATGCTCAGCCTGATGCATTGCTTTCTCAAGTGTCTTCCTGGCTTCGGCGGTCCGCGCCTCAGCGGGATGTTCCGGCAGCTGGTTGATGCCAGTCTGAAAATACAGCATGACTCCATGGAAGCTTTGAAGCAGGGTGTCGTGAAGCTCCCTCGCGATTCGTGTTCTCTCGCCGACACGCGCCTCCAGCGTCATGTTGAACTGGTGATGCAACTGCCCAACGCGTAACTGGTAAAGTGCCCACAGCAATGCCAAAAGCGCGACCGCGCAGAGGACACGGAACCAATTCGCCTGGTAAAATGCCGGGTCTATGGAAAAAGCGAGCACGTCGCCCTGCTCGTTCCACACCCCGCTGTTGTTGCTCGCGATCACGCGAAACGTGTAAGTACCCGGACCAAGGTTTGAATACTGCACGTCACGATCGTTGATCACTTCTCTCCAGTCGCTATCCTGTCCCTCCAGCTTGTACTTGAAATGAACCTTCTTCGGCGCCACGAGGCTCAAAGCAGTGTAATAGATCTGCAGATCGTGAGTCCGCGCCGGCAGACGCACGTTCGAAGCGGCCGCGCCTGGCAGGTTCTGCCAATAGGTTTTGCCGTCGGCTACTACCTTTTCCACGTGCACGGGTGGCGCGACTTTGTTCAAAGCAAGATGAGGAGGATCGACCACCCCAATGTCTTCTCGCGTTACGAACCACAGTTTTCCATCAGCAGCTTCTGCAAAAGTTGGACCGAAGGAGGAAGGCGATACCCAGGGCAAAGCGCCGTCGGTTGCATCCCAAAGCGTAGGTTCAACCCGGCGCGCTGGGTCTGCCATCCAGGCATCCACCTGGCTGTGAGGTATGCGGAGCAGGCCGCAGGCCGTGTACAGCCACAATGAACGATCGTCCTCCTCTGTTGTCCAGTGAATCCTGTCGCACGGCAAACCGTTCTTGGTTGTGAGGGTTGTGATCCGGCCGTCTTTGATGCGGCTCACGCCGCCATTCTGCGTCGCAACCCAGACGGCCCCATCCCGATCGAGGCGAAGGGCGGCAATTGGCCCCTTGGTCATTCCATTCGCGGCTGTGTACGAAAGGCGGACTTGGCCATCCTTGAAATACTTCACGCCCCCATCCTGCCAGAATCCTCCAAGCCACAGTCCGCCGCGGTCCCGATCAAATAGGATCACCTTGGCCTGTTGTGCTGTCCAGGTAAGATTCTCGATCAGTCGCCCTTCCCGAAGATGGGAAAGGCCTTTGTCTCCTGAAAGCCAGAGGTTGCCTGCGTTGTCCCCGGTAATGGAATAGACCTCCGTGCTGGGTACCCCATCTACGGAGACGAACCTGCCGTCGTTGAACCAGGCCAGTCCATGACCTGTAAACACCCAGATGCGCCCAGCATGATCCTGGTACATGGACTGCACCATGTCATCCGGCAGTCCATCTGCTTTACGGAATATGGTTGTCTGTCCTTTCTGCCATCTCGTCAAACCATGGCCAGTGGCAATCCAGGTGCTGCCATCAGTCGTCGCGATTACGGAATTAACGTTATCGCTGGACAAACCCTGTTTCGTAGTAACAGTAGTGACTGGGAGTTCTCGAAACCGATCAAGTCCCCCAGCAGTGGACACCCAGATATTCCCTTCACGATCCTCAAAAAGGCC
>Ga0335076_10007898_pt1 | contig 10724 bp, 10 predicted proteins | sample Lox_Sample_25_FD_206717 | JGI IMG/M metagenome (GOLD analysis project Ga0335076, IMG submission 206717) | Soil microbial communities from Loxahatchee National Wildlife Refuge, Florida, United States - Lox_Sample_2.5 | ecosystem: Environmental > Terrestrial > Soil > Wetlands | place: USA...
CCGCCGGCAGTCTCGACCGGCTCGGTCATCTCCTGCGCGACCACGGCATCGAGCGCCAGCGGCCCCTCGCCGAATGGGCGGAGCTTGGAGCTCTGCCCCGTGACCACATCGGCCTGGTGACGCTCCCTCTCGACGCCGGATTCGACACCGGTGAAACAGCCGTCATTGCCGAGGCCGACATCGTCGGCGACCGCCTGGCGCGGCCGGCCCGGAAGCGCCGCCGCCCCGATCAGTTCCTGGCCGAGCTGGCAAATTTCGCCGAGGGCGATTTCGTCGTCCATGTCGATCACGGCATCGGGCGTTACGACGGCCTCGTGACGCTCGATGTGGGCGGCGCGCCGCATGACTGCCTGCGGATTATCTATGACGGCGGCGACAAGCTGTTCGTGCCGGTCGAGAACATTGAGGTGCTGTCGCGCTACAGCTCCGAGGATGCCATCGTCCAGCTCGACAAGCTCGGTGGCCTCGGCTGGCAGACGCGCAAGGCGCGGGTCAAGCAGCGCATCCGCGAGATCGCGGGGCAGCTCATCAAGACCGCGGCCGAGCGGCAGATCAAGGCGGGTCCGGCCATGCAGCCGCCGGAGGGCCTGTATGACGAATTCTGCGCTCGCTTCCCCTATGTCGAGACCGAGGACCAGAGCCGCGCCATCGATGACGTCATCGGCGACCTTGCGGCCGGTCGCCCGATGGACCGCCTCGTCTGTGGCGATGTCGGCTTCGGCAAGACCGAGGTAGCCCTGCGCGCTGCCTTCGTGGCTGTCATGGCAGGCTTCCAGGTGGCCGTGGTGACGCCGACGACGCTGCTGTGCCGGCAGCACTATCGCACCTTCAGCGAGCGTTTCGCCGGGCTGCCCGTGAAGATCGGGCAGTTGTCGCGCCTCGTCGCCGCCAAGGATTCCGCCGCGACCCGGGCCAGGCTTCATGCCGGCGATGTCGATATCGTCATCGGCACGCACGCCCTGCTCAGCAAGAGCATCCAGTTCAAGTCCCTCGGACTGCTGATCGTCGACGAGGAGCAGCATTTCGGCGTCGCCCAGAAAGAGCGGCTGAAGGAGCTGCGTACCGACGTGCACGTGCTCACGCTGACGGCGACGCCGATCCCGCGCACCCTGCAGCTGGCGCTGTCCGGTGTGCGCGAGATGAGCCTGATCGCGACGCCACCGATCGATCGCCTGGCTGTGCGCACCTTCGTGCTGCCCTACGATCCCGTGATCCTGCGGGAGGCGATCCTGCGCGAGCACTACCGCGGCGGCCAGAGCTTCTATATCTGCCCGCGCATTGAAGATCTCGACAAGGTTGCCGGACGGCTGCGCGAGCTGGTGCCGGAGATCAAGTTCGTCATGGCGCACGGTCAGATGGCGCCGCGCCAGCTCGAGCAGGCCATGACCTCCTTCTACGATCGCCAGTACGATATGCTGCTATCCACCAGCATCGTCGAGTCCGGTCTCGACATACCCACTGCCAACACGATCATCATTCATCGCGCCCAGATGTTCGGGCTGGCACAGCTCTACCAGCTGCGCGGCCGTATCGGCCGCTCCAAGCAGCGCGGCTATGCCTATCTCACGCTGCCCGCCGACCGCGTCCTCTCGCCGGTCGCGGAGAAACGCCTCCAAGTCATGCAGACCCTGGATACCCTGGGGGCCGGCTTCACGCTCGCGAGTCACGATCTCGATATACGCGGGGCCGGCAACCTGCTGGGGGACGAGCAGTCCGGTCACATCCGCGAGGTCGGCATCGAGCTCTACCAGCACATGCTGGAGGAGGCGGTCAACGAGGCGCGCGGCGCCGGCAAGGTCGCGGCCGCCGAGGGTTGGACGCCGCAGATCAATCTCGGCATGCCCGTGCTCATTCCGGAAAGCTATGTCGCCGACCTCGGGGTGCGGCTTGGCCTCTACCGCCGCATCGCCGGTCTGGTCGACCGTGCGGAGATCGACGCCTTCGCTGCCGAGATGATCGACCGCTTCGGGCCTCTCCCGACCGAGGTCGAAAACCTTCTGCAGGTCGTCGCCATCAAGCAGCTCTGCAAGGATGCCGGCATCGACAAGGTCGAGGCCGGACCCAAGGGCGCCGTGCTCTCGTTCCGCGACAACCGCTTCGCTCGCCCGGAAAAGCTCATTGCCTTCATCGGGAACCGGCAGAACGTCATCAGCCTGCGCCCCGATCACAAGCTCGTCTACCGTCACGCCTGGGATACGGCGACGAGCCGCGTAACCGGCGTGCACAAGCTCATGGAAGAGATCGCGAGCCTAGCGGCATAAAATTGATGGCAAAGCTACTTCGGTCACTCTCTGTATTCTTGGCGATCATCGCGATGACGGCATGCTCCGCAGACACCATTGGCGTCGAGTTCGCCACCTTCCAGCGGCCTGCGACTCCGAACACTTATCTGGTGTGTCCGCCCGGCCGCTGCGCCGCCGCCGCCGACGAACCCGGCCCGATCTATGCCGTTTCTGCAGGCGATCTGTTCCGGCTCGTGCGCACGGCCCTCGCGGTGGAGCCGCGTACCGAGCTCGTGCAGGACCAGCCGGCGGCCCTGCGCCTCGTCCTCGTACAGCGGTCGCGCATCTTTCGCTTCCCGGACACCATCACCGTCCAGGTCTTCCCGCTGTCGGACAGCAGGGCCACCCTCGCCATCTACAGCCGTTCGAACTACGGCCGCTCCGATCTCGGCGTGAACAAGGCCCGGGTCCAGCGTTGGCTGGGCCTCATTGCGACGCAGGTCGCTCAGCGCCCAAGCTCGTAGAAGATCAACGTTAACCATTTGCTAACCAGACCGGTAACCCTGGATTAGAGCGGCTCCCCTATCGTCGGCTGCGGGACGGCCCGAGGCCGCGAGACAGCGGGCTCCACCGTCTCCTGGCGCGATGGGACCATATGGAAGTCGCTGAGGCAGGGGCGCCGAGACGGACCCGCAGGGAACGGCGGTCGGAGACGCCTGCGACGGCTCCGGACGCACCCAAGACGGTGAATCTGGCCTTGCAGGGCGGCGGTACCCATGGCGCCTTTACCTGGGGCGTGCTCGATCGTCTGCTCGAGGACGATCGGATCGTCATCGACGGCATCAGCGCCACCAGCGCCGGGGCCATGAACGGCGCTGTGCTCGTCTACGGCATGGCCGAAGGCGGCCGTGCCGGCGCGCGGGCGTTGCTCCGGCAATTCTGGCGCCGCATCGCCGACAGTGCCCGCTACAGCGTATTCCAGCCGACGCCGCTCGACCGTATGCTCGGCAACTACGACCTGGATCGCTCGCCGATCTACCAGGCGTTCGACCTGATGACCCGCGTTCTGTCGCCCTATCAGCTCAACCCGGCCGACATCCACCCACTGCGCGACCTGCTCGCGGAATTGATCGATTTCGAGGAGCTGCGGCGCAAGACACCGATCAAGCTCTATGTCAGCGCCACCAACGCCCGCACCGGAAAGATCCGGGTATTCCAGCCCGACGAGATCTGCGCCGACGTACTGCTGGCCTCCAGCTGCCTGCCATGGCTCTTCCGCGCCGTCGAGATTGACGGGGATGCGTACTGGGACGGCGGCTACATGGGCAATCCCGCCATGTTCCCGCTGCTCTACGGCTGCCAGGCGAGCGACATCGTGCTGGTCGAGATCAATCCGATCCGCATCGAGGAGATTCCGACCACGGCGCGCGCCATCATGGATCGCATCAATGACATCTCGTTCAATGCCACGATGATGCGGGAAATGCGGACGATCGCCTTTGTCACCCAGCTGCTCGACCAGCATCGGTTGCTGGGCAAGACGCGCTACCGGCGCATCAATTTTCATATGATCGAGGCGGAGAACGCCATGGCCCGTTTCGGCGTTTCCAGCAAGTTCAACGCCGACTGGGGTTTCCTGACTCGCCTGTTCGATCTCGGCCGCGCCACCGCCGACACCTGGCTGGACCGCAACTACCAGCAGCTGGGCGAGGGATCGACGGTGGACATGAAGGCGTTGTTCTTCTGACCATGCTGCCGATCGCGCGCACCATCGTGCCGGACGTCATCCGCGAGCAGCGCTTGGTCACGCTGTCGACTGATGATACCGTCCACGCTGCCGTCGACCTGATGGCCGAGCGACGGATCGGCGCCGTGCCGGTCGTCGACAAGGGGCGCCTCGTGGGCATCTTCACGGAGCGCGACGTCGTAACCCGCGTCGTCAGGGGGAGCCACGATCCCCAGGAGACGACGCTCGGCACCGTCATGACGCCAGACCCGGAAACGCTTGCACCCGGGGATACCGTGCGCGAAGCCCTCGACCTCATGCAGGAAGGGCACTTCCGCCATCTGCCGGTCCTCGACGGCGACCGGCTGATCGGCATCGTCTCGATCCGCGACCTCTACCGGAGCGTCGTCGATCAGATGGGCGCCGACATCATCCTGCTCGCCGAGGGCCTGCTGCAGGGTTAGATCGCCTCAGGAGACAGCGGGCTCGCGTTGTTCGGCCTCGTCCTCGCGGGCCAGATCGAACAGCTGGAAAAAGGCCTCCGGCTCCTGGGCGCCGGAAAGCGCAAAGCGGCCGTTGAAGATGAAGCAGGGCACGCCGTTGATCCCGGCTCGCCGCGCCAGCGCGTCCTCGCCGAGGATCGTGTCCGTCTCCGCGTCATCGTCGAGAAAATCGGCGACTCTCTGCCGGTTGAGACCATTGGCGGCACCGATGTCGGCCAGGACGACGCGGTCCCCGATATTGCGGCCTTCGGTGAAGTAGGCCCGGAACACCGCCTCGAGGATGGCATCCTGACGCCCGCTAGCAGCCGCGAAGCGGACCAGCCGGTGGGATTGCAGCGTGCTGGGCGTACGCTTGATGCGGTCGAACCCGAAGTCGATGCCCTCTCCCGCGCCTGCCGTCCGGACGGACTCGAAGATGGCCCGTGCACGTTCCTGGCCGCCGAACTTGGCCTCGATATAGGCGCGTCGATCCATGCCCTCGGCCGGCATGCTCGGGTTGAGCTGGAAGGCCCTCCAGTGGATGGTCAGGCCGGGCATTGGCCGCGCCAGGAGCGCCCGTTCCAGTCGCCGCTTGCCGACATAGCACCAGGGGCAGACCGTATCCGAGAACACATCGAGATGCATCGCGACCCCTCCTGGAGGCCTTGACCCGCATGGAATCACCGCCGACCATATAGCAGAAGCGCGGTCAGGGCGAGAGCGGGCGCATGGCGGCCAACATCTACGACCAGCATCTCGACAAGAATGCCGCCAACTACGCGCCGCTGACGCCTTTGACGTTCCTTGAACGCGCCGCCGCCGTCTACCCGCAGAAGACGGCCGTGATTCATGGTGATCGGAGCTACGACTATCGCGAGTTCGAGGGGCGTTGCCGGCGTCTGGCCAGTGCCCTGGCCAAGGCTGGCGTTGGTCCTGGCAACACGGTTGCGGTGCTGGCCGGGAATGTTCCCGCCACGCTCGAGGCGCACTACGGCGTTCCCATGCTGGGTGCCGTCCTCAATGCCATGAACTACCGTCTGGATGCCGCCACCATCGCTTTCTGCCTCGCCCACGGCGAGGCGAAGGTCTTCCTCGTCGACCGCGAATTCGCCGAGGTCGGCCGCAAGGCCGTAATGCAGGTCGAACGCAAGCCGATCGTGGTGGAGATCGACGATCCCGTCGCCGCCTATCCCGCGGACACCCCGCACATCGCCTCGATCGAATACGAGGACTTTATAGCCAGCGGCGATGGCGAGTTCCGTTGGCGGCCGCCGCGCGACGAATGGCAGGCCATCAGCCTCAACTACACCTCCGGCACGACCGGCAATCCGAAGGGCGTCGTCTATCACCACCGCGGCGCCTATCTGAATGCGCTCGGCGATGTCCTGACCTTCCGTCTCGGCAGTGGCGCCGTTTATCTATGGACGCTGCCGATGTTTCACTGCAACGGCTGGTGCTTCACCTGGGGCGTGACGGCGGCGGCGGCCACGCATGTCTGCCTGCGCCAGGTCGACCCCGCCTTGATCTATCCGATGATCAAGCGCCATGGCGTTACTCACATGTGCGGCGCGCCGATCGTGCTGAACCTGCTCGCCAACGCGCCAGAGTCGGTGAAGCTCCGGTTCGATCGCACCGTCGACGTCGCCACCGGAGGTGCCGCGCCGCCGAGCGCCATCATTGAGGCCATGGAGGAGTGTGGTTTCCGCGTCCTCCATCTCTACGGACTTACCGAGACCTATGGCCCGAATACCGTCTGCGCCTGGCAAGGCGAATGGGAGAGTATTCCGACCCGGGAGCGCACGCGCCAGATGGCGCGCCAGGGAGTGCGCTATCTGACCTCAGAAGATCTGATGGTTGCCGATCCCGAGACCTTGCAGGAGCTGCCGCACGATGGCCAGTCCATCGGCGAGCTGATGCTGCGCGGCAACACCGTGATGAAGGGTTATCTGAAGAACCCGTCCGCGACGGCGGCCGCCTTCGCCGGCGGCTGGTTCCATTCGGGTGATCTGGCCGTGCGTCATCCCGATGGCTATGTCGAGGTCAAGGATCGTTCGAAGGACATCATCATCTCCGGCGGTGAGAATATCTCCAGCCTGGAGCTGGAAGAGGTGCTCTATCGACACCCCCATGTGCTGGAGGCCGCTGTCGTGGCCCGTCCCGACCCGCACTGGGGCGAGACGCCCTGTGCCTTCGTCACGCCCAAGGCGAGCGCCGATGGCCTCACGGCTGAGGAAGTTATTGCCTGGTGCCGCAGCAACCTCGCGCACTTCAAGGTCCCGAAGACCATCGTGTTCGGGCCGCTGCCGAAGACCTCGACCGGCAAGATCCAGAAGTTCGTCCTGCGCGAGCAGGCGAAAGCTCTGAACGCGTCGCCGACATGATCTCCCATGTGGGACGCCGCGCATGCAACCTTGCAAACAATCGGCGATTACTTCGACAGCCTGCTCGCTGTTGTGAACCCGTACAGTCCGGGGAACATCATTGTCTTCTTCGTCTGGATCGTCGTTTACACCTACACCGCGATCGCTGTGTGGCGTTCCGAGAGGGCGTGGGTCCGCTTCATCTGCTTCATCGTGAATCAAGCCTTCTCCATCGGAGTGCTGAATACCGTGGTCTCGACGGCGGCCCTGGCCATTACCTATTGGCAACACGCCCTGGCGGTTTTCGCTGTCACCGGCGCGAGCAGCCTGCTCCTCTTTCGCCGGCGGCGTCGATGATCGTCCTATGATGAGGGACAACCTGTTCGACCTCACCGGCAAGGCCGCGATCGTCACGGGCGCCTCGAGCGGCCTCGGACGGCATTTCGCCATCACCCTCGCCAAAGCCGGAGCCAAGGTTGCGATGGCCGCGCGCCGCGTTGATCAGCTGAGCGATCTGGCGCGCGAGATCGAAGGCTTCGACGGCCGCGCCGTTCCGCTGGCGCTCGATGTTACCGACGGTGAGAGTGTGCGCGCCGCCGTAGCAGCGGCCGAGACGGAGCTCGGATCGATCTCCATCCTCGTCAACAATGCCGGCGTCGTCGTCGCTAAGCCTTTACTGGACCAGACCGAGGCAGATTGGGACCGCGTTGTCGACACCAACCTCAAGGGCGCATGGCTGGTCGCCCAGGAGGTCGCCCGTCACATGGTGCGCCTCGGTCATGGCGGCAGCATCATCAACATCGCCTCGATGCTCGGCCTGATCGTGGAGGAGACGGTGCCAGCCTATTGCGCCGCCAAGGCCGGCCTCATTCACTTGACGAAGGCCATGGCGCGCGAGCTTGCCGCCCACAAGATCCGCGTCAACGCCATCTGTCCCGGCTACTTTGAATCGGCGATGACCCATGACTACTTGGCGTCTTCATCCGGCCAGCGGATGCTCAAGAGGATCCCGTTCCAGCGTCCCGGCGTCGCCGCGGAGATCGACGGCGCCCTCCTGCTCCTGGCTGCCGACATCTCGAGCTATATGACCGGCAGCATCATCCTCGTGGATGGCGGTCACAGCCTGGTGAGCCCGTAATGGATTTCCTGTTGTCGCCGGAGATCGAGAGCTATCGCGGCCGCTACCGCGCCTTCGTCGCCGAGCGCATCCAGCCGCTCGAGGCAGACCCGCAGAGCTTCGACGATCACGAGAACATCGCGCTGCCGGTGCTCGATCCATTGCGCGAGAAAGCGAAGGTAGCCGGCTTGTGGGCGCCGCAGATGTCGCGGCAGCGGGGCGGGCAGGGGCTCTCGGTCGTCGGCATGGCCGCCTGCTACGAGGAGATGGGGCACAGCATCTTCGGCCCCGTCGCTTTCAACTGCGCCGCCCCCGATGACGGCAACATGATCCTGCTGGAGAAGGTCGCCCGCGAGGACCAGAAGGCGCGCTGGCTGCAACCGATCATCGACGGTCGCGTGCGTTCCGCCTTTGCCATGACAGAGCCCATGCCGGGCGCCGGCTCCGATCCGTCCGCCATGCGCACCCGTGCGGAGCGGCGCGGCGACCGCTGGGTCGTCCACGGCCACAAATGGTTCATTACGGGTGCCGGCATCGCTCAGCATTTTATTCTGGTAGCGCGTACCTCCGACGATCCGCGGAAGGGCCTCACGGCCTTCCTGTTCGAGCGCGACCAACCGGGCTGGGAGATCGTCCGCCGCATTCCCATCATGGGGCCGGAGGAACATGGCGGGCATTGCGAGCTGCGCTTCGACGGGCTGGAGATCCCCGACGAGAACCGGCTGATGGACGTCGGCGATGGCCTCAAGCTGACGCAAATCCGCCTTGGCACTGCCCGGTTGACCCATTGCATGCGCTGGCTCGGCATGGCCAAGCGCGCCCTCGGGATCGCCAAGGACTATGTCGGCGAACGCGCGAGCTTCGGCGCCAAGCTCGCGGACCACGAAGGCGTGCAGTGGCTCATGGGCGAAGCCGCCATGGCCATCGAGATCGGGCGTCTGCTGGTCATGAAGGCGGCCTGGAAGCTCGATCGGGGCGATTTCGCCCGCGAGGAAGTGTCGATGGCCAAGGTCCAGGTCGCGGATACGCTGCATAGGGCCGTCGACACGGCCCTGCAGCTCTGCGGCGCCCGCGGCTATTCGGCCGATACACCGCTCGAATGGATGTACCGCTACGCCCGCCAGGCGCGCCTCGTCGACGGTGCCTCCGAGGTGCACAAGATGGTGCTGGCGCGCGCCTTCATGGCGCAGGGTGCCGATTTCTGGGACTGGCGATGACCGCCGGCGCCCTGGCCGACCCGGCGGCGCAACAACGACTATGCCGCTTTATCGCGACGGCTGCCCGCGCCGGCAACGCGACCCTCGCGAGCGTAGCACCGCTGCGTGGCGGGGCCATCCAGGAGAACTGGGCGGTGGATGTTGAAATCGATGGCGGTCGCCATTCCGGCACGCAGGCGCTTGTCCTCCGTACGGATGCGCCCACCCGTGTCGCGGCCAGCCACAATCGTGCCCAGGAGTTCGCCCTGCTGCGGGCTGCGATGGCGGCTGGGGTTGCTGTCCCCGAAGCCCTATGGCTCTGCACCGATGCGGCCGTGCTCGGGCGCCCGTTCTACCTGATGCGCCGTATGCCCGGCGTGGCGGCGGGCCATCGTGTCGTCAAGGAGTTGCCGCCCGGCACCGCGCGTGACGCCTTGGCCGAGCGCCTGGGCAGCGAACTCGCACGCATCCATGCGATCTCGCCGCAGACGATCGCCGATCTGGCGCCGGACCAGTCGTTCGCTTTTCTTGGGGAGCCGTCAAAGAGCCCGGCGCTCGACCGTGTCCGGCTCTATCGCACCTACCTCGATGATCTCGGCATCGGGCGCCCCGTTCTGGAGTGGGGCCTGCGCTGGCTTGAGCTGAATGCTCCCGGAGTCGATGCCGTCACCCTCGTCCATCAGGACTTCCGCACCGGCAACTATCTCGTCGACGGCCAGCGCCTAACGGCGATCCTCGATTGGGAATTCTCGGCCTGGGGCGACCCGATCAGCGACATCGGATGGTTCTGTGCCAAGTGCTGGCGCTTCGGCAGCAACGATCGCGAGGCTGGTGGCATTGCATCACGCGCTCCGTTCTATCGCGCCTACGAGGCGGCCTCCGGCCGTAAGATCGATCCCGCCGCCGTGCATTACTGGGAGGTCGCCGCCCACATCCGCTGGGCGGTCATCGCCCTCCAGCAGGCGGCCAGGCATCTTTCCGGCGAGGAGTTGTCGCTGGAGCTGGCGCTGACGGGGAGGATCGTTCCGGAACTCGAGCTCGAGATCCTAGGTCTCCTGGGTATGGGCCGCCGGACGGGAAGGGTGGCGTGACCGCGGATCGTCCCGATGGCGCCATGCTACTCGCCGAAGCTCGCCGGACCCTGCTAGAGACGCTGTTGCCGCTGCTGCCGGCAGATCGACGGTATGACGGCCTGATGATCGCCAACGCCATGGCCATAGCGGCACGCGAGCTTGCTGAGCAGGGCCGGGGCGCACGCGACATGCTGGCGGAGCTCATGGCTCTGCTGCCGCCCCCGGATGCTTCCGATGTCTCCCAGACTCCCCCGCCAGAGCTGCTGACGCATCTCGAGGCACACTTGGCGCACGATATCCGCGGCGGTCTCTACGATGCCGACGACGACCGGCGTGCGGCCGTCGCTCGCTATCTGCTGACGGCTACGAGAGCGCGGCTGCGCCTCAGCAATCCCAAGCTGGTGGCCGAATAGTCTGATCCAGAAAAGGAAACGGAGCCGCGCGGCAACGCGGCTCCGTCGTATCTGGGAGGAAGGAGGGTAAGGCGTCCGCCGGCCTGATCTTTGGTCCTCAGGCCGTCACGGTCATGCGGGTCGTAATCAGTCGCC
>Ga0335076_10007899_pt1 | contig 10723 bp, 9 predicted proteins | sample Lox_Sample_25_FD_206717 | JGI IMG/M metagenome (GOLD analysis project Ga0335076, IMG submission 206717) | Soil microbial communities from Loxahatchee National Wildlife Refuge, Florida, United States - Lox_Sample_2.5 | ecosystem: Environmental > Terrestrial > Soil > Wetlands | place: USA: Florida...
CCAACGGATTCATCTTCGTACTCAGTACCCAGCACTCAGTAATCGAGCATGGGTGAGGTTGTCATCCTGAGCGGCAGCTTTCAGCCGCGAAGGACCTATGCAATCCCCGGCCCTCCCTCCGGCAGTCGAAAAGATCGCCCGAACATCTGTGTGTTACTGTGGTCTGGCACTTTTCTGAGTACTGCCAACTGATTACCGAGTACTTCCCATGCGCGAAATCATCTCCACTCCCCACGCCCCGCAAGCCATCGGCCCCTATTCCCAAGCGATCAAAGCCAACGGATTCATCTTCGTCTCCGGCCAGGTCGCCATCGATCCAGCCACGCAGCAAGTCATCGCAGGAGACGTTGCTGCCCAGACCGACCGCGTCCTGCGCAATCTCTCCGCGATCCTCGAGGCAGCCGGTAGCAGCCTCAGCAAGGTCGTTCGCTCCGGCGTCTTCCTGAAGAATATGAACGATTTCGCCGCCATGAACGCCGTTTACGGGAAGTACTTCCCCTCCGACCCGCCGGCTCGCTCCACCGTCGAAGTCGCTCGCCTTCCCAAAGATGTTCTGGTCGAAATCGACGTTGTCGCACTCGCATAACGCACACTCGCGACGCTCGCACTTGCACCCCTCCTTCGAGAAGAGGACAATGTCGCAGTCCCAATTCCAAAAGTTCCCTTTCCACCGCTGAGTAGCCGCCTAAAGGACCGGCCTTCTATGAAACTGCGAAACGCCTTCCTGACGATTCTCCTGATTGCTTGCGCTGCCGCCGCGTCCATGGCGCAACAGGCGAACGGCCTTCCTCCGCTAATCGATCGCGATCTGATTTTCGGCAATCCCGAGATTGCGGCCGCGCAGATTTCTCCAGACGGCAAGTACATCGCCTTCCTGAAACCGTGGAAGGATACTCGCAATATTTACGTGAAATCGGTAAGCGAGCCGTTCGACGCGGCCCGGCTTCTCACCACCGAAGCCAAGCGTCCCGTCGCCGGATACTTTTGGACGCGGGACAGCAAGTACATCCTTTACGTAAAAGACAATGACGGCGACGAGAACTTCAACATCTTTGCCGTCGATCCGTCGGCCAAGCCGGCGACAGGTGCCGAGGCGCCCCCTTCTCGCGATCTGACCGGTCTCAAGGGTGTTCGCGTGATGATCTATGAAGTGCCGAAGGCTGATCCGGATGTCGTGTATATCGGCCTCAATGACCGCGACAAGGCCTGGCATGACCTCTACAAGCTGAAACTTTCTACAGGAACCAAGGAATTGGTGCGCAAGAACACCGAGCGCATTACGGGATGGGTCTTCGATCTCAAGGGACAACTGCGTATGGCGACGCGCAGCGCCGAAAACGGCGATACCGAAATGCTGCGAGTCGACGCCGACAGCTTTACCAAGGTTTATTCCTGTAGCGTCTTCGAGAGTTGTGATGCACTGCAATTTCAGCCCGGCAACAAGCGCATCTACATGGAAACCAACAAGGGAACCGACTTGGCCTCCCTGGTTCTGTTCGATCCCGAATCCATGAAGACCGAAGTGGTGGAATCCGATCCGCTGGGTAAAGTCGATTTCGGCGGAGCTCTGTTCTCCGAAGCGACCGACGAACTTGTCGAGACCTACTACGTCGCGGATCGCGTGAAGGAGTACTACAAGGACAAAGCATTCGGCGACGACGTTCATTTCCTGGAACACAAATTCCCCGGCCACGAGATCAAAGTCTTCTCCCGCACCAAGGATGATGGGGTTTGGCTGGCAACGGCCGTCAGCGATACCGAACCCGGCGAGACCGTGTTGTTCGACAGAAAGACGCGCGCCGTGACTCCCCAATTCAAAGTCAGGGAGAATCTCCCGCGCGCCGACTTGGCGCCGATGAAGTCAGTGACTTATAAGTCATCCGATGGACTGGAAATCCCCGCTTACCTCACGCTTCCAAAAGGTGAGCCCGCGAAAAACCTGCCCACTTTGCTCGTTCCCCATGGCGGCCCGTGGGGTCGCGACAACTGGGGATACAACCCGCTGGCGCAGTTCTTTGCCAATCGCGGCTATGCCGTGCTGATGCCAAACTTCCGAGGTTCGACCGGCTACGGCAGGAAGTTTTTGGATGCCGGCAATTTGCAGTGGGGCCGCAAGATGCAAGACGATCTGACTTGGGGCGTGAAGTACCTCGTGGCGGAAGGCATTGCCGATCCCAAACGCGTTGGCATTCTCGGTGGTTCCTACGGCGGGTATGCGACTTTGGCGGGCGTAGCCTTTACCCCCGACGTCTATGCGGCGGCAGTGGATATCGTGGGACCGTCGAATCTCATCACACTGCTCGATTCGATTCCTCCCTATTGGGAGTTCATCCGCAAGATGTTTTATGTGCGCATGGGCGATCCGAATACGCCCGAGGGAAAGAAGTTGTTGGTCGACGAGTCGCCGCTGACTTCCGCCGACAAAATCAGGACTCCACTTCTCGTCGCACAGGGTGCAAATGATCCGCGGGTCAACCGGCGCGAGGCGGAGCAGATCGTGATCGCACTACGCGACCGCGGATTCCCCGTCGAGTACATCCTTGCTCCTGACGAAGGCCACGGCTTTGCCCGGCCAATCAATAATCTCGCGCTGTTCATGGCCTCGGAGAAATTTTTGGCACAGCACTTGGGCGGTCGCTACCAGGAATCCGGAACCACCGAGGAGGTCGCGCGACTGAAGGAAATCACCGTTGACCCGAAGACTGTGGTTCTGGCAAAGAAAGTCGATTCATCCTCGGTCGGCGCGCCCAAGCCCGCTGTGGACCTGCAATCCGGCACATATAACTACCAGGTCAAGCTCGCCGCCGGCGGTCAGGAAATGAACATGAAGGTCACCACCGCAGTACAAGAGGGTCCAGGCGGTTGGACGGCAACCGATCAAATGGATACCCCGCAAGGAACCGCTACCGATACCGGTACCATCGAAAAAGGAAGTCTGGTCGTTCTGAAGCGAACCATCAAGCAAGGCCCGGTCGCGATCGACCTCGACTTCGCCGGCAACAAAGCTGCCGGGAAGATGAACATGAACGGAGAAGACAAACCCATCGCAGCCGATCTCGGCGGACCTTTGTTTGCCGATGGCGCCGGAGCCGATCAGGTCATCGCGTGTCTGCCCCTTGCAGATGGATACACCACCACATTCCGCAACTTCGATGTCCAGACCCAAAAAGTAAAACTGATGCAACTCAGCGTCGCCGGCAAAGAAGAAGTCACAGTTCCAGCCGGCAAGTTCCAGGCACTCCGAGTCGATGTCTCCTCGGCCGACGGCGGCTCCGACAAGCGCACTGTCTGGATCGTCCCCGAAACTCACAAAGTAGTAAAGGTCAGCGCAGTACTAGCCTCCATGGGCGGCGCAGTAATGACCCAGGAACTCACCCAATAAGAGGGCACGAACCACTAAATCACCACCGCTGCCAAGGGATGTCATTCCGAACCGGCGCACAGCGCCGGTGAGGAACCTGCTTTTAGCCGGGCCCAGCCTCCCCCGCTGGCATCCGCGCCCTTTCCCGCAATCATTCCAAACCCTGTCAATCAAAAAATTCGTCCCTACGCCAAACCCATTGAAGCCAAAGAAAATAAATCTGCGCCGCCCTCGCTCGCAATCTACCCGCAGTTGATAAAATAGAAGCCTAGAGCAAACTTTGATGGATGAATTGACTTCCCGGGCTCCCACCGCTAACTCCTTATTCCGGAATATTTTGCGTATAAAGCCTTTGTCCTCAATATTTTGCGTCGACAACCAGCCCCACTGCAGCGCTAACCTCAATCATTCCAATATTTTAGCCAAGGAATACGAAAAATGACTGCGATCCACCGCCCCCTGGTCCTCCTTGCCCTAGCCGCTTCTCTGTTTGGGCAGACTGCCGCGAAGAAGCCCGTTCCGCGCCCAAACACAGCTGCTCCCACCAAAGTCACCGGCGATGGCGTCAAAACCGATTCAGGTCTGCAGTATTGGGATATCAAGGTTGGCACTGGGCAGGAAGCTAAGAATGGCGACCACGTCAGGGTTCACTACACTGGCTGGCTAACGAGCGGCAAGAAGTTCGACAGCTCGGTCGACGCTCATCAGCCCTACGATTTCACGATTGGTCACAATGATGTGATCAAAGGCTGGGACGAAGGCGTGACCGGCATGAAGGTTGGTGGCAAAAGACAACTCCGCATTCCGCCGCAGCTAGCCTACGGCGATCGTGGCTATCCGGGCGTCATCCCGGCGAACGCCACCCTGATCTTTGACATCCAGTTGCTGGCTGTGAAGTAGCGCTGGGGTGCGAGGGATGCCAACGAAAAGCAGCTTACGCCTTTGCGACTTTGCCGCTGCGCAGGCACGACGTGCAGACGCGGATCCGCTTGCCTTGCCCGTTCACCTTCGCGTGCACCGGACGCAGGTTGATGTTCCAGCGCCTCTTGGTCACGTTGTGGGCGTGGCTGATTCGGTTTCCCGATTGCGGCTTCTTGCCGCAGATATCACATTGCTGGGCCATGACTTCCGATTTTCCTTTGGAAAGCTTTTTGCGAAACCACTATTTTACAGGACCCACGCCAATTTCGCCAATCGACTTCTCGCCGAATCTCGGTTAGCCTATTGAGAATCTCTCCCTTCGTCGTAAGCGTCAGAACTCTGCTGGAGGCCTAGCTTATGCAGCGTAAGAAACCACTGATTACCAACATCCTCGTTCTCGCCTTGATGGGCATCTTGGCTGGCGCGGCCGGCGGCTTCGCCATCGGCATCGTTACGGGCCGCAGCACGTCTTCAAGCGCTGCCCCGCCCAAGTAACGGCGCGATTTCTCGTGCGATACTGAATCGATGCAGTCTCCTCTCCAATCTCCCACCGCCGCGAGCGATCCGAAATCCGTCAAAGTCAATCTGACAACCGGCACGGGAGTTGACATCGAGTGGGCGGACGGCCACGTCTCGCATTACGATTTTGTTTTTCTTCGCGACGCTTGCCCGTGCGCGATGTGTGAGGAGGAACGCTCCAAGTCCGGCCGCCGTCCCGGTGAGGCGCCGAAGCTTGCTCCCGGCACCCTGCCCATGTTCAAGCCCACGGCCAAGCCGGTGTCAGCCGAGGGCGTGGGCAAGTACGCGATCAAGTTCGCCTGGAACGACAACCACGATCTCGGGATCTACTCATGGCGCTTCCTGCGCGAGATCTGCCCCTGCGCTGCCTGCAAGTCGAGGTAAGAACTACGGCAGGATTTCAGAACAGGAAAGTTTTCCGACCAACGCTTCGCCGTTGACAGCCTCCTCAGCCTTTTTTCATTTACGCTGTAGAATTGATTACATCTCCCGGAGCCACTTTCTGCATTGTCGTTTCTTGATCAACTGAATCCGCAACAGCGTGAAGCCGTCGAAACCACCGAAGGCCCCGTGCTGATCCTTGCCGGCGCCGGCAGCGGCAAGACCCGCGTCATCACCTACCGAATCGCCTACCTGATCGAACAGAAGGGCGTGATGCCGGAATCGATCCTGGCCATGACTTTCACCAACAAGGCTGCGGCCGAGATGGGCGAGCGGGTCGAGAAACTTGTCGGGGGACTCAGCATCGCCAAGCCTGTGATTTCCACGTTTCACTCGTTCTGTGTTCGTATGCTTCGGCGCGACATCGAAGCAATGCGGATTCCATCGACAGTGCCGGGACAGCCGCCGATCGGGCACACGAAAAATTTTGTGATCTACGACGAGGCCGATCAGCAATCGTTGGTGAAGTCGATCATGAAGCGACTCGGGCTCGACGATAAGCAACTCACGCCGCGAATTGTTCTGGGACGAATTTCGTGGGCGAAGAACCACATGCTTGACCCGCAGGAACTTTATCTGCAGTCGGGCGATCCGAAGACGGAGCGCGTGGCGCACTTGTACGCCGAGTATCAGAAGGAATTGCGGAAGGCGAATGCGCTCGACTTCGATGATCTTCTGCTCGAGTCGGTGCGGCTGTTGAAGTCTGCGCCGCAGGTGCGCGAATACTACAACCGGCGTTATCAATATCTGCTGATTGACGAGTATCAGGACACGAACCGTCCGCAGTATGAACTGATGCGAATGCTCGCGGGCGAGCGCCACAACGTGTGCGCCGTGGGCGATGAAGACCAGTCAATCTATTCCTGGCGCGGCGCGGACATCCGCAACATTCTTGAGTTCGAGCAGGATTTTCCCGAAGCCAAGATCATTCGACTGGAGCAGAACTACCGCTCCACGCAGAACATCTTGCAGGCGGCCTCGGCAGTGGTGGCGAACAACGTTCGGCGGAAAGGCAAGAATCTCTGGACGTCGCGCCAGGGCGGGGCGAAGGTCGGCTACTACGAAGCTCCGGATGGCGAAAACGAAGCGCTGTTTGCTGCCGACTGGATCGCGCGCTACGTGCGGGAGGCGGTCGAGCGGGGCGAAGATCCGCGCGCGGCCGTTCTGTATCGCACGAATTCACAATCACGATTGTTCGAAGAAGCGATGCGGCGCTACGGGTTGAAGTATCACGTTGTCGGCGGATTCTCGTTCTACGAGCGCGCTGAGATCAAGGACATGATCTCGTACCTGAAAGTCATTCAGAATCCCGATGACTCGATTTCTCTCCTGCGCGTCGTCAACACTCCAACGCGCGGAATCGGCAAAGGCACGATCGATACGCTCGAGCGCTTGGCTCTTGAGACTGGTCTTTCGCTCTGGGGAGCGATTGGGGAAGCCATCAAGCGGCAGCTTTTGCCGCCTCGGGCCGTTGCTTCGCTCAAGAGCTTTCAGCAGTTGATCGAAGATGCGCGGGCAATGATTGGAGGAACATTTCGCGAGCGGCTTGATGAAGAGGTGGTGCCGGCGGTCGAGCCCGAGGTGTCAGCAGATACCGAGGAATCAAGCGAGAATGCCGAGGCTACTGCTTTTGATCCGGGTGAGTTTGGAAATTTTTCGTTTGATTTTGGGGATGCGAATTCTGGGGAGAGCGACGTCAACACAGGGTCCCTCGACTCCGACGGAACGCTCGCGAGCGAGCCTTCCGTCTCCGCTCGGGATGACAGTGGGGGTGTCGGTCCGGACAGCCGGCCGGATGCCGGCACTACTTCGGAGGCTGGTTCTCCGTCGGGGGCTGGTGCTACGGCGGAGGCCGATGCTGCTACTGCTTCTTTCCCTGCTCCCACGGTTAGCACGGCGGACATTCTTAAATTTCTGATTGATCGCACCGGATACATCAAGTTGCTGGAGGGAGAAGACACGCCTGAGGCTTTCTCTCGGATTGAGAACCTGCGCGAACTGGTCAATGCCGCCATGGATTCACGCGATCGTGCCGAGACAATGGATCAGTTTCTGGATCATGCTGCGCTGATTGCCGACGCCGATGACTACGATGCACGCGCGCAGATCACGCTGATGAGCCTGCATGCCGCCAAGGGACTAGAGTTTCCGCTGGTTTTTCTGACGGGGCTGGAAGAGGGACTGTTTCCGCACTCGCGGACCATGCTCGTTCCCGATGATGTGGAGGAAGAGCGGCGTCTTTGCTATGTGGGAATGACACGGGCTATGGATCAGCTGATCCTGAGTCGGGCGGTGTATCGCCGCCGCTATGGCACTGACTTGCCGGAAGCCAGCGTTCCGTCACGGTTTCTGGAAGAAGTACCAACGGCGCTGTTTGAAGAAGTGGGGAGATCAAGAGGGAGCGGAGCTTCGCTCCGCCGGACGGGCGAGGGCGCCCGTCCCCACATGAGCGCTGATTCCTACACAGGCGGCCGTCCCCACATTGGCGGAAACTACAGCCGTGAGTCTGGGCATTACTCTTACGAAGATGAGGACCAGAGTGCGGCTTGGAACCATGACCGTGGTTCCCAGGTCCCGCAAAAGCAGCGAGACCTGGGGCCTCCAGGGAACGCGAGGGCCTCGCTTCCGGCGCGGGCTTATAACTCGATTGAGAACATTGCTGAGTTTTTTGCCAGCCGGGGAAAGAAGTTCACGGTTCCGAAAACGCCGGTGGAGGAGCCGACGGGCAAGCGCGGATTCCGTCCCGGGCAAAAAGTTCGCCATCCGAAATATGGGGAAGGAACGGTCTACCAGCGCGAGGGAGAAGGCGAAGAAGCCAAGATTACGGTACAATTCCCTCGCTTCGGCTTGAAGAAGCTGGTGGAGAAGTACGCCCAGCTGGAGCGAGCCTGAAAACGATTTGGTAATTTTGTAATCGGGTGATTTTGAAATTTCGGCTGAGTTGCTTTCAAATTACAAAATTTTCCAATTACCAAATTACAAAATCCAAAAAGGACTCATGGCCAATACATCGACGTTGAGCAGAGAAGAACGCAAGAAAACGAAACGCGCGGCGCGGAAGAAGCGCAAGGCGGATAAGCCGCTGAAGGCCCGCGATTATCCTCGCGGGTCGAAGAAGCCAAAGGTCAAGAAACTGGCCAGAGGCCAGGCCAAGCGGTAAGGCCTGTTTTCGGCTAACCATCGGCATTTGCGAATCCCACCCTTCGAAAATCACGAAGGGTGGGGCAGCCAGTTCGTTATCGAATCCCTCCTTTCAGGAGAAATCACACCTCTTGTCACAACCACCGACGACCAGCGAGCCTCCGGCGAGCAACACGGTCCGTACCTCTAACAGTCAACTGTTCTGCTGCAAGTCGATTGACAAGCTGATCTCGGAATCGGAATCGCCGGGGCAACGGCTGCAGAAGAGTCTTGGCCCCTGGTCGCTGACGGCACTGGGCATTGGGGCGGTGATTGGGTCCGGCATCTTCATTCTTACGGGCACCGCCGCTGCTGGCGAATATTTTCAGGCGCCGTCGATTCTGCACGCGCAGGTGCTCGACATCATCGTCAACTTTCTGCGCGGAGGAGGCACCGCGCAGGTTCTGATGCATGGGCGCCCGCCTGCTGGTCCGTCGATCGCAATTTCATTCTTCCTGGTCGCCGTTGCCTGCAGTTTCGCCGGACTGTGCTATGCCGAACTGGCCTCGATGATTCCCATCGCGGGCAGCGCTTACACCTACTCGTATGCGACTCTCGGTGAGATTTTCGCCTGGATCATCGGCTGGGATTTGATTCTGGAATATGTCGTTAGCAATGTCGTGGTGGCGATCGGCTTCAGTGCCTACGCGAAGGCGCAACTTTCTTCCTTCGGGCTGAACCTGCCGGATAAATGGTCGACTCCTGTATGGGAGTCGGGCCACTGGACGGGGGCGTATTTCAACTTTCCGGCATTCCTCATCATTTTCATTTTGACCGTGTTGCTGGTGCGTGGCATCAAGGAGTCGGCCGAGGCAAACAACATCATGGTCGCCATCAAGATCGGCGCCATTATCATTTTTCTGATCGTCGGGGGCGCGCTGGTCAATCCCGGCAACTGGAAGCCGTTTGCGCCTTCCGGATTCGGCGGCGTTGTGACGGGCGGCGCGATTGTCTTCTTCACTTATATCGGATTCGACTCTGTGTCTACCGCGGCGGAGGAATCGCGCAATCCGCAACGAGACTTGCCCTTCGGCATCATCGCATCGCTCATTGTTTGCACGGTGCTTTATGTCGGAGTTTCCGTGGTGCTGCTGGGAATGATGAAGTACACGACGTTTGTTTCGGGCGAAGCCGCAGAAGCCCCTGTGGCCTACGCGCTGAAGATGCTGGGTGCGAGCCGGTGGTCGCGGTCGATTATCGTGGTCGGGGCGCTGACAGGAATGATTTCTTCGCTGCTGGTCTTTCAATATGGACAAGCGCGCATCTGGTACGCCATGTCGCGCGACCGTCTGTTTCCGAAGTTTTTCTCGGCGGTCCATCCGAAGTTCCAGACCCCGCACGTTTCGACCTGGATTGCGGGATTCGTGGTGGGAATTCCTTCCGGAATCTTCGCCGTCAGCGACGCTGCCGACCTTTCCAATATCGGCACGCTGTTTGCATTTGCGCTGGTCTCGCTTGGCGTGATCATTCTCCGACGCACGCAGCCGGAGCGTCCGCGAGTGTTCAAAGTGCCGCTCGTGCCGTGGTTCCCGCTGATTTCGATTGTGCTGTGCGTGGGACTTATGGCCGGCCTGACAGTCATCACGTGGCTGCGCTTCGTGGTATGGCTGGTGCTGGGCCTGATCATCTACATCTTTTACAGCCGGCACCGGAGCGAGTTCGCGAGGCGATAGTCGCTTTCAGCTCTCAGCTTTTCGGCTTTCAGCAATGCGCTGCCGCTTGCTTCGCTCGCAAATCTTCAGTCTGCCAACTACAATTTGAAATCATGACTGCTGCGGGATCCGAACCGCCGAACGCGTTCATCCGTCATTTACCCAAGGCGGAGTTGCATTTGCATCTGGAGGGAGCGGTGGAACCTGCGACTCTGGTGGAGTTGCGCCAGCGTCACGGGGAACGGACGACGCTGGCCGAGACTGAGCCGCTCTTTCAATACAACGATTTTCAAAGCTTCCTGGTGGCGTTCAAGGAAGTGAGCGCGCATCTGCGCGGGGCTGAAGACTACGAACTGGTGACCTACCGGCTGATGCAGCGGTTGAAAGAAGAAAACGTGCTGCATGCAGAGGTGTACGTTGCGGTGGGAGTTTGTCTTTACCGCAAGCAGGATTTTGCAGCGATCTTTGAAGGACTGGATCGCGGCCGCGCACGCGGGGCACGGGATTTCGGGGTGTCCTTGTTGTGGATCTTCGATGCGACGCGGCACTTTGGCGTGGAAGAAGCGCAGAAGGTTTTTGAACTCGCCGTGCAATACAAAGATCGGCATGTGGTCGGGGTGGGAATTGGTGGAGATGAGGTGAAGGCTCC
>Ga0335076_10007900_pt1 | contig 10722 bp, 8 predicted proteins | sample Lox_Sample_25_FD_206717 | JGI IMG/M metagenome (GOLD analysis project Ga0335076, IMG submission 206717) | Soil microbial communities from Loxahatchee National Wildlife Refuge, Florida, United States - Lox_Sample_2.5 | ecosystem: Environmental > Terrestrial > Soil > Wetlands | place: USA: Florida...
GGAGGCCGCGGGGCCGGCCGGGCCGGCGGCCGTGGTGGACCTGCAGGGCGGGACCCTCGTTCCCGGGTTCATCGACGCCCATGCGCACCCGCTGTTCGCGGGGGCGCAGCTGCGGGCCTGTGACCTGCGCCAGGCGGACACGGCCGAGGAATACCTCGAGGTCATCGCCGCCTACGCCCGCGATCATCCCGACCAGGAATGGATCACCGGCGGAGGCTGGTCCCTGGACGCCTTCCCGGGGGGCCTGCCGCGGCGCGAGGCGCTGGACGCGGTCGTGCCCGGCCGCCCGGTGTTCCTGCCCAACCGCGACGGGCACGGTGCGTGGGTCAGCAGCCGGGCGCTCGAGCTGGCCGGGATCGACCGGCTGACCCCGGACCCGCCGGACGGCCGCATCGAGCGCGACGCCGCCGGCGACCCCACCGGCATGCTGCAGGAGGGCGCCGCCCAGCTGGTATCCCGGCTGCTGCCCCCGGCCACCGACGACGACTGGGACCAGGCCCTGCTGGCGGCCCAGTCCCGGCTGCTGTCCCTCGGCATCACCGGCTGGCAGGACGCCATCGTCGGCCGTGACCACGGCGACCGGGGAGCCGACCCGATGGACGCCTACCTGCGGGCGGCCCGGGCGGGCACGCTGATGGCCAACGTCGTGGGCGCGCTGTGGTGGGACCGCAGCCGCGGCCTGGAGCAGCTCCCCGAGCTGATCGGGCGCCGGGATGCCGGGCAGGCCGGGCGGTTCCGGGCCACCAGCGTGAAAATGATGCTCGACGGCATCGCCGAGAGCCACACGGCGGCCATGCTCGAGCCGTATCTCGACGGCCACGGATGCGCCACCGACCACAGCGGGCTCGACTTCATCGACCCGGGCGAGCTGCCCCGCTTCGTGACCGCGCTTGACCGCGAGGGCTTCCAGGTCCACTTCCACGCGCTGGGCGACCGCGCGGTCCGGCACGCCCTGGACGCGGTGCAGGCGGCCCGGCGGGCGAGCGGGGGAGACGGCGGGCGGCACCATCTGGCTCACCTGCAGGTCATCCACCCGGACGACATCCCGCGGTTTTCCCGGCTGTCCGCGACCGCGAACATCCAGGCGCTGTGGGCGACGCACGAGCCGCAGATGGACGAGCTGACGATCCCGTTCCTCGGCGAGCGCCGCTCGGCCTGGCAGTACCCGTTCCGCTCGCTGCAGGACGCGGGAAGCGAGCTGTGCGCCGGCAGCGACTGGCCGGTGAGCAGCGCCAACCCGCTGTGGGGCGCGCACGTCGCGGTGAACCGCAGCCTGCCCGCCAGCGCGGGCGGGCACGGCCGGGACCCGTTCCTGCCGCAGCAGCGCATCAGCCTGGCGTCGATCCTGGCCGCGTACACCTCGGGCAGCGCCAGGATCAACGGCCTGGACGCGGTGACCGGCTCCGTCCGGGAGGGCCTGGATGCCGACTTCGCCGTGATCGACGCCGACCTGAGCCACATCGGCGACCACGAGATCAGCCGAACCGCGGTCACCTCGACCTGGGTCCGGGGCGAGCTCGTCTACCAGCAGGGATAAGCCCGCCCCGGAGGGGCGCAGCGAACAGTCCAGGAGGAGAAATGGTCGGCAGACGAAGGATGTGGACGGCCGTGGCCGTCGCGGCGGTGGCCGCTCTGGTCGCCTCGGGCTGCGGCCGGTCGGCCGGGGGCAACGCCGCGGCGGGCAACATCTCGGCGACCAAGGGCCTGGTGGCGACCACACCGGCGGGAACCAAGCCGGTGACCTCGATCACCTGGGCGGTCTACCGGGACGTGAACTCGCTCGATCCCATTTACGCCTTCGACTATCCCGAGAACACCGCGATCTCGCTGATGTGCGAGTCCCTGCTCCGGCAGGCGCCCGACGGCTCGCTGCAGCCCGGCCTGGCCACGATCGCGAACCCGTCACCGACCAAGATGGTCTTTACGCTGCGGCCCGGGGTGAAGTTCTGGGACGGCCACCCGGTGACCTCCGCCGACGTCGTCTACAGCCTGGACCGGCAGACGAACGCGTCCCTCGCCGGCTTCTACGGCTTGGTGTTCAACCGGGTGCAGTCGATCCAGGCGACCAGCCCCACGCAGGTGACGATCACGCTGAAGCAGCCGGACTACTGGCTGGAGGGCGAGCTGTCCTCGATGGCCGGCGTGGTGATCGAGAAGAGCTACGCGGAGCAGCAGGGCAAGAACTACGGCACCCCGGCGGGCGGCATCATGTGCACCGGCGCGTACGAGTTCAAGTCCTGGAAGCCCGGGGTAGGCGTCACCGCGGTCGCGAACCCGCACTACTGGAACCCGGCGGTCAAGCCGATGGTCCAGCAGATCCTGCTCAAGGGGGAGCCGGACGTGTCCTCGTTCACCTCGGCCATGCTGACCGGCGGGACCCAGGGTTCCTACGACATGGGGCTGAACACCCTGGACCAGCTGAAGAACAGCAAGACCGTCAGCGTCTACCAGGGTCCCGGCTGGGCCACGGACGCGTTCATCGTGTCCAGCTTCAAGGGCGTGCTCGGTAACGTGAAGGTGCGCCAGGCGCTGTCGCTGGCCCTGAACCGGCAGGCCATCATCGACTCGGTCTACAAGGGCGCGGCGCTGATGCCGAAGTGGATGTCGAACCCGGGCACGTTCGGTTACGGCAAGTCCGTGTTCGACACCGCCTACGCCAGCGCGCCGTACCTGACCCAGAACCTCGCGGAGGCCAAGAAGCTCGTGCAGGAGGCCGGGGCGACCGGGAAGACGTTTACGATCGGCACGTCCAGCCAGCTGGCCAACATCGCCGCGGTGACCGGCGCGTACCAGGCCGCGGCCCAGGCGATCGGGCTGAAGACCGTGCTCAAGTCGGTGTCGGCGCAGAACTACATCAACTTCTTCACCAGCGCCAGCGCGCGGCAGGGCATCGACGGGTTCCTGACCCTCAACTACGGCGACTACGCCGACCCGGCCGCGCTGCTCGCCACGCTTGACCTGCCCGGCGGGTCACAGAACTACACCAACTTCAACGACCCCAAGCTCACCGCCCTGCTGGAGCAGGCGCGCAGCACGGCCAACCCGAACCAGCGGGCCGCGCTCATGGTGCAGGCCGAGAAGATCAACAATCAGCTGCTGCCCTGGATCCCCGACGTCCAGCCGACCAATCTGCTGCTGCTGAGCAAGGACCTGAGCGGCGCGGTCGCGTCGTTCGCGTACATGTTCGCCCCCTGGGCCAACAGCCTGGGCGGGACCGGCTGACCCGGTGCGCTGGCAATTCTTCGCCCGCAGGCTGGCCATGCTGCTGGCCAGCCTGCTGATCGCGAGCTTCGTGATCTTCGCGGCCGTGTACCTGGCCCCGGGCAACCCGATCTCGGCCCTGTCCGGCGGCCGGGCGCTGCCCGCCAGCAGCATCCGGGTCCTCGAGGCGCGGTATCACCTCAACGAGCCGTTCCTCGCCCAGTACTGGTACTGGCTGGGGAACGCGCTGCACGGGAACCTCGGCATCTCGATCACGCTGCGGGAGAACGTGTCCACGCTGATCGGCCAGCGGGTCTGGACCACCGCCGGCCTGGTCCTCTACGCGTCCTTGCTGATCCTGGTGTTCGGGATCGGCATGGGCATCGTGGCCGGGCTGCGGCCCGGGTTCCTCGACACCAGCACCCTGGTGGTGACCGCGATCTCGGCCGCGATCCCGGCGTTCGTGGCCGCGATCGTGCTGATCCTGGTGTTCTCGGTGAAGCTCGGCTGGTTTCCCGCGCTCGGCAACGGCACCGACTTCGTGAGCAACGTGCAGCACCTCACGCTGCCCGCGATCGCCCTGGCGTTCTCGGCGCTCGCGATCGTGGCCCGGGTCACCCGGACCTCGATCCGTGAGGAGAGCGACCGCGAGCACGTGCAGACGGCGGTCAGCCGCGGCATCCCCGCCCGCCAGCTGATCCGCCGGCACATCCTGCGCAACGCGGCGATACCGATCACAACGATCAGCGGGATCACGATCGCGTCGCTGATCGCGGTCGCGGCGGTGGTGGAGACCGCGTTCAGCCTGAACGGCCTGGGCGCCTACCTGGTCCAGGCCGCGCAGTCGAAGGACCTCGCGGTCGTGCAGGGCATCTCGCTGGTCCTCGTCACCGCGTTCGTGCTGGTCAACATGCTGGTCGACGTGCTGTACGCGGTGCTGGACCCGCGGGTCTCGCTAGGAAGCCGGGCCCAGTGAGCGCCGCGGGAGGAGGTGCGCAGCTGAGCACGGGGATGGTTGTCGCCACCCCTGTCACCCGGCTCCCACGGCCGCTGACCGGGCTGCGCGCCACCGGGGTCGCGGGCATGGTGTCAGCGGCGGTCATCGCGATCGCGACGTTCGCGGCGATCTTCGGCCCGCTGCTAGCCCCCTACAACCCCAACCTGCCGAACCTCTCGCTGGCCTGGGTCGGCCCGGTCGGCGGCCATCTGCTCGGGTTCGACTTCCAGGGCCGCGACGTGTTCTCCCGGCTGCTGGCCGGCGCGCAGTCCTCGATGCTCGGGCCGCTGGCCGTGGTGATCCTCAGCATGATCGCAGGCGCGCTGTTCGCCGTAATCGCGGCGTGGCGAGGCGGCGCGGCGGACGCCGTGATCTCGTCCGGGCTCGACATCCTGTTCGCGTTCCCCGGCATCCTGCTGGCCGTGCTCGCGACCGCGGTCTTCGGCGCGGGCCTGACCGCCGCGGCGATCGCGCTGTCGATCGCGTACATGCCCTACGTCGCGCGGGTGCTGCGCGGGGTGGCGCTGCGTGAGCGCACCCAGCCCTACATCGCCGCGCTGGAGGTACAGGGCTCGTCGGCCACCGTGATCTGCGCGCGGCACCTCATTCCGAACATGCTGCCGCTGATCGTCGCCCAGGGGACCATCATGTTCGGCTGGGCCATGGTCGACCTCGCCGCGATCTCGTTCCTCGGCCTCGGGGTGCAGCCGCCGCAGGCCAACTGGGGCGTGATGATCTCGGAGAACCAGACCGGCATCCTGCAGGGCTACCCGCTGCCGGCGCTGTCGGCGGGGTTGTGCATCGTCGCGGTCGTCATCGCGTTCAACGTGCTCGGCGAGCGGCTGTTCGCGCAGGCCGAGGGGGCGGGCCGATGACCGGCCCGCTGCTCGAGGTGGACGGGCTCACGGTGCGCCTGGAGGTCGGCGGCGCGAAGCGGCCGGTGCTGCGCGACGTGGCGCTGACCATGCGCGCGGGCGAGGCGCTTGGCCTCGTCGGCGAGTCGGGCTCGGGCAAGTCGATGACGGCCCGTGCGATCGACCGGCTGCTGCCGCGCGGGGCGGAGGTCGACGGCACGATCCGGTTCGGCGGCCGCGACGTGGGCGCCCTGTCCGGGGCGGACCTGCGCCGCTACCGGAACCAGGTAGCGATGATCTTCCAGGATCCCCGCGCGCACGTGAACCCGGTCCGGCGCATCGGGGACTACATGACCGAGGCGCTGCGGACCAACCTCGGGGTACCCGCGGCCGAGGCCAGCCGCCGCGCCTCGGACATGCTCTCCCAGGTCGGCATCGACGGCGGCCCGCGGCGGCTGAGGCAGTACCCGCACGAGCTGTCCGGCGGGATGCTGCAGCGGGTCATGATCGCCGCCGCGCTGCTCACCGAGCCGCGCCTGCTGCTGGCCGACGAGCCGACCACGGCGCTGGACGTCACCACGCAGGCCGAGGTCATGGCGATCCTGGACGAGCTGCGGCACGAGTACGGCCTGGCCATGCTGTTCATCACGCACGACCTGGAGCTCGCCGCGGCCATCTGCGACCGCACCGCGGTGATGTACGCCGGGCAGGTCGTCGAGGTCCGCGAGTCCGGCCAGCTGCACGACGACCCGCTGCACCCCTATACCGCGGGGCTGGCCGCGGCGCGCCCGGACATCACGCGGACGGCGGGCCGGCTGCGCGCGATCCCGGGCCGCCCGCTGTCGGCGTTCGAGGCGCCGGCCGACGAGTGCGCGTTCGCGCCCCGCTGCGGGTACGCGGTCGACGCCTGCCAGGCGGGCCTGCCCGAGATCACCGAGCTGGACGGCGGGCTGGCCCGGTGCGTCCGCGCACCCGAGCTGCGCGGGAAGCTGGGGGCACCGGCCAATGCCTGAACCCGCCGCCGCGCCCGTCCTCGAGGTGACCTCGCTGCGCAAGGAATTCGGCGACCTGGTCGCGGTCGACGACGTGTCGTTCCGGGTTCCCGGGGCCGGGTCGGTCGCGATCGTCGGCGAGTCGGGCTCGGGCAAGACCACGATTGCGCGGATGATCGTCGGCCTGGAGCGGCCTACCGGCGGGTCGATCACGGCCTGCGGGCAGGACCGGTCCCGGCCCGCGCGATCGCGGCGAGACCGGCGGCGCCGGGGACGTGAGGTGCAGATCGTGTTCCAGGACCCCTACACCAGCCTGGACCCGCGCCAGACCGCCGAGGAGGCCATCGACGAGGTGCTCCGGCTGCACCACGGCTGGCCCGCAGACCGCCGCCGGGCGCGCGTCGCCGAGCTCACCGGCCTGGTCGGCCTGGATGAGCGCCAGTCCCGGGCGCTGCCGCGGGCGCTGTCCGGCGGGCAGCGGCAGCGGGTCGCGATCGCCCGCGCCCTGGCCGCCGAGCCGCGGATCCTGATCCTGGACGAGTCCGTCGCGGCACTGGACGTGTCCATCCAGGCCCAGGTGCTGAACCTGCTGGCCGACATCCGCGACGAGACCGGGGTGTCTTACGTCCTGATCAGCCACGACCTGGCGGTGGTCCGCCAGCTCACCGAGGAGGTGGTCGTGCTCCACCGGGGTCAGGTGGTCGAGCGCGGCCCGACGCCCCGGGTGCTGGACGACCCGCGGGAGGACTACACCAAGCGGCTGCGGGCCAGCGTCCCGCGGCCGGGCTGGAAACCGGCCCGCCGGGCGCGGGCCGGACCGCAACCCCAGGAGGGCGGCCCGTGAGCGATCTGCACTACCTGCCGGCCAGCGAGGCGCTGCGCCTGTTCCGTGCCCGCGAGCTGTCGCCGGTCGAGCTGGTCACGGCGGTGATAGCCCGCGCCGAGGAAGTCGAGCCGGTCATCAACGCCTTCGCCGAGACCCGTTATGAGGAGGCGCTGGAGCAGGCCCGCGCGGCGCAGGAGCGGTACGCCGGCACGGGGTCGCCGCCGCGGCCGCTGGACGGCCTGCCGGTCGCGGTCAAGGAAGAGGCGCCGATCGCGGGCCAGAAGAACACGCTGGGCTCGCTGGCGCTGCGCGACGTGGTCGCCGAGCACACGGCCGCGTTCGTCCAGCGCATCATCGACGCCGGCGGCATCGTGCACGCGCGGTCTACCACCCCCGAGTTCTCCTGCGCGCCGTTCACCTGGACGAAGCTGTGGGGAGTCACCCGCAACCCGTGGAACACCGCGTACTCGCCGGGCGGCTCGAGCGGCGGGTCCGCGGCGTCGCTGGCCGCGGGGTCCGCGACCCTGGCCACCGGGTCCGACATCGGCGGGTCGATCAGGATCCCGTCGTCGTTCTGCGGCGTGACCGGGTTCAAGCCGCCCTACGGCCGCGTGCCCGAGGTGGAGATCTTCAACCTCGACCACTACTGCCACGAGGGGCCGCTGGCTCGCTCGGTCGCCGACTGCGCGCTGCTGCAGAACGTCATCGCGGGCCCGCATCCGAGCGACGTCGCCTCGCTGCGTCCCAAGCTGGAGATCCCCGGCCGGCTCGAGCCGGTGACCGGGATGCGGATCGCGCTGTCGGTCGACCTGGGCTGCTACGAGGTCGATGACGACGTCGCGGCCAACACCCGGGCCGCCGCGGACCGGCTGCGCGACGCCGGCGCCACGGTGCAGGAGGTCTCGCTGCCCTGGCGGCGCGAGGAGATCAACCAGGCGGCCCGGATCCACTTCGGCATGATCTTCGGGCCGTCGGTGCGGGAGATCTACGAGTCCCGCGCGGAGGACCTCACCTCGTACGCGCGGCGCTTCGTGATCGAGTCCGACCAGGTCGCCAAGGACGACTACGTGACCGGCCTCGCGCTCGAGGCCGCGATCTACGCGCCGCTCGGGGCTCTCCTCGAGGAGTTCGACGCGCTGATCTGCCCGACGTTCGCGGTGCCCGCCCTGCCTGCGGAGTACGACACCGACCAGCCGGTCCTGGTGAACGGCCGGCCGCGCGAGGACTGGCTCGACGTGCTGATGACCCTGCCGTTCAACATCGCGAGCCGGTGCCCGGTGCTGAGCGTCCCGTCCGGCCGGTCAGCGGACGGGGTGCCCACCGGGCTCTCGGTCGTCGGCCGGACCTACGACGACGTCACGGCGTTCCGGGTCGCCGCCGCGCACGAGGAGCGCTTCGGATGGCTGGACGCGCCCGACCGCCGTCCGCCGCTGTGATCCCCCGTCGGCTCGCCCGGTCGGCCGGATAACCGGCACGATGGGGCCATGGCCGCAGGCATGGATCCGGACCCGGGCGGCGCGCTGACGGGGCTGGTCGACGCCGTGGCCCTGACGCGCTGGCTGGACGCGCAGGGGTTCCCGCCCGGGCCGGTCGAGGGCCTGGTCCCGCTCGCGGGAGGCACGCAGAACCTGCTCGTCCGCTTCCGCCGGGCGGGCACGGACTACGTGCTGCGCCGCCCGTCGCGGCACCCGCGGCCCCGGGCCGGGGAGACGATCCTGCGCGAGGCCCGCGTGCTGGAGGCGCTGGCCGCCACCGACGTGCCGCACCCGCGGTGGGCCGCGACGTGCGCGGACGATTCCGTGCTCGGCACGCCGTTCGTGGTCATGCGCGCGGTCGGCGGCGTCAACCCGATGGTGCAGCGGCCGGGCTACGCCGCGACCGCCGGCGGGCGGCGGCAGCTCGGCCGGGCCGCCGCGGCCGAGCTGGCCCGGGTCGGGCGGGTCGATTACGTCGCGGCCGGGCTGGGCGACCTGGGGCGCCCGCAGGGGTTCCTGGGCCGCCAGGTGCCGCGCTGGCTGGCGGAATGGGAGAGCTACCGGGAGCTGCCCGGGTACCCGGGCGAGCCGCTGCCGGGCATGGAGGCGCTGGCCGCGTTCCTGGACGACAACCGCCCGGCCGACGGGCGCCCGGGGCTGATGCACGGCGACTATCACCTGGGCAACCTGCTGGTGGACACGGGCCAGCCCCGGATCACCGCGGTGCTCGACTGGGAGATGGCCACGGTCGGCGACCCGCTGGTCGACCTGGGCCGGTTCCTGGCCTCACTGCCGGACGGGCACGAGACCGTGGAACCGGCCGGCGAGCTGTGGGCGGCCGGCGGCGTCGGGCCGGCCAGCGACATCGTCGCTGCGTACGCCGAGGGCAGCGACCGGGGCCTCGACGCGCTCGACTGGTACGTGGCCCTGGCCTGCTTTAAGCTCGGGATCATCCTGGAGAGTTCCAACGCGCGCGCGTGCGCCGGGCTGACCGACCGCGCGATCGGCGACCGGCTGCACGCCATGGCCGTGGCGCTGCTGCGGCGCGGCTGCCGCCTCGCGCGGGTGTGACCCGCGCTCGTCCCGGGAGAGTGCCGATGCCCGATCCGCTGTTCGACCTGTCCGGGCAGGTCGCGCTGGTGACCGGCGGCAGCCGCGGCCTGGGCCGGCAGATCGTGCTCGGCTTCGCCGCGCACGGCGCTAGCGTGGTCGTGGCCAGTCGCAAGCAGCAGGCGTGCGAGGAGGTGGCCGCCGAGGCCCGCGCCCGGTACCACGTCGACGCGTGGGCGATCGGCGCCAACGTCTCGCACTGGGACCAGTGCGACGAGCTGGCCGAGCGGGCTTACCGGCAGGCCGGCCGGGTCGACGTGCTCGTCAACAACGCCGGGCTCTCCCCGCTCTACCCTTCGCTCACCGAGATCTCCGAGGCGCTGTACGACAAGGTCTTCGCGGTCAACCTCAAGGGGCCGTTCCGCCTGGGCACGCTGATCGGGGAGCGGATGGCTGCCGCCGGATCGGGAGCGATCATCAACATCTCGTCGGTGGAGGCCGCCAGCCCTTCGCCGGGCGCGCTGCCCTACGCGGCCGCCAAGGCGGGCCTGGACGTGCTCACGCTCGGCCTGGCGCGGGCGTACGGGCCGGCGGTCCGGGTCAACACCATCATGGCCGGCCCGTTCCTCACCGATATCAGCAAGGCGTGGGACCTGGACGCGGTGACCGCGGGCCTGCAGCACTCGTCCGCGCTGCGCCGGGCCGGCCGTCCCGAGGAGATCGTCGGCGCGGCGCTGTACCTCGCGTCCCCGTCGGCCAGCTTCACGACCGGCGCCACGATCCGTGTCGACGGCGGCGTGCACGGCACCTTGTTCTGATCAGCTTGTTCTGATCAGAACAAGCTGATCAGCCCGCCTGGCGGCGCTGGCGGAGCGCTTCCCGGGCCGCGGCGGCGCCGCGGCGGGAGACCTCCGCCTCCCGGGCGGACCGTGAGCCGAGTATCTCCGCGGGCGGCCGGACGTCAGTGCGGCGGCGGTAGGCGGCGAACCGGGCCTCCCGCAGCGTGTCCAGGCCGGACGGCTGCGACGGGGCCAGCGGCCCGGCCGGCGGCTCGCGCAGCCGCGGGTCGGCGGCGCGCAGCGCTTGCGCGTACGGCGCCGGGTCGACCGGACTGGTGCCCATGGCGCGCACATTACGGCGCCGGTCTGACATTTGACGCGGGACGCGCCGGGCCGCCTCCTCACGCAACGTGAGAGTCAAGGGCCGGCTGGGCCGGTTCCCCGGACACGCGTCAGCTCCTGCGGGAACGCCGGTTATCGTGTGCCCATGACCCAGCGGCTGGTAACCGAGCGACTCGTGCTGCGCCCGTGGCGCGTCGACGATGCCC
>Ga0335076_10007901_pt1 | contig 10717 bp, 6 predicted proteins | sample Lox_Sample_25_FD_206717 | JGI IMG/M metagenome (GOLD analysis project Ga0335076, IMG submission 206717) | Soil microbial communities from Loxahatchee National Wildlife Refuge, Florida, United States - Lox_Sample_2.5 | ecosystem: Environmental > Terrestrial > Soil > Wetlands | place: USA: Florida...
GGTGAGCAGGTGAGCAGGTGAGCAGCACCTGGCCGGTTGGCCCGAGGCGGGCGCTTTCTGCCGCCTGGCCGCGGCATCACTGGCACACTCGTGAGCACCTGTATCGCTTCCCGGGGATGGCATGCGCGTCTATCTGCCCTTCACCTTGCCGGCGCTGGCCAGGCTGCTCGCCGACGCCCAGGCCACGCCGCCGGTGCGCGGCTTCGCCGTCACGCCCGCGCTGCGCGAGTGGTACTCGAGCGGCGATGAGGAGGAACTCGAGTACGTCGCCATGACGCACGCGGCCCGGGCTTCGCTGCGGCTGCTGCACGGTGACTCCGGCGCTCCCGGCCGACGGGTGGTGCTCGCGGTGGAGGTACCCGACGAGCACGTGGCCGGGGTCGCCGGGTTCGACGAGCCGGCCCTCGTAGAGATCGGGGTGCCGGTCCGGCTCGGCGACGTGGTCTCCGGCCACATCGACGACCCGGGCGCCGCGGCCGACGTCCGCGCGGCGATCGCCGCGCTGCCGGCCGCGGACAGCGGCGACGAGGACGCCAGGTTCACCGTCGACGGGGCCGAGGGCCACGAGCTGCTCTGGTATGCCACCCAGGAACTACGGCACGTGGCCGAGTGAACCAAGCATCCCGCTTCTCGTGCGACCATTAAGCCTGTTGCCATTTGACGCCTGGTAGCGCAGGGAGCCGATCCGTGATCGATGCTGTAACTAACGTCCCCCTTCCCGTGAACGAGCCCGTCCGGTACTACGCCCCGGGAAGCCAGGAGCGCGCCGCGCTGGAGAGCAGGATCAAGGAGCTCGCCGGGGAGCGCGCCGAGCTGACCATGACGATCGGCGGACAGCAGCGGATGGGCTCCGGCGAGCGCGTCGACGTGGTCGAGCCGCACAACTTCCGGCACGTGCTCGGCCAGCTGGGCAGCGTGACCGACGAGGACGTGACCGCGGCCATAGCGGCCGCCAGCCAGGCGGCGCCCGGCTGGCGGGAGCTGTCCTTCGACGACCGGGCGGCGATCTTCCTCAAGGCCGCCGACCTGCTGGCCGGGCCGTGGCGGGCCACCATCAACGCCGCGACGATCCTGGGCCAGTCCAAGTCCGTGCACCAGGCCGAGATCGACGCGGCCTGCGAGCTGATCGACTTCTGGCGCTTCAACGTGCACTACGCGCGGCGGCTGCTCGCTGAGCAGCCGGGTTCGGCGCCCGGGTCCTGGAACCGGCTCGAGTACCGCCCGCTCGAGGGCTTCGTGCTGGCGATCACGCCGTTCAACTTCACCTCGATCGCGGGCAACCTGCCGACCGCGCCGGCGCTGATGGGCAACGTCGTGGTGTGGAAGCCGTCGACGACCGCGCAGCTGGCCGCGCACTACATCATGCGCGTGCTCGAGGCCGCGGGCCTGCCGCCCGGGGTGATCAACATGGTGACCGGCAGCGGCCGGGCGGTGTCCCAGGTGGCGCTGCCGCACCGGGACCTGGCCGGGATCCACTTCACCGGGTCGACGGGCACGTTCCAGCACATGTGGCGCTCGGTGGGGGAGAACATCGCCAGCTACCGCGGCTACCCGCGGCTGGTGGGCGAGACCGGCGGCAAGGACTTCGTGATCGCCCACCCGTCGGCCGACCCGGACGTGCTGCTCACCGCGATGGTCCGGGGGGCCTTCGAGTACCAGGGCCAGAAATGCTCGGCCGCCTCGCGCGCGTACGTGCCGCGGTCGGTGTGGAACCGGATGGGGGATGACTTCATCTCCACGGTGGCCTCGCTGACCATGGGCGACGTGAGCGCCGACCTGTCGCTGTTCCTGGGCGCGGTCATCGACCAGGCGGCGTTCAACACCCACGCCGACGCGATAGCCCGGGCCAGGTCCCGCCCGTCCATCCGGGTGCTCGCCGGCGGCGACACCAACGGCTCCGACGGCTACTTCGTGCCGCCCACGGTGCTGGAGAGCACCGACCCGACGGACGAGGTGTTCACCACCGAATACTTCGGCCCGATCCTCGGCGTCCACGTCTTCGACGACGCGGAGTACTCCAGCGTCGTGGCCCAGGCCGCGGACATCTCGCCGTACGCGCTCACTGGCTCGATCATCGCGCAGGACCGGGCCGCGATCGCGGAGGCGACGGACGCGCTGCGGTTCTCGGCCGGCAACTTCTATATCAACGACAAGCCGACCGGCGCGGTCGTCGGCCAGCAGCCGTTCGGCGGGGCGCGGGCCAGTGGCACCAACGATAAGGCAGGCTCGATCTTCAACCTGATCCGCTGGGTCAACACCCGGACCATCAAGGAGCTGTTCGTCCCGCCCGCGGACTACCGCTACCCGCACATGGGCTGACAGGGAGGCCTCCCATCTACCGCCTGGTTCTGTGGAACATCGACCTGACCCTGGTCGACGTGGCCCGGGTGTCCCGGGAGGCCTACGCCGAGGCGTTCCAGCGGGTGACCGGGCGCCCGCTGGTGGCGCTGCCGCGGACGGCGGGCCGGTCGGATTCGGAGATCTTCTTCGAGGCCCTGGCGCTCAACGAGGCCGGCGCCGGGCCGGGCTGGGACCGGGCCGACGCCGGCGCGCAGGAACTGCTGGCCAGGTACTCCCGGGAGCTGGCCACCGCCTTCGCGGCCCGGGTCGACCTGCTGCCTGCGCAGGGACGGGCCCTGCCGGGGGCGAGGGAGGCGGTAGCCGCCGTGGCCGGCCTGCCCCGGTTCATCCAGTCGGTGCTCACCGGCACGATCAGGCCGAACGCGGTCGCGAAGCTCCAGGCCTTCGGCATGGACGAGTTCTTCGATTTCGAGATCGGCGGATACGGTTCGGAGATCTATCCCAAGGGCGCCCAGCTGCTCCGGTCCCGTGGCCGCGCGGCTGAGAAATACGGCTCGGACTTCGGCGCGGACTCGACCGTCTACATCGCGGACTCGGGCCGCGACATCGAGGCGGCGAGGATCGGCGGGGCGCGCTGCGTCGCGGTGGCCAGCGGCCGCGCCAGCGCGGGCGAGCTGCGCGAGGCCGGCGCCGACCTGGTGTTCGACGACCTGGCCGACACCGGGGGAGTGGTCCGGGCCGTGGACCGATTGACCAGTGCCGTTTCGGCGGGCTAAAGAGCACGGCCGGGTCCACTAGCATCGAATCGCAACCATGAGCGACCTGGCCCTGACGATCTACGGCGTGACCGCCCTGACCTTCATGATGACGATGTACGCGCTTGAGCGCCGTCATCGGGGATTCGTGCTGGCGTTCGCGGTCGGCTGCATGCTGGCCAGCAGCTACGGGTTCCTCTCCGGGGCGTGGCCGTTCGGGGTGGTCGAGGCGATCTGGTCGCTGATCGCCCTGCGCCGCTACCTGGCCGCGGCCCGCGAGTCAGGCCAGGGTCGCTGAGCCGGCCGTCGTTGCGAGGACGCACTGAACGCCGCATGCTGATGCCTATGCCATCCGACGACCAGGTCGCCGCCACGGCCGGCCGCGACTACGGCGCCACGCTCTGGGAGCCGAGCGAGCGCTCCATCCGTGCCGCGAGGATCACCGGTTACCGGTCGTGGCTCCGGGACCGGCCAGGCCCGGACCTGGGCACCTACGACGAGATCTGGCAGTGGTCGGTGACGGAGCCCGGTGAGTTCTGGGCGTCGGTCTGGGACTACTTCGAGGTGCTCGGCCGGCGGGGGGATGGGCCGGTGCTGTCCGGCGGGCCGATGCCGGACGTCAGCTGGTTCGGCGGGACCACGCTCAACTACGCGCGCAACGCGCTGCGCATGGCGCGCACCCAGCCGGAGAAGACCGCGGTGATCTTCCGGTCCGAGTCGGGGCGAAGCGGAACGCTCAGCTTCGGGGCGCTCGCCGCGGAGGTGGCCAGGGTGCGCGCGGGGTTGCGGGCCCTGGGCGTCACCCAGGGCGACCGGGTGGCGGCGTACGCGCCGAACATCCCGGAGGCCCTGATCGGGCTGCTGGCGACCGCGAGCCTGGGTGCCATCTGGTCGTCGTGCTCACCGGATTTCGGCCCGCGCAGCGTGATCGACCGCCTGGCCCAGATCGCGCCGAAGGTGCTGATCGCGGTCGACGGCTATCCCTATAACGGGAAGTGGTACGACCGGCGGCAGCAGGTCGACGACGTCGTGGCCGAGCTGCCCAGCCTGGATGCCGTGATCATGGTGGACTACGCGGCGCTGAGCGGCGCGGCCGGGGCGGCGGGGCCGGGCGGGGCCGCCGGCGCGGGCGAGCCCGGCGTGCGGCGGGTGCGCTGGGACGCGTTGCCGTCGGACGGGGACGTGGCGGCCGAGATCGAGTTCGCGGAAGTGCCGTTCGAGCACCCGCTGTGGGTGCTGTACTCATCCGGTACCACCGGGCTGCCCAAGCCGATCGTGCATGGTCACGGCGGGATCGTGCTCGAGCACCTGAAGGCTATGGCCCTGCACCAGGACCTCGGCGTCGGCGACGTGTTTTTCTGGTACACCACCACCGGCTGGATGATGTGGAACTACCTGGCCGGCGGGCTGCTGGTGGGCGCGGCCGTGGTGCTGTACGACGGCAGCGCGACGCACCCGGGCACCGACGCGCTGTGGCGGCTGGCCGCCCAGACCGGCGTGACCTACTTCGGGACCGGCGCGCCATACCTGCTGGCCTGCATGAAGGCCGGACTGCGGCCGGCCGGCGATCACGACCTGTCCCGGCTGCGCGGCGTCGGCTCGACCGGGTCCCCGCTCCCCCCGGAGGGCTTCCGCTGGGTCTACGACGCGGTGGCGGCCGGGCGGGACAACCTGATCCTCGGCTCGTACTCCGGCGGCACCGACGTGTGCACCGGGTTCGTCGGGCCCTGCCCGCTGCTCCCGGTGCGGGCGGGCGTGATCTCGGGGCGCTGCCTGGGTGCGCTGGTAGAGGCCTATGACGCGGCGGGCCAGCCGGTCACCGGCGAGGTGGGCGAGCTGGTGATCACCCGGCCCATGCCCTCGATGCCGGTCGGCTTCTGGAACGATCCAGGCGGTGAGCGGTACCGGGCGAGTTACTTTGCCGACTACCCGGGGGTGTGGCGGCACGGGGACTGGATCGAGTTCCTGCCGGACGGCGAGTGCGTCATCTACGGCCGGTCCGACGCGACCTTGAACCGCGGCGGCGTGCGGATGGGAACCAGCGAGTTCTACCGCATCGTGGAGGCGCTGCCGGAGATCGCCGACAGCCTGGTGATCGACACCGGCAAGCTGGGCCAGGAGGGCCGGCTGATCCTCTACGTGGTCCCGGCCGAGGGTTGTCAGCTCGACGACGACCTGGTCAGCCGGATCCGGTCCGGCCTGCGCTCCGGGCTGTCGCCGCGCCACGTCCCGGACGAGATCCACCAGGTCCCCGGCATCCCGAGGACGCTGTCGGGCAAGAAGCTCGAGGTGCCGGTCAGGAAGATCCTGCTGGGCACGCCGGTAGCGGACGCCGCCGACCCGGACGCCCTGGCCAACCCGGAAGTGCTGGCGGCCTTTGCCCCCGGGGAGCAGGCGGGGAAAACGCCATGACCAAGTCAGCGGCCCGCCGTGGCGCGGCCACCGGGCGTAGCTTCGGCGAGGAGGGCGGCCGCCTCACCTACGGCAGTTACCTGCGGCTGCCGGAGCTGCTGGCGCAGCAGGTGCCCCAGGTGGTCCCGCCCGCCCACGACGAGTTGCTGTTCATCACCGTGCACCAGGCCTACGAGCTGTGGTTCAAGCAGCTGCTGCACGAGCTGACCGCGGCCCGTGACGCCATGCGGCCCGGCCAGGACTGGCGGGCGCGGCAGCTGCTGCAGCGCGCGCACGTCATCGAGCGGCTGCTGGTCAGCCAGGTCGACGTGCTCGAGACCATGACGCCGCAGGACTTCCTGCAGTTCCGGGCCGCCCTAGCCCCGGCGAGCGGCTTCCAGTCGGTGCAGTTCCGCGAGCTGGAGTTCCTGTCCGGGGCCAAGGATCCCCGTTTCGTGACCCGGTTCCGCGCGCTGACCGACGTCGAACGGGACCGTCTCGCGCGCCGTCTCGCGGAGCCGACGCTCTGGGACGCCTACCTCGGGCTGCTCCGGTCCCGGGGGCTCCCGGCCGCCACCGACGAGCAGATCCTGGAATCGCTGGTCACCGTGGCCAGGGACCGGGCCCGTCACGACGATCTGTGGCAGCTGGCCGAGGACCTGTTGACCCACGACGAGATCTCCGGGCTCTGGCGGGCCCGGCACGTCCAGATGGTGGAGCGGCAGATCGGTACGAAGTCCGGCACCGGCGGGTCAACCGGGGCGCCGTATCTGCACAAAAGAGTGCCCATGCGGTATTACCCGCTGCTCTGGGAACTGCGAGATTGGTTGTGAGCCTTCTCATCCGTCGGCTGCGGGCCCAGAGCACGAAGGTAGCCGTGGGGAGGATGAAAAGGTTCATCAGAGGCCGACCGGGACACAAAGGAGTGGAAACCGATGGCTGACAGTCCGGCTGACGACAAGGACGCTCTGCTCGCCGACGCGGCGGCCGAGATCGCCGCGGGCGACGCGGTCGACGACGCGGTCGTGGGCGACGCGCTCAGCTACCTGCGCGCCTATTACCGGCATGTGGCGCTGGAGGACCTTGTCTCGGCCGGGCCCACGCGGCTGGCCGCGGTCGCGACCGAGCAGGCCCGGTTCGCCGCGCACCGGCCGCAGGGGCGGGCCCTGGTCCGGGTCCGCCGCGGAGAGGCCGCGGCCTGCGCGCCAGCCCGGGACGTCGTCGACATCGTCACCGACGACATGCCGTTCCTGGTGGACTCGGCGCGGATGGAGCTGCGTCGGCACGGGGCCCACACGCTCCTGGTCGTGCACCCGCAGCTGCGGGTCCGCCGCGATGTCACCGGATCGCTGCACGAGGTGCTCGGGCTGGTCGACGGGGAGCGGCCCGCCCAGGATGAGATCGCCGAGTCGTGGACCCACATCGAGATCGCCCGGCTGGGCGACGGCGAGGACGCCGCCCTGCAGCGGGATCTGGAACGGGTGCTGGGCGACGTACGGGTGGCGGTGGAGGACTGGCCGCGGATGCAGGCCAAGGCCGTGCAGCTCGCCGACCAGCTGGCCATGGTCCCGGACGTGCGGATCACGGACGGCGGCTCCGCCTCGGGCGTCGAATCCCCGGCCGAGGTCGAGGCCTTGCTCCGCTGGCTGGCCGACGGTCATTTCACCTTCCTCGGCTATCGCGAGTACGACCTGGCGGACGGGCCGGACGGGATGACGTTGCGCGCGGTGGCCGGTACCGGGCTCGGCATCCTGCGGCACGACCGGGAGGGATCCAGCGCGTTCGCCGCGCTTCCCGCGGAGGTGCGGGCCCGGGCCCTCGACCCGGAGCTGCTGATCCTGACCAAGGCGAATTCCCGCTCGACCGTGCACCGGCCGAGTTATCTCGACTACGTGGCCGTGAAGCGGCTGGACGGCGCCGGGAACGTGGTGGGTGAGTACCGGTTCCTCGGCCTGTACACCCACGACGCCTACACCGAGAGCATCACCCGGATCCCGGTGCTGCGCCGCAAGCTCACCGACGTGCTCGCCGCGACCGGCATCGCCGCCGACAGCCACGACGGCAAGGACCTCGCCGAGTTCCTGGAAAGCTACCCGCGCGAGGAGCTGTTCCAGACCCCGGTGGCCCAGCTGGTCCCGGTCGCCGAGGGCGTGCTCCGGCTGCGGGAGCGCACCCAGACCCGCTTGTTCCTGCGCAAGGACGTCTACGGGCGGTACATGTCCTGCCTGGTCTACCTGCCCCGGGACCGCTACACCACCCAGGTCAGGCTGCGAACCCAGGAGATCCTGCGCCAGGCGCTGCACGGCGCCGGAGTGGACTACAGCGTGCTGGTCGGCGAGTCGCCGGTGGCGCGGGTGCACATCGTGGTGCGAGCCGAGCGCGGCCAGGTCCTGCCCGACGTGGACGCCGCCGAGCTGGAGGCCCAGGTGGCGGCCGTGGTCCGCTCGTGGGACGACGACCTGGCCGAGGAGGCCCTCTGCCAGCTCGGCGAGGAGCGCGCCCGCACGCTGCTCGCCATGTGCAGCGGCGATCAGATCCCGCAGACCTACAAGACCGACGTGCCGGCCAGCGTCGCGGTCGACGACCTGGAGAAGATCCTCAAGCTGCGGGAGTCCGGCGAGAGCGTCGCGTTCGACCTGTGGGAATCCGAAAGCTACGTGGGCGGCGTCCCGATCGAGGACACCGGCGACCCCGGGGACGCGGCCAGCGGCCCGCGGGTGTGGCGGATGACGATCTACCGCACCGGCTCCCCGATCACGCTGACCGACGTGCTGCCGCGGCTGCAGCACATGGGCGTCGAGGTGGTCGACGAGCACCCGTACGAATTCGGCGCGGCCGAGCCGTTCTGGATCTACGACTTCGGGCTGCGCCGGAGTGCGGCAGGCCAGGCGGCGGCGCAGCGCGCGCCGTCGTCCATCGCGTCGGTCAAGGAACTGTTCCAGGGTGCCCTGGCCGCGCTCTGGCGCGAGGACATCGAGGACGACGGGTTCAACGCCCTGGTGCTCGAGGGCCACCTGACCTGGCGCCAGGTCATGGTGCTGCGCGCCTACGCCAAGTACCTGCGCCAGGCGGGCAGCACGTTCAGCCAGAGCTACATCGAGCGGGTGCTGCGCTCGAACACCACCATCACCCGGCTCCTGGTACGGCTGTTCGAGTCCCGGTTCGACCCGGACCGGCAGGCCGGGGAGGCCGAGCGCAGCGAGGCCATCGCGGAGGAGATCAGGGGCGAGCTCGACGAGGTGGCCAGCCTCGACCAGGACCGTATCCTGCGCTCGTACTGGGGACTGATCCAGGCCACGCTGCGGACGAACTACTTCGCCGAGCCCCTGCTCCCGCGCCCGCAGGCCCCGTATCTGGTGGTCAAGCTCGACGCCTCGCAGGTGCCGGACCTGCCGGCGCCGCGGCCCGCGTTCGAGCTGTTCGTGTACTCGCCCCGGTTCGAGGCCGTGCACCTGCGGTTCGCCAACGTGGCCCGGGGCGGCCTGCGCTGGTCGGACCGCCGGGAGGACTTCCGGACCGAGATCCTCGGCCTGGCCAAGGCGCAGGAGGTGAAGAACTCGGTGATCGTCCCCTCCGGCGCCAAGGGCGGCTTCGTCTGCAAGCAGCTGCCCGACCCCGGTGACCGGGAGGCCTACCAGGGCGAGGTCCTCGCCTGCTACCGGAACTTCATCAGCGCGATGCTGGACGTGACCGACAACATCGAGGCCGGGCGCGTGGTGCCGCCCGCGCGCGTGGTCCGCCGGGATCACGACGACCCCTACCTCGTGGTCGCCGCCGACAAGGGCACGGCGACGTTCTCCGACACCGCGAACGAGATCGCGGCCAGCCGCGGGTTCTGGCTCGGGGACGCGTTCGCGTCCGGCGGGTCAGAGGGCTACGACCACAAGAAGATGGGCATCACCGCGCGGGGGGCCTGGGAGTCGGTCAGGTTCCACTTCCAGACCATGGGGATCGACGTCGACTCCGACGACTTCACCGTGGCCGGGATCGGCGACATGTCCGGTGACGTGTTCGGCAACGGCATGCTGCTGTCCCGGCATATCAAGCTGGTGGCGGCGTTCGATCACCGGCACCTGTTCCTGGACCCGGACCCCGACCCGGCGGTGGGCTTCGCCGAGCGGCAGCGGCTGTTCGCGCTGGAGCGGTCCTCGTGGGCGGACTACGACGCCACGCTGATCTCGCCCGGCGGCGGGGTGTGGCCGCGGACGGCCAAGTCGGTGCCGGTCTCGCCGCAGGCGCGCGCGGTGCTCGGCCTCGACCCGAGCGTGACCGCGCTGCCGCCGGACCAGGTGATCTCCGCGGTGCTGCGCGCCCCCGTGGACCTGTTGTGGAACGGCGGGATCGGCACCTACGTCAAGGCCACCACCCAGGTCCAGGCGGACGCGGGGGACCGGTCCAACGACGCGGTCCGGGTGGACGCCTCGGAGCTGCGGGTCCGGGTCGTCGGCGAGGGCGGGAACCTCGGGCTGACCCAGGAGGCCAGGGTCGAGTACGCGCTCGGCGGCGGGCTGGTGAACACCGACTTCATCGACAACTCGGCCGGCGTCGACACCTCGGACCACGAGGTCAACATCAAGATCCTGCTGGACGGCGTGGTCCGGGACGGCGAGCTGTCGCCCGCCGACCGGGGCCGGCTGCTGATGGAGATGACCGGCGATGTCGGCGACCTGGTCCTCAAGCACAACTACGAGCAGAACCGGGCCCTGGCCGCGTCCCGGGCCCAGGCTCCGCAGATGCTGCACGTGCACGCCCGGTACATCCGCAAGCTGGACCGCGACGGGCGGATCGACCGGCGGCTCGACGTGCTGCCCGGCGACAAGGAGATCGCCGAGCGCCGGGCCGCGGGCACCGGCCTGACCGTGCCGGAGTTCTCGGTCCTGCTCGCGCAGACCAAGATCGCCACAGCGCAGGAGATGCTGGCCTCCGGCGTGCCCGACGACCCGTACCTGCACCGGGTGCTGACCAGCTACTTCCCGGCGCCGCTGCAGGAGCGCTACGCCGACCGGATGGAATCCCACCGGCTGCACCGGGAGATCATCACCACCGAGGTCATCAACGACATGGTGGACAGGTCCGGGATCACCTTCGCGTTCCGGCTCAACGAGGAGACCGGCGCGTCGGTCCCGGACATCACCGCGGCCTGGCTGGTGGGGCGGGACGTCTTCGACATGGCCGGCTTCTGGGCGCAGGTGGAGGCGCTGGACGGCGAGGTGGATACCTCGGTCCAGATCCTGCTCTGGCTGGAGGGCCGCAAGCTGACCGAGCGGGCG